>Ga0335070_10004221_pt1 | contig 16751 bp, 18 predicted proteins | sample Lox_Sample_13_FD_206722 | JGI IMG/M metagenome (GOLD analysis project Ga0335070, IMG submission 206722) | Soil microbial communities from Loxahatchee National Wildlife Refuge, Florida, United States - Lox_Sample_1.3 | ecosystem: Environmental > Terrestrial > Soil > Wetlands | place: USA... | reverse complement strand
TGCTACCAAGAAGTAGTCGCGCACCATTCCTTTTGGAACAGGGGACAAGTTTGCCGGAAACAGGAGCGCGATACCATCGCCTTCGCGTCCGATTACGAACTGGTTGTCGTCTGATTGCACGAGGGGTGTTACGTCGCCGTATCTGGTGAAGTTGCCAGTAGAATTGGAGCCGCTCCAAAAGACCTGCCCGAAGTCAGCGCTGCTGGGATTTATGTTGTGAACGACTATGTTCTGCTCTGGCGTAGTGTCGACACCAATGTAATCGAACGTTATGTTCTGGTAAGTGTTAATACGAAGTGAGTAATCATTAGTTGGGAATAAGCCAGTCAAGTTGACAACAAATGTCTCAGGCGTTACATCAGGGAGCGGAAACTGCCTGTCTTCTGGAACCGGTACCCAGTTACCGTTTGCATCCTTAACCTCCATGTAAGGAGGTGGAGAGGGTGTAACGCCGGGTTTGCTAGCGTATGACATGAAGTTCGTACCGCCCTGCGAAGTTGTAGGCCAGTTGACTGTTCCTGTGAAAACCAGCTTAATGTCCTTCGTCACTGATAGGTTGCCAAGGTTCAAATCCAAGTGGTTCCATTGCCAGCGTGCTCCGACTGTTGTGATTCCATCCAACTTCGAAACTTGAGGCAGAACGTCGTTTCCGTTGCTGTCAACTGCTGAAACTGGCGGGAATGTTGAGTCCTTGCTTATGGTGTATATTATGCCCATGCCTGTTAGATTGTAAAGGTAGGTGCTACTCGTGGAGTAGACGTCGACATCTGCTGGATGATCGACTGCAATTAGTTTGGCTGAATCCAGATAGAAGATTTCATCAGAGCTTTCCATGACGTTCATAGCAAAGGACCCGTTTTTCGTTTGCATTAAATTGTCTATTTTAACGTAGTCTGTTGGGTAGTTGTAGGAGAACTTTATTGACCCATCGGCGTTGAAGTGGTCGACGAAGCCTAGCCAACCAGTTCCGTCAGAGACTTCAGCTTCGTAAGCGAATCCTGTGCCATTCCAAACGTACAGCGACGGACAAGAGCCGGGTCTGGTGTAGTAGGAAACGCAGTACGTTTCTTTCTCGACGTCAATTGTGCGTGTAAGGCTGGTTGACCCGTCGTCCCAAGAGTTAAACACGAATAAAGTGTTCCCCCAGGTGGGAACACCTTGGACTACGTTGGCAGGAGCCACGATTGTGTGAGGTCCTACGTCGACGAGAGCTGCGTAAGTTGATTCATGATCAACGCCGTCGAGGGTGAAGGGGAACTTCGCTCGATTAGAAATATAGTGAAATGTATGCTTGCCCGTGGGAACGAGATTAAACGATGCAGCGCTGTAGCCAATTATGCTAGGTGTATACGTGCCCAAATCCGTACCGTTAACCGTGGCGTTGTAATGCGAAGTTGCTCCCGCCGCAACAGTCACGCCTACAGTGGTAACAACTTTCCCATTTAGCGAAATAGGAAGTGGATAGGCTAAAACATTATCGGTTCCCGTATTGGACAGGTCAAATCCAACCGTTACGGGCTGATTTGGCCACCCCTCAAGCGGATCAACAAGAATATTCGAAACCGTCAAACCAGGAGGCAACGGAGGAGGCGGGACAGCTTTGACCGAGAAGCTTCCAGTTTTGTCCCCGACGACAACTGCGTAGGTCCCCTCCGCACCAGCCTTAGTGCTAAACTGGAGGGTTCCGGTTGAGTTGCCGGCGAGAGCGATTGATTTTGCCTCCCCTGCGGTGTCATTAATAGTCAAGTTCAAGCGAACACTGCCAGGCAAATCTCCAACGTTGGTTACGCTCACAGACACGTTAACAGGGTCACCTACTCCCACTTGAAAAGGAATAACGGTAAGGTTACTCACCACAAACATTGGAGGGGCAGGAGTGGGGGTGACAACAGGGGTAGGAGTGACAATTGGACCAGTTGCGCCGGGCTCAGGCGTTGGCAAAGCAACAGGATTTGTCGCGGTCGAAGTTGATGCGTTGATAACATAGAAAGCCGCGCCCTCACAGAGTGCACCAACCACTAATGCGATGATGAAAATAACACGGTACCTCGTCATAACCGGGCGCTTAGACATGCTCTTCCCATGCACAACCAGTGAAGTTTATAGTTAATGCCATCATCCTTACATTTAATGCTTTTCAACTTTCGCCACCACAAGACTTCATATAGACGGAAGGAAGCCAAATAATGAAACCCGTCAAATTTGACGCAAACTACCTGCTTTTCGAACAATAACAACCGGCTTGTGCTTGAGCTGCTCAAGCATCTCCCAACTGACCCCTGTCGAGGATACCTTGAACCTAGCAGCCATGTCCCACACAGTTGCTCCTGAACCTGGTCCTCTAGCTCGGTCCGCAACGTTGGCAATCGTCAATGCCGTTTCAACCTTAAGGCGCAACCCACCCACAGCTAGCGGCGTAGGTCGCCTCCTTAGCTTAAGCGCCCGACCAACTGCGTAGGAAACAACTCCGCCTCCCGAGCTTATACCTTTCATGGGTCTAGGTCGAGGAGTGAAATAGAAGTTTCTGAAACTGTAAGTCTTGTCGGTATCCACGATAACGACTGTAACCTGCTTGTTCAACTGCTGCTTAATCCTTTGCCTAATCATGTCGGCCTCGGATTGAGAATCTTGGAGCGGCAAGCTTACAAAAGAGTAGGGGAGATTTGAACCGTCGATTCCACCTTCGGAGCCAAACATCAAAGCCTGTGAGAGCCCTGCATGTTCTATGGCGACTTGTTTGTGTCGACTACCATTTTCCTTAGGATAATTGCGGAGTCTAAGCAGGAGTCTTATTCCAAAACGAGAAAACACGCCCAGAAAGTATCCCCAAACGACTGGCATCCAAAAAGTGGCGAGCAGCTTTGCAGTAATGGTTGGCTGGACCCTATTTTCATCCACTATGTTGCCTTGCGCAGTCGAAATTGCTTTTTCAGAAACAACTACAAAATCGCCATTTTTCAACCTGTTGGTAACAGCTTCAACAATCTTGGTTAAGTAGTCAGTTTTGGGCTTCCAGTACTCTGTTATTAGAGCAAGCGCGTAGTATTTGGTCATTCTATCTGCTTCACAGAGCACACTCTGATTTTTACTATTAAAGGTTAAGCTGCAAAAAACGGATGAAACGAGTACTGGTTGGATGGCTGCGACTATGTTTTTGCAAGCGTGATTTTGTTTCCTGGTTTCGCCTGAAGCCTCTCTGCAGCGTTGCCCTGGTTCAGAGCGATTTCCGCATATCCATGGCTGCCCACGAGAGCCAGAAGTTCATTAAGTCTAGCTTCACCGTAAGTTCCTAGAACCCTCATGTGCTCTTTCTGATCGAGTATTTCAACCTGAACCATGCTACCCCTAAAACCAGCGAAGTCCTTACCAGGGATGTTGGTTATTATGTTTCCGAAGCTGTCAACATTTAACACTTCGCCAGAAACAACTTCATGGCCACGAGTGACTCTTGTAAACTGCGGCGTCGCTAAGTCCGTTATCACAGGTCCAAACTCTTCAGGATTTACTCCATTTGCAAGGTGAGCTGCGGCGGGCGCAAACACGTCTCTGCCATGAAAAGTCCCAGAGACGTGGGCCAACATGAGTTTCCGACTTGTGATTTCTCGGGCACGCAACAAGCCCTGTTTTTCAGCCGCCAGCATTAACACGCCGTTGTCCGGACCGACAAGGAATCCGCGTTTAGTCTCGACGATGATTGGTCTCCTCTGAGTGCCCACTAGAGGGTCAACGACCGCAACGTGAATAGATCCGTCGGGGAAGTAGGGCGCCGCAGAAGCTAATGCGAATGCGCCCTCGCGCACGTTGAATTTGTCAACCATGTGCGTGACGTCAACGATTATGACATCCAAACTGATGCCGAGGATTGCAGCCTTCATCTGAGCAGGGTAAGAATCCTTCAACCCAAAATCACTCGTCAAAGTGATAATTTTCATGGTAAAGCTTAGCCTCCATGCACCACGGGAACAAAAACAACTTCGTCGCCGTCCTCAACTTTTGTCTTCAGACCTTCGAGGGCACTGATTTCCCGTCCATTCACTAAAATTAGAGCAAGTGGTTTAGGGGGCTCCAGCTGTTCATCCAGAATGGTCCGTAGAAGGGAGACTTTTTCTTTTGAAGCCGCCTTTATCACGTCGAGCACAGAAGAACCTCTTTCACAATCAAGATTCATCTCATCTCTGCCCGAAGCGTGACGCAACGCACCCAGAAATCTTAGCGTAACCGGCAAATGGATTACACCTAGTTACAATAGGACCATCACAGTTATATCATTAACATTCGTGCCTGTTGCCCCTGTTTTGATAAGATCTCCTAGCCGTTCATGGAAACCATAGGAGTCATTATCCACCAAGAACGCCTCTCCATTCAACCCAAGACGACTCGCCTTATTCAGGGTTCGATCGTCAACGACTGCGCCAGCCGCGTCCGTAGGTCCATCTATTCCATCGGTGCTTAAAGACGCGAGCACGCAGTCGCCCACGCCCCCCATCGCCAAAGCTGCAGCTAGCGCGAGCTCCTGATTCCTCCCACCCCTACCTCTTCCAAACACTCTGACGACAGTCTCCCCGCCTGCCACCACCGCAGCGGGTCTACAGACTGGCTTCTCCGACCGAGAGATTCTACGCGCAAGGGCAGCGAGTTTTTCACCTGCCATAGAAGCTTCACCTTCTAGAGGCTTTTTGACGAGAAATGTGTTTAATCTGTCCGCTTTGAAACTTTGGAGCGCAGCTAAAAGTGCGATCTGGTTATTGCCAATTACAACAGTTCGAACTTTACTGAATTTAGGGTCACCCGGCTTAGGCGTCTCTTCAATCAAACCAGTTAAACCGTCCGAGAAGACCTTGCGGATGGATGGCGGTGCTTCGTCCCACAATTTGTACTTTTGCAGGACTGCTATGGCATCGCCAAAGGTTGAAGGGTCGGCAACAGTTGGACCAGAAGCAATGGCTGACAAGGGATCACCAATGACGTCTGACAACACTATGTTAAGGATCGAGGCGGGAAAAGCTGCTTTGGCGAGCCAACCTCCTTTGAAAGATGACAAATGCTTGCGCACAACGTTAACTTCACCGATAGAAGCTCCGCTCTTCAAAAGCGCGTCGACAAGTACCTGTTTGTTTCTTAGAGAAACACTTCTTATAGGCAAGGGCATTAGGCTAGAGCCACCCCCCGAAATTAGGCAGATGATTAGGTCGTCTCTTTCTGCTTTCTTGGCTAATCTCAACATGCGTCTAGTGCCGTTGACTCCTGCCTGGTCTGGGATGGGGTGATTTGCCTCGTTAAGTTCTGTCACTAGAGTTTTACATTTTGTCCCGTAAGGAACGTTAACTATACCTGCGGACAGATATTCGCCTAAAACTTCTTCCAACGAGTGGACCATAGCAGCGCCCGCCTTTCCGCCGCCTACAACGTAGATATGCTTGAATTTAGCGAGGTTGAACGAGTGGGACCCTGCTTTAAAACAAGAACCTTCCAAAACAACTTTGGAGTGCAGCAACCGTTCGGGGTCGACAGCGTCAACTGCTGATTCAAGGCTTTTGAGAACGAGGTTACGGGCCTTCTTCTCGGGAAAGTCTTCGCCATTGCCGACAAGGCATGATTTGTTCCTAATTTTGAACATAGATTTTGCCTGTTGAGACTTGGCTGAAGTTACGTGACAAAACCTAATAAACAGTTTTGAGCAACAATCTTTGGCGATGTTTTGCAGAAGCCAAGAGTTTACTTGACTAGAAGAATCTCAGACAGAGGCTTGAGCCGTATCCAAGAGTTCTTTGATGCAGAAGTCTGGCCTGGCTACTCGCCACCTCCAAGACCAATTCTCCTAGAAAAAGCCAAGGACGCCGACGCTTTGGTCACGATGCTTGCCGACAAAATAGACAAAGAACTCATTACCAGCGCAAACAAACTTAAGATTATTTCGCAGATAGCAGTCGGCTACGACAACATCGACCTCCCAGAAGCCACCGAGAAGGGAGTTTACGTTACCAACACACCTAACGTGTTGACTGAGACAACTGCAGATTTCGCCTGGGCGCTGCTTATGGCTGTGGCAAGACGGGTAGTTGAAGCTGATAAGTACGTGCGGGAGGGCAAGTGGACTGTCGCTTGGCACCCTGACATGTTGACAGGTAGGGACATTTACGGAGCCACAATAGGCATAGTTGGTGCGGGACGAATCGGTCAGGCCGTAGCTCGCAGAGCGAAAGGCTTCAACATGAAGATCCTATACTATAGTCGGTCAGCCAAGCTCGACATGGAGAAAACTCTGGGTGCCAAACGAGTGGAACTTGACCAACTCTTGCGAGAATCAGATTTTGTCTCTCTCCACGTCGCTTTGACGAAAGACACGACTCGTCTGATTAACGCAGAGAAAATCGCTCTCATGAGGAACACCGCATACTTAATCAACAACTCAAGAGGTGCCGTCGTAGATGAGAAAGCCATGTTGGAAGCACTCAAAACAGGTCGAATTGCAGGCGCTGCTTTGGACGTTTTCGAACAAGAACCAACATCTACCACAAATCCACTACTTAAGTTGGAAAACATCGTCGTGTCACCACACATCTCAAGTGGCAGCATTGAAACCCGAGCTAAAATGTCGGAGATGATTGCGGAGAATCTTGAGACCTTTTTCACAGGTCAGGAGCCACCCAACCTTGTCAACACTGAAGTTATGAAAGTTAGGTTACCCAGGAAAATAATTTAGAAGACGGTGACTCGGTTTAGTTCCCTGCCTTTTCTTCCGTCAAGGTCTCTACAAACTCGGAAGCTATCTGCACCAGCGAATCCGCCTGCTTCATTAGCGCATCGCTGTTTACTTCTTCAATCTGAGACAGCTGCTGAACAGTTTCTTCGATTTCGACCAAAAGACTCAGTATGAACTCTTTCTCAGGCTTCGGCTTACCAATTTCCTCACGGACAAGATTCTCGATGAACGCCGGCTCGCCCAGGCTGTAATAGATTGCGTTTCGGGCTTTACGAATGGCCTCCAACATCAAACTGGGTGCCATGTAAGGGATTTTTTTTGCGGCTAGCAACTCTGCTTTGGCTTCACGAAGGTACCGATGAGCCCATCCTCGGCGGTATTCGTCCATCATATGAGTTCCGCAGGCTTATTCTTCTTCTATAATCTCCTCTTCCTCTGGAGGAACGCCCTTCTCGTTCAAAACAACAGTGCGTGTAATGTAGCCAGCAACTTGGTTGCGGACTCTGGTCGTGGCGCCCATCGTGAGTTTGCTCACTAACACCTTGTTCTCGTCGAAGTTTGTCGTGAACTTGCCAGGAAATTTTGTCATGAGGTCTTTAGCCAGGTGTTTTATTTGTTCCGTCTTAACTTTTCCCAAATACTTATTCCTCGTTTGTAATCCAGTTTGTGCTTGGCGCTTTTTGCGTAGAAGCAAATTCCCAATAGGAGCTGGCTTAATTTAAGCTTACGCCTTTGAGGTTTGTTTTGGTTTGGAAAACTTGGCAAACATACAACTTATGTTAGCTTAATGTTGAAGAAATTCTCAAAATTCGCGATAATCTGGTTAGAGACCATTTGCGGCTTCTTTCCCTTAACGTCAGCTATTGCGTTTACTACGTCTCGAATGAAACTAGGACGCGTCATTTCCCCGTTGAAAGGGCTTTTCCTAAACAAAACAGGCCCATCAGTTTCCGTCATCAAGTTCGTCAACGGTGTGTTGGCTACGACTTCTCGGATACCAGGTGAATATACAACCGGTGGTCCTTCCGTGATGTAGAAACCCAAATCCATAGCTTTGGCAAGCGCAGTAAGGGGGTGACTAAACCAGTGCAGTAGCACATGCCTCAGCCGATAGGAAGGTAGCATATCAACAATAAACGCAGCTGTTCCCCGCGAATGAATAATAACTGGCAAGTCAAGTTTCTCAGCTAGACGAAGCATTCTGTCAAAGACTGCAAGTTGACTCTCCCATACGGCTTCGTATTTGCAGTCCAAGCCGATTTCACCCACAGCAGCTACGTTCTTCTTCGTGTGTTGCTCAACGATTAGCTCTTCAGTCTTCTGAAGCTCGCCTTCCTTAAGCACATTCACGTTCCACGGATGAATGCCCAACGCAACATGGACTAGTTCAGGACACGCTTCTCTCAGTTTCAAGGCTCCGACGCATGTATCATAGTCCATTGCGTTGGAGACAAGCGCAATAACATCTGCGTTTTTGGCGTCTGCAACCAGGAAATCTGTTTTTCCCACGTATTCTTTGTCGGAGAGATGACAGTGAGCGTCGACTAACTTCATTTGTGGAACCTTAGGCGCACTAGCGACGAGAGCAATTAAATATTTTTCTTTTCTAGTGAGGCAGAGAATGAATGTTACTCGTCAATTTGACGACATATGGAATAAAAAAGGTTAAATACGGCTTGAATTACAGAAAGAAGCTACAGAGGTTCTCTATGACCGATTTGGAACTAGCTGTTGCGCCCATGCATCGGCTGTGTAAGAAGGCAGGCGCTGACAGGGTCAGTGAAGCTGCAGCCAAAGAACTCGCCAAAGCTCTTGAGGAAATTGGCGTGAAAATCGCCAAAGAAGCCTTGGATTTTGCAATGCACGCTGGACGAAAAACCATTAAATCCGAAGATATCGAAATCGCAGCCAAGAAAGTCATGGGAAAATAAACTATTAGTTTCCCTCTTTCCTTTTTTGTTTGCCGCCAACGGGAAGTCGAAGTTTGGCGGCGGCTCATTTATGCCGATGCCAAGTGTTGTTTTTAATTAGTTACCGGGGCAAGCGAAATCTAGGTGTTGGCCGAAGAATCCCAAAGGAATTGGAAGTACTCACGGGCGAAGCCAACTAGACCGACGTGGTTGCTCCATATAACTAAGTTAGGTTTGTCTTCACCCAGAAACAGCATGGCTTCCTTGCCGTCTGCTATGACGCCTCCACCAAACATGTGGTCGCGAACACGGAGTTCGTTTATGCCTGGAACTTTTTTGAGCTCTTTCAAGTCATCGCCTTTCCCGGCCGCCATCAGCTTAACGATCACAGTCTTCTTCAGTCCTGACAGGAACGCGTTAGCTGAAGCTATTATTGATCTTGCAAAAACGGGCGCGGCAATCATAACTTCTTTGTTGGATTTCTTGAGAACCTCTTCAAGCTTTGCAACCACAGCTTGTTGACCATGGAGGATTAGTATATCTGGACGCTCAACGAGTTCACGTTTCTCGTATAGAGGTTGAAGAGCCTCAGCCACAGTTTCCTCCCATCCAAGGTACTTGTCTTCGAGTCGCTGCTTCGTGAAAGCTGTGGCTTCACTAGGAGAAACGGGGTAGTATTTGAAGGGGCGCGTTTCGCTACTCTTTATCCATCCTTTCTCCTTGAGGCTGTTTAGGACCTCATAAATCTTCGAATAAGGAACTCTTGCTCCGCGACTAATCTCCATTGCAGTCATCAGTCCATAGGATAGAAGGACGACATAGGCGTCTACCTCGTATGCGTTCAAGCCAAGATCGCGCAGGGTTTCTTTGGTGTTTTCGTCTATGGCCAAGCGTTTTCCCCTTATTCACCGTTGTAGTGGTTTGGAAACCTTATTATCTTATACACTTGATACTTTTAAAAACGCTACATTAACAGAGAAAGTTAAGTGGTTAACATGAAACATATCAAGACCACCAAATCCATCTGCCCCGAATGCCTCCAAGCGCTGGACGCCCAGATCTACGAGGATGGCGGCAAAGTCTTCATAAGCAAAGAATGCTCTCAGCACGGAGCATTCACGGAACTCTACTGGTCAGACTATGACCAGTACATGCGCACAGAGAAATTCAGGTTTGACGGTGAAGGCATCGAAAACCCACGAACTAAGAGAGTTAAGGGGTGCCCGTTTGACTGTGGCATTTGCCCCGAACACAAATCTCACACGGCACTGGCCATAATTGACGTGACGAACAGGTGTAACTTGAAATGCCCAGTGTGCTTCGCCAACGCCGCTGCCGCAGGTTATGTTTACGAGCCGACTGCTGAACAAATTAATAGCATGCTAGAAAACCTGAGAGCCACCAAACCAGTTCCTGCTACCGCACTCCAGTTCAGCGGAGGCGAGCCAACCATACGCAATGAGCTTTTCGATTTTGTACGAAAAGCTAAGGAACTTGGCTTCCGCCACGTAGAGATTAACACGAACGGTGTTCGAATATCCAAAGACGTCGAATACGTAAAGAAGCTGAAGGAAGCAGGTGTTAGCACAATTTACTTGCAGTTTGATGGACTTACGCCTGACGTCTACAAATTCATCCGCGGCGTTGACCTACTCGATACCAAGATGAAAGCAATTCAAAACATGCGTGAAGCAGGCATCCACAGCGTCGTCCTCGTCGTCACACTAGTCAAGGGTGTCAACGACAGCCAAATTGGAGATATTATAAACTTCGCCGTGAAGAACTTTGACATTATCAGATGCATAAACGTTCAACCCGTCTCACTCTGCGGCAGACTACCTCAAAAAGAACGTGAAGGCATGCGGATTACCATTCCCGATTTCATGCGCCTTTGCGAAGAACAAACAAAGGGGACAATAAAAATATCAGACTTCTATCCCGTCCCCACAGTCGTGCCTGTTTCCAAAGCCGTCGGCAGCATGCAGGATAAACGTTACGTCGAATTCACTGCTCACCCTCACTGCGGTATGGCCACATATCTTTTCGTTCAAGACGGCAAAATCGTGCCCATCACAAGATACGCTGACATCCAAAAGTTCTCAGAAGCAGTTAGGAAAGTCTACGAGAAGGCCGAGAAAGAGGGCAAGAAAGTCTCCAAACGGAGCTTGCTAGCTCCTGCTTTGAAATACGTGAAGTTCGGCTTCACTCGGAAATACATTTGGCGAGTCTTTACCGAGGGCAGCTACAAAGCTCTTGGCGACCTCCAGCGACAGTCGATTCTGCTTTCGTCAATGCACTTCATGGATCCCTATAATTTTGACCTTGAACGGGTTCAACGCTGCGTCATACATTACGCTGTCCCGGACGGACGCATTATACCATTCTGCACCATGAATAGCATTCACCGCCCTGAAGTCGAGAAGAATCTTGGCATCCCAATCAAAGATTGGCAGAGTAGGCATAACGTTGAAATAAGCCAGCCGATCTAGAACAGGAACGCAAGTGATAATCATGGGTGGAAAAAAGAAGCTCGGCCTGAAACAGATGGAACGCCAGCAGGTCAAAGAAGACGAAGCCAAGGAAGCGAAAGAGAAGAAAGAAGGTAAGAAGTCAGGTCCTCCAAAAGAACACAAGACAACAATTAATGTAATTCCGCCAGATGCAAAGAACGACAAGATCGTAGCCGAAATAAAGAAGATGCCCGTTCTTACACCCTACGGAATAAGCACTAAGTACAACGTAAGAATAAGCGCAGCCAAAGAGTTCCTACAACAACTGGAGCAAAATGGCGCGGTACAGTTAGTTTCATCCAGCCACAGCATAAAAGTCTACAAACCCTGCTCATAGTTGTTCCTCGCGCAGAAGCAGAGTTTTCATCTGGTTCTAATGATGAAGAGGTATCGACAATGTCAGAGTTCCCTGAAAGAATCTACACCGAACATGAACATATTCAAGCCAAGAGGCTCACAGACGCGGGCTACAAACACGAGATCACAGTTGAAGGGCAACCCGCCTTCATAGATAAAGTAGACGAAGCACTTGAGCTGATTGAGGTAACGGGGTTATGCGATTTTCTGCGAACGTATGTGAAGCTGATAAAAGAGATTGACGGTTTAACTCAGCTGAGAGAAACGGAAGTTGCCATATGGGCAAACAAATTTGCTGTTGAAAATCCCGTTGACTTCGCAAGCCTGCTGATCCAAAAGGCTCATCATATGAAAGAATATATTGAAGGAGAACTCTACTACGGCGGCGCCTCAGAGAAACGCACAGTCCAAAAACGCATTGAATTTCTTGAGCTCCTCAAAACCAAGACCGTTAGCGCGAAGGTGAAAGAGGAGTGCGAGCGGCTACTTGAGATGTGGCGAGAAAGTTCTTTAGCCTACTAACTGCTCCACGCGGATTCGGGTTCCGCTTTTAATCTGCTTAAAGATATCCAAATTCTTCGTTATCTTACCAAGTACGCTGACGGGGCTGTACGGCTGCGAGGTCCCGTAAAATATGCAAACCGCACTACCCATTGGCCAAAACGCTATCGTACCCGTCTCCACGGTTGGTTTAGCCTTCTCCTCGCCCATTCTTGCTGGAATCTCAAAATAGACTTCTTCTTTCCATTGGGCGGCACGTCCCTCCATGGGAAGCTTGCGGACAATATTATCAACGGATCGAGGCGCCATGAAACGGACAAGTTCGCCCTCTGCCTCGCCTAAGCCTTCAACGAGGAACTTGATTCTTATACGGGAGACGTCTTGCGGGGTACTCACGATTTTTTTCTCCGTCGTCTCATCGAGAAAACGACTAACAAACTCTTAGAGACAGACTGGTCCTAGTACCTAAGGTTCGTATTTAACTCTTACAGTGAACTTTCCAATTTGCACAGCGTTTGGCGGGCTGGCGCGGTTATCTTCTTAGGTTAGATTGCAGCGAACTTGAGATAGAAAGAGAATGATGAAGGCGAAGGTTGATTTGTGAAGTCTATAGCAATTGCAGTACAGTCTTGCCTATGAAGTCTATCTGCTCTTCAGTCACACGTGGGTGAATAGGCAACGAGAACACCTGCTTTGCCGCCTTTGTAGTTTCAGGCAGTTTCCGAGTTCCGAAGCTCTTTCGGTAGAAAGGCATCGTGTGGACGGGATTTACGTAGTATGCTTCAGAGCCGATACCCTTTTTGTGCAGCTCGTCTAAGAGTTTGTCACGCTCATTCAATTCACCATTATATAATCTCGCGGTGTAAAGGTACCAACTGTGCTTGCCACCTTCAGGTTCTGAGGGGAGGCAGATCCTTTGACTTTCAGAAAGAATTTTGGTGAGCCGCTCTGCGTTGGCACGTCGTTTCGCGATGAAGCTTGGCAGCTTCTGCATTTGCACCGAACCTATAGCCGCTTGAATCTCGGACATGCGATAGTTAGTTCCAAGCATTTCCGAGGCGTACTTAGCCCGTTCTCCATGTGTCCGAACCATCTTTGTAACCTCAGCGACTCTATCGTCGTCTGTAGTAACAATGCCACCTTCGCCAGTGGTCATGTTTTTGCTTGCATACAAGCTCCAGCAAGCAGCCTCTGAGAACGCGCCCGGTGGTTTTCCTTTGTAAACCGTACCATGCGCCTGAGCGGCATCTTCAACGATAACCAAATTGTGCTTGTTGGCGATTTCGCGCAATGGTTTCATATCGGCTGATAATCCGTAAAGATCAACTGGTACGATGGCTTTGGTTTTGCGCGTGATGGCTTTGTCGACCTCTTCTGACGAAATATTGTACGTCTCGGGGTTTATGTCTACAAAAATAGGTTTGCCACCCGCCAAGATCACTGCCTCGGCAGTAGCGACGAAAGTGAAACTAGGCAGAATTACTTCATCCCCAGCAGTGACTCCTGCAGCCGCAATTGCAGCATGAAGAGCGGCAGTGCCCGTGTTCACAGCTATTGCATGTTTGGCACCTGCAAACTTGGCGAAGTCTTTTTCGAACTGTGTAACCATAGGACCCGCGCCCAAACCGCTTGTAAGCATGCAGGTTCGCATGACCTTGACGACGGCGTCGATTTCTTCTTCACCAATTTGTGGGAGATTTATCGGAATCAAGTTCTTCGGCCTCAGGACTGGAATTATTTCTCGGGAGATTATTTCAATTTATCTGAGGTAGCCTAAATAAAACACTAGACAAAAAAGAGAAATAATGTGTGTTTCTCAGTTTTTCTTACAGCTCAAAGAGCGGCACTTCAATTTTCTCTGGTTCATAATCGACGAGTTTGCCACTGAAATACTGCTCGTAAGCTGACAGATCCAACAATCCGTGTCCGCTATAGTTCATGGCTATGACTTTCTTTTCGCCGGTCTTCTTGCATTCTAGTGCCTTGTCGATGGTGCATTTGAGGGCGTGGGCCGTTTCGGGCGCTATTATGAAACCTTCGGTCTGTGCAAGCATCTGGGCAGCTTCGAAGATTTCTTTTTGATGATAGGCGACGGATTTCATGTAGCCTTTGCAGATGAGGTAGCTAATCAGAGGTGACATGCCGTGGTATCTTAATCCGCCTGCGTGGATGGGAGGGCATGCGTAGTTGTGTCCAAGCGTGAGCATTTTAACAATGGGTGCAGATGCTGCGGTATCGCCATAATCGTAAGTGTAGACTCCTCTTGTTGTGTGTGGGACAGCTTTGCTTTCGCAGGCGATGAACTCAGCATTCGATTTTCCCTTGAGTTTCTCGCCCATAAATGGGAAGCTGAAACCTGCGTAGTTGGAACCTCCGCCTATGCAGCCAATTAGGATGTCGGGTTTCGTGTCAATTAGATCGAATTGTTTCATGGCTTCTTGCCCTATTACGGTTTGGTGCATGCAAACGTGGTTTAGCACGGAGCCGAGTGTGTATCGGGCATTTTCATCTGTGAGCACGTCTTCAACAGCTTCACTTATGGCGATGCCCAAAGACCCATTGTGATTGGGATCTTGTTTGAGGAGTTTTCTGCCGAATTCTGTGTTGGAGCTTGGCGAGGCAAACATTTCGGCGCCGTAGGTTTGGGCGACGATTCTTCTGCCGGGTTTTTGGTTGTAGCTTGCTCGGACCATGTAGATGCGACATTTTAAGCCAAACATTTTAGCTGCATAAGCAAGTGATGTACCCCACTGGCCTGCGCCTGTCTCCGTTACAAGACGGGTTGTGCCTTGCTTCATGTTATAGTAAGCTTGAGGAATGGCTGAGTTGGTTTTGTGACTGCCGGCAGGGCTAAACTGCTCACATTTGAAGTAGATCTCTGCAGGGGTCTTCAGGAACTTTTCAAGCCTAGCAGCCCGGAAAAGAGGTGACGGTCTTGGAAGGCGAATGTATGCATCACGGACCTCGTCGGGTATTTTGACAAAACGGTCTTGAACGACCTCTTGCATAACTAGTTCTTTTGCGAACAGGCGCATGAGCTTCATTGGGTTTATGGGCTTTTTATCCACGGGGTCTAGTGGTGGAGGCAAAGCCTCAGGGAGGTCTGCCTGAATGTTGTACCAGTTTGTTGGGGTTTCATCTGGTGGCAAAGTGATATAATAGTCCTTGTTAGGGTGTGCCATTTCTTTCACCTGACGATAGATTTGAATTTTCTTTTGGTAGTTAGTGAAGCAAACATAGCAAGAACATATTTATACATTGTTGTACATAAATGTACATAAGAGGATTTCCGCAATGTGGAACAACATCAAAAAACACTTTGAAGGCTACAATGAAAGGCTCAAAGTGGCTCGGGTACTAGTAGAAAATGGCCTCAGCGTCAAAGACGGAAAAATCTACCTAAACCAAATCGAAATCCCACCAGTCCGCATAGCTCGAGTTGCGTCCGTAGATCGCAGAACCGTCAATGAAACAATAGCCACAATTGACGCCAATAGAGAACTCAGACTCATATTCGAGGAATTACGGCCTGCTGGTTCCTCGCTCAAAGAAATCGCGAAGCCGCTCAACTTGGGAGTTGTTGAAATAACCGTTGTGGATCCCAAAGCTCATGGAATATTGGCGAAGTCGGCCACCATTCTCAGTGATGGTGGGCTAAGCATCAGACAAGCTATTGTCGATGACCCTGAGCTATCGCCGGAACCCAAGTTAACGTTGATTTTGGAGAAGAAGATCCCAGGTGGACTCATCTCCCAACTGCTACAAATCGAAGGAGTCGCCAAAGTTTCAGTTTATTAGCGCACAAGTGTGTTGAGACCGTGTGAAAATAACCAACTCCATACCGGTTCTGCTCAGGCACATACGGAGTGATGCCGTTGTCAACGCAGTTTTTGATTTGAACGAAGCTGAAGTATCCTTTGTCAGCAACAGCGTCCAGGGTCTTTGCTCCGAGCATCTCCATAACGCCTGTAGCCATGGAGCTGAACTGGCAATTATCAGCAGGCGCATTGGTCACGTTATAATCCACAATCAAATGATTCTTGTCGTCAACCGCAACTTGGCCGTTGTAGCAAGGCTCGATCTTGCCTCGATTCTTCATCAGCCTACAATCAGGGTCAACGAGTGATACCTCGTTCTGCTTGGACTCTCTGAGCTTGCTTAGAAGCTCCGAGTACTCTTCTTTGCGTTTCATGAGTTTCTGGACTTTTTCTTGAAGCAGGTCTGCATGTTTGGAGTTGGCTTGCGCTTCTTTGCGGTCTTCCTCTTCAATCTCAGCCAAGTATTTTGATACGTACTGGTCGATCATTTTCATTCGGTAGGCCAAGTTTTTGCGGTTGAAGTTGTTGTCGAGCGAGTTTATGGCTTTGAATTTGGTGCCGTCTACTGCTATACACTAGGCACCGTACAGGTCTAAACTGATGCAGAGCTTGGCGAATTCTTTGAAGACTTCTTTGACGCAGTCGATGTTATCCTTGCGGAAGTCGGCGAAGGTTTTAAGGTCTGGAGCCAGCTTCTTCATCAACCACATAACTTCGAGGTTGCGGTGGAACTCTTTTTCGAGTTTTCTGCTTGACCTTATATGGTTGAGGTATCCGTAAATGTACAGTCTAAGAAGATCCGAAGGGTTGTAGGGCGGTCTTCCAACCTCGGCGAGTATTGAGTGTTTGAAGCCGAGGTTTTCCAGGTTGAGAATGTCAACGAAGGCGTCAATGAAACGTACCGGGTTTTCCTTATCCGCGTATTCTTCGAGCGTTTCTGGGAAGAGGGCTG
>Ga0335070_10004219_pt1 | contig 16759 bp, 12 predicted proteins | sample Lox_Sample_13_FD_206722 | JGI IMG/M metagenome (GOLD analysis project Ga0335070, IMG submission 206722) | Soil microbial communities from Loxahatchee National Wildlife Refuge, Florida, United States - Lox_Sample_1.3 | ecosystem: Environmental > Terrestrial > Soil > Wetlands | place: USA... | reverse complement strand
CGCCGTCCGCTCGGCCGCGGCGCCGTCGCGATCGAGGAGCGCCACGCGCCAGCCGCGCTCGACGAGAAGGCGGGCGGTGGCGGCGCCGATGCCGGCGCCTCCGCCCGTGATGAAGGCCCGGCGGCCCGTCGCTGATGGCGCTGTCGACATGGGTGATGTCTCCTTGTTGCTTCTCAGCCCGGCCTCTTACCGGGTCGCTTCGACCAACTCTTTCGCCGCCGCGAGGATAGCGGCGGCCTTGGGCAGCAGGGCCGACTGCAGGGCCGGCGAGGCTGGGATGCGCACATCCGGCGCGCCCAGACGGCGCACCATCGCCCCACGATAGGTTTCGGAGATCCGCGCCGCAATCTCGGCGCCCACGCCGCCCGTCCGGTTGGCCTCATGCACGATCAGGACCCGGCCCCGACAGCGGGCAATCGTGGATGCGATCGCCTCCTCGTCGAGCGGCGACAGCCAGCGAAGGTCCAGCACGGCCGCGCTGATTCCGGTGGCAGACAATTGTTCGGCCGCCTCCATCGCCTCGGGCACGGAGGTTCCCCAGGTGACGATCGCGAGGTCGCCGCCGTCGCGCCCCAGCCTCGCCTTGCCCATCGGATCGGGCGTCTTGTCGAACGCGACGACCTCGCGGCGTTGATAGAGCGCGCGCGCCTCGATCAGCACGACCGGATCGGACGCTGTGGCCGCGACCCGCAGCATATCGAACGCGTCCTGGGGCGTGGCCGGCAAGCCCAGCCGGATTCCCGGAATATGGAACAGCAGCGCCTCGAGCGATTGCGAATGCTGCGAGCAGGATCCGGGCGTGGCGCCCTGCTGGGTGCGGATCACCATCGGCACGCAGGCGCGTCCCTGGGTGACGTAACGGATGTTCGCCGCCTGATTGATGATCTGGTCGAGCGCCACCAGCAGGAAATCGCCCCACATGATCTCGACGATCGGCCGCATGCCGGCCATGGCGGCGCCCACGGCCGAACCGAGGATCGCCGCCTCGGCGATGGGCGTGTCGAACACGCGGGCCGCGCCGAACTCGCGCTGCAGATTGCGCGAGGCCCCGAAGATGCCGCCCGCCTTGCCGACATCCTCACCATAGACCAGGCTCGCCGCGTCTTCCGCCAGAATGCGCCGCAGCGCCTCGTTGACGGCGCCGATATAGTTGATCTCGGCGGGTGCTGCCGACGCGGGCGAGCTCCGGGCGGCAGGACGGGATGGCGCCGCCGCGACATGGAGGCGGGCCGAAGCGGGATCGGGCGCCGGGCCCTTCAGCGCCGCCGCCTCGATGCCGGCGATCCGGCGGTCGGTTTCGGCGCGCGCACCCGACAGCGCGGCCTCGTCGGCGATACCCGATTGCTGCAGGCGCTGCGCCAGGATGGCGATCGGGTCGTTGCCCGCCGCCGCGGCGCGGTCCTCTTTCGGCCGGTAATGCTCGATATCGCGGTTGTAATGGCCCCAGAGCCGGGAGACCCGGCATTCGACAAAGCTGGGGCCGCCGCCGGAACGCGCATGCTCCGCTGCTTGCGCGATCGTATCGCGCACCGCGATCGGATCGGTACCGTCGATGGTGACACCCGTCATGCCATAGCCGCCGGCGCGCTTGGCGAGCCGATCGACCTTGATGATGTCGGCGCTCGCGGTCATCTCGGACCAGCCGTTGTTCTCGCAGAGGAAGATCACCGGCAGGCCGTAGGCGGCGGCGAAGACCAGGCTCTCATGCAAGGCGCCCTGGCTGGTGGCGCCGTCGCCGAAGGAGACGATGACCACGCCGCCGGTCTTCTTGGCTTGCGCGGCGAGCGCCACCCCGCAGGCGATCGGCCCGCCGGCGCCGACGATGGAGTTCTCGCCGATGAAGCCGGCCCAGGGTGCCGTGATCAGCGCCGAGCCGGCCCGGCCGCCATTCACGCCGTCCGCGCGATGGCAGACCTCGGCGAAGACGGCCTGAGGGTCGAGCCGGCCGGTCAGGGCCCAGCCATGGCCGCGATAGGTGGCGACGATATTGTCCTCGGCCTTAAGCGCCGCCATGGCCCCGGCTGGGATCGCCTCCTGTCCGGCGCAGAGATGGATCGAGCCGGCGACGAGGGGCGGCGTGGCTGTGCTCAAATCGAAGCAGCGCTGCTCGAAGGCGCGCAGAAACAGCATCTGCCGATAGGCCGCCATGGCGAAGCCCGCATCCTCCGGCTTGATGGGCTTGGCGTTGGCGAGCGTCATGGCGTGATCGATCCTTTGTCACTGGGCGTGATCGGGCGGCGCCGGGTGTATGCAACGTGGGGCGGCCGCATCCGTCAGCCGATCTTCCGCCGCCGGCTCGCACCGGCGGCGGAAGGCATTGTCGTCCTGGCAGGCGCTACCCTCGGTTATTGGCCGAAGGAGGCGACCCAGGACTTGTAGTTCTCGATCTCGTCGCCATGCAGGCCGCGCCATTTGGTGATGACGTCGTTGTAGGTGGCCGCCGCCTGATCGGCGGTCATGTCGCCGCCGAGAATGCCCTGGAACACGACGAAATTGCCGTTCACGTCGAGATCGGTCGGATAGAAGTTGGCCCGGTAGTAGCTGACGCCGGGCTTGGTCAGCTCCATCAGCAGCTTGTCGGTCGGCCGCTCGATCTGCGAGGTGTCCCAGCGGGAATCGTTCGGCAGGTCGCCGACATTGGCGTAGAGCGCCTTCATCCGCTCCTGGGTATGGAGGAAGGCCAGGAAGTTGCCGGCGAGCGCCTTGTTCTGGGCGAAGCTGGTGACCTGGAAGCCGGGCGTATCCTCATAGAGCAGCTGGGCATCCGCGCCCGAGCCGAAGACCGGCACCTTCATGATGCCGACATCGGCACCGCCCTTGACCATCTCGAGAATCATCTGCTGGAAGCCGGGGGCGGCGAAGATCATCGCGGCCTTGCCCTGCTGGAAGCGCCCGAGCCCGTCGGCGAAGTTGATCGAGTTGGTGTCGTTGTTGAAGTAAGGCTTCAGCTCGACGACCTTCTCGATCCAGGACTTCCATTTCGCCGAGGTGAAGTCGCCGTCGATCACCATCTGCAGCAGCTCCGGCACGGTATAGACCTGGGCCTGGAACGCGGAGGCCAGCATCTCGCCGCCGAAGCCGTCCTTGAGGCCGACGACGAGCGGATCGATGCCGGCCTTCTTCAGCTTGTCGGCCGCGGCGATGAACTCCGCCCAGCTCTGCGGCGGCTTCGCCGGATCGAGGCCGGCCTTGGTGAAGAGGCCCTTGTTGTAGATGACCGGATAGATGCGGGCATCGATCGGATAGAGCCACGTCTTGCCCGACCAGCGCGTCGCCGCGGTGGTCGGCACGGCCTTGATGTCTTCCGCGCTCAGCGCCTCTTCGTTGGGAACGGTGCAGCCGCCCCAGACCTGCTCGAGCGACCAGATGCCGGCCCAGTTGTACCAGAGGTCGGGGCCGGTGCCGCCCTTGCAGGCCGTGGCCTGGGTCGTCGTGTAAGTGTCGGTCGACTGCAGGACCGCGTTGACGGTGATGTTGGGATATTTCTTCTGATAGGCGGCGATCGATTCCTTCATCCAGTCCTCGATGCCGGGGACCTCCTGATTGCCGAGCCACCAGAGGGTGAGCGTGGCCTTGCCGGCGCCGGCCGGGTCATAGGCGCTCCCGAGACCGTCGGCGGACGCCGCGCCGGCGCCGAGCGTGCAGAGCAGGGCGACCGCCAGTCCGACCCGCTTCAAGCCATCGAATATCCGCATGATGAAAGCCTCCACAGGGTTGTTTCTTATTGGCAGGAACGCAATGCAGGCATGACGCCGGGCCTCTCGCCGTTTCAAGCGTTGAGGCAGCCCGTGCGGTTGACATAGATCGACCAGAGCGACTTCGGGCCGGTCATGAAAAGACGGCTCTTGCGCGGGCCGCCGAAGGTGAGATTGGTGATGTATTCCGGAACCTTGATGCGGCCGAGCAGGGTCCCGCCGGGCGAGAGCACGTGCACGCCGTCGCCCGCACTGGTCCAGATGAAGCCCTCCGTGTCGAGACGGAAGCCGTCCGAACAGCCGGGATTGATCTCGGCGAAGACGCGGCTGCGCGTGGGCTTGGCCTCGCCCACCATGTCATAGGCACGGATGTGATGCGGCCCGCCCGCACGTTCGGTGAAGCCGGTATCCGAGACATAGAGGATCTTCTCGTCCGGGCTGAAGGCGAGGCCGTTCGGGAACTCGCAATCGTCGACCACGAGCGTGACCTCGCCGTCGTGCGGATCCACGCGATAGACATAGTTGCCGGGCTGCTCCTGCGGCGCCTTGATGCCTTCCCAGTCGTTCATGATCCCGTAGGCGGGATCGGTGAACCAGATCGAGTTGTCCGACTTCACGACGATGTCGTTGGGCGAGTTCAGCCTCTTGCCGCGATAGGAATCGGCGATGATGGTGATGGAGCCGTCATGCTCGGTACGGGTCACGCGCCGGCCGCTATGCTCGCAGCTCAGGAGCCGGCCCTGGCGGTCGCGCGTATTGCCGTTGGTGTGATTGCTGGGGCTGCGGAACACCGAGACATTGCCGTCGATGTAGCGCAGCAGCCGGTTGCCGGGGATGTCGCTCCAGATGAAGCTGTTGGCATCGCCGAACCAGACCGGGCCCTCGCCGAACTGGGTGCCGGTGTAGAGTTTCTCGAGCTCCGGCCCGAGCAGGATGCAGCGGCGAAATTCCTCCTCATGGATCTCGAAAAGCTCGTCCATCCCACGTCCCCCTGATCGCCGGCTTGGCCGGTCGTTTTCATCATATAGCGATATATCATCACTATGTGATACAAATCGTCAAGCCGGAATCCGGCGCCGGGGGATTTCTGGCCGCTGCCGGCCACGAAGGGACCAAGCCCGCGGGGTCGCGAGGAAAGCAAGGCTGGGGCTGCCGCGCCCGGCGGAGATCTCAGGAGAGCTCGCCGGCGATCCGCTTCATGACCGAGAGATAGGTCTCGAACTTCTGATCGAAGCGCTCGGTGGGAGCCGACATGGTGAGTGCGAAGGGCTGCGTGCCCCCGCCGATACCCACCGCCAGGCAGCAGAGGCCGTTGGAGAATTCCTCGAGATCCGTCGCGTAACCGACTGTTCGGATCCGGTCGAACTCCTCATAGAGCTTCGGCAGCGTCGTGATCGTCTTGCGGGTGCGCGGGTTGAGCCGATGGCTCGAGAGGTAGTCGGTGCGGACCTGCTCGGTGGAATAGGCGAGCAGCAGCTTTCCCGAGGCGCGGGCATGGGCGTCGAAATAGGTGCCGTGAGAGACCTCGATCGCCTGCACCGAGTTGGTGCCGCGCGCGGTGACGAGCGTCACGATCTCGCCGTCCCACCAGCCCGACGCGTAGGCCGTCTCGCCGGTCTCCTCCGCGATGCGCCGCACCACCGGCGCCAGATGCTCGGGTGGCGCCAGCTGGCGCTTGAAGCCTTCGATCAGGGTGCCGACGCGAAGGCCGAGCACATATTTGCCCGGCCCCGAACGGGTCAGGATCCCGGTGGCGACCAGAGTGTGCAGAAGATGATAGGAGGCCTGGCGCGGCAGCCCGGTTGCCGCCACCACCTCGGCCGCCTTGAGGCCGTCCTTGCTCTGCGCCACCGCGAACAAGATGCGCATGGCGCGATCGACCGACTGGACGCGCGGGGCCGGCTCGGTTTCCTTCGGACGGCTCGGGCTCATGGAACCCCGGTGCCGGATATCATTGCCAAAATGGGCCATGCGTTGGACTTCACGGGTGGATCAGCCGGACGGCCGATCCTCACCATACACGAAGCGTCGATTCGCAAGCAGACGGTCGCCACCTTCGCACCTCAGCCTTTGACGCTGCCGGCGGTCAATCCGCGGATGAAGAATCGCTGGCCCACCAGATAAAGAAGGAGCATGGGCAGCGTGCCCCAGAGCATGCCGGCCATGACCATCGGGACGTCGATTCGATAGCGGGAGTTATAGACTGTGAGCCCGACCATGAGCGTGCGCAGATGCTCGCTCTGCAGGAAGACGATTGCGATCAGCAGTTCGTTCCAGACCCACAGCGCCTGAACCGTCACGACGGTCGCCAGGGCCGGGCCCGACAGGGGCAGCAGGATCGAGCGGAAGATCCGCCAGCTCCCCGCCCCGTCCATGCGCGCCGCCTCGATCAGCGAGGGCGAGATCGTCTTGAAAAAGCTGGCGAGCAGAAAGGTGGAAAACGGAAGCAGCAGGCCGGTGTAGATCACGATGACGGTCTGGTAGGTGTTGAGCTGGCGCAGCGCCGCTGCGATCTGGAACAGCGGGATCACCAGCACGATCGGCGGCACCACCATGAGCGCGATCAGCGTGCCCAGGACGTAGGGGCCCGCCCGCCATTTCATCAAGGCGATCGGATAGGCGGCCAAGGCCGCGAACGCGGTCGAGAGCAGCACCGAAGCGATGGTGACCGCGAGCGAGTTGAGGACCCAATGGAACAGGTCGCCGCCGGCGAACGACTGCATCAGCGTCGAGAGCACCGGCGCGCGCGGCGGGCCGAACTGGTTGGCGAGGAACTCGTCGCGCGTCTTGAAGGCGCTGACCAGCATGAAATAAAGCGGCAGCAGCGCGATGCCGGCGAAGCCGATCAGCGCGGCGTGCGGCAGCAGGCTCGCCGGCCAGGCGCTGGATCGGTTATTCGCTCTCATAGATCGCCAATCTGCGGGTCAGCCACTGGCGGACCGCCAGCAGCACGCCCACGATGCAGAGCAGGACGACGCCAGCGGCGGCGCCGACGCCGATCTGGCTGTTCTGAAAGACCTGCTGATAGATGTAGAACTCGGCGACGACGGTGCTGTTCTGCGGCCCGCCCAGGGTCATCACGTAGATGTAGGAGAACACCCAGGACAGCATGTTGATCAGCTCGACGATCGCATAGAAGGCGAGCGTCGGGATGAGCTGGGGCACCGTCACGTAGCGCAGCACCTGGAACCAGTTGGCGCCGTCGACCCGCGCCGCCTCGAAATACTGCTCGCCCACGCTGCTGAGCCGCGCGAGGCAGAGGATGATGCCGAAGCCCAGCTCCTTCCAGATGATGACGGACATGATGGTCGGCATCGCCAGGGCGGGGCTGCCGAGCCAATCGGCCGCGAGCGCGTCGAGCCCCAGCGCCCTGAGCCCGTTGTTCAGCTGCCCCTGATACTGGAATAGATAGCCGAACACGACGCCGACGACCGGGATCGACAGGATGTAGGGGATGAACAGCAGGGAGCGGTAGATCCTCCAGCCCTTGGGCCGGTCATGGAGCAGCTGCGCCAGCAGCACGCTCAGCACCAGCAGCACCGGCACGCAGAGGAAGAGCCGCAGATTGTTGGCGATGGCGCGGTGGAACAGCGAGTCGGTCGCGATGTAGCGGAAATTCGCGAGGCCGACGAAGGTGGTCGGCAGATAGGCCGACCGGCCGACATGCTCGACGCTGTAGGTCAGCAGGCTCAGCGTGGGATAGGCGAAGGTCAGCCCGACGAACGCGATCATCGGCAGCGCATAAATCCAGGGCAGCCAGCGGTCGAAACGGGAGGACATCGTTCCCCTGGAACAGGACGGGGGTTGCCGTCCCTGAGCAAGGGCGGCATTAAGTCTATCACTATATGATTAGATATCGTCTATATGATAGATAGCCGTCAATCGCCATTTCGAGCGGCGGCGTCGGGTTGCGGGGCCCCGCTGCGCGCGCTCATGCTTTCTTCCTCGATGCCCGACGGGGAGAAGACAGCATGGGCGACGTTCCGCAACGATTCACCGGCGGCTGCCTCTGCGGCAAGGTCCGGTTCGAAGCCGAGGGCCCGCCGCGCCGGGTCGGATTCTGTCACTGCGCCGATAGCCGCCGCGCGACAGGCGGCCCAAGAGCCCTAGTTCCATATCTTCGTCGGCGAGCAGCTGCCCTGGCTCTGCCTCGCCGACAAGCTCACGCGCTATCGCACGACGCCGAGCGCGGGCGAGGCGGTGGAGCAGGAGAACAAGTTCTGATTTGCGGTAACGAGAGAGCCCCCTCCCCCTACCCCCTCCCGCAAGGGAAGGGGGTGTCTTTTCCTCTTACTTCACCCCCTTCCCCGACGGCGAAGCCGGCGAGCGGGAGGGGGTAGGGGGAGGGCTCAGAATAGAGCGATAGCGTCGATCCTCAGTCTCGCTCGAAGCTTTGAAGTAGAGCGACGCGATCGGATCAAAACGTGACCTTGTCCCCGCCTTTGAGCTGGAGGATCTGGCGCGCCTCGGTGGGTGTCGCGACCTCGAGCGAGAGCGTCTCGATGATGTGGCGGATCTTCTTCACCTGGTCGGCGTTGCTCTTGGCCATCTGGCCCTTGCCGAGATAGAGGCTGTCCTCGAGCCCGACGCGCACATTGCCGCCATTGATCGCCGCCATCGAGACGAAGGGCATCTGGTGGCGGCCCGCCGCCAGCACGCTCCATTGATAATCCTCGCCGAAGAGCTTGTCGGCGATGCGGCGCATATGCATGAGATTTTCGGGATCGGCGCCGATGCCGCCCAGAATGCCGAAGATCGTCTGCACGAACAGCGGTGGCTTCACCAGCTTGCGGTCGAGGAAATGGGCCAGCGTGTAAAGATGGCCCACATCGTAGCATTCGAACTCGAAACGCGTGCCATGGCCCTCGCCCAGCTCCTTCAGCACATACTCGATATCCTTGAAGGTGTTGCGGAAGATGAAGTCGCGGCTGTTCTCGAGATGCTTCTGCTCCCACTCGTATTTGAAGCTCTTGTAGCGGTCGAGCATCGGATAGAGCCCGAAATTCATCGAGCCCATATTGAGCGAAGTCATCTCCGGGCTGGCGCGCAAGGGGGCGGCGAGCCGCTCCTGGAGCGTCATGCCATGGCCGCCGCCGGTGGTGATGTTCACCACCGCGTCGGTGTTCTGCTTGATGCGCGGCAGGAACTGCATGAAGACGTTCGGATCGGGAGTCGGCCGCCCATCCTTGGGGTCGCGCGCATGGAGATGGATGATCGAGGCGCCCGCCTCCCAGGCCGCGATCGATTCCTTGGCGATCTCGTCGGGCGTGATCGGCAGATACTCCGACATGGTTGGGGTATGGATCGATCCCGTCACCGCGCAGGTGATGATGACCTTGCGTGCTTGTGCCATGGTCTGGCTCCTTTACTTCTTGATCTTGCTCGAAGCGCCGCGCTTATGCGCGACCAGCGCCATGAGGCGGCGGTCGCGCCAGGCCTGGCGCTCGTTGAGGCGGTCGCGCGGCAGACCGGCCGCGAGCTCCTTCTCCACCTGGTCCCTGACGCCGGCCCAAGAGGCGATATGCTGCTGGCTCGGCCAGAGCCGCTGATAGAGGCTTTCATAACGCGCGATATAGTCGCTGACGCCGCCCGGCGCGTTGAGGTCGATGGTCTCGAACGGGCCCATGAAGGACCAGCGCAGGCCCAGCCCGTCGCGGATGCCGATATCGACGTCCTCGCAGCTCGCATAGCCCTCGGCGATGAGCCGGAAGGCCTCTTGCAACAGGGCCCCCTGCATGCGGTTCATCACGAAGCCGTCGAGCTCGCGCTTCATCACGATCGGCGCCTGGCCCAGCTCGCGCATGAAGGCGGCGGTGCGATCGACCGTCGCTTGCGCGGTCCAGGGCGCCGGCACCACCTCGACCGCCGGCACCAGATAGGGCGGGTTGATCGGATGCACGACGACGCAACGATGCCGGCCCTTGAGCGTCTCGGTGAATTTCGAGGGCAGGATCGCCGAGGTCGAGCTGGCGAGAATCGTATCGGGACCGGCCAGCCCGTCCATCTCGGCCCAGATCGGGATCTTGGCCTCGAGCTTCTCGGGCGCATTCTCCTGGACATGGGCAGCACCGGCGAGCGCCTCCTTGAGGCTCCCGGTGACACTCATCCGGCCGCGCACCGTGGCGGGGCTCGCACCGCGCAGGAGGTCGTTGGCCGCGAGATCGCCCAGCACGTTGTCGACGAAGCCGAGTGCGGCGGCAGCGGCCCCTTCCTGGGAGTCATAAAGGGCGACCTCGGCGCCGCCGCGGGCAAAGGTGATCGCCCAGGCACGGCCGATGAGACCGGCACCGACGACGGCGACTTTGGCGGATGTTCGGTTCGTCATGCGCGGCCTGCTATTGGCGGCAAGGGCAGTGATCCTCGTTCAGCTTGGCGCCATTCCCCTTTCTTCACCTCCCCCCTTGAGGGGGAGGCTGGGGTGGGGGTGGCCACGGATCCGGCGAAGGGAAGGCTCGCACGGCAGCAGTTTCTTGCAACAGTGCGTTCTGTCATCACCCCCCACCCTGACCTCCCCCTCAAGGGGGGAGGGGATAAGGAGAGAGAGCGTCCGGCCACTTCGGTTCGCTCGCTCACAGCGTCTCGACATTACCGCAGACGCTGAGCGCCTGGCCCGAGATATTGCGCCCGGCCGGCGAACAGAGGAACAGCGCCATGTTGGCGACGTCCTGCGCGCTCACCATGCGCCGGAGCGACGCTTTGTTCAGATATTCCTTCTCCATGGTCTCGTAGGTGACGCCGGTGGCCTGGGCGCGCGCCGAGATCACGCGCTCGATGCGTGGGCCCTCGACGATTCCCGGCAGGATGGCGTTGACGCGAATTCCCGCCGGCCCCAGCTCCTTGGCCAGGCTCTGGGTAAAGCCGACGATCGCCCATTTCGTCGCGGCATAGGGCGTGCGGAAGGCATAGCCGAGGCGGCCCGCCACCGAGGACATGTTGATGATCGCGCCGTCCTGAGCCTTGCGCAGCGCCGGCACCGCGCGCCGCGCCGTGTAGAACTGGCCGTTGAGATTGATGGCGACGGTGCGGTCCCACTCGGCCGGATCGATATCTTCCACGCCTGCGGTCGGGCCCGCGATGCCGGCATTGTTCACCAGCACGTCGAGCCCGCCCAGGGCGGAGAGCGCCGCATCGAAGAATTTGTCCACCTGCCTGACGTCGGCGACGTCGGCCAGATGTGTGCCGACATCGGGCAGCGCCTTGCGGCAGGCATCGAGTGCCTCCTGCGAGACGTCGCAGACATGGATGCGCGCGCCATGGGCGCGCAGGGTCTCGGCCACCACCCGCCCGATGCCGCTGGCGCCGGCGGTGATGACGACCCGCAGGCCCGGCTTGATGCCCGAAATGGTTTGTCCCGTCATGATGAACCTTCACTCGCTCAACTGGATCTTTCGCGCAAGGCCAGCACGGCGCCGAGCACGACCAGACCGAAAATGATGTCCCGCACCGCGTGAGGCAGCGTCGTGCCGGCCAGCAGCGTCAGCAGCGCCGTCAGCAGCAGGACGCCGCCCAGCATGCCGGCATAGTGGCCGCGGCCGCCGGTGATGAGCGTGCCGCCCACCACCACGACCGCGATCGAGGGCAGCAGGTACTCGTCGCCCATGCCGAGGCTGGCCTGGCCGCTGAAGCCCGTGAGCAGGATGCCGACCAGGGCCGCACAGAAGCCGCTCAAGGCATAGACGCCGATGAGCGTGCCGCCGACGCCCACGCCCGACAGCGTCGCGACCTTGGCGCTGTTGCCGACCGCGTAGACGCGCCGGCCGAAGGCGGTGCGCCCGAGCAGGATCAGCGCGAAGGCGACGAACAGCACCACCAGCAGCACCACCGGCGTCACGCCATGGATGCTGCCGGTCATGAACCAGCGCAAGGTCGGCGAGGAGAAGCCATCCGGCGTGCCGTTGCTATAGACCAGCGCGAAGCCCTGCAGGATGCCGTTGGTGGCGAGCGTGATGACGATCGGCGGCAGCCCCAGCAGGACCACGCCCAGCCCGTTGAAGGCGCCGATCAGCGTGCCGATGACCAGCACCATCGGGATGACCCAGAGCGCCGCCTCGTCGGAGCCGCGGATGAGACCGGCGGCGAGGATGCCGCAGAAACCGATGGTCCAGGGCAGCGACAGATCGAGGCCGCCGGTGAGGATCGTGCTCCCCTGCCCCAGCGCCAGGATTGCCAGGAAGGAGCCGAGCACGATCAGCGAGTCATAGTATTTCCAGCCGAAGATCGTACCGCCGCCATAGACGAACTGCGTCACGATGATGACCGCGATCAGGCAGACATAGGCCGGCATCACGAAGCGCAGCAGCTCGATGTTGCGCCGATACCAAGGTACTTTGCGGGCCTCGGCGGCCGCGCGCGATCCGGCGGCGTGCAAGAGGCGAGCCGGCTCGGCCGCGGCCTCGCGCACCACCTGCGACGGCAAGGAGCCCTCGTGGCGTGCCTTGAGGCTGAGGCGAAGCTGATAGAAATAGCGCGCGATCGGCGATTGGCGATTGAGCGAGCCCGCCAGCACCGCCAGAACCAGCACCACGCCCTCTGTCACCGAGGAGTAGTAGGCCGAGACATTCAGCACCAGCAGGATGTTGACCATCAGGGTCAAGGTGTAGGCGCCGACGACCGAACCGACCGCGCCGCCGCGCCCGCCGCCCAGGAGCGTTCCGCCCAACACCACCGCGGTGAAGGTCTGCAGCAGCACCGGATTGCCGATCAAGGGATCGCCGCCGCCGGTCTGCGCGCTGATGAAGAGCCCGGCGGCCCCATAGAAGGCACCCGCCAGCGTATAGGTGAAGAACTTGATCCAGGGAACGCGGATGCCGGCCGAGCGCGCGGCCTCCTCGTCGCTGCCGACGGCATAGAGCCCGGTGCCGAAGCGCGAGTTCTTAACCAGGAGCCAGATCAGGATCGCCACGGCCAGCACCAGCAGGGGCGCCGGCAGCAGCCCGGGGATCGCGTCGCCGGTGAAGAAGCTGGAGAAACCCGGCGCGATCATGCCGCCGGGCTTGTCGAGGACCAGCAGCGTCAGGCCCCGCACCAGGAACATGGTCGAGAGGGTCACGACGATCGGCTGCAGCCGGGCGAAGGCGACGAAGAAGCCGTTGAAGGCGCCGACCGCGGCGCCGACTCCGATCGCCAGAACGGCCATCGCGATCTGCGAGGCGACCGTGTCCTGCATCTGGGTCGCCAGCACCACATTGACCAGCGAAACCACGGCGCCGGCCGAGAGATCGAATCCGCCGCTCAGGATGACGACGGTCTGGCCCATCGCGGCCAGCGCCAAGCTGGCGCTGCCGCTCGACATGAAGCTGACTTCGAAATAGCTGAAGGGCCCCGGCGTGATCGCCATGATGAAGAAGAGCAGCGCCAGGAACACGGCGATCACGATCAGCAGGCCGCGATGGCGCGCGAGCGACAAGGCCACGCGCGAAGCCCGGCCGCGGTTGAGCGCAACCGTCGCCATCAATGCAAGCCTCCGACCGCGGCGACCTGCTTCTCGGAGGCACCGTTCTTCTCGCCCAGTGCCGCCCGCATGATCGCTTCCTCGGAGATCTCGCCGGCGGCAAGCTCGCGCACCATGCGGCCGCCATACATGACCAGCACGCGGTCGCAGAGATTGACCAGCTCGGCGATCTCGGTCGAGTAGAACAGCACCGCCCCGCCGGCCTTGGCGAAATCCCGGATCAGCACATAGAGCTCATGCTTCGTGCCGACATCGACGCCGCGCGTGGGGTCGTACATCAGCAGGGTCCGGCTGTCGGCCAGGAGCCATTTGCCGATCGCGACCTTCTGCTGGTTGCCGCCGCTGAAGGCGGAGATGCGGGTATAGAGGGCGCGCGATTGCACCTGGACCCGGTCCAGCACGCGTCCGACAGCCTCGCGCTCGGCGGCCGTGTCGATGAAGCCGAAGCGCGTGAAACGGTCGATGATCGGCAGCGAGACATTGCGCAAGCCGTCGAGCTTGAGGAACAAGGCCTCGGTCTTGCGATCCTCCGGCACCAGGCTGATGCCGATATTGGCGCGCACCGCGTCCTTAGGCGAGGCCAGCGAGACCGTCTTGCCATCGACCTCGAGCTTGCCCGATTGCAGCCGCGCCATGCCGAAGCAGGCCAGAAACAGTTCCAGCTGGCCCATGCCCTGCAATCCGGCGACACCCAGCACCTCCCCTCGCGAGAGCGCGAAGGAGGCATCGGCGAGCCGTCCACCGGTGCAGAGATGATGCGCCGCCAGCGCCGGTTTGGCCGGGCCCGCTCGCAACGGTTCGCGCGGCGGAAAGGTGGAGGCGAGCGACCGGCCGATGATCATGCGGATCACCTCGTCGTCGCTGATGGCGTCGACCCTGGAGGTGCCGATATCCTTGCCGTTGCGCAGCACGGTCAGCACATCGCAGAAGCGCCGCACCTCGGGCATGCGGTGCGAGATGAAGACGATCGTCGTGCCCTGCGCCTTGAGCCTGGCGATGAGATCGCCCAGCCAATCGATGTCGCGGCCCGACAGGGTCGAGGTCGGCTCGTCGAGCAGCAGAATGCGCGGACGGCGCAGGACGGCGCGAGCGATCTCGATCTTCTGGCGCAAGGGCAGATCGAGATCGCGCACCTCGTCGCGGGGATCGATCTCGCCCAGGCCCAGCGATTCCAAATGGGCCCGCACCGTCTGTTCGGCCGCGCGCCGGCGCACCGTGCCCCACCAGGCGGTGGGCTCGTAGGGCAATAGCATGTTCTGCGCGACGGTGAGGTCGCGAATCTGGGTCATCTCCTGGAAGGCGGTCTGGATGCCGAGGCGATGCGCCTCGCGCGGGCTGGTCAGTTTGCAAGGCTGCCCGAACACGCGGATTTCGCCGGCATCGGGATGCAACAGGCCGCTCAGCATCTTGACCATGGTCGATTTGCCGGCGCCGTTCTCGCCCAGGAGCGCATGAACGGTTCCGGCCGCCACCTCGAAGCTGGCGTCGTCGAGAGCCACGGTGGCGCCAAACGCCTTGCGCGCGTTGCGGATCGCGATCGCGGGCGGGGTTGCATCCATCGAGCTAAGAGCCTTCCTTTCCGGGTCCGAGACCGGTCATCTCGAGGCGCGGCGCAGGCCGCCGACGCCGCGCGGAAAGCTGGTTTCCCGCGCGTCGCCGGCGGCCTTTGCCAGGATCAGATCAATCCTCCGGCTGGCCGACCAGGGCGGCCTGCAGGCCCACTTCCGGCGTCTGATCGGAGTAGATCGAGGCGAACCAGCCCGGATTCGGAACCAGCGAAGGCTGGAAGGCATTGCAGCCCGCCTTCATCTCGTCCCAGGTACCTTCCTGGCAGAGCTTGATCGTCTCGTTGGTGACGACCGGCAACGGCAGAATGGTGAGTTTCGGGATGTCCTTGCCCTCGAGCTTCTGCACCGCGAGCTTCAGTGCCAAGGCGCCGGAATAGGGCGGCGAGGCGTAGGAGATGCGGGGGGCGCCCATCGGCATATAGGTGCCGTTGGCGCCCTCGACCACGGTCCCGTTCGGCAGCATCTGGATGCGGCCGCCATTGGCGCCTTCGCCGGCGCAGGGCTTGAGCTTGTCCGCGCTGATGCCGGCCTCGAGCTGCATCGAGTTGGCGGTGTAGCAGCCGACCTGCAGCCAGAGCCCGTCGATCTTGTCCCAGCCGCGCGTGGCGAGGATCTTCGACAGCTCGGTGCGGGACACGGCCTGGCTCCACATGCCGACGGATTCGGCGACGATATGGATGTCCGGATATTTCGCGAAGACCTCCTTCGCGGCCTCGGTGCGCTGCGTGTCGACCGAGGTGCCCGGCACGCCGGTCAGAACGACGATGTCGCCCTTGCCATTGAGCTTCTTCGCCAGCCACTCGGCGGTGACGCGGCCCGCTTCCTTCTGGTCGATATGGACGTTGTAGGCGCAAGGCTCGGTGATCTCGGCGTCATAGGCGATGACGATGACGCCCTTGTCGCAAGCGTTCTTCACCACCTGGTTGAGCGCGGTCGGCGAGATCGGGAACACGATGATCGCCTGGGCGCCCGCCTGCACCATCGAATTGATCTGCTGGATCTGGCGCTGGGCATTCGGGCCCGCCACCTGAATCTGCAGATCCACCTTGTCGGCCATCGATTTGTGCGCCGCCATGGCCTTCACCATGTTGGCCGCCTCGGCCTGCCAGTCATTGCCGATGAAGCTCATGCTCAGATAGATCTTGAACTTCGCGGCCGCCGCGTCGCCTGGATGGGACGCCAATCCGAGCCCGAGGGCCATGGCGCCCGCCAGGCCGATCAGTGCCCGTTTGATCGAAATGCGCATTGATTTCCTCCCGTTGGTTCTTGCTTGCGATCGATTGGTGTAGCTGTGGTTTGCGATAGCCAAGTGATGTCGATAACGAACAACTCCTTCAGTGAAAAAAGCCGGTAGGCGAAAGCCTGCGATAGACGCTCGATAGCCAAAGCGAGCCGCGGCATGAAAGGCGCGTCATGCCGATGCCCGGAAGACGAGGCGATAGGGCAGCAGTTCCTGATGCTGCCGGATGCCCGGCTTGGCGTCCCAGAGCCGCTGGAACACGCGCTGGGTCGCCGGACCGAACTGGTCGTAAGGCACATGCACGGTGCTGAGCCAGGGCGCCAGCCACTCGTTCAACGGATTGTCGTCGAAGCCGAACAGCGCGACGTCGGCCGGCACGCGCAAGCCCACCTCGCGACAGCGCCGATGCACGCCATAGGCGATCAGGTCGTTGCCGCAGAAGATCGCGCGCGGCAGGGGCGGGCGATCCAACAGCTCGACCGCGGCGGAATAGCCCGCCGACATGGTCAGCGCCGCCTCATGCACGCCGCGATCCTCGAGCCGGACGCCGGCGGCGGCGAGCCCGTCGCGGAAACCCTCGAAGCGCTCCCGGCTGGCGGAAGAGGCGGCGGGACCGTGGATCACGGCGGGCCGCTCGTAGTTGCGCTCGACGAAGTGCGTGCCGATCTCGCGGCCGGCGGCATAATTGTCGATGCCGACGAAAGGTCCGCCGCCGGGCATGGGCGGCTTGCGGTTGATGAAGACGAGCGGGCCGGCGCCGGCGACCAGGCGCTCGAGACCCGGGCTCGCAACCGCACCCAAAAGG
>Ga0335070_10004218_pt1 | contig 16761 bp, 13 predicted proteins | sample Lox_Sample_13_FD_206722 | JGI IMG/M metagenome (GOLD analysis project Ga0335070, IMG submission 206722) | Soil microbial communities from Loxahatchee National Wildlife Refuge, Florida, United States - Lox_Sample_1.3 | ecosystem: Environmental > Terrestrial > Soil > Wetlands | place: USA... | reverse complement strand
TTTTCGGTTAAATTCGCTTCAAAAAAAGAGGCATGGTAGATTGTAATTCTATTTAAGTCAACAAACCTATAAAATAATACTTAACTTTTTGTCAAGGAAAAAAGAGAGGTCCTTCCTCGATAGATTGGGATCAAAGGCAGGGCCTTCTCCGAGGGTTGGAGGAGACCCTGCCCCGAGGATTACTTCGTGATGGGAACTGTCTTTCCAGCCGTTGGAATTTGAGGATAGAGTTTATTGTAGGTGATGACCATCTCCCATGGCCATGTTTTGCCCTTCACCCATTGTCCGCCCACCAGAGGAGTTTTTGCGTAGTTCTTGTCGTTGTACTTGATGGGGCCGACGATGGTGTTCATGTTGGTTGCCGCAATGGCGTCGCGAATCTTGGCTTTGTCCAAGGTTTGAGCCCTCTTCAGAACGTCTGCCACGATCTCGAAGGCCGCATACTTGTAGCCGATGGGCGGAGTCCACTGTTTCTTCGTTTTGGCTGTCCAGAGGTCGCAGAGCTCTTTGGCCGTCTTTCCTGACAGGGAGGACTTGAACGGGTGGCTTGGGCTCCACCAGATCTCCGTGGTTAGGCCGTTTGCAAGGTTCCCTCCCAGCGCTTCCACCGCTGATGGGAACAGGATCGCCTTGCCAATCGTGACCACTTTTGGAACAAAACCTTGTTGGTGACACTGCCTCCAGGCATTGGCCCAGTCGGGAGGGATCAGGTTCCCAAGGATGATCTCCACTTTTTCTTTCTTCCATGCGTTGATGAATGTGCCGAAATCCTGGACCCCGTAAGGAAATCTCCCCATATCGATGACCTTGTAGCCCCGGGTAGGCAAAACTTCGTTAAAAACCTTTGACCACGAAACGCCGTCAGGGTCATTGCCCATCAATAGTCCAACCATTTTGTTTGTAGGTACGTCATCCCACATTCCGATATACGTAGGCACAATGTCTTCTTTCACCGACCAGAACGCATGGAATGACCATTTATAGGGCCCGCCTTCCAGCCAGGGTTCGAGCGGAGAATCCAGGGCAACGCAGGGCATCTGATAGCGTTCGCACATACTGGTCACTGGATTGACCGTATCCGGGGTATGAAGGGCTACCATGATATCGACTTTGTCGTTGAGAATCAGTTTTGAGGCAACGTCCGCAGCTTTGGTGGGATCGCTGGAGGTATCCACCAACTTCAGCTTGAGGGGAAGCTTCTTGCCGGCCTCCTTGATAAAGATTCCTCCTTGTTTATTAATTTCTTCGATCGCCAGTTCATCGGCCCATGGAGACGCCTCGCCAAAGGCAGCAATGGGGCCGGTGGACGGATTTGGATGCCCGACCAGGATGAAGTCGCGTTTCTGCGCAAAAGCAGGGTTGCTCATGCCAAAGCCCCCGATCAGGACCAGGGCAATGACGACCGCGACTCCCACCAGGCCCAGTTTCTTCATAAACTCTCCTCGACTCCTCGTTTTCTTGTCTGACATAGAATCCCTCCTCCTTTCGATCTTTTTTGGCAAGCGTTTAAAAGAACATCCTGTTTACTATATCAATAACGATGGGCTTGTCAACAAAAAAAGATGCTCGTAAATCTCTTGCCAAACGAATGGTTGGAAGGTTTTTGTGAGGTCAGGCCGAAAGAGTTGGGCCCCCTCTGGAAGAAAGAGGGGGCCCTCATCCCGTGAGAGACTTATTTCTGAGCGGATCGAAAACGGGGGTTTAAAACCCCGTGCGAGCCCTCCCATTAGAAAGTAAGAGACTTATCTAACGAGAGTTTACTTTTTGAGAGGAGCCGTTTTTCCCGCCGCTGGAATATTGGGGTACTCTTTATTATAGGTGATGACAATCTCCCAAGGCCATTTCTTGCCTTTCACCCACTGTCCGCCGACAAGAGGAGTCCTCGAAAAATTCTTCTCATTATATTTAACAGGGCCGACCAGCGTGTTCAGGTTGGTCGCAGCGATCGCCTCTCGCACCTTGGCTTTGTCCAGGGTTTGTGCCCGTTTGAGAGCGTCCGCCACGATTTCGAAAGCCGCATATTTAAACCCGATGGGCGGGGTCCACTGTCTTCCGGTCTTGACCGTCCAGAGGTCACAGATCTCTTTTGAGGTTTGACCAGAGAGCGAGGACTTGAAGGGATGGCTTGGGCTCCACCAGATTTCAGAAGTCAGACCGTTAGGCAGATCTCCACCAAGAGCCTCCACCGCGGCCGGGAAGAGGATGGCCTTCGCTATCGTCGCAACCTTGGGGACAAACCCTTGTTGGTGGCATTGCCTCCAGAGGGTAGCCCAGTCCGGCGGGATGAGAACACCCGTAATAATCTCCACCTTTTCCTTCTTCCATGTGTTGATGAATGCGCTGTAATCCTTCATCTCATAGGGGAACCTTCCTACGTCGACGACTTTGTAACCCTTTTCCTTAAGCTTCGGGGGAAACATCTCAGAGAAAACCTTACCGTCCGGGTCGTTAGGCCAGGCAGCCCCCACCACTTTGTTGGTGCTAACCTGATCCCAGATCCCTGAAAAAACGTTAATCAGATCGGCCACTGTCCAGAAGGCGTGAAAACTCCATTTGTACGGTCCACCGGTAAGCCATGCATCGACAGGGGCGTCGAGAGCGACGCAGGGCACCTGGTAACGTTCGCACATACTGGTCACTGGATTGACCGTGTCCGGAGTATGAAGGGCTACCATGATATCGATTTTGTCGTTTAGAATCAGCTTTGAGGCCACATCCGCTGCCTTGGTGGGGTCGCTGGCCGTGTCCACCAGCTTCAGTTTAAGGGGAAGCTTCTTCCCAGCTTCCTTAATGAAGATCCCTCCTTGTTTGTTGATTTCTTCGATGGCCAGTTCATCGGCCCAAGGAGACGCTTCGCCAAACGAAGCAATGGGCCCTGTGGAGGGGTTGGGATGGCCGATGAGGATGAATTCCGGCTTCTGTGCCCGTGCGGTTGTGGCGACAGTACTCAGTCCGCCGGTCAGAGCGACCGCTGCTCCCATCGTGCCCGCCTTCTTCATAAACTCTCTTCGATTCATCTTTTTCCTGTCTGACATAGAATCCTCCTTTTAGGGTATTTTTCTTGGCGATCGTACAGTTGGTTTTCGCCTACTATATCAACCCAGAGGATTTTGTCAACAAAAAAAGCGCCCGGATAGCGGCGGTCTCCTGGCCCGCCCCCAGTTTTTTCTTTTATGGAGAGAATAGCTACCGACAGAGAGGGGCGGGTTTCCGAACCTTTAGGATGCGGCCCTCATTGGATATGGGGGGAAATCATCGGTATCAAAAATCGAGCCTCAGGAAGGGTCTGGAGTTCCTTGCCGAGATCGCTTAGAGGTAGCCGCCCTAAAGCTTCTCCAACGCACCCCTCTCTGTCCTGGTCGATGGGACAGCCTCCGGTCAGGAAACAGGTTCATTTTTGCCCGCCATCGGAGTGGATCCTCGAAGAGGCTTCATCGGCCCCACCGCTTCAGAGCATGCCTGCTTGAGTATAAGGGAGGCAGAGGGGTAACCATATCTTGGCAGACCCTGATCCAGATTACCTCAACGTGGGCCTTATGAAGCCTCGGAGGGGATTGACCCCGGTGGCGGGCAAGAAAAAACTGGGGGTGGGCAAGCGGCGGATTCCCCTTGACATTTATTTCAGTATTTGTTACGGGGCATTAACGATGTAAATTAAATTTAAATTTGTGATCCGGACTCCATTGAGTTATTCTTGCTGCGGCTCTGCGATCTTTTGGCAAAAAAAGAAAAAGGAGACAGAAAATGATTATCGATATCTACAATCATCACATTTCAAAATCGGTTGGCAAGATCATGGAAAAGGCCAAATACTACGGCCAGGGAAAAGAATTTCCATACCCCGCGCAGAACGGGGATCCCGAGGTCCGGTTGAAACTCATGGATCAGCATGGGATTGACGTCCAGGCGCTGAGCCAAACGACGCCGGTTCTCCTGGGGTTTGGCCCAGAGGATGCGGCCGAGATTTGCAGGGTTTCAAACACCGACAATTACGCTCTCTGCAAGGCCTACCCCAAAAGGTTTGTCAACATCTGCATTCTTTCCCTTCTTGACATGAACAGCGCGATGAAGGAGCTCGACCGCTCCGTCAACGAACTCGACTGTCGCGGCGTTACGATTGCCTCCAACCAGAATGGAAAGGGGCTCGATTCCCCGGAGTACGATCCGTTTTACGACAAAGTAGCGCAACACGACCTTCCCATTTTGATCCATCCGACCCACTGGGAGTCTTATCCGTTGGTCGATATGGAGAAGGGATGGCGCATGATGCACGTGTTCGGATGGCCGTTCGATACCACTCAGGCGGTGTGGAGAATGATTTTTGGGGGGGTCCTCGATCGCTTTCCTTCCTTGAAGATTGTCATGCACCACCTTGGAGCCATGCTTCCTTTTTTTGTGCGACGGGTTGAGCAAAACTTCAAAGGGCTTCTGGCGGATAAACTGCCGAAGCCGATTTCCGAATACTGGGGGAATCTGTACGGGGATACGGCGACGGACGGAACGCTCGGCTCCTATCCATGCGGCTATGCTTTTTTTGGGCCCGATCGGATGATGTACGGCTCCGACTATCCTTTTGGAGCTGAAGGGGGCGAAGACTTTATTCGGTCGAACCTGGCGGGCGTCAAGGCGATGAAAATTCCGGCAAAGGAGAAGAAACAGATTCTGGGGGGAAACGCAAAAAAACTTCTGAAGATTAAGTGAGGCATCCCTCGGCTTTTGCTGCATCATCAGGTCCAACGGCTGGATGAATTCGTTCCGAGGATAAAAGATAAAAAAGAAAAAAATTGGCACTACGGGAAGGAGAGAATAAAAAGTGAAAAGAATCGATCTCGAGGCTCATTTCACTACAAAGGAAATTGTCGAGGCGCTCTACAAGCGTCAGGACTACCCGCGATATGCGGACGATCCGGGGACGAAAGCGCGCAGGCTGTGGTACACGGCGGATACGGGGGAGCCGATTGGCGATCCTCTTCTCAATAAGCTCCTCGATCTCGAGGAGAACAGACTGAAAAGCATGGATGCGGCGGGAATCGACGTTCAATGTCTCTCACTGACGACCCCGGGGGTCGAGCGCTTGGATGCCCCAACCGGAACGGCTCTTGCCAAGAGTTCCAATGATCTCCTGGCCAAGGCCGTTCGAAAACATCCTGACCGTTTCGTCGGTTTTGCAACGCTCGCGCCTCAGGACCCGAAAGAGGCTGCCCGCGAGCTTGAGAGGGTTGTGAAAGATCACGGCTTTAAGGGATGGAAGACGAATTCAAATTATGGGGACAGCTACCTGGATGATAAAACCTATTGGCCGATCCTGGAAAAAGCGGAGAAATTGAATGCTTTCATTTTTCTTCATCCGACGGTGCCAGCCATTCCTCAGCTGAGGGCTTACGGGTATGCCCTGGGAGGGCCCTCCTTCGGTTTCGGAATCGAGACGGCCATCTGCATGATGCGACTGATTTACAGCGGGGCCTTTGACAAGTATCCCGGCCTCAAGGTGATCCTGGGCCATCTCGGAGAGGTCCTTCCATTCTTGATGACGCGAATCGATTTCGTCTATGAAAGGCCCTGGATCGATCCTGCGACGCGACCGAATCTGCTGAAGCGACCGAGCGACTACCTGAGAGAAAATGTCTATGTGACCACAAGTGGAAATTACTTCAAGGGGGCGTTTCTCTGCACCTATGAGGCTCTGGGAATCGATCGAATCCTTCTGTCGGTCGACTATCCTTATGAGGACGCGGACGCATGCATCCGGTTCCTTGAAGGATTGCCGATCTCACAAGGGGAGAGAGAAAAGATTTATTACCTGAACGCGCGACGCATCGGCATTGTGTAAAACAAAAAAGGGTTGGAGAAGTCACCGAGGAAGACTTATGAAGGCCATGGTATTGAAGGAATACAATCGTTTCATGGAAATGATGGAAGTCGAGAAGCCCATCGTCGGTGAGAACGACGTCCTCATTCAGGTGAAGGCTTGCGGCCTCTGTCATACAGATCTAAAAATCATAAGAGGGGAAATTCCCCCTCCCATTGTGACCCTACCTCACACCCCTGGCCACGAGGTGGCCGGGGAAGTGGTTGAGGTAGGGGAGAAAGTGACCGGAATCCAGAAAGGGGACGCCGGGATATTGTACATCTATATCGCCTGCCGGAATTGCGAGTGGTGCCTGAGCGGACAGGAAAACCTCTGCCCCTCCCTCAAAAGAGTCGGGTTTGAGCTTCCGGGCGGATATGCGCAGTATGTTCGGGTTCCTGCTTATGCCTTCTGCCCCTTTGACAGGAAGCTTTCCTTTCATGAGATGGCGATCCTCCCGGACGCCGTAGCTACTGCCTATCGTGCGATCACGACCCTCGCGGACGTCAAACTGGGGAAAAAGATCCTGATCGTCGGGGCAGGGGGCCTCGGGATCCATGGCGTCCAGATTGCGAAGCTGTGCGGCGCGAGAGTGCTGGTTGCGGAAAAGAAAGAGAAAGCCTTGAATCTGGCCGGGCAATTCGGGGCGGATTTCTTGATCGATGCCAAGAAAAACCCTTCGGATCAAATCAGGGAGATCACGAAGGGGAGGGGCGTAGATGCTGTCATCGAATTTGTGGGATCGAAAGACACTCTTTCATGGTCTCTTCCGAGTTTGAAAAAAGGAGGAAAACTAATCGTCGTAGGCTACGCTCCCGGCCAACCTTTTCCCCTTGACACCATGGCCATGCACTACAATGAGTGGGAGATCAAGGGGGCCCGTCTTTCCACAAAGGCTGAACTCCTCCAGGTGATCCGCCTCGTCGAAGAGGGCAAGGTCAAGCCGGTTATCTCGAAAACCTTTCCATTCGAAAAAGCCAATGAGGCCTTGGAGGCCCTGAAGAGGGAAGAAACCATCGGAAGACTTGTCCTGACCTTTTAAGCCATACCCTTTCCTACCCAGCGGACAAATGCCTCTTTAAAGAATTCCGTCCGGTCAGATAAACGGCCACCCCGAAGATTGCCATAAGAAGAAAAGCCCAGGAAAAGGATCCAACCGTATCCTTCAGCCAACCGAACAAGATCGCCAAAAGCATCGCGCTAAGATTGGCAAGGAAATTGATAAATCCCACCAGGCTTCCAAGGGAATCCGAGGAGACGGATCGGGAAGCGAGGTCGAAAAAAGCTCCAAAATTGATCGAGGCAAACCAGGCAGCCAACAGAGCTAAGGCGAAGATGGGACCACCGTAGGGGACAAAAAAAAGCGCAAGAAGGATTCCGGAGAGGATCAGGATAGATTCATTCGCCACTCTCACAGGAGTGAATCTGAACAGGATGAAGCTACCGGATAAGCGTCCCAGTCCGCTGATGAACATGACCAAAGCGCCGCCCCAGGCGAAGTGGGCCGTCGCGGGCCCTCTCCATACATCGGCCAACAAAGAAGGCAGCCAGCTTCCCAGAGTAATCATGGCGCCCCAGGAGAGGGCGTGATAAGAGCCTAAGACCCACCCATCCCGAAGGCGAAGAACCTGGAACAGCGGCAACGGCTTAACAGCCTGAGAAACCTTTTCCATGCGGAGACCCGATAGCCATAAGATGAGAAGGAGATTCATTCCAACAGCGGTGGCGTAGGTCCACTCCCAATGAAACTTGATCAGAGGGGGAAGAAGAAGGTAAGCAAGGATGCCCCCGAGAGAAAAAAGGCTTCCGTAAAACCCTTGAAACACGCCTACGCGTTGGCTTGGAGCAGAGAGCGTGATCAGCTTCATAGTGGAAACAAAACTCAGTCCCGTTCCGATTCCTGTGATGACGCGACCGAGGATGGCTGGGCCCATATGGGGAGACAAAATGGGGATCAGGTTTCCCAAGCAGAGACAACACAGGCCTATCAGCAAGGTGGGCCGAATCCCCAGCCGGTCTCCGATCATCCCCGCGGGGACCTGCATGAGGGCATGAGACCAAAATAACGTGCTGATTAGAATCGATATCCGCAGATAGGTCGCCCCGTAAAGATCCATCAACCGATCCATGGCCGGGGGGATGTTCATAAAGATGAAACCCAAGCTGATGCCCATGCAGAGGCCGAAGGTCAGGTGCTTGTTCATTGGAATCCTTGTAGATTAAACTTCAGAGGAAAGGCGCTCTTCCTATCTTGAGGATAAAAACTCTCGTTCCTCAACCCCTTCAAAACCCAAATGTAACACGTGGCAACCAAAAACGCCGCAGCGTTTTCGGTCCTCTATCTTCAGCGAAACGTCACCGAACCCTGAAGAGGATCCCTCCTGAAAGCCGGTGACCGATTTTGCGTTTTCAAGATCCGTCGAGCCTTCATGCGAAAACGCGGACTCCTGCCCGACAGGGGGGAAGTATTTTCTTGACATTGAATGCCGTAGTTGTTAGAAGAACAGGGGCATTCACTATTTTAAAATTTGAGGACAAGCTTACTTTGATCTGAAGAGGAGGAATGATCGTGACCTCTCTTTTATCCAAAGATTTCCCCGAGAACAAATTGAGTCCGCCTCTTTATCGAGTGAAGGTGGAGAAAGATATCTTTGTGACAATGCGGGACGAGACTCGGGTGGCCGTCGATATCTATCGGCCCGATGATGCGGGGAAGTTTCCCGCCCTTTATGCCTCTTCCTGCTACCAGAAGGACCTTGTCTATCTACCTGCCGTCACCACCTTTCATTGCCGCGAGACGAATGACATCGACTGGTTTGTCCAGAGGGGCTTCGTCTATGTGAATGCGGATGCGAGGGGAACGGGGAAGTCAGAAGGAGTTTGGAAGTTCCACAGTGAGGCAGAGCAGAACGACCATTACGACTTGATCGAGTGGATGGCTGGGCAGCCCTGGTGCTCGGGCCGCGTAGGGATGATCGGCGAGTCCTATTACGGATGGACCCAGTGGTTTGCTGCAGCGACCCAACCCCCTCATCTGAAAACAATCGTCCCTTTTGATGCGGGAGCGGATATGTACCGTGATGTCGTTTATCACGGCGGCTTGGTTGGAATGGGGTTCTTGACCTGGTGGCATTTCAACCTCCGGGCCAATCATCTTTATGACCTGCCCGGTCGTCATCCTCCAACCCTGATGAAATGGGATCTGGTCTATGAAACCCTTAAGCATCCCACCTTTGACTCTTTTTGGAAAAAGAGGACGGTTGATTTCGACAAAATCAAGGTCCCTGTGTACAGCATCGGCATGTGGCACAAAATAGGGCTCCACCTCCGGGGCAATTTGAGGGGATTTGAAGAGTTGAAGGTCCCGAAGAAGCTGCTCGTTTGCTACGCCGAGTACGTAGGAGATGAAATGGCCATTTTTAATTCCCTGGAGATGCGGCTGGGGATGTTGCGGTGGTACGATCACTGGCTCAAAGATAATGATACAGGGATGATGGAAGAAGCTCCTGTTCAACTCTTCATCCGAAACAGCGAGGAGGGTTACCGGGCCGAAAAGGAATGGCCGCTGGAGAGGACTCAATACAGGCCGTTTTACTTGAGACCCGGTCCCGTTGGGAGCGTGGAATCTCTGAACAACGGGGGGCTGTCACCCGACTTGCCTGACATGAAGGATAGTTCCTTCACCTTTGACTATCCGAATCCTGAATGGAGTGGATGGTCGGGGATCGGAACCGGAAAATTTGTGAATGGGCTGCCCAATCCCGCGATAAAAATTCTGACCTTCAGCTCCGACCCGGTGGATGCCGATCTCGAGGTGACAGGTCCCATCACGATGGTCCTTTACGCCTCCTCCACGGAAAAGGATGCTGACTTCTATGTAAGATTGGTCGATCAGGAACCCGATGCCCTTCAGCCGAAGGGAGGCCTTCCGCCCCGGGGTAAAATCCTGACGCGGGGATGGTTGAAGGCGTCTCATCGAAGGAAGGATTCCCAACGGTCCAAGCCTTACCGACCCTTTTATACTCACAAGAATCCCACTCTGATCGAACCGGGCAAGATTTATAAATACGAGATCGAGGTCTGGCCCACCAGCAACGTGTTCAAAAAGGACCATCGGATCCGCGTTGACATTTCGAATGGAGACTCTCCTGCTTTCGATTTTGGCGGCCACCATTTTGGGCTGAAGGTGGGAAAGGACACGATCTACCATGAGAGGAATCATCCTTCTCACATCATTTTGCCGGTGATCCCAAAACGATCGACTGGAGTTTGAGAAACCCGGTCAGATTAAATTTTCGTTTAAAGGAGGGAGCGTATGATGAAGAAATGGTCGATTCTCATCCTGACGGCAGGCGTTTTTTTTGGGACCATTCAGCCTTCTGTCGCCCAGGAGAAGAAAGAGATTGTTGTGGGAATGACGCTTTGTTTAACCGGGCGGTTTGCCGTAGAGGTCGGCGTCTTTGACCGGATGATCAAGGCCTGGGAAAATTACGTCAACAACAAGCAAGGCGGGCTGTATGTCAAGGCCTATAACAAGAAGCTGCCTGTGCGAACGATCGTCTATGATGACAAGAGCGATCAGGCGACTGCGGTTAAATTTTACGAACGACTGATCACGATCGATAAATGTGACATCCTGATGGGTCCGAAATCGAGCCCGATCACGTTTCCAGTCACCGCGGTGCCGGAGAAATACCATGTTCCGATGGTGCTGACGACGGCAAACACCCCGGCAATCTTCAATCGGGGGTTTAAATGGTTTGTGTGCGTCAACGGCCTTTCTCCGGGATGGTCGGATCATTACTTTGATCTCCTCCAGGACGAGAAACAGGTAAAAACCATTGCTTATGTGGCCGAAGACACACCCCATACCCGGGAAGTTTATGAAGGAGCCATCCCGAACAGTGAGAAGCGGGGAATAAAGACGGTTTACCAGGAGATTGCGCCCGCAGGGGCAACGGATTTCACTCCGATCCTCGTCAAGTTGAAGGGGACAGACCCGGATGTGGTTTATCTTTCCACGTTCGTCCCCATGGGGGTCAGCTTTAGAAAACAGGCCAGGGAATTCGGATTGAAGCCCAGGGAATGGCATTTCATTCATATCGCTCGAGCCTTTTACGATGCCTTGGGAAAGGATACGGACGGTGCGACGGGTGAATACAACTGGTTGCCGGGCATGCCCTACGGGAACCAGAAGAAGTTCCTGGAGATCGTGAAAGAGGCCAAGATCGACCCGGAGGAGTATAATGACCTGGGGCTTCACTATGCAGCCCTGGAGGCAGCGGAAGTCGGGGTCGAGAAATCGGAATCCCTTAAGCCCGACGATCTGATGAAGTCCCTCTGGGCGAGCAAATTCGAGTCCATCATCGGGCCCATGGCTTATGAGCCGAACAAAGGGAATTCGTTTTATCAGCAGAGTGCGGTCCAGTATGTCAACGGAAAGCTGTTCATCATCTCCCCGAAGAAGTACGCAACGCATAAGCACGTGTATCCCACTCCCTAACCCGAAGGAGGTTGGGAGGTGTGGCAGTTTCGTGAAGCTAGGGGGGCGGCGAAGATACTTTGCCGCCCCTTTTTTTGTAATACAAAAGTCAGTGCGTAGACGGTTTCGCCGATAAGCTTCTTATCATACGTGTTGACAAACAGTCCTTACCTGAATAAAGTTTTTAGGAAAGACGAGACTTTTTCTTGACGAATTGGTTATTCTTGCAGAGAGACTGGATTGGTATCAAACCGTTTGAGCGAGGAGGAGACGATGGATTTTATAAAGCCCTCAAAGCTTGTCACTCTCAACACAAAACCGGAACCGATTGAAATAGATTCGTATAGAGCAGCGGTTGTGGTGGTGGACATGCAGAATGCCTTTGTCAGCAAAGGAGGCATGTTTGATATTTTTGGCTGGGATATCTCCGCCTCCGAAGGGGTGATCGAAAATAACAGGAGGATCATCGAGGCCGCGCGAAAGGCCGGCTCCAAAGTTGTCTATTTGAAGATGAGCTATGACCCGGATTATTCGAACAGCGGAGGTCCCGAATCTCCCAACTGGCATAAAGAGCTGGGTCTGGTGATGATGAAAAAGAATCCGGAATACTGGGGGAAACTGGTCACCCGAGGATCCTGGGATGAAGAGATCTGTGAGGAGCTGAAGCCGGAGCCCGGCGATGTGGTGGTCAGAAAGCAGAGATACAGCGGGTTTGCCGGAACCAATCTGGATCTCATTTTGAAAACGTACAACATCAAATATTGCGTCTACACCGGTGTGGCCACGAATGTTTGTGTCGAATCGACGCTCAGGGATGGCTACTTCTTGGATTATTGGCCGATACTCATAGCGGACGCCGTAAACCATAACGGTCCTCCTGCCACTCGCGAGGCCACTCTGTGGAACGTCGAGGCGCTTTTCGGCTGGGTGATCACAACAGACGATTTTGTCAACGCGATTTCCAAGAAATGAAATGGTTGCACGAGCAGAGGGTTAAACTATGTCTTCGAGAGAGAATGAAGCGGAGACCAGAAAACACATCGCCCTTACGGTAAACGGAAAGAAGGTTGAGCGCCACATCCCCAGCAGGATGACGCTGGCTGAGCTTCTTCGGGAAGAGCTGGATTTGACCGGCACAAAGGTGGGTTGCAACCGTGGGGAATGCGGAAGCTGTACGGTGATCCTGGACGGGGACCCTGTGCTTTCATGCACGGTGCTGGCAGTCGAGGCTTCAGGCAGAGAGGTCTTGACGATCGAAGGGCTGGCGCCCGGAGGGAAGCTGCATCCGATCCAGGAAGCCTTCGTTGAGCACGATGCCCTGCAGTGCGGATACTGCACCCCAGGGATGATCATGTCGATCAAAGCTCTTTTAGACAGGAACCCTAACCCGACAGAGGAGGATGTTCGGAAATCGATCGACGGTAACTTATGTCGATGCGGTTCGTACCCCAACATTATTAAGGCTGCTCTTGCGGCCTCCAAGAAGATTGTTTGCGGGTGAACCTGGAGAAATGAGTCCAGACGGGCCATTCTTCAAGGCTTCGAATGGCGGTTTTTGGGGAGGTTAGGGAAGCGGGAAGAACGCACTTTTAAGTGACGTCTGGCTGGAAAATGGCTTAATGGTGCTAATACGCTATTAAGGTTCGCCTCGAAGCCTTTCCGACCGGTCCGCCCGGACTCATGGATCGCATTTTCGGCAACTTCAGGGTAAAGGAATCCGTCATGGTCGAAAGCAAGCTGCTTGTCAAGGGAACACCTCCTGCTCCGCTGGATAGGGAACTGACGGTCGTCGGTAAGCCCTTGAATCGAAGAGATGCGGCTGAGAAGGTGACCGGACAGGCCAAGTATTCGGGAGATATTAAATTGCCGAATATGCTTTACGGTAAAACCCTTCACTGCCCCTATCCTCGCGCCAGAATTCTGAAGATCGATGCCAGCAAGGCCGAGGCGTTTCCGGGTGTCAAGGCAGTGCTCACCAAGGAAAACACGAAGGGCTGGCGTACGTCCTGGTATAAGATTCCGGAGATCGCGTTTCCCGAGGTCTTCACCCATGAAGGAGGGGAGGTCGCTGCCGTTGCGGCTGAGGATAGGAGCATTGCTCAAAAGGCCCTCGAATTGATCGACGTGGAATATGAGGTGCTCACGCCCATGATGGATGCAGAGGAAACGCTGAAGGCCTCACCTCCACCGCTGGTTGGCGATGAGGAATATCCCGGAAGAGAAATCTTTGACCGGAAGCCATTCGTGATCAAACGAGGCGACGTGGAGAAAGGTTTTAAGGAGGCTGACGTCATCGTTGAAGAGACGTATACAACCCAGGTTTCACACCACGGGTCGATTCAAACGCGTGCCTGCGTGGCGAGCTGGGATGGTGAAAATCTTACTGTCTGGGATGCGATTCAAGGAGTCTGGTATTCGAAGTTGGCCCTGGCTGATTCACTGGGTCTCGACCCGAAAAATGTTCGAGTAATCGTCAAGTACCTTGGCGGCGGATTCGGTTCCAAGGCCTGGTCCCACAGAACCACTTTTTATGCAGCGAGACTTTCCATGTTGACGGGCAGGCCGGTCAAAATGGAGCGGACCCGGGGAGAGGAATTCGTCAATCACTCCCGCCGCTGGGACTGCAAGATAGAGATCAAAATGGGTGCGAAGAAAGACGGGACCCTGACTGCGATTTACCAGAAAGCGGTTGCCAACATGGGGGCTGCCGCCACGGGTGAGAACTACTACTGCATGCAGATCATCTGGCACACGGCCAACCTTCATGCCTGTCCCAATGTCTATCTTGAACAAATAGGCGTCTACACCAACCGGCAGATCACCGGACCCACCCGATCGCCTCTGAATATGCCGGCCATCTTCGCCCTGGAATCCCATATGGACAGAATGGCTGTCGAACTGGGCATAGATCCTTTCGAATTGAGGATGAAAAACTATACTACCTATCAAACCGTCGGCACCGACGAGTCGGAAGATCCCGCAGCGTCCGGGAAAAGCTATGACACCAAGATCCCGTATTCAAGTAAGATCCTTGATCAATGCATGAAATTGGCCACGGACGGAATCGGTTGGGAAAAGAGAAAGATCCTGAAACATTCGAATCAAGGGGCAGTGAAACGCGGTATTGGCATGGCCTCCTACATCGTGCTTCAGGGGGTGGGTCTGCATCCCTATGTCGCCGAGGCGAAGGTTGCCATCCACCATGATGGAACCATCAATCTATTTGTGGGCGTTGTGGACATAGGGGGCGGGCAGCAAACCATCCTTACGATGATTGCGGCCGAGGAACTGGGGGTGGGGGTCGATGACATCACGGTGATCTACGGGGATACGAAAGACACGCCCTACGCTCCCTCTTGTCACGCCTCAAGGCTCACGCCTGAGATGGGGCCCGCAGTGGTGCAGGCCGCAGCCGAAGCAAGGCAAAGGCTTTTCGGCCTCGCTACATCCTTGTTGGGCGTCGGGTTGGACGAGATCCGGTCCAAGAACGGGGAAATCTATGCCAGGTCTGATCCCGTCCATTCTATTCCTCTTAAATTGGTATGCAACAGAATAACGCCCGGGTTGCCGATCCTCGGCCAAGGGAGCAGGGCTCCGAACCCAAAAGAACCGATGATGGCGACCTTCGGAGCGCAGGCCGTAGAGCTTGGAGTCGATACAGAGACCGGCAAGGTTAATATTCTTAAGATTGCAGCAGCCCAGGATTTTGGAAGAGCGATCAATCCTAAACTTTGCACCTCTCAGGTCTACGGGGGTATCGAATTCGGCGTAGGGTACGCCCTAACCGAAGAGGGACTTTATGACCCGCAAACAGGAAAGTTACTCACCAAGAGCCTGGATCAATACAGAATGCCAACCTCGGTCGATTTCCCGTCTGTGGACGTCTACCTGACAGAAGTCGAAGATCCATACTTTGCTTATTCGGCAAAAGGGGCGGGCGAAAATACGAATGCGCCCACTCCGGCAGCAATCCGAAACGCTATCTACAATGCCATCGGCATCTGGTTCAATGATCTCCCGATCACTCCCGACAAGATCATCAAGGCGGTTCAAGAGAGAAAGAAGAGGGGGGAAACCCGTGCTCTTTGAGTTGCCGAGTTTTGAACACGTCGATGCCCGGAATGTTGAAGAGGCTGCTTCCTTGCTCCGAAAGTATCGACGGAGAGCAAGGGTGATTGCCGGTGCGACGGATCTGTTGAGCCTGATGAAAGATCGGATAGAAGGTCCGGAGTGCAAGATTCCCGAGATCCTGATCAACCTCAAAAGGATCCCCGAGATGACGCGGATCACCTATGACGAAGGAGCAGGGTTAAAAATCGGTGCCGGAGTAACGCTGAACCGGCTGGCAGCGTCCGATGTGATCGAAAAAGAGTTCAAGATCTTATCGCAGTCGGCACTGCAAGTCGGCACGACCCTGCTCAGAAATATGGGCACCTTAGGCGGGAATCTCTGTCAAAGACCCCGTTGTTTATACTTCAGACATCATGACTTCCTCTGTTTCAAGAAAGGGGGGAGCAATTGTTACGCGATGACGGGGGAGCATCGTTTCTATCACTCGATCTTGAAGCACGGAAAATGTGTCATGGCCCATCCTTCCGATTTGGCACCGGCACTGATGGCCTTAAAAGCCGAAGTGACGATCATGGGTCCTGATGGAAGCAGGGAGGTCCCATTGCAGGAATTCTTTATGGGACCGAATCACTATACGGAAACGATTCTCAAGGCGGACGAATGTTTGACGGAAATTAATGTCCCCAGCCAAAACGCGGGAACTGTTCAAGTGTTCTTAAAGGAAAGGATCAGGCAAGCTGCTGATTTCGCTCTTTCAAGCGTGGCCACCGTAGCCAGGATTTCGGATGGAGTTTGCGAGGATATTCGAATTGTTTTGGGAGGAGTGGCGCCGTCACCGTATGTGGCTTTTATGGCCGAAGGAGTGATCAAGGGAAAGAAGCTCGACGAAGGTCTTATCTCGCAGGCTGCAGAAGCATCGGTAGGAGAAGCGAAGCCTCTTCGGATGAACGGCTATAAGGTCGACCTGACGAAGACGTTGGTGAAGCGTGCCCTTGCTTCAATTTTGACGAATTAGTCTCCTTCTCGTTCTTTACGACTCAGAGCCACCATCTCCCTGGCCATCCGGGGTGCTAAGCCGATGTATTCCTCCGGGTTGAGCAAGCGGTCAATCTCAGTTGAGGTGAGATGCCGGCTGACTCTGGGATCTTCCAAGAGGGCCTGCTTGAAATCGACCCCTTCCTTCATGGACTTCATCGCATCTTCGTAGATGACCTCATGGGCGGATTGCTTGCCTATTTTTTTGCCCAGCTCAATCATTACGGACTCGGAAAGGAGAAGCCCTTTCAGGAGGCCCAGGTTGGTTTTCATCCTTCCGGGGTCTACCGTCATGTTTTTGGCCATGTCTTCCCCAAAGGTAAGG
>Ga0335070_10004217_pt1 | contig 16762 bp, 14 predicted proteins | sample Lox_Sample_13_FD_206722 | JGI IMG/M metagenome (GOLD analysis project Ga0335070, IMG submission 206722) | Soil microbial communities from Loxahatchee National Wildlife Refuge, Florida, United States - Lox_Sample_1.3 | ecosystem: Environmental > Terrestrial > Soil > Wetlands | place: USA... | reverse complement strand
CATCCCCGTAGATCACTCGACCATCGGGCATGGTCGACTTGTAGGCGGTTTGCGCCGCGGCCGGAACGGCGACCAGAGTGAGCAGGGCGATCAATGGCAGCAAGCGTCTGCGGTTCATGGAGGCGACCCTCAGGCTGTGGCAGGGCGGAAGTCTACACGCCAGGCGGCAAGAAGCGCGCCGGCAGTGCTGTCGTGTGCAATAACGCGCGAAGCCCGAATCGGTGCGCAGAGCACGCTCGCTGCGGCGGGCAGCGGGCGGACGCGAGACGGCTACAGCCGCCCGCTGCGTTTGACTTCCAGGTACTGGTTGACGAGGGCCAACGCCAGCTTCTGCGGCGGCACATCCAGGCAGACCACGTTGCTCAGCTTCAAGCGGTCGAAGGCCGTGTCCCGTTGCAGGCGATAGTCGATGGCGGCAGCGTGGGTGAGGGCGTCTGGGAAGTCGCGCACGGGGAGTTCCACCACGTCGTCGAGCGCGCGCTCGCGCAGGCTGGCGAACAACACCAGGTGGCGCCGCTGCAGCAGGCGCAGCGCCGGCAGCAGGCTGTCGTCGTCCTCGTCGCGCAGGTTGGAGATGATGACGATCAGCGCGCGCTTGCGCAGGCGCCGGCTGAGGTTGACCGCGGCCTGGTAGTAGTCGGGGGTGAACAGCGTGGGCTGCAGGTCGTAGACGGTGTTGAGCACGCGCTGAACCGTCTCGCGCGATTTGTGCGGAGCGAGAAAGCGGTCCTCGCCGCTCATGGTCATCAAGCCCACCGCGTCGCCCTGGCGCAGGCCGACATAGGCCAGCAGCAGGGTGGCGTCGAGCGCATGGTCGAAGTGCGAGCAGGCGTCGTCCTGCGCGCGCATGCGCCGGCCGCAGTCCACCAGGAACATCACCTGCTGGTCGCGCTCGTCCTGGTACTCGCGCGAGATCAGCTTGCCCATGCGCTGGCTGGCTTTCCAGTCGATCTTGCGCAGGCTGTCGCCCTCGCGGTACTCGCGCAGCTGGTCGAAGTCCAGACCCTCGCCGCGCCGCCGCCGCTGCAGGATGCCCACGGCCGACAACCTGTGATCGGTGGCCAGCAGCGCGTAGCCGGCGAGCGCCGCGAAGTTCGGATACACGCGCAGCCGTTGCGGCTCGCCCAGCTTCAGGCTGCGCTGCCAGAGCCCGAAGGGCGAGGCGAGCCGCACCTGCACCGGCCCGAATTCTAGGTCGCCGCGGCGCGCCGGCCGCAGCCGATAGCTGGTTTGCGCCCAGCCGCGCGCCGGCAGCGTCAGCCTCAGGGGCAGGTCCGACGCCGCGCATTCGACCGGGTGGTGGTCGTAGACCTCGCAGCGCACGGGCAGCGCTCCCGCGTTCGACAATCGCAGGGCGCAATCGATCCAGACATCGAGCGCCGCGGAGCCGGGCAGCGAGCGCCTTGCGGCGGGACGCGGCAGCAGCATCAGCAGGAGCGCGTCGAGCAGCGCCACGGCGGCCAGTACGCCGGTGGCCAGCAGCCAGGCATAGCCGAGCTGCCAAATCGAGGCCGCAAGCGCCGCGACCGTCCAGAGCAGCGACAGGCGCAGCAGGGTGGGCGAGGGAAGGATCACACCCGCCGCCTCATGTGCGCGGCGCCTCGACCTTGTTGAGCAGCGCCTTGAGCGTGGTGTCGGTGCTCTGGCCTTCGATCTCCAGCTCGGGGGCCAGGGTCACGCGATGGCGCAGCGCGGGTAGTGCTACGGCCTTGACATCGTCCGGTGTCACGAAGTCGCGGCCCGCCAGCAACGCATGCCCGCGCGCGGCGCGCACCAGCGAGATGCCCCCGCGCGGGCTGGCGCCTGCGGTCACGCCGGGCCAGGCGCGTGTTGCGCGCGCTATGCGCACGGCGTAATCGGATACGCGCTCGTCGACTGTCAGCGAGGCGACGAAGCGCTGCAGGGCGAGCACTGCCTGCGGCTTGATGATGGTGCCGACATCCTCGACGTTGAGGCGATCGCCCACCTGGTTGGCGGTGACCTGCCGCACCATCTTGTGCTCGTCGGCCTGCGCCGGGAAGTCGATGCGGATCTTGAGCAGGAAGCGGTCGAGCTGGGCCTCGGGCAGCGCGTACGTGCCCTCCTGCTCGATCGGGTTCTGCGTAGCGAGCACCATGAACGGCGGCGTCAGCGGGTGCGGCGTGCCCTCGATGGTGACCTGACCTTCCTGCATCACCTCGAGCAGCGCCGCCTGAGTCTTGGCCGGGGCGCGGTTGATCTCGTCGGCCAGCAGCAGATTGGTGAACACCGGGCCGCGGCGCGTGGTGAACTCGCGCGTGGTCTGGTCGTAGAGCGTGTGGCCGGTGACGTCGGCCGGCATCAGGTCGGGCGTGAACTGGATGCGCGCGAAGCGCCCGTCGAAGGTCTTGGCCAATGCCCGCACCAGCAGCGTCTTCCCCAGCCCGGGCACGCCCTCTATCAGCACATGCCCGCCCGCCAGCAGCGCGATCAGCACCTGGTCGACGACCTCCGCCTGACCGATGAGTGCTTTGCCCACCTCCGCGCGCATTGCGCTCACCGCACGCAAGGCTTGGGCGCCGACCTCGGCGGCTGGGGTTTCGTTCATGGCTTCTCCTGTGTGATGGTGCGCTGGCGAACTCGGGTGCGCAACAGCGCCAGCGTGCGCACCGAGTGAGTAAAGTCCTTCGAAACGCGGAGCTCTCGCGTGAACGCGGCCAGCAGGTCGCGGGCACGGATATGTGTCAGCCGCGCCGCCTCCTTCAACCGCTGGCTACCCTCGGCGCCGCGCAGTTCGGGCACGGCGCGATCGAATGTCGCCTGGGCGTCCGCGCGCACGCGCTGCAGCAGCTGCGGCAGCAGCCCCTGGTCCGCGTAGAACCTGCCCAGCGCGCGTACGTGCTCGATCAGGCTCTTGCGATCGGGGACCGGCGAGGGGTGCAGCGGGCCGAAGCGCAGCACCGCGCGCCAGAGCCACAACAGTACGAACACCCCGAGTGCGACCAGGGCCTCCGCGGCGTGCGTCCAGAGCCATTGCGCCAGGGAGGGCGCCTCCAGGTAGCGGACGATCCAGACCTCCCCGCTGTCGCTGGCGGTCAACCGCGCCAGCAGCTCGGCGTGATCGTTGTGACCGAGGGCGCGATTGGTGAACGGCCGCAAGGTGGCGAAGATCGTGATCCGGCCAGCGCCGCGTGTGAGCTGCAGGATGCGCACCTCCTGCTGGAACTCGTGCGTCCAGGAGGCTTGGCCATCCTCGTCGATCAGCGGCGGCGAGGGTGCCAGCTCGACCCGCAGCGCCGTTCCGTCCGGCAGCGTGACCGTGTCCACCCGAGGTCCTGGCTCGCGCTGTTCCTCGCCGACCTCGATGCCCAGCAGGTCCATCAGCGGATCCTCGCTCCAGCTGTGCTCCGCGCCCAGGATCAGGTGGCCGCCGCGTTCGACCCACGCGAGCAGATCGCGCAGCGCCACCGGATCCAGATTTCCCCGGCTCGCACCCAGCAGCAGCACGCCGCGCGGTGCGAGCTGGTTCAGCTCTCGCAGGCTGGTTGTCTGGCGCACACGGTGCCCCAGCCTGTCCAGCAGCAGGCGCGCGGCGAAGAAGCGGTTGAGGCGCGCCTCGCCGCTGTATCCCACCCAGACTCGCTCCTCTTCGAAACCGAAGTTCTGAGTGAACCACCACGCCAGCGATCCGAGCAGGGCGCCGCCGATGATCAGGAAGATGCCGCGTTTGGTCATCGCTTGAAGTGCGCTTCCCAGCCGGCGCACAGGGCTTCGACTTCGGGGCTGGTCACCGGGCGGCGGGCGTACGCGAGACGCTGCCATGCGCTCAGCAGCGTGACGAAGTAGGCATAGGCGGCGTCCGGGATCCGGCGCGCGCTCTTGCGCAGGCAGTCGTCCTCGGTGTCGCCGCCCACCAGTTCCAGCCCGTCTCGATGCAGCAGGGTGATCAGCGTGCCGCGGTAGAGCAGCGACAGCGCTTTGAGCAGGTCTCCGGCGCGCGCTAGCCGCAGTGCCTCTGCGGCGAGGTCCTGCGGCAGGGACTCCGGCCGCACGTCCAGCCCGAAGACGGTGTCCGGAGGTGTCTGACGTACCCGGCGCCGGCGGCCGAAGATGCCCCACAGATCGAAGTGCCGCGCGAGCAGGTACACCAGGAAAGCCACCGCGATGCCGAGCAGCACCCAGGCGAGCGCGCGCAGCAGGTCCGCCAGGCCGATGCCGATGGTATCGAGCCAGCCGAAGCCCGAGATGTCGCGCGGCGATGGCTTGCTCCTCTCGCCCAGATAGACCAGCACCGTGCGGGTCTCGTATTCGCGAAGCTCCGGCCGCTCGAGGACCTGTTTGATCTCACGGGCAGCCGGCGTGTCGGGCGCCAGGCGAACTGGCGCGGCCCCCTGCGCTCGCGCCGGGAGCGGAGCGGCGAGCAGCGCGCCCGCGACGACCACGGCCGCCCCTAGCGCTGTCCCCGCGCCGAGCGCGCGCTGCGGCTGGCGCAGCCGCTCGCCTATGCGGCGCAGCTGCACTTCGAGGTCCCATCCCTCCAGCGCCGTGCGCCGGTTCAGGTACAGCGCAAACCCGCCGGCCACGTAAAGCGGTTCCATCACCGTGACGGCAAGGAAGTACATCCCCGCGAACAGGTACTCGCGCCAGCTGCCCACCTGCTCCAGGGACAACAGCGACAGGATGTTGAATTCGGAGTCCATGGTCGCCGGCACCAGCAGATCGAACAGGGCGAGGGCAGACAACCACGACAGGCTCTCGAAGTGCACGCACGCGATGGTCAGCCACACTGCATAGCTGCGCGTGCGCCGCTGCAGTTGCTTGGCGCGCGCGCGCGCGGCGCGACCGCGCTGTCGCTCCAGCTGCCAGACGGGTAAAGTGAAGCTGCGCGCGAGGTCCAGCCGGTACAGCGTTAGCGACAGGAACAGGCCGGGACGAAGCGCGCCGGGCAAGCTGCGCAGCGTCTGCCGCCAAGAGGGAAGCTCGCCGAACACGCCGTTGGAAACGACGTGCAGAATCACGCGGTCGAATGCCGGCTTCAGCCACCACACGGCAATCCATGCCCACTGCCGTGGTAGCGCGATCAGAGCCAGGATGCACACCGGTGCGAACACCGCGAGCCAAGGGGCGTAGACCTGCCTCCACCACGACCGTACCATCGCGAAGCCAAGATCCATTGCCTCCCACGGGTTGCGTACGCGCAACTGCACTGCGAGTCGGTCAAGCTGCACGACGCCGCCCCATGATCAGGAAGTAGGCCAGCACGACCGCCCACAGCGTTGCGCCCACGGCGTACTTGACCGCTGGCGGGATCTCGGTACGTGGCGACCAGAACGCCTCGATGGCAGCTGCAACCACCAGCATCAGAGCGGCGCCCGCCACCAGGGGCACCGCCTTGACCGCCGCGGTGCGCAGGGCGTCCGCGCGTCGCAGCTGCCCGGGCGCGATCAGTCCCCAGCCTAGACGCAGCCCGGCCGCGCCGCACAGCACGATCGCGGTCAGCTCGAAGGCGCCGTGGCCGGCCGTGAAGGAGAAGAAGTTGCGCGCCAGACCGGCGGAGATCAAGTAGCCGGTGACCGTGCCGATGTGCACACCGTTGAACAGCAGGTAGAACGCCGCGCCCAGCCCGAACACGATGCCGCCGGCGAAGGTCTGGAAGCCGATGCGGATGTTGTTGAAGATGTAGAAGCCGAACATCGCGACGTCGTCGTCGGATTCGCGTTTGCGCCCAAGCTTTTTCGAGCCATCTCCGTACATGGATTCGAATTGCTCGATGGTGTGCTGATCGAGCACGGTGTAGGCGAAGTCCGGATAGCGCTGCAGGGCGCCGGTAAGCACCAGCAGCGGCCCGAAGAACAGCAAGGCAGACAGCAGTACGAACGCCCACTGACCGCGCACCGCGCGCGGGAAACCTTGCAACAGGAACGCGCCCGCTCCTGCCAGGCTGCCGCCGTGCGCGCCGTACAGCAGCTGGTGCCCGGACAGCGCCAGCCGGCTCAGCCGCTCGATCAGCTCGGCGCTGTACTGCCGGTCGCGGGCCAGGGCCAGATGCTGGCAGATCTCGCGGTATCGGGCCGGCACCTCGCCGGCGAGCAGGCTGGAGCCGGCGGCCGCCTTCCGCGCGCTGCGCGCATCCGCACGCGCGGCCAGCCAGCTCGCGAACTCGTTCCAGCGCGACCCGAAGCGTGCCTCGAATTCTTCCTGTTTCATCCCTTTCGGCCGATGAGGTAGTTGGCGATGGCCAGCAGCCGATCGAGGGCGGCTTGACCCTGCAGCCCGGCAGTCAGGTGCGGGGCGAGCGCGGCCAGCTCCTGCGCGCGCTCCGGCGTGAGAGACGCCGTGCGGGTCGCCAGGTCCAGCACAGTGCGCTGCTCGGTCAACGAAAGCGACACCGGCGGCATCGACGGCGGCGCATTGGGGATCGCAGCGTGCTGCGTGGCCGGCTCGCGATAGACCACCACCGTGCCGGCAGCCAGATCGCCCAGGCGCTTGAAGTCGCGCGACAGCAGCATGGCGAACAGCCCGAAGCCATAGAGCACGGGAGCGAAATCGATGGCCCGCAGCAAGTTGCGGGTGAGCGATGCGGGCATGCGCACCGGTGTGCCGTCGTCGTGCAGCACGACCAGTCCCATTCGCCGTTTTCCCGGGGTGGTGCCCTGCCAGTAGACCTCGAAGAACACCGGGTAGAGCCACTCCAGGCCGAACCACAGGATCAGCAGCACGCCCCAGCCGAGCTTGCCGAACCGCCCGATGGCGAATTGGGCCGAGAATGCAAAGGCCACGCGGATCATCAGGTCGATCACCCAGGCATAGGCGCGCGGCACCGGCCCGGCGACGCGCAGGGACAGCTCGATCCCTTCCGGGGTGGGAACGTCGCGGGCGGTGTCGAGCATCATTGGACGGTGACGGTGGGCGCAGCAGCCTGTAGCGGCTATAACGCCCTCGGGCAGGGGAGCTTGAGCGCGGCGGTCGGTCCATGCAAGTGTACTGCGCCGCACACCCCGTCACCAAGGCGGCGCGAGGCCGCCGCGGCTCTCGGCCGTCACCCGGTTGCACGGGTCACGGGTGTCGAGTAACGTACCACTGACGATACCGGGAGGAGAGCGATGCGACTGTCACGACCGGCAGCGCGCGCGCTGACGCTGGCGTGCGCTGGCCTGATGGCCGTGTGCGCTGTCGCCGCGGTTGAGGAGCTGGCCCCGGCCGTCCTGTCGGCGGGCGATTTCACACTGGCGCGTTTCGACGAGCAGCCGTTCGAGCAGCCTGCCGCGGTGCTCGATTATCGGCAGGTACAGCGTTTCATGCGCGGGCGTCATCACTTCAACCAGAACTGGGTGCAGTTTCCTTCCCTCGGCGGCGACTGGGGACTGGGGCCCACGTTCATCACCGATCGCTGCACCGGCTGCCATGTCAAGGGCGGGCGCGGGGACGTGCCGAAGGGGCCGGACGAAGCTCCGGTAGGGTTGCTGATCCGCTTGAGCGTTCCTGGCGAGGGCGCCGGTGGGGCGCCCAAGCCGCATCCGATCTACGGCGATCAGATCCAGAACCAGGGGCTGATGGGGCAAGGCCGCGACGCCACCTTCCTCGGCGAGCGCGTGCCGCAGGAGGCCGACGTGTTCGTCGAATGGGAGATGCGCACGGTTGCGCTGGATGACGGCGAAACGATCGAGCTGCGCAAACCGAAGCTGCGCTGGGCCAAGCTGTGGTTCGGCCCGCTCGGCGAGGACACCATGATCTCCCTGCGCCTGGCGCAGCCGCTGTTCGGCCTGGGCTTGCTGGAAGCCGTCTCTGAAGAGACGATTCTCGCGCTGGCCCGGCGGCAGCAGGCGCAGGGGCTCAACGGGCGGCCCAACTACGTGCGCGACGACATAGGGAAGCGCACCGCGCTGGGGCGCTTCGGCTGGAAAGCCAATCAGCCGAGCATCAAGCAGCAGATCGCGGCAGCGTTCGCCGGCGACCTGGGCGTGACTTCCTCGTTGTATCCGGAAATGAACTGTCCCGGCCCGCAAGTCGATTGCGCGGCGCAGCCGCCGGGCAACCAGCCCGAGCTGATCGACAACGACTGGGAGGAGCTGGAGTTCTGGACGCAGGCGCTGGCGGTGCCCGCGCGCCGCAACGTCGACCAGCCGCAGTTCAAGCGCGGCGAGCGGCTGTTCGAGGACGCGAAATGCGCGCTGTGTCACGTCCCCGAGCTGAAGACCGGGAGCAAGTTTCCCAAGCTGCCGCAGCTCGCCGATCAGACGTTCCGCGCATACACCGACCTGCTGTTGCACGACATGGGCGAGGAGCTGGCCGACGGCCGGCCAGACTTCAGGGCTGGCCCGCGCGACTGGCGCACACAGCCGCTGTGGGGATTGGGCCTGTCCAGGCAGGCATCGGGCAGCAGCGTGATGCTGCACGATGGACGTGCGCGCAATGTCGTCGAAGCGATCCTGTGGCACGGTGGCGAAGCGGCCGCTTCGCGCGACGCGTTCAAGCGGATGCCGAAGGCCGATCGCGAGGCGCTGCTCAAGTTTGTCGATTCCATTTAGGAGGGAGCAGCAAGGTGGGACGCGCTGGGCAGCGAACGGCGGGAAGCGGCGATCGGCTGACTTGCGCTCGGCGGCAGTTCATGACGAGGTTGTCGGCGCTCGTGGCGGCGCTCGGAGGCGTGCCGAGGACGGCGTCGGCGATGATGCCGCGCGATCTGAGCAACCTGACCGCGGTGCAGGCAGTGGGCGCGATGCGGCGCGGCGACATCACCGCCGAGCAGTATGCGCAGTTCTGCCTGATGCGCGCCGAGGCGCTCCAGCACCTCAACGCGTTCATCACCCTGGACCCGGAGGCGGTGCTGGAAGCGGCGCGCCGCGCCGACCGGCGCCGGGCGGCGGGAGAGCCGCTCGGCCCGCTGCATGGTCTGCCGCTGGCGATCAAGGACAACATCGACACTGCCGGCGTGATCACCTCCGCCGGCACGGCCGCGCTCAGGCGACACCGCCCGCGCAGCGATGCGCCGGTACTTGCGCCTTTGTACGCGGCAGGCGCGATCCTGCTCGGCAAGACCAACTTGCATGAGCTGGCGTACGGCTATACCACCAACAACGGCGCCTTCGGTCCGACGCGCAATCCCTATGACCCTCAGCGCATTCCCGGCGGGAGCAGCGGCGGCACCGCGGTGGCGATCGCTGCGCGCATCGCGCCTGCAGGGCTGGGCACCGACACCAACGGCTCGGTGCGGGTGCCCTCTGCGTTGTGCGGGATCGCCGGCCTGCGTCCGAGCGCGGGCCGCTACCCGGGCGCGGGCATCGTGCCGATCTCGCACACCCGCGACACCGCTGGCCCGATGGCGCGAACGGTAGCCGACCTCGTGCTGCTCGACAGCGTTGTCACGGGCGATGCCTCGCCCGTGGAGCCGGTGGCGCTGAAGGGCTTGCGCGTGGGCGTGGCGCGCGGTTACTTCTGGGCGGATCTTGACGCCGAGGTGGAACGCATCGCGTCGGCCGCTCTGGCGAAGCTCGTGGACGCGGGCGTGCAGATCGTGGAGGTGGACTTCGCGCCGTTGCCTGCCGATGCATTCAAGACGCGCCGCTGCCGCGCCATACAGCTGACCGAAACCCGGCCTGATCTCGCGCGCTATTTGGAGCAACACGGCTCGTCGCTTTCGGTGGAAGCGGTTGCGCGCGAAATCGCCACGCCGGGAGTCAAGAGCGTGTTCGACCGCTTCATCTTCGGGCCGGAGGCGTTCACCCCTGCGCAATACGAAGCGGCGCTGCACGAATACCGCCCCGCGCTGCAGGCCGCGCTTGCGACCTCCTTTCGCGACGGGCGGCTGGACGCGACGCTCTTCCCAATGACCCAGGTGCCCGCTCTTGCGATCGGGCAGGAGAGCGAGTTCGAGGTGCGCGGCGCCAGGTTTCCCGTGCTCTACCTCGGTCGCAACACCGACCCGGGTTCGTGCGCGGGGCTGCCCGGGGTGGCATTGCACGCCGGTATGACGCGCGACGGCTTGCCGGTAGGCATCGCGCTCGACTCCGCTGCGGGAACCGATCGTCGGCTGCTGGGGATCGGCCTGAGCATCGAGCAGGTGCTCGGACGAGCGCCGGCGCCGCCTCTGTGAGCGTGCAGCCGGCCCGATTTTCGTGCACGATGTACCACCGAGCAAGCTGACCGGTTCGACCAGAGAAGATCTTTGGAAGGGGCACGGCGGCGCTGGAGGCGCCTTTGCGTCGCGTCGGACGGACCGCCACGCAAGTGCTCTATCTGAAATCGATCTGTGCAGGGGTAAGCCGTGAACAAGGGCGGTCGTGTGCTCGTTGCTGGGGTAGTCGCCGGACTGGGCGTGGCGTCGCTCGGCGCGGCGTTGCAGGAGAGCGAGTTGTCCGCCGGTCGTCTCACCGTGGCGCGCTCCGACCGCGACGCTTATCTGCAGCCCGCGCCGGACATGAGCCTACCGCAGCTGCAAGCCTTCCAGCGAGGACGCAGGCACTTCGACAAGCAGTGGGCGTCGGTCTCCTCGCTGCAGTTCGAGTGGGGATTGGGCCCGACGTTCATCGCGAAGAGCTGCGCCGAGTGCCACGTGCAGGGCGGGCGCGGCCGGCCGCCGGAGCGCGCCGACGAGCAGATGCGATCGATGCTGGTGCGCATCTCGGTGCCCGGCACCGACGAGCACGGCGGGCCGAAGCCGCATCCGAACTACGGCGACCAGTTCCAGAACGATGCTCTGCGTGGCCCCTTTCCGGACTACGCGTATCACACCGCGCCGGTGCCGCCCGAGGCGGAGTTGTACGTCGACTGGGAAGAGCGCGCGGTAACGTTGCCGGACGGCGAGCGGGTCGCGTTGCGCAAGCCGAGCCTGCGGATCGAGAATCCTGCCTTCGGCCCGCTCGGCGAAGGCGCGATGACATCGATGCGCATTGCGCAGCCGTTGCAGGGCCTCGGCCTGCTGGAAGCCGTGCCAGAGAGCGCCCTGCTGGCCATCGCCAGGGAGCAGCAGCGCATCGGGTTCAACGGCCGGCCCAACCTGGTGCGCGACGACGTGAGTCAGCGCATGGCACTGGGGCGCTTCGGCTGGAAGGCCAACCAGCCGAGCATCCGGCAGCAGATTGCGGCTGCCTCGCTCGGCGACATGGGGCTGACCACGCGCATGTACCGCCAGCAGAACTGTCCGCCGGTGCAGACCTTGTGCGCGATGCAGACGCCGGGCAACGACCCGGAGCTCGCCTGGACGGACTGGGACGAACTCGAGTTGTGGACCCGCGGGCTCGCTGTGCCCGCACGGCGCAACCCGGACGATCCCCAGGTGCGACGCGGTGAGCTACTGTTCGCGCAGGCACAGTGTTCGGCGTGCCACGTGCCGACGCTGCAAACGGCAGAAACGTTTGCGGGGCTGCCGCAGCTCGCCAACCAGACCATCCACCCATATACCGATCTTCTGCTGCACGACATGGGCGAAGACCTCGCGGACGGCCGCCCCGACTTCAAGGCCGGGCCGCGCGATTGGCGCACGCCGCCGCTGTGGGGGCTGGGTCTGTCGCAGGCGGTGAACGGCAGCACTGCCATGCTGCACGACGGACGCGCGCAGAGCGTTGTCGAAGCGATCCTCTGGCACGGCGGCGAAGCGGCCGAGTCACGCGAGGCGTTCAGCGGGATGCACAGAGGCGATCGCGAGGCGCTGGTGAAGTTCGTGGAGTCGCTGTGAGTGTGCCTCGCATCGCGCAGAGGCGAACCCGAGCCGACCGGGCCCTTCGCTAGGGGTCGCGTGCTGAGCGACCTGTGATCGAGAAGCCTTACGTAGCTCGATCAACGATCGTTGGGGCGGTACTCCTCCTGAGGGTCCATCGGGATCTCGTCGGTCGGTGCAGGGGGAACGATGACTCGCGCTGGCGCCGCGCTCGGCGGCGGCGCGGGGCGAGCGGTGACGTCCTCGCTGCCGGAGTACACCTTGTAGCGGGAGTCGACCGGAACGTTCGAGAAATGCGGAACGCCCTGCTCGTCGACGAAGTAGTAGATCCGGCTAGGGCCCTGCTGAGCGGACGCGATGCATGCGCAGCTCGATAGCGCGACAGCGAACGCGCTGCTCACGAGCCTGAAGCGATACGACACAGGTCAGCTCATCCACTCGCTCGGTTCAGGGTTCGCCGACCGCCGACAGGGGAGCGGTACGACGCGTGCCTGGAGAAGCAGCACAATTTTCGCACACCTCCTGATCCACCGCTTACTCATGGAGGAGCGTGGCACGATAGCGCCCTTTCCCATCCAGCTGACGAGCCCGGGCCCGCCCGAGTGTGGCGTGGGTCGGCCGGCAGGGCCGACTCCTAGGGCAGTTGGATGTCCGGCGCGAGAAACCGCTCCGTGATGAGCGGATCTCGGCCCGGTGACAGACGCAGCGCGTTGCCGATAAAGACTGTCGCCTCGGCTGGCGTATCGCCGAATGCGCCGAGCGTCGATTGCCGGCCGGCGTTGCCGAACAGGTCACGCACCAGTTGCCAGAGCGCGGTCTCGCGCTCGCGATCCAACTGCGGGTTGGCTCGCAACAACGCATCGACACAAGGCGAGCCGTCCGCCAGGCAATCGCGCCACGCGCGCTGCGTCACCGCGACGAATCTTCGCAGGAGGTCGGGCGAGGAATCGCTCAGAGCCTTGCCGGCCACGAGCACGTGCCCTGGGGCGGAAAACCCCAGCTCATACCACCAGATCACGCGCAGATCCTTGCCCAGCGCCGCCTCGTAGTTGAGATGGTTGTGAAGGAACGGGTTGAGCGCGGCATCCACCTCGCCTGTCGCGAGCGCGTCGGGCTTCTGAGCGTTCGACAGCGGCACCCAACGAGTGCCCGAGGGGTCGATCCCGTTGCGCTCGGCCAGCGCCGTCCACAGACTGCGCATCGGGTCTTGCGCCATCGCCGCGATCCGCTTGCCGGCCAAGTCTGCCGCGCGCTCCATCCCGGCGCCTTGCCGGAAGTAGACCCCATAAGGCGAGCGTGGCTGCAGCGCCATCACGGCCACCGCGGGCCTGTCCCCACTGCGCGAGCGCAGGAAAGACACGAAGTCGGCCACGGCAACTGTGTGCAGCTCGCCCTCCGCGCGCTTCACAGCCTCCGGCGAGCCTGCGACCGAGTCGATGGTCAGCTCGATGCCCGCTGCGCGATACCAGCCCCGCCCCTCGGCGTAGAAGAACGGCGCATGATCGGCGCCGGGGACCCAGTTGAGGACGAGCGTGACAGCGTCGGCGGCAAGCGCGGGGCCCGAGAGGAGGGCTAGGAGGAGCAGGGTCGCGCGCCGCACGCGAGGCAGACGCAGTGAAGGCTTGAAGCGCATGAGAGACCGCGGCGGGGAACGCCCCCTCTCCTCAGCCATCGAGGATCGGGCCGGGTGAGGGAGGTGCATGCCTTCACCCGCTGACTACATCGAGAAGATCTTCCCTGGGTTGAGGATGTTGAGCGGATCCAGCGCCTTCTTGATCTCGCGCATCACCGCCACGCCCTCGCCGTGCTCGGCCTGCAGGAACTTCATCTTGCCCAGGCCGATGCCGTGCTCGCCGGTGCAGGTGCCGTCCATCGCCAGCGCGCGCAGCACCAGCCGCTCGTTCAGGCGCTCGGCTTCCTTGATCTCGTCGGGATTGTTGCGGTCGATGAGGAAGCCGCAGTGGAAGTTGCCGTCGCCGACGTGGCCGACCATCGGTGCGATCAAGAAGCTTTGCTTGAGATCCTGCTTGGTCTCGAGGATGCACTCGGCCAGGCGCGAGATCGGCACGCACACGTCGGTGGCCCAGATCTCGCAGCCGGGACGCAGCGCCTTGTTCGCGTAGGTCACGTCGTGGCGCGCCTGCCACAGGTGGGTGCGCTCCTCGGGCTTGAGCGCCCACTTGAACTCGCCGCCGCCGTTCTCGGCCGCGATCGCCTGCACCAGCTCGGCTTGCTCCTTGACTCCGCTCTCGGTGCCGTGGAACTCGATGAACAGCGTGTCCTTCACCGGGTAGCTCAGCTTCGAGAACTTGTTTACCGAATCCATCTGCACGTCGTCCAGCAGCTCGATGCGCGCCACCGGGACGCCCAGCTGAATCGTCTGGATCACCGTGCTGACCGCGCCCTCGAGCGTGTCGAACGAGCACACCGCCGCCGCCATCGCCTCCGGAATGCCGTACAGCCGCAGCGTCACTTCGGTGATGATCCCCAGGGTGCCTTCGCTGCCGACGAATAGACGGGTGAGGTCATAACCCGCGGCCGATTTGCGCGCGCGGCGCGAGGTGCGGATGATGCGGCCGTCCGCCATCACTACTGTTAGCCCGAGCACGTTCTCGCGCATCGTGCCGTAGCGCACTGCGTTGGTGCCGGACGCGCGGGTCGCCGCCATGCCGCCTAACGAGGCGTCGGCGCCCGGATCGATCGGAAAGAACAGCCCCTGGTCGCGGATGTAGTCGTTGAGCTGCTTGCGCGTGACGCGCGCCTGGACGGTGACGTCGAGATCTTCGCTGTTGACCTTGAGCACCTGGTCCATGTTGACCAGGTCGACCACCACGCCGCCGAGTTCCGGGATCACCGCGCCTTCGAGCGAGGTTCCGGTTCCATAAGCGACTACCGGAGTGCGATGGCGCGCGCAGATCCGGACGATCTGAGACACTTCCTCGGTGGTGTTGGGGAACGCCACGGCATCGGGCCGGTGCGGGATGTGCCAGGACTCGTCCTTGCTATGGTGGTCGCGCACCCCAGTGCTGGTGGAGAGGCGCTCGCCCAGCAAGGCACGCAGTTCGTCGATAGCGGTCTGGACGTCGGCGGTCGCAGCCAGGGTCATGGGCGGGTCCTTTCGAGGCGCGGCTTAGGTGTAGCTCGACATCCTAGCGGATTTGGCTCGCGCCGGCGCGCGTGTCTGGGGCGCGGCGTCTTTCGCCAACGGGCATGTCCATGGCAGCAAAGCGGTTTACCGCCCGCGCCAGTCTGCGCTATCTTGTTCTTCGGCCAGGCGGTGGAGGATGGCATGATCGATCGACGAGACTTTCTCCGTGCGGGCGCGGCGGCGGCGGTCGCGCTCGCGGGTATGGACGCGCTGGCGCAGACCGCCGGCGGCGGCCCTCGCATCCAGCGCTACAAGCGTCTGGGTCGCACCGAACTGAAGGTGTCCGACATTTCGTTCGGCTCGGCCAGCTCGTCGGATGAAGCGCTGGTGCGCCACGCGCTGGCGCGCGGCGTGAACTACTTCGATTCGGCGGAGAGCTATCGCTGGGGCGGGGCGGAGGAAGCCATCGGCTCGGCGCTGCCGCGCCAGCGCGGCGAGGTGGTGATCTCGACCAAGACCAAGGCCGGCGCCTCGGACCAGCGCGCCGATATGATGAAGGCGCTGGAGGGCAGTCTCAAGCGCTTGGGCACCGATCACGTCGATATCTACTTCAACCACTCGGTCGACGACGTGGACCGGCTGCGCAACCCCGAATGGCGCGAGTTCACCGAGCTGGCGAAGCGGCAGGGCAAAATCCGCTTTCGCGGGATGTCTGGGCATGGCAGCGGGCTGGTCAAGTGCCTCGATTATGCGATCGACAACGACCTGGTGGACGTGATTCTGTGCTCGTACAGTTTCGCCCAAGACCCGAGCTTCACCGACAAGCTGCGCCACACCTTCCACTGGGCGGCGATCCAACCCGACCTCACGCGCGTGCTGGCCAAGGCCAAGCAGAAGGACATCGGGGTGGTGGCGATGAAGACGCTGATGGGTGCCCGGCTGAACGACATGCGGCCGTTCGAGCGCGCCGGGGGCACGTACGCCCAGGCGGCGTTCCGCTGGGTGCTGTCCAATCCCAACGTCGATGCGTTGGTGATCTCAATGACCAGCACCGAGCTGATCGACGAGTACGTCGCCGCATCCGGCGCCGCCAAGGTCAGCCGATACGATCTCGAGCTGCTCTCGCGCTATGCCGACCTGCGTCTGGGCAACTACTGCATGCCCGGTTGCGATGCCTGCCGCGAAAGCTGCCCGCAGGACGTACGCATCGCGGAAGTGCTGCGTACGCGCATGTACGACGTCGACTACGGCGACCGTGCGCTGGCGCGCTCCGAGTACGCTGAGCTCGGCGCCGCGGCGGCAGCCTGCGCGAGCTGCTCGCACCAGGCTTGTCTGAATGCGTGTCCGGCGGGCGTGCCGATCGCGCAATTCACCCGCGACGCCGCCACGCGGCTGGCGTGACGATGCCCACGCCGCTGCTGCGCTTCATCGCCCACTTCCTGTTCATCCTGGCCGCGTGGACCGTGGTGATCAAGTATCTGTTCCCGGTCGGGTTCGCGCTGGCGCAGCGCACTCCGCCGCTCGAGCACGTGACACTGGACCTCTGGCCGGTTGCACATGTCTGGGTCGGCTGGCTGCTGCTGAACTGGAGCCGATGGACCATACCGGTTGCGCTCACCGTATCGGTCATCGAGATCGTCATCGTGGTGACCAAGTTCGTGCTGTTCCTGTCCGCGCCGGAGTGGACGATCTGGCGAACCAACTGGTTCATCAACAAGATCTTCGTGCTGGCGGCGTTCGCTCTGCTGCTCGGGGCGCTGGCGGTGACGCGCGGGCGTGGACGCACGACAGACCGTAGACGGGCGGCCGTGATCGAAGGCGCCGACTAGCGGCGGTAGAGCCCTTACTTCGAATCTGGCGGCCGCGCGTGTTGAATGCGTAGCTGCGATGGAGCGCTGGCGACCCATTGCTGCCGCTCGCGTTCAAGAAGAGCAGACATCCAGCCACGCATGATACTGCCGCCTGGTCGTCCTCATGACTGCGGATTCATTCGACCGCACCGCTACAGGAATTCGTTCGCGGCAACATAGCGGCGCCAACATCGTGATCGAAACTCTATG
>Ga0335070_10004216_pt1 | contig 16770 bp, 15 predicted proteins | sample Lox_Sample_13_FD_206722 | JGI IMG/M metagenome (GOLD analysis project Ga0335070, IMG submission 206722) | Soil microbial communities from Loxahatchee National Wildlife Refuge, Florida, United States - Lox_Sample_1.3 | ecosystem: Environmental > Terrestrial > Soil > Wetlands | place: USA... | reverse complement strand
CGCCGAACTTGTACGACTTGTCTCCCGCCATCGCTTCCCGGATACGGTGCAGCATAAACCATGCCGACTTCTGGGTAATTCCAAGCGCCCGCGCCAATTCGTGAGACGAGATGCCGTTCTTGCACGCGACCAGCATCCACACTGCCGTCATCCACTTGTCAAGACCAAGGGCGGAGTCTTCCATGATCGTCTTGACCTTAACCGTGAACTGCTTTTTGCAGACGTAGCAGAACCAAATCCGTCGCGTTTTGATGAAAGAATGCTTCACTTCGCCACAGCGCGGACAGGTAATTTCGCCTTCCGGCCAGCGCAGTTTCACGGCGTATTGGAAGCACTTTTCCGGGTCCGAAAAGTAAGCAATTGCGGCTTGCAACGTCTTTGGTCCGTTAGGCATAGAAAGATTATGCACTAAATACACATGTGTGTCAAGTAATTTATTGCCCTTAGGCTCTAGAGGTCAGGCTTCGAGAGTCCACGTATCAACCACGCAGGGCCGCAGAATTTCCCGGGTAAAAGCAAAAGGCCCCGGCGCCGTGAGGCGCGGGGCCAGGTTGCAGAGAATCTTAAGGGGTTTACTGCTGCTTTTCGTCCAGCACGATTCCGGTCGTGCCCGGTTGTTTCTCCGCCTTGGCTTTCTTGGCAGCCATAACCTTGTCGACCCAGTCGTCGGCGGTTTTCAGATCGGCCTGGTGGGCTGCCGGATCATCGCACTGCACGTCGGCGCGTTCTCGGTACAACAGATTCATGTAGGCCATCGCGTCGTCGTAGAGTTCGCGTAGCTGCAAGGCTTTGTTCAAGTTGTCCATGCCTTCTTGAATGTTGGCCCAGTTTTTCTCCCTGACCATGGCGCAGACCTTCTTGTCCTTGGCGGGAAGAGACTCGTCCGGCTTCATGCCCAGCTTGGCGCGCTCTTCCTGGCGCGGCTGATAGGTCTCCGTCCAATCGATCACGCCGACCGAGTAGTACGGTTCTGGATCGTTGGGATCGATCTCGGAAGCTTTCTTGTAATAATCCTTCGCCTTTTCAAACTCCTTCATCTGCAAATAGAGAAAGGCGATGCCCTTGATGCTGTTGATGTTCTTGGGATCGGCCTGCAGAACCTGCTTGTACTGATTGATGGCTTCCTCGCCCATACGGTTATTGTCTGGAGAATCGGCGCCCGGAATGTACTGCTGGGCGTACGCCGTCGCCAGATAGAGGCGGGCATTGATCAACGCCGGGTCGTAGGCCACAGCTTGTTGGAAGTGATCAATCGCCTCCTCGTACTTGTTGTTCTTGTAAGCCTGCACACCCTTATTGAGCTGGTCGCGCGCCTTCAGCTTATTGCAGCCGGTGCCCATCAGAAGCACGAAGCCGGCGGCCAGAATCACCAGCAACTTTGAAATAGTTTTCATTGCTTTATGAATCTCCTTGTACGGAGTCAAAGAACCTGGGGCGAGCCAGGAGCTCCGAAGCTGCGAGCCACGAGCTTCGAGCTGTCAGTAAAGGGTTTGCTCCAAGTTCGCTGCCCGCTGCTCGGAGCTAATTCTAGCTCCCCGCCTCAATCTTGGCTGTGATCAAGCCGACTTTATCCACGCCTGCCGAGTGCGCGATGTCAATCACATCCGCGACATCGGCAAAAGGAATATTATCGTCTCCCTTCACGAACATCACCTTTTCCGCCCGCGTTTTGAAGATCTCCGCCAAGCGACCCTGCAGGTTCTCCCACGTGGCCTCGTCCTGATTGATCTTCAGCGCCGGAGTCGCCCCCGGCCCGCGGTCAATCAACTGCACCACAATGGTGCGATCCGTTGACGGAGGTGTCTTCTGGTCCTTGGGCGGCGGCTGCGGTACCAGCGCATCCAAGCCCTTAGGCGTCAGCGGCGTGATCACCATGAAGATGATCAGCAACACCAGCAATACGTCGATCAGCGGCGTGACGTTGATATTTGCGTTCGCGCCACCCTTTGCACCAACTGCCATTCCCATAGTCGATCTCCTTCGGGATCCCGACGCGCCTGGTTCCGGCGCGATGGGGTCGATCTATTGCCCGCCTTTTGCGGGCGGCGGGGGCGCCAAAGCTCCCGACTTCTTCTGGTCGGTCAAAAGACCAAGTTGGTCGACGCCTGCAGCGCGGACGTTGTCCACGACTTCGACGACCGAACCGTATTTCGCCCGGGCATCAGCCTTGACGAAAACCCGCTTCTCTCCCGTCTTGTTCGCCAGGCGATCCCTGATCTTCTGCGTCAGTTGGTCCACAGTGATCGGTTCGGTTCCGAAGAAGATTCTGCCATCGCGCTGCACGGCCACAAGCAACGCGTCTTCTTTGTCCGCATCGGGCATCTGCACGGGGCTGTTGACTCTTGCCAAATCCACGCTGACACCCTTTTGCAGCATGGGCGTGACCACCATGAAGATGATCAGCAACACCAGCATCACGTCCACCATGGGGGTGACGTTGATGTCGGAGTTGATTTTGGATCCTTCGTCTCGTTTTGCTAATGCCATGGAAATCCTCTCCTGCGCTACGCTTGCGCTGGCGTCCGCCGCCCGAATGAGGAGGGGGAGAGGCCGCCGGTTGTCTGTCCGGCGCCTCTCCGGCAACTCATGGTTAACGACGGGCCGTGCCCGGTCTAGGACCGGCGCAAGCTCCGGCGCTTCAGGAAGTAGTCGACCAGTTCGCTGGAAGAGTTGTCCATCTCCACGTCGAACGCTTCCACGCGGCTGGTCAGATAGTTGAACATCATGACGGCTGGGATCGCCACCAGCAAGCCGAACGCGGTGGTCACCAGGGCTTCCGAAATGCCGCCGGCGACGGCCGCCAAGCCGGTCGCTTTCTCCTGCTGAATGCCCTTGAACGCGTTAATAATACCCACCACCGTTCCCAACAGTCCGACGAATGGCGCCGTCGAACCAATCGTCGCCAGCCCGCTCAGACCACGCTTCAGTTCCGCGTGCACGATGGCTTCGGTGCGCTCCAGGGCTCGCTTTGATGCTTCAATCGTCTCGCCCGGAATCTCCCCCGGGCTGTCCTGGTGGACCTTGAATTCCATTAGCCCAGCAGTGACAACCTTTGCCAGATGGCTCTTCTTGTTGCGCTCCGCCACCTTAATGGCTTCTTCGATCTTGCCCTCGCGCAATGCGCCGGCCACGGCCGGGGCAAAGGATCGAGACTGGTTGCGGGCGGCGTTGTATGCCATCCAGCGGTCAATCATCACGCCGATCGACCAGCCGGACATGATGAACAGGATTATGACCACGATCTTCGCCGGAATTCCCATCTGTCTCCATAGCGAGATCGGATCCCAACCTACCGCGCCCTCCTGAAAAAGCCAGGCGGCCAATAGATTTGCTTTGCAAAGTGCGACTGCTGCAAGGTTCACTACCATGATTTGCTTTCCCTCCTCAGAACTCGTCTGAACTCGTCTTGAACCGCTCTTGCACGTCCCCGGACCTTCTAGGAACTGAGCCCTCGCTCGGCGCTCTTGGTTCTTGCCCAGCGCCGGACCAGAGCCGAATCAGTGCATACATGAAACGAAGCTGGCACCGCCCCGGAGGTCGTGGAGCCTGACCCGGGAAGGGGCGCACCCGCCCAAACCTGCCCGAGTCTAGCCTCCGGACAGAGTAAAGTTCACAACCACCTGCGTCTCTACAGCCACCGGTTCGCCGTTCAGAAGGTACGGCTTGTAGCGCCACTGCTTCACGGCTTCGATCGCGGCTGGAGCCAGCATCGGATGCCCGCTGATGAGTTGCAGGTTCTGAATCGTTCCGTCCTTGCTGATCTCCGCTTGCAGGACCACCTGGCCTTGAATGCGAGCCTGCCGGGCCAGTGGTGGATAGTTCGGCTGCACGCGCCTGATCAGCAGACCTTGGGACACGCCCTGCGACACGCGCACCCGCTGAACCGCCACTTTGGGGAGCGCCGCAGTGGCGTTTACGATTCCGCCGATCACGCCACCCATCGAGCCGCCGGGAACGCCGCCCGGCACACCACCCATGACGCCACCCCCGCTCATCGGCGGCGGCGCGTCCTCTTCCTTGATCATTTCGATTTTTTGAGGAATCTTGGTGGGCGTCCGTAGCTGGCCATTGATAAGTTCGCTCTGGGCCGGCTTGACCACCTTGACCACAGCCTGCGCCGGTGGCGGCGGCGGTGGAGGCGGAGGCGGAGCAACCAGGAAGGTCATGAGCTGCTGCTTGGGCAGCGCGTCTGTGTAAATCAACGGGATCAGAATCAGAATCCCCACGATCAGGACTTGCAACGCGGTGGAAAAAACCATCCATCCGGCCCGCTTCGTCTTGAGTTTGCCACCCGATTCGATAAGGCTATCTTCAAACATAAGCGTCTCCTACACCAGACCCTACGTAAGCTTAGACACCAGCTGCGTCCTCTTTGCTCCCACTTTCTGTCAACTTCTTTCCAGCCCTGCCTCTCCGGGCAAGTCTTTGATTCTACGCTAGATACCTAGAAATCATGCCTTTACTTTGTCCTTCGACCGCTCCTGCCCATTGCCTGGCCGAACCGGCATGGCGACGGACCGCCTGTCCCGCTCTGTCCGCCAGTCCTGGTAGGCCACCAGAATGGGCGAGGCGATCGCAATCGACGAGTACGTACCAATCAAGATTCCGATCACCAGGGCAAAACTGAACCCATGCAGCACTTCCCCGCCGAAAAGGAACAGCGCAAGCACGGTAAGAAATGTCAGGCCGGCTGTCAAGATGGTTCGGCTCAGCGTCTGGTTGATGCTCTTGTTGACGATATCCGCCAGCCTCTCCCGCCGCAACAACTTAACGTTCTCTCGGATGCGGTCGAAGACCACGATGGTGTCGTTGTTCGAGTATCCCACCAGGGTCAGGATCGCCGCGATGACGGTAAGGGAGATCTCCTTGTTCATCAAAGAGAAGGCGCCCACCGTGATCAGCGTATCGTGGAACACAGTCAGCACCGCCGCGACCCCGTAAATCCACTCGAACCGGAGACCCAGGTACACGAGCATACCCATCAGCGAGTACAGAGTGGCCAGGAAGGCCTGCTTTTGGAGCTGTCTGCCTACCTGCGGCCCAACGATCTCGACGTTTCGCACACCGAAATCGGAAACGAAGAAACCATCCTGCAGCGCTGCCACGGCTGCCGGATCGGCCACCCCTCTCAACTCGTCTACGGAGCTCAGCACGCCACCTCTCTGCTTGTCGCGATAGCCGACCATGGCCTGCGCCATGGCGGTGTAGCGCGGGTTAGCATCCGTGCCGAGATGGAGCGGGTCCTTCTCCAGCAAGTAGTTTGCAATTGTCAAAGAGCTGGAGTTGTTCAAATCCTGCTTGCCCGACGGCGTGTTGCTCTGCAGCGCCTGAATGATCTCGTTCTTGCCTTTGTCGAGCGCCTGCTCGCTGGTCTCCTGAATGTCGAGCGAGATCAGCACCTCGTTATTCGCGGGCGGACCGTAGGCCTGAACCCTAGCGTTTTTCAGCCCGGCACGCTCCAGGTCCGCGTGAACCACCCCCGCGTTCGGTGTGTGCGCATACTTCACGTACACCAGCGTGCCGCCGCGGAAGTCCACACCTAGCGGGATGCCATGCCAGAAGAGCATGGAGCAAACGCCCGCTACACTGAAAAGCAGCGAAAAAGCGAGAAAATACCACTTTTTCCCGAGAAAATCTATGTTCGTGTTGCGGAAAAATTCCAAGTTCTACCCCGAATTTACGCTGCCAGCTTCTAGCCGCAAGCTTCTAGCGATCCAGGACCCGGTTGCTAGAAGCTAGGAGCTAAAAGCTAGAAGCTACTTTCAAATACTCAACGCCTCGCCGCGCTGCTTGTGGCTCAGCACCCAGTCAAAAATCACGCGCGATACAAACACGGCGGTAAACAAATTCGCCGCCAGACCAAACACCAGAGTCGTGGCAAAACCCTTCACCGGGCCAGTGCCGAAGATGAACAGGATGGCGGCCGAGACGATCGTCGTCACGTGCGTATCCACGATGGTGATCCAGGCATGGCCGAAGCCCTGCTCCACCGCCGAGGGCGGCGTCTTGCCGTTCCGCAGCTCTTCCCGGATGCGCTCAAAAATCAGAACGTTTGAGTCTACACCCATACCGACCGTCAGGATCACCCCGGCGATGCCGGGCAGGGTCAGTACTGCCCCAAAATATCCCATGAATCCCAACAGAATAATGAGGTTAAGGATGAGCGCGACATCGGCATTAACGCCCGCCCAGCGGTAGTAGATCAACATGAAGATGAGAACGGCCGCCATTCCCACGATCGCCGCCCGCACCCCTGAACGAATAGAATCGGCGCCCAGCGATGGTCCGACGGTGCGTTCTTCGAGATACTTGATGCTGGCCGGCAGCGCGCCGGAACGGAGAATCATCGCTAGGTCACGCGTCTGCTGCTCGGTAAAACGTCCATTGATGACACCCTGGTCACGGATCGCGTCCTTGATGACCGCGACTTCTTGCACTTTGTTGTCGAGCACCACGGCAAGATTGTCGCCGACGTGGGCAGAAGTAAAGGAATAGAACTTGCGCCCGCCCTCGCTCGACAGTATGAAGCGGACCGCCGGCTGGCCGTTCTCGTCGCGGCTGGGCTCGGCCGTGCGCAGGTCGCGTCCGGTGACGGCGGCCGCGCGCGTGATGATGTAGTAGACGAGCTCGCCACTTTCGGAACCCCGGCCCGCGACGTTCCGGCCAGGCAGGACTACCGAATCAGGAGGCAGTGTCCCGCCATTCTCCTGATACGCCTGAGCCTCACTGGAATACGGCCCTCCCAGCGATTGCTTGAGTTCCAGCATCGCGGTGGACTGCATGATCTCCTTCACGCGCGCCGGATCATCCACGCCGGGCAGTTGCACCAAAATCTGGTACTGTCCCAGCCCGTGTTCCTGGATTACCGGCTCGCTCACGCCCAGCTGATCGATACGGTTCCGGATGGTCTCGATCGCCTGCGTGACGGCGCGGTTTCTCAATTCGGCCAGGCTCTGGGCCTTCATGGTGACCGCCCAGGAATTCTCCGCGCCGGATACCGGGTTGTACTCGGGGAGCCTATCGTTCACTAGGCTCTTGAAATCGGACGACTGTTCCGGCGGCACTCCCTTCACAACTATCTGCTCGGGCCGGTTGACCGGGTCGGGCTTGGTGATCTCGACGTAGTTGATCTTGCGCGTGCGCATGTCTTCCTTGAGCCGCGCCATCGCATTGTCGGAGTCCACATTGACCGCGTCGTTCACCTGCACCTGCAGGATCAGGTGCGTGCCGCCTTTGAGGTCGAGGCCGAGGTGAATGCGATCGGCGATCGAGGCCAGCAAGCCTTCCCTCGACCACTCCTTTGGGATGCCCACGATCCCTGCCAGGAACACCAGTAGCGTTCCGGCAATGACTGCCGCCTTCCAGGTAAGAGTCTTCTTCATGAAAACAACCCGTCGTTAGTCGCTCGTCGTTGGTCGTTGGTCAAAACCCGTGATGGCCCCGCGGACGACCAACGACTATCGACCAGTGACTACTCCTTCTTTGCTTCGTCCTGCGTCGTCACGGTAACGACCGACGCCCGGGTGACTTCCAGCTTCAAATTGTCGGGCGGCACGCGCAGCACGAGGGCATCGTCCTTCAGGCTGAGGATGGTCCCGCGCAGTCCGCCGCTGGTCACCACCCTGTCGCCCGGCTTCAACTCATTCAGCATGGCCTGCCACTTCTTCTGCCGCCGCTGTTGCGGCAGGATCAGCAGGAAGTAGAAGACCGCAAAAATGAAGATGAGAGGCGCGATCAGCAGACCGCCTCCGCCCGAACTCTGCAGCCACATCGCCAAACCGTGGCTCGCGCTCGTCAAGATTGCGTGTGTCGCCAAGTCGATCCCCTGGAGCAGATTCCCTCACTTCGGCCGATCCCGGCCGTAGCCTTCGCGAGCATCCTCGCTCGAGTAGCCGAGGAAAATCGGCGCCAAATTTGCCTCTGTCGCTGCTTTACCGCAGGAATTCTTTTTCTTCTTTGGCCGGATGCCTGAATCCCCAGCAAGCCTGGTTTTGGCTTGCCGCGGAAGCTACCCTTCAGCATTCAGGCTTGTACCGGGAATGCCAGGCTACGGATTCGGTCGAGACGCCTCAGAAAGAAAAGGGGCTTTTGCCCCAAGTTGAATAGAATGCCGGACCGCCCGCATGGTGTCAAGGTAGAAGCTCACATTATGGATGGTGTTCAGGACCTGGGCCAGGAGCTCGTTCGAAGCATACAGGTGCCGCAGGTAAGCGCGCGAATAGCGGCGGCAGACACGGCAACGGCAAGCCGGGTCGAGCGGGCTTTCGTCCTCGGCGTAGCGCGCCTGCTTGATCGAAACCTTGCCCTCGGAAGTGAATAGCAGCCCGTGCCGCGCCGCCCGCGTGGGCAGCACGCAATCCATCATGTCGATGCCCATCCGCGCGTACTCGGCAATTTCCTCCGGCGTGCCGACACCCATCAGATAGCGGGGCTTGTCTTTGGGAAGGTGCTGCAGCGTGAACTGGGCGATTTCGCGTGTCACTGCGCGCGGCTCGCCCACGCTCAGTCCGCCGATGGCGTAGCCGTCAAAGCCGATCTCCACTGTGCGCTCCGCCGACTCCCGGCGCAGCTCGGGATCCATGCCGCCCTGGACGATGCCAAAGATCAGTTGGCAGTTGTCAGTGGCCAGTGGCCAGTGGCTTGCCTTTTGAGAGCTGTCATCCTTCGCAAAGCGAAGGACCTGCTCTTCCTGATGGCTGACAACTGACGGCTGATGGCTCGAATCACTGCCCACTGACCGCTGCCCACCGCCCACTGGTTCTCGACGGCTGATGGCTGATGGCTGACGGCTCGCTGGGTACTGGGTACTGGGTACTGGGTACTCGCCGACCTTCCGAATGTCTCGCCAAGGAACATTCCGCTTGTGCTCCTCGAAGTGTCGTTTCGACCGCTCTGCCCAGCGCAGCGTCAGCTCCATCGACTCGCGCACCCGCTCTCGCTCCGCCGGATACTCCGTGCACTCATCAAAGGCCATGATGATGTCCGCACCCAGCGCAATCTGCGCTGCAATGGCACTCTCCGGGCTAAAGAAGTGGGAAGACCCGTCGAGATGCGAGCGAAACGTTACGCCCTCTTCGCTGACCTTGCGCAGATCGTTCAGGCTAAAGACCTGGAAGCCGCCCGAGTCGGTGAGGATCGCCCGATTCCATGCCATGAAGCGGTGCAGCCCACCCATCCGCCGCACCGTCTCGACCCCCGGCCGCAGATACAGATGGTAGGTATTGCCCAGCAGAATCTGGACGCCGAGTTCTTCAAGGATGTCCTGCGGCACGCCCTTGACTGTCGCGGCTGTGCCTACGGGCATGAAGACGGGCGTCTCCACCTCCCCGTGCGGAGTGATGAGCCGTCCAGCGCGGGCCGGACCAGAAGTCGCCTCAACCTGAAATTGCATGGACACTGCGGAGAATTCTAACGGAGATTGCAGAGGTCAGAGGTTCAGATTGCAGAGCTGCCGACTTACCATCCCGATCAAGTGGCGCGGAGGGGCGTGCGGCTCGCCGCTGGCTCAAAGCGCCCCTCTGCCCCGATCGTAAGTTATGGGATCAGTTTGAAGACGGTTCCACAACCAGAAGGGCACTTCGAATTCGAGACGCCGCCCATGTAGGTTGCGCCGTAAAGGTTGCCTTGTGCGTCCATGATCAACCCCCTAGGTCCGCGCCCGTCGGCTCCTCCGGTGAAGCTGTAAAGCACGGTCTCGGTGGCGTTCGAGGTTAGTTCGAACACCGTGCCGTAGCCATAAGCGCCGCCTCCGCCAGTTATGCCATAGAAACCGCCCTGAAGATTCACGATCAGATTGTCGGGTCCATTCCCGTCGGCCCCCCCGGTAAAGTTGTAAAGCACCTTCTCAATGCCGTTCGAAGTGATTTCGAAGACAGTGCCCGAGCGATAGACACCGCCCCCGCTCGTTGTGCCGTAGAGGTTGCCCTGCGCGTCCACGACCAAGCTGCCGGGTCCGGCTCCGTCTGTTCCTCCGGTGAAGTTGTAGAGTACCGTCTCGGTGCCGGCCGGACTCAGCTTGAACACCGTGCCGTAGCCGTAAGCGCCGCCAGATTGTGTTGTGCCATACAGGTTGCCCTGCGCGTCCATGACCAAGCCCCCTGTGGGCCACACGCCATCGTTCGGGGGGCCGGCGAACATGTACAGCACTTTCTCCGGTCCCGCCGCGGTTACCTCGAACACTGTGCCGCACGTAAAGGACGCGCGCCTGCCGGAACCGCGGCAACTTCTTTTGCGATAGCCTCCGTGGAAAGTTGTGCCATAGAGATTACCCTGCCCATCCATGATCAAGCTCGCCTCGGGGTGTTGCCCATCCGGCCAGCCTTGAAAGCTGTAAAGCACCTTCTCGGCGCCACCCGGAGCCACTTCAAATACCGTGCCACAGCCGCGACGCCATCCACTGCACGTGGACCCCGTGCCGCCTTGGTAGGTTGTGCCGTAGAGATTGCCCTGGGCATCCATGACCAAGCCCGCGTGGGGATATTTCCCGCCGGGGTAGTGATGGAAGCTGTGGAGTACGGTTTCTGCGCCGGTGGGAGCCAACTCAAACACTGTGCCGTAGCCGCCGGGACGCCACTTCGTAACCCAGCCGCCATAAAGGGTTGTGCCGTAAAGGTTGCCCTGTGCATCGATGACCAACCCACCGTTGGGGTAAACCCCGGCGGTTCCGCCAGTGAAGCTGTAGAGCGTGGTCAGTGTTTGTCCGCAGGCCGGTTGAGTGGTTGCGACTAGCAGGCCCAGAACGGCTGCCAGCAGCAGCAATGCGGGACAGCGACATTTCAGTAAGAAGTGAACGGAGGTCATTGGCCCTCCTCTCCGAAATAGGAAACGTTCCAATAGGAAAGCGCGAAGTGCGAATACTCTCGCCTCAGGGGCTCTGTATCCGAATCGGGGGAGACTGCTCTTTGGAGCAGGCGAGACCTGGCAGGGCCTATGCTCGGCTCACAATTGCGTGATGTCAGTGAAGTGTGTCACATCTTGGTGTGCGATGGGAATTAGACGACACCTTCAAGCCGCCCACATGGTTCGCCCCTGTTCACCTGAGTATCCACACCAGGGGGTGGTCAACTGGCGCTATGTCAGGATTGCACCAGCGACCGACTCGACAGCGAGATTCATCCGGCGGCCTCACCTCTGCAATCTGACCTCTTACCCTTGCCCTCCATACAGGTTCTTCGCCACCTCGCCGCCCTTCATCACGAACTTCACCCGCTCCAGCGTGGTCACATCCGCCAGCGGATCGCCGTCCACGGCAATGATGTCGGCGAACTTGCCCGGCTCAATCGTTCCGATCTTGTCGGACCAGCCGAGCAGATCGGCATCGTTGATCGTGGCCGTCCGGATCGCCTGCAGAGGCGTCATCCCCAACTTCACGTACACGGCAAACTCGTGCGCATTCAGCCCGTGCGGATAGACAGCGGCGTCAGTCCCGAACCCGATCTTTACCCCCGCCTCGAACGCCCTCTTGGCATTCGTCTTGCCCATTTCCGACACCATCTCCAGCTTGCGCTTGGCATAATCCGGCAGGCTCGCTTGGGCCGCGTTCTCTTTCTGCCAGTCCAGCAGGTACAGAGTGGGCACCAGGTAGGTGCCGTTTTTCTTCAGCGTGGCAATGGCGGCGTCGTTCATCAGGTGGCCGTGTTCGACCGAGTCCACGCCTGCTTCCGAAGCCCAGATCACGCCCTGCGCGCCGTGCGCGTGCGCCGCCACCTTGCGTCCCAGGCGGTGGGCTTCGGCCACGATGGCCTTCATTTCTTCCAGCGTGTACTGGGCCGCGTTGGGATCATCGCCCTTCGAGAGCACGCCGCCGGTGGCGCAGATCTTGATCACGTCCGCGCCATACTTGATAATCTCGCGCGTCTTGTGCTGGACAGCTTCGACTCCGTCAGCCACGCCGGGGCTGGTCTCGTGATACTCAAATGGCAGCAGATTGTTGTCGCAATGTCCGCCGGTAATGCCCAGCGGCGGTCCACTCACCAGCATGCGCGGGCCGGGGACGTCGCCGGAATTGATGGCGTCGCGCAACGCGACATCGGCGTAATTGAAGGCGCCGACGTTGCGAATGGTGGTGAAGCCGGCTTCCAGCGTCAGCTTGGCATTGTGCGCGCCGATCAGCGCCTGGCGCGGCACCGAGATCCCTAACACCGAATAGCCAAAACTCGGGTTCATGGTGACGTGCGTGTGGGCATCGATCAGACCGGGAAGGACCGTGGCGTTAGGGAGATCGATGACAGTAGCATCCGCGGGAATCCGATCCCGCTCTGGCGTTGCTTCCACCCTGACAATCTTGTCGCCCTGAATGACGATCGTCTGGTTGGTGAGCGTCTTGCCCGTCTTGACATCCAGCAGGCGCCCGGCGTGAATGACGATGGTTTTCGGCGGCGTCGGCACGGCTGATTGGGCCGAGGCCATGCTGACGGAGAAAACCACAAGCAACGCGATGAAGACCACCCACAACGACACGGCCGAACGACTGAGTGTCATTCGATCCCCCTGGGAACTTGCGGTGGAGCGCCGGGCGTCCTGGCCCGGCCACGATCGCTCGGACGGGGCACAACGTTTGGCGTCTCCACCGCGAAAGTTGATCGAGTACATTACATCGGAGACGCGGAAACCGGCAACCCCCTTGGTAGTGGTGTGGCTGGAAATACCCCCGAGTAACGCCGGAATCCTGCCTGTGGGAAACTTGCTTCATGCCGGCGCGTAAACTTCGGATCGTAAAGAAAGTCAGGAAGGTTCCCGTGCTCGGAATCTGTGAAAATTGCAGGGCCCAGTTCTCGGGAAACCCTAACATGGGGAACGCACAATCTGCCATCCAGGAACAGTTCAACGTTCACAAGTGCAAGCCTGAGGATGCCAGCCCAGCGGCTGCCCGGATCGTCAGGGAAGCCAAGGGAAGCTGATCGTGATCTCCATCGCTGGCGTCCCTGACGCCAAGATTGCTTGAATCTCAAATGGCGCCACTATCCGCCTGTTAGACTCGTGCGCTGAATCCTCCGCAGGCGCAAAGAATCTCAAGAACAGCTCAAGTCCTGATGAATGATCGCCGACCCAACCCGCTTCCCGCTGGCGTCCGCGCCATCGCCGCGCTGTTCGCGTTGTGCGGCGCGTATCTCGCCGTCGTGGGCCTCGTAATGCTCCTCTTTCCCGGCCTAATCTCGATGTCGGCTGGGGCGCCCTTGCTGTTCGGCCTCGAACTGGCCGGACCTTATATGTTCCTGCTTATGGCTGCCGTTGGCTGGGGAGTCGCCTGGGGCCTACTGCGACGGAAGAACATCGTCCGGCACGCGGCCCTCCTGATCGCCATCGCCAGTATCGTGATGCTGGTACCAGCGGTATCGGCAGCGACGGTGATGGTCGAGCCGAAGGCCCTAGCCCGCGGCGGCCTGGGAATCATCGTGCGCGTGATGGTCGCCTGGTACCTGTCACAGGGTCACATCGCAGACCAATTCAAGGCCCCACCAGGAACAATGTAGGGCGGACGCCCTTGTCCCCCCAAGGTCAGCCGATCGAAGCTTGGCAGTAATCCAAAAGACAGCGATGCCTACGCTGCTGCTACTTCCGGCTTGTCCTTGACCCACAATGCCTGCTGCTCGTGGAATGTCCACTTGGAGCCATCTACGCACAGAGCGTGCCAAGCACTCTGCTCGTCTTTGCGGACGCTTGTGTGGATCACGGTGCCAGGGTGGCCAGCCTCTTCGAAAGAATGTTCCGTGATCTTCGTCTTCAGCAAGTCCTCTAGACCTCCCGGAGTCGGACGGACATTTTGCAACTCCACAGCCGTAACAAAGATGAAAATTTCGGGTGGCGAGCCGTGTTTTTCCCGGTCGTGGCAGAGTTGAATCGTCAACCTTATGGCTTCAGGGACGCAGCCCTTGAACTTAACTGGGTCAGATTGCTCCAAGCCAGGGTACTCCCGGGCGAGCACTCGATCCAGCGTATCGATCAAGTCGCACCAGTTCGTCTCGCGCCAAATCTCCCAACGATCTTCGGCCATTTTCGCTAACCCCCTGACGACCCATGGAGCTTCGCTGGCTTCATTTCCTCGCCCCTGCCGGTTTCTTCTCTCCCACCCGCTCACTCACCTTGAACGTCATCTTCCCCGCATTCTTATCGGCGTCGACGACGACATGATCCCCGTGCAGCACTTCGCCGTCGAGAATCTTCATCGCCAGCGGGTCCTGCACCAGCTTCTGGATGGCCCGTTTCAGCGGACGCGCCCCGAAATTCGGGTCGTAGCCCTCGGTGAAGAGCAGCTCTTTCGCCGCATCGGTCAGCTCGAGCGAAATCTTGCGGTCCGCCAGCAGCCGACGCAAATCTTCCAGCCGCAGATCGACGATCTTCACCAGTTGCTCCTTGCCCAGCGGCCGGAACACGATGATGTCATCCACACGGTTCAGGAACTCAGGCTTGAAGTGCCCGTGCAGCGCGTTCAGCACTTCTTTGGTGGCGCGATCGAAGGCCTCGGCCGAGCGCATGTTCTCAGCCTGCAAGTATGCCGAACCAAGGTTCGAGGTCATGATGATCACGGTGTTCTTGAAATCGACTGTGCGGCCCTTGCCATCAGTCAGGCGGCCATCGTCCATGATCTGCAGCAGCACGTTGAACACATCCGGGTGCGCCTTTTCGATCTCGTCAAACAGCACGACCGCGTAGGGACGCCGCCGCACCTGCTCGGTGAGCTGCCCGCCTTCCTCGTAGCCGACATAACCCGGAGGCGCCCCGATCAGGCGGGCGACGGCGTGCTTCTCCATGTACTCCGACATATCAATGCGCAGCATGGAGCGCTCGTCGTCAAAGAGAAACTCGGCCAGGGCTCGCGCCAGCTCGGTCTTGCCCACTCCGGTCGGTCCGAGAAAGATGAACGATCCGATCGGGCGCTTGGGATCGCTTAGCCCGGCGCGCGACCGCCGAATCGCATTCGAGACGCGTTCGAGCGCCACGTCCTGGCCGACCACTCGCTGGCGCAGCCGATCCTCCATGTTGATCAGCTTCTTAACCTCGCCTTCGAGCATCTTGGCCACCGGAATGCCGGTCCACTTGGAGACGATGCGCGCGATGTCTTCCTCGTCGACTTCCTCCTTCAGCATCCGCGTTTTTGGAGGCACGGGCGCGGGTGCCCCATCCTTCCGCGTTCTTTGCGGAAGGGTGGGGGTTTGTCCTTCCTCCTCCGTTAGCTTCTTCAATTCCGCTTCTGCCTGCCGAAGCAACCCGTAACGGATTTCTGCCACGCGCTGCAGGTTCCCCTTGCGCTCTTCGGCTTGTTCTTCAATCTTGAGCTGCTCGATCTTTTCTTTGAGCTGCCGTGCCCGGGCGATGCCTTCCTTCTCCTGCTTCCACTTTGCCTTGAGCGCGGTCGACTGCTCGCGGATGCCGGCCAGCTCTTTCTCGACGGCCGCCAGCCGCTCCTTGGAGTTCGGATCCTCCTCTTTTTTCAGCGCCTGCTTTTCGATTTCCAGCTGCGTTGCCCGGCGCTCGAGCTGGTCGATTTCGGTCGGCAGCGAGTCGATCTGGATGCGCAACGAGGCTGCCGCTTCATCGATCAAATCGATGGCCTTGTCCGGCAGAAAGCGGTCGGAAATGTAACGATGCGAGAGCGTCGCCGCCGCGACGATGGCGGAATCCTTGATGCGCACACCGTGATGCACCTCGTACTTCTCTTTCAATCCGCGCAGGATGGCAATCGTGTCTTCGACGTTCGGTTCGCCGACGAAGACAATCTGGAAACGGCGTTCGAGGGCAGCGTCCTTCTCGACGTGCTTGCGGTATTCATTCAGCGTGGTGGCGCCGATGGCACGCAGTTCTCCACGGGCGAGCGCCGGCTTGAGCATGTTCGAGGCGTCGATCGCGCCCTCGGCCGCCCCCGCGCCGACCAGCGTGTGCAGCTCGTCAATAAAGAGGATGACCTGGCCCTGGGAGTCTTCGATTTCTTTGAGCACGGCTTTGAGCCGGTCTTCGAATTCGCCGCGATATTTTGCGCCCGCCAACATCGCGCCCAGGTCGAGCGCCACGACGCGCTTGTTCTTCAACACTTCGGGCACGTCGCCCGAGACGATGCGCTGGGCGAGCCCTTCGACGATGGCGGTCTTGCCCACGCCCGGCTCACCGATCAGGACGGGATTGTTCTTCGTCCGCCGCGATAGCACCTGCACCACGCGCCGGATTTCTTCGTCGCGTCCAATAACGGGATCGAGCTTGCCGCGCCGCGCCTGCTCGGTCAGGTCGCGAGCGTAGCGCTCCAGCGCCTGGTACTTCGCTTCCGGATTCTGGTCGGTGATGCGCTGTGATCCACGGACCGCGGTCAGCGCCTTGAGAATCGCGTCGTGCGTCGCGCCGTGGCGCGCCAGCAGTTGCTGCGCGGGATCGCGCTTCAGATCGGTCGCGGCCAGCAGCAGATGCTCGGTCGACACGTACTCGTCTTTGAACGTATCCGCATTCTTGAACGACCGCTCGATAAGTTGATTGAGCTGCTGCGATAGCGCAGCCTGCGCCGCCGCGCCAGAAACCTTGGGCAGCTTCTCGATTTCCTGATAGACGTCGCTCAGCAACGCCTGCGGCCCGATGCCGATCTTCTCCAGCACCGGAGGAACGATGCCTTCTTTGTCCTCAATGAGGGCGGCAAGCAGATGCACAGGCATGAGCTCGGGATTGCCGTGCTCGGAGGCGAGCTGGTTCGCGCGCTGGACGGCTTCCTGCGCTTTGACGGTGAATTTGTCCCAACGGATGGGCATGGGTTACTCCAATTTGCAATTTCATGATTTGGTAACTATGTAA
>Ga0335070_10004215_pt1 | contig 16772 bp, 13 predicted proteins | sample Lox_Sample_13_FD_206722 | JGI IMG/M metagenome (GOLD analysis project Ga0335070, IMG submission 206722) | Soil microbial communities from Loxahatchee National Wildlife Refuge, Florida, United States - Lox_Sample_1.3 | ecosystem: Environmental > Terrestrial > Soil > Wetlands | place: USA... | reverse complement strand
TGAAGCCCGCGACGAAACGGTTGGCGGGATTCTCGTAGAGCTCGACCGGCGTGCCGACCTGCTCGATCCGCCCCTCGCGCAGCACCACGATCCGGTTCGCCAGGGTCATCGCCTCGACCTGGTCGTGAGTGACGAAGACCATGGTCGTTCCGAGCTGGCGATGCAGCTTGGTCAGCTCAAGCCTCATCTGCACCCGGAGCTCGGCATCGAGATTGGAGAGCGGCTCGTCGAACAGGAAGACCCCCGGCTCGCGGACGATGGCGCGGCCGATCGCCACGCGCTGCCGCTGGCCGCCGGAGAGCTCCTTCGGGAGCCGCTTCAACAGGGCTTCGAGCTGCAGGATCGCCGCCGCCTTGGCGACACGCGCGTGCCGCTCCTTCACCGGCACGCCCGCCATGCGCAGCGAGAAGGCCATGTTGTCGGCGACGGTCATATGCGGGTAGAGCGCGTAGGACTGGAACACCATGGCGACGCCGCGCTTGGCCGGCGGCACGCCGCGCATCGCCTTGCCGTCGATCAGGACCTGGCCGCCGCTGATCGGCTCCAGGCCGCAGATCAGCCGCAGCAGGGTCGACTTGCCGCAACCGGACGGGCCGACGAAGACGACGAACTCGCCATGGGCAATGTCGAGGTCGATGTCCCGCAGCACTTCGACGGGGCCGAAGCGCTTGCTGACGCCGCGGAGCTCAACGCGTGACATCGGCGCTCCCTCTCTCCTTGGGGAGACGGACGACGTCCGCCATGATCTTCGTGATCCCGTCGCCGTCCTGGGCATAGTAGGCGACGTAGAGGCTGCCGTCGCGGCGCAAGGCGCCGGTCGGATAGCCGAGATCCTTGTTCGGCAGGTCGTCGCGGACGACGATCGGCGCGTTGCAGTCCCAGGTCATGCCGCCGTCATGGGAGAGATAGACCCGGATCCCATAAGGCGGCAGGCGGCGGCCGGTGATCGCGGCGATCCGCCCGTCCGGCAGGGCGATCAGATGCGCCGGATAGTCCGGGATCCTGGTCGGCCGCGGCGCGCTCCAGGTCGCGCCGCCGTCGTCGGAATGGACCGCATGCAGGATCCGGCTGGCATTGTCGCGCAGCAGGAGGAGCACGCGACCGGATTCCAGGAGCAGTGGCGCCGGCTCCTCGAACTCATGGCCCGATGCAGCGGCGACCGGAATCGGCTTCGACCAAGTCCCGCCGCCATCCGAGGATCGCACGGCGAAGATGCGTCGGTAGTTGGGCACGTCGGAAAGCGGCAACAGGAGATCGCCGTTCGACAGCTCGACCGCGCCGCGCATGCCGTAGCCGCCGCTATAAGTGCCGGTGTCGATCCGAACCGAGCGGCCGAACGTCTCGCCGCCATCGTCCGAGAGATGAACCCAGGTCTCGCCACCGCCGCGCGCCCAGGGATAGTCCGCCTCGATGCGCTTCGGGTCCGGGGCCCAGCGGTCGAGCTCATGGGACATCGCCACGCGGCCCATGAGCTGGTCGGGCCATGTGAGCCGGCCTTGGTCCTTCATCCGTCGTGCGAGGCGCAGGGGATACCAGTCGAAGCGCCACTGGTTCAGCAGCACACGGCCTTTGGAGATCACGGTGAGCCCGGCGCATTCGACGCCGCTCCAGCCATAGGCCGGCACCGCCTCGGCCGCGCCCCAGGTCTGTCCCTGATCGCGGGAGACCATCAACAGGTTCTGATAGAGCGGATCCTGCGGTGGATGCAGGATCGCGGGACGCCGCACCGTGCGATTGAAGACCAGCAGCCAGCGATCCTCGGCGACCACCGCGAGATGCGGATGCGCGCAATAGGCATGCGGATCGGCGTGGAGGATGCGACGGTCGCTGCCGACCGCCGCCTTTCCCTCCGCCGCCGTCTTGGTCGCCATCCTGGACATCGCGCTCAGACGCGGAACCGCGTGCAGAGCACGTATTGCAGCGGCTTCGGATCGTCGCTCCATTCGTGATAGGAGCAGACCACCGTGCCGTCCGGCATCTGGGCGACGCTGGGATAGCCGATATGCTGGTAGACGCCGGGGTGGTGCCAGTCGACGCCGCCGCCCGCGACCTTGCCCGAAGCCGGCGACATCCGGCTGGAGCCCGGCGTGTCGGTCACGGTCTTCCCGGGCACGCCGCCGTCGCGGATGATGAACTCGTTCTTCACATCCCAGTTGAGGCCGTCCTCCGAGATGATGCCGCGGGTGCCGTAGGGCGTGCGGCGATAGCCGTAGACCATCAGGTAGCGGCCGTCCTGCAGGGCGATCAGCTCCGGCGGGAAGCCCCAGATGTTGGTCCATTTCGGCGGCGTCCAGGAGAAGCCGTCGTCCTCGGAGACCACCATCACCATGTTCCTGGGATCGCTGGTCGGGTTGGCATGGGTGCGCATGAAGCAGACCAGGCGGCCGTCCTTCAGCTGCACCAGGCCGGGCTCCTCGTAGTCGATGATGCTGGCGGGATCGTAAGCCAGGGTCGAGAAGTATTCCCAATTGTCGCCGTTGTCGTCGGATCGCATCAGCGCCGAGCGCGTGCTCTCGCCCTCGCCCTCCTCCTCATAGCCGTGGATGCGCCCGTAGAGGCCCATGAGGATCGACCCGTTCGGCAACTGCCAGCAGCCGAGCCGGCAGCCGCCATGCTTCAACGGCCGCACGTTGACCGGAATCGGATCGCACCAGGTCTCGCCGCCGTCGGTGGACTTCACCACATAGGTGCCGAGCCAGCCCTGGGTCTTGTAGGCCCAGGTCCAGTCGCCCCATTCGTCGGTCAGCGGATGGCTGCTCCAGGACGGCGAGACCGGCTTGATGCCGCGCTTGAAGAAGCCGGTGATGGTGAGGTTGACCAGCAGCGTGCCGTCGGCGAGCTCGCAGATGCCGCAGTCCCAGTTCCCCTGGGTCTGCGACCATGGCAGCACGACCTTGGGCTTGCTCCAGGTCTTGCCGCCATCCTTGGAGCGAACCATCAAGGTCTGGCCGCTGTCGTGGTGGTACGGGAAGCGCTCTTCGTTGAACACGGCAACCAGGTCGCCGTTCTTCAGCGTGCGCGTGGCGATCTGGTTCACGCAATGTTCGGGGTGCTTGAAGATGGTGTAGTGCTCGACGTTCTTGATGGGGGATGGCTTTATGCTCGACATACTCGCTCTCTTTCCGTTGCTGCATCGCCGATGACCCGGTTGGGGCTTCCGGTCACAGGCGAATCCCGATGTTCTTGATGCTGAGGTAGTTGCGGATTCCGGGGAGGCCGCGCTCGCGGCCGATCCCGCTGTCCTTGATCCCGCCGGTCGGCGCCTGCACGCCGCCGATGAACCAGCCGTTGATCCAGATCGACCCCGCTTCGATGCGCTGCGCCAGCCGCATCGCGCGGGAGATGTCCTGGCTGTAGACGCCGGCGACCAGGCCGTAGCCGAGCCCGTTGGCCAGAGCCAGGGCCTCGTCCTCGGTCTCGAAATCGACGGCGACGGCCACCGGCCCGAAGATTTCCTCCCGGGCGATGGCGTGGTCGGGCGCCACCTGGTCGAAGATGGTCGGCGAGACGAAATAGCCGCGGTTGAGATCCTGCGGCCGGCCGCCGCCGAAGCGCAGCCGCGCGCCCTCCGCCTGGCCCTTCGCGAGGTAGCCGGTCACTTTCCGATACTGCTCGTCGGAGACGACGGGGCCGAGGTCACGGTCGTCGACTCCCGGGCCGAGGGTGAGCTTCGCGGCATGGGCGGCGAGGCGCTCCAGGAACGGCTCCCGGATCGACTTCTGCAGCAGCAGGCGCGACGACGACGAGCAGACCTGCCCGCTGTTGCCGAAGGCGCCGTCCACCGCATCGAAGGCCGCGCGGTCGAGATCGGCATCGGCGAAGACGATCATCGGATTCTTGCCGCCGAGCTCCAGCACGACCGGCTTGATGCCCTGGGCCGCACCCAGATAGACCTTGCGCCCGGTCTCGACCGAGCCGGTGAAGGTGATGCCGCGGACCAGCGGATGCGAGACCAGGGCGGCGCCCGCCTCCTCGCCGAAGCCGGTCACGACGTTGACGACACCTTCCGGAAAGCCGACATCGCGGCAGATCGCGGCGAAGAGCAGCGCGGTCAGCGGCGACTGCTCCGCCGGCTTGATCACGACGGTGCAGCCGGCCGCGAGCGCCGGGGCGACCGAGCGCGCCACCATGCCCAAGGGATAGTTCCAAGGCACGATATGGGCGGTGACGCCCAGCGGCTCCAGCAGGGTGAAGTCGATGAAGTCGGGACCGAGCGGGATGGTGGCGCCTTCCATCTTGTCGGCGGCGCCGGCATTGTAGCGGATGGTGGCGCAGACCCCGCCGACATCGCCCTTCGATTCCTTCAGCGGCTTGCCGACATCGAGAGTCTCGAGCCGGGCGATCTCGTCCTTCCGCGCCTCGAGGGCGTCGGCGAGCTTGAACAGGAGCTGGCCGCGCGCGGCCGGCGTCAGCTTGCGCCACGGCCCGTGCCGTGCGGCTTCGGCGGCCCGGACCGCGCGATCGACATCGGCGGCGTCGCCGCGCGCGACCTCGGCCAGCACCGTCTCCGTGCTGGGGTCGACGGTGTCGAACCAGGCGCCGGACCCGGCCGGTTCGAAGGCGTTGTTGATGAACAGCCTCTGCCGCTCCATCGTGCTCACTGCTTGATGCTTCCGGTTGCGATGCCCTGGATGAAATAGCGCTGCAGCACGAAGAACAGGATCAGGCTCGGCAGGCTGAGGATCGTCACCCCCGCCATTGCGACGCTGTAGCCCTCGAGCTGGGTATGGGTGCCGACCACCGGCGTGAAGGCGGCGATGCCGACCGGCAGGGTCTTCATGTCCTCGTCGAAGGTAACGAGCAGCGGCCAGAGGAAGTTGTTCCAGTTGAGGGTGAACAGGATGACCGAGGCGGCGATCAGCGGCGCACGCGCCAGCGGCAGCGCAATCAGCCAGAACAGGCGGAAGTGGCCGGCGCCGTCCATGCGCGCGGCTTCCTCGAGCTCGTTCGGGAAGGAGAGGAAGAACTGCCGGAAGATATAGACGCTGAACACATTGCCGATGGTCGGCAGGATCAGTGCCTGATAGGAGCTCGCCCAGCCGATCTTGATGAAGCCGAGCAGCATCGGCACCACCGAGACCTCGGTCGGGATCATCAACGAGGCGAGGAAGATGCCGAAGATCAGCCGGTTGCCGGGAAAGCGCATCCGCGCCAGCGCATAGCCGGCCATGGCGCCAGCGAGCACGCAGAGGATGGTCGAGACGCTCGCCTGGATCACGCTGTTCAGGCCCCAGCGGACGACATTGTACTGGAAGACCTTGACGTAGTTGTCGATCGTGACGCGGTGCGGGAACCATTCGATGTCCGCGGTCAGCACGTCCTCGGGATACTTGAAGGAGGTGGAGACCATCCAGACGAAGGGCATCGCCCAGAGGACGGCAACGCCCATGCCGAGCAGCCAGATTGGCACATCGACCAGGCTGAGGCGGCGTTCCTCGAGCCAGGCGCGGCCGCGATCGATGAGCGCGGTGGTCGTCATGCGCGCTCCCGGATCACGAAGCGTTGCACGGCGGTCACCACCAGGATCAGCGCGAAGAGCAGCAGACCGATCGCCGAGGAATAGCCGAACAGGCTACGGACGATCGCGGTGTTGTAGATGTAGTAGATCGGCGAGGAGGACGAGCCCGCCGGCCCGCCATTGGTCATGACATAGACCTGGCTGAAGATTCTGAGCGTCGAGATGAGCTGCAGGGTCACGACCATGCTGAGCACCGGCCGGAGATGCGGCAGGATCACGTGCCAGAGCCGCTGGAACCGGTTGGCGCCGTCGACCGTCGCCGCCTCGGTGATCTCGCGCGGGATATCCTGCAACGCCGCCAGGAACAGCACGAAGGCGAGGCCGAGGTCCCACCAGACTGAGGCCATGCTGACCCCGATCAGGGCGAAGCGGGTCGAGGTGAGCCAGGGCACGGCATCGATGCCGAGGAGGCCGAGATAGTGGTTGAGCAGGCCATACTGCGTGTCGAGCAGCCAGACCCAGACCAGGCCGATGACCGTCGCCGAGACGACGTTGGGCGCGAAGAACAGGGTGCGCGCCAGCGAGGACAGCGGATAGCGCTGGTTCACGAACAAGGCGAATAGCAGCGCGATCACGGTCACTGAGGGCACGACGATCACGCCGTAGAGCATCACGTTCTTGAACGCGACCCAGACCCAGTGATCGGCGAAGGCATGGGTGAAGTTGTCGAAGCCGATCCATTTCGGCTTGCCGATGATGCCCCAGCGGGTGAATGCGACGTAGCCGCCGAACAGGACCGGCATGATGTTGAACAGGAAGAACGGCAGGGCGAAGAAACCGACGAAGAGGTAGCCGATCCAGTCGATCGGCCGCACCTCGCCATCCGAGCGCGGCAGGACGCCGGCGGCGGTGGTCTCTGCGGTGAGACGAATGTCGGTCATACGCGTCGGTCAAATAATGAGGGCCGGAGGCGCACCCGGTCGGGCACGCCTCCGGAACGGGATCAGCCCTCGTCGAGATCAGACTGCCACTGCTGCTGGATCGTCGCCATCGCGTCGTCGATCTTAGTCTGGCCCGCCCACACGCCTTCCAGCGTCTTCGCAAGGAAGTTGCCGCCGGAATAGATCGTGAAGTTCGGGCCGTTGGGCACCGGAATCTCGCCCTGGTTGGCGAACGCCATGCCTTCGACGAAGGCGCCGCGGACATCCCAGGGATGACCGGCGGACTTGTAGTCCGGGCGATTGAGGATCGACTTGCGGGGCGAGGCGCCGCGGCCGACGGTGGTCCACATGAAGCTGTTGTCCGACAGCCACTTCACCGCCTGCATCGTCGTCTCGTAGCGGCTGGTGTCGGACTGGGTGTAGAGCTCCATCCCGCCCATCTCGAAATAGGTGACCTGCTTGTCGCCGATCTTGGGGAAGAGGCCGGTCTTGAACGGCAGCTTCTGCTGCACATAGCCGTTCAGGGTCCAGGGACCGGTCCAGAAGATCGAGCCCTGGCCTGCACCGAAGGCCTTGTAGCGGTCGGTGATGTCGCGGGTCGAGACCTTGTACTTGTCGAAGAGGTCGAGGACGTACTGCATGGCCGCCTTGCCGGCCTCGGGGTTGATGCAGGCGGTCTTCAGGTCGTCGCTTGCCCGCTGGAAGCCCATCTGCGCGGCGACGATGCCCCAGGTGACGGTCGGCTGCACGCCGGAACCGGTCATCATGATGCCGGAGCGCGTGACCTTGTCGCCGTCGCGCTTGGTCAGCTTCTCCGCCCAGTCGAGCAGGGTCTTGCCGTCCGTCGGCAGGTTATTGGGGTCGAGGCCGGCTTCCTTCAGGTGATCGAGATTGTATTCCGGCTGGAGGCTCATGAGATCCAGCGGGATCAGGAACATCTTGTTGTCGTACTTCGGATAGCGCGAGGCCTTCACCGAATACTCGCTGAAGTCGGTGAGATCGAGGCCGACCTTGGCGACGAGATCGTCGAGCGGGACGGTGACGTTGTCGCGCGCCATCTGGGCGTGCTGGCCGGCGGTGCCCCAGCCGAAGTCCGGACCCTTCCCACTCGCCACGGCGGCCAGGACCTTGGTGATGTATTGCTCCTCCTCGACGAGCTCCATCTTGATCTGCACGCCCTTGTCCTTGTGGGCGTCGTTGAAGGAGTCGATCATCTTCTGCCAGACCTCGCCATCGGAGGCCGCGAGCCAGCTCCAATGCGTGAGCTCGATCGGATCAGCGGCATAGAGGTGCTTGGTCCACAGGCCGCTGGTGGCGGTGGCGCCGGCGATCGCGGTCGCCGACTTCAGAAACTTGCGACGCGTCGTTCCGGCAGCGCCGGGCTTCTTCTGCTTGCTCATCGTTCCTCTCCCTGGTTGAAGTGCGGTCATTTCGCCGCCTTTGCGGAAATCACGCCGGGTACGCCTGATGCGATCATCATCGCGCGGCACTTCTCGCGGTATTGCGGGCGCACGTCGCGGGTGGGCGGGCGACAGCGGCTGGAATCGAGCCCGACCAGCTCCATGCAGAGCTTGTCCAGGTAGCCGTCGCCGCTGGTGAAGTTCTTCTCGATCTCGACCCAGAGCTTGTAGAAGGGCTTCGCCTCCTCGACCATCATGCGCTGCACCTCGCTGTAGTCGCGTGCCTCCAGGCGATCCAGCAGCTTGATGCCCCATTCGGGCCAGTAGTTGCAGAGATGCACTTCGAAGGCCCGCGCCCCCATCATGTGGCTCATGGCGAAGAGCAGGTTGTTGTCGATGATGGTGAGCTTGCCGGCGAAATGCGAGACCACGTCCTCGAACTCCATCGCGTCGGTGCGCGGCGTCGCCCATTTGAGGCCGACCACATTCGGGATTTCGCAGAACCGCTCCGCCAGGCGCAGCGAGATGCCGCTGCTGGTCCAGAACGTGTTGTAGACGATGATGCCGATATCGGCCGCCTCGGCTGCGGCGGCGACGTATTCGTAGAAGTCTTCCTCGGTGTGGGTGAAGTAGAACGGGCAGGAGACCTGGATGAAGTCGCAGCCGGCGCTCTTCGCGGCCTTCGCCAGCAGGCGGAGCTCGCGGGTGCTGGTGGTCTGCGCGCCCATGGCCACCGGCACCTTGCCGGCCGCGGCGGATACGACCGTCTCGGCGACCAGCTTGCGCTCATCGAAGGTCATCGCGGAAAAATCGCCGGCCGCGCCGCCCGCCAGCAGCACGCCGTTCTCGGCGTTGATGCCGCGCTGCTGCAGGAAGGCGACGTGGCGCTTGATCGCCGCGGTGTCGACCTCCAGATCCGGATCCCGGAACATCGTGGGAACCGTGATGTAGCAGCCTTCCAGCTTGCGTTTGAGCGATTGCCAGTCCATGCGCGGTCCCAAGCTGCGCGCGTGACTCATCGTTCGCCGGAAGCGATCCGGCGTGCGAAAGGCGCGCGAATATTCGTTGCCGCCAGCCCGGTTCTTCAGGCGCTGCGGCCGGTCGTGGTTTCTTTGTTCGTATGCCGGCGGCGCGTTGCCTCAACCATCCACCAGCACGCGAAGTATTGCGCAGGCATGTCGGCGACACTTGACGATGCGCGACCAAAACTTGATGCTCAGGCCCGAGGCCCGAGACCATCGCGGCGAGACATGGAGCGCACCGGACCGCATCGCATCGCCTTCTTCCTGATCCCGGAATTTCCGATCTATGCGGTGATTCCGGCGACGGAAGCGCTGCGCATCGCCAACCAGAACAGCGGCCAGAATCTCTACGACTGGAGCTACATCACGCTCGACGGCGAAGCGGTGCGCGCCGGCAACGGCATGATGGTGGCGCCGGACGCCTCGATCGAAGGCGAGCCGGGCTTCACCACGCTGATCGTGTGCGCCGGGAATCACCCGACGCAGTATCTCGACCGCCGCCTCCTCAACTGGCTGCGGCGACTGGACCGGTACGGGATCGTGCTCGGCGCGCTGGATACCGGGTCCTTTGCCCTGGCGGCGGCGGGGCTGATGAAGGGCTTCGGCATGACGCTGCACTGGGAGGCGATGCCGCTCTTCCACGAGCACTACCCGGATCTCGACGTGCGCGAGCAGATCTTCGTCGTCGACCGCAACCGCATGACTTGCGCCGGGGGCGCCGCGGCGACCGACCTGATGCTGCACCTGATCGCGCTCGACCACGGCACGATGCTGGCGCAGATCGTCGCCAACGGGATGGTGCATGAGCGGATGCGGCACGAGACCGACCCGCAGCGCGCCGTGCTCGACATGCCGAAGGGATCGCATGATCCGATCGTGCTGCGCGCGATCCGGCTGATGGAGAGCAACCTGGAGACGCCGCTGCTGCCCGATGCGGTGGCGGCCAAGGTCGGCCTCACCACGCGCCAGCTCGAGCGCCTGTTCCGCCGCAAGCTCGACGACTCGCCGGCGCGGTATTACCTGAAGATCCGGCTGCAGGCGGCGCGCAACCTGCTGTTCTACAGCGACGTCTCGATCCAGGACGTGGCGCTGTCCTGCGGGTTTTCGGGAGCCGACGTCTTCTCGCGGACGTTCCGCGACCATTTCGGCCAGTCGCCGCGCAAGTTCCGCAACGACTTCAGCACCAACCGGCTGCACCGCTTCCACCCGGAGTTCCTGCAGCGGCTGGTCCAATAGGCTGGACGAGCGGTTTGCCGACCGGCCGACAGCGTTCAGCGGAACGTCAACAGGCGGTTGCCGGATGCATAGCGCCGCAATCCCCGCTCGAACACAAGCGCGGCCAGCGCGCCGTAGACGGCGGCGGCCGCGCCGCCGGCCGCGTGCGGAAGGTCTTGGTGAGCTGGTTGACCACTACGAGTGGCAACCTGACCTTGTCAATCTGCAAGGTAACCCCGGTCGCGCCAACTACCCGACCGTCCCCAATTGCGCATATCCGGCGAACGGCCGCTCGAAGCGGAATCGGCGACCGCTTGCTCGCGCGAGCACCTTCATCTCGTCTTCCAGCGCGGCGCGGGGTGTGACGTGAAACAGCTTCAGCCATCTGTGCAGAATCGCGCGCGGCAGGCTGCCCAACCCCTCGCAGAAACCGAAATCGACGACCGAGAACCGGCCGCCCGGGCTCGTCAAGGCAAGCCCCTGCGCAAGAGCGGCGCGCCATGGCGGCACCATGGACAGCGCATAGGAGAAATACACGCGATCAAACGCCTGTCGTCCGAAGGCGACGGCAGGATCGAACACGGTCGCATCGCCCTGGACGAGGCGAATGCGATCCGCGAGACCGGCACGGCTTACGGCCTCTCGGGCGGTCTTCAGCATCTCTTCGGAAATGTCGAGACCGTAGAGGTCGGCCTTCGGATAGGCGCGCGCCGCGGCAATCAAATTCCGCCCGGTGCCGCAGCCCATTTCAAGGACGTTGCCGCCCTCCTCGAGACCCAGCTCGGCGATCAGCCGGTCGCGGCCCAGCAGGTAGGGCTTGCGTGTGAGATCATAGATGTGTCGCGTGTACCGATACATGCGATCCATTGCGGTCGCATGCGATTCTACGGCGAGCCCGGACATGCGGGACTCAGGCATGGGGCCTAAGGGGCGTCATCCAGCTGATAGAGATGGAAACCGCCGTAGATCGAGGAACGGTCCTTCGCCACGTAGGCGCGGCAGGCTTCCTGATCGTAGCTCCAGCGCCGGCGAATTTCGGCGGGAAGTGCGGCTTCGAGCGGGCTCTCATCGCCCGCGGTGCGGAAGATGACCCTGGCGCCGGGCTTGGCCGTGCGCGTGATTTCCGCCCAGAGTTCGGCCATCTGGGCAGGCGACATCCAGTCCTGCGCATCGAGCAGCACGTAGCCGTCAAATGCGTCGCCGGGCTCCCGCCCGAGCCGCGTCGTGAACGACGCATGCTCGATCTCGACCCGGCCGACATTCGCCTTCACGGTCTCGTAGTGATGGCGCGACAGATAGCGCGGCACCGCGACGCGATCGGCCTTGTCGTAGCCCCGGCCGAAGGCCTGCCAGGCGAAATAGTTGTCTTCCATCGGAAAGTCGCAGGCCAGCCGTTGCAGCCGATCCTTCAACAGGCCGGCGACATTGCCCTGCGCCTGGGCGCTCAGGTAGGCGAATTGCGCCGGCGGAATGCCGAGACCGTAAAGCGAGACCGGCAGCCGGCACATCCAGCGCACCAGCTTCGTGTCGAACATGGGGGCGAGCGTCTCGTTGAAGAGGCGGCGTTGCTCGTCGAGGCTCGTCGCCGTCAGCATCTTCCGCGGGTTCTTGCCGTAGGCGCGGGCCAGGAAATGGACGGTGCCGATGAAGCGGCCGAGCAGGCCATAACGATAGACGTTACGGGCGAAGAGATTGATGCGGCGGCCGGTACCGAAGCGCCTGTGCTCCCAATAGGCCCGCGTCACCGGATCGAGCCGGTCGCGGATGTAGCGATCGTAGAAGAAGGTATTGGCCTTCTCGTCGGCATGGCCGAAGAAGCGGAAGAAGGATTCGTAATCCGGCAGGTGTTTGATCGCCGCGATCTTCAGCTTCACCAACGCCACATGCGCCGGATTCAGATCGACGGCACTGATGCCCGCGGGCGAGGCCGTCAGATAGCTCATGACGTTGCAGCCGCCGGAGGCAATCGTCAGGATGCGCTTGCCCGGACCGAGATCCAGCGCCGCCATGTCGACCTCCGGATCCTCCCAGATCTGCGGATAGACGAGGCCGGAAAAGGCCAGGGTGAACAGGCGCTCGAGCATGCCTTGCTTCGACGTGAGCGCATTGGCATGCACCGCGTCTTTGAGAAGCTGGTTGGCCATGTGTCGCAGCTCCGCCGTCATCAAAGCTTCATCACGTCAGTCCGACTCGACTGCCTCCAGGTTATCCCTAGCAGTTGTATGTTGCGCCATGATGAATGCGACAGCTTGACGCCTCGTGACAGAGTCACGGGGGCATGGAGGACGGACCAGGGCTGCTCCGTCGGTTCTGTTGACCGACGGTGTCAAGCCCTGCTTTGCGCCATCGGCAATCCTCCTTCCCGCCGACTCGCTGCCCAGCGCACGATGAAGATTGGCGGCAATCGCTCGGAGCAGCGAGGGCACTTTGACGTACGCAGTTATCCTTAAGGCGCACTTAAGGCGGAATTCACCTTTGCCCGGCAGAATGCGGGCCGATTTTCACAGGTCTCGGATCTCCCCCATGTTCAAGTTCAAGCATGCAGGCCATGCGCTTGCAGAGACGTCCGCACCGGATTCCGAACTCGAGGCGATGAAGTTGCTGCAAAGAGAGGTGACGCGGTGCGTCAACGATCTGGCCGCCGGCAAGTTCGAGACCCAGATCGAGCATGAGAAGGCGCTGGCGGGCAACGCCGCGCTGCTGAACAGCGAGCTCTGCGTCGCGGTGCGCAATCTGGCCGAGGTCATGCGCAAGCGGGCCTCCGCCGACCTCGACCACTCCGTCGCCATCAGCATGAACTGCAACGAGGCGGCGGTCCGCAGCGCGCGGCTGATCGCCGCGGCGCGCCGGACCTCGGAGCGGGCGCAGACCCTGGCCGCCGCCACCGCCGAGATGGTGGTCTCGGTCGGCACCATCAGCGAGAGCTGCACCGCCGCTGCCGGAGAGGCCTCCGCCACCCACGCCATCGTCGACGACAGCGTCGCCAAGGCGCGGCAGGCGACCCAGACGATGAACGGCATCGCCGGCGCGGTGGAGAACGCCTCGGCCAAGGTGGCGGACTTGAGCGCCGCCTCCGAGGAGATCGGCTCCATCATCGGCACCATCGAGGCGATCGCCAGCCAGACCAACCTGCTGGCGCTCAACGCCACCATCGAGGCGGCGCGGGCCGGGGAATACGGCAAGGGCTTCGCCGTGGTTGCGACCGAGGTGAAGAACCTCTCGCAGCAGACCAGCAAGGCGACCGAGGACATCAAGTCCCGCATCGACCACCTGCGCGCCGAGATGCAGCGCATCATCGCCGCCATGTCGGAGGGCGCCAACGCGGTCAAGAACGGGCGGGTGGAGATCGACGCGCTGGCGGCCAGGATCGACGAGGCCGGCGGCCGTACCGTCAACGTCAGCCGCCGCATGGAGGAGATCTCCGGCATCCTCGCCGACCAGACCGCGGCGATCGACCAGATCGCCGGCGGGGTCAACGAGATCGCAGCGACCGCTACGGGCAATGTCGAGGACGTGAGCCAATTGAGCGATGCGATAGACGCCAACCAGTCGCATCTGACCGAGACGCTGACCCGGCTGGCCGAGTGTGAATTCCGGCACAAGACGGTACGGCTCGCCAAGTCGGACCACGTGATCTGGAAGAAGAAGCTGGTCGACATGTCGGTCGGCCGCGCCAAGCTGAAGGCGGACGAACTCGCCGACCATCATTCCTGCCGGCTCGGCAAGTGGTACTACAGCGACGTCTCGAAGCCGTCACGCGCCGCCGCCGCCTATGGCGCGCTGGAGGCGCCGCATGCCGCGGTCCACGCCCACGGCAAGGAAGCGGCACGCCTGTTCGCCGCCGGGCAGCTCGACAAGGCGCTGGAGGAGATCGCCGAGGTCGAGAAAGCCTCGGTCAAGGTGCTGGCGCTGCTCGGCGAGCTCTCGAAGGACTGAGCCGCGGTTATCTGCTGAGCGCCACTCCTGGGCACATTTGAGGCTTCGCCCAGACGCCTCAATGCTCGACCCGGTAGAGGCGCCAGCGCTCCGGTACGTCCTTCAACTGGTGAATGCCGCGGTCCTTGAAACGGGTTCCGGACTGCGGCAGCAGATCCTTGACCGCGCTCGAGACCAGGACTTCGCCGGCCCGCGCCTTGGCGGCGACGCGCGCGCCGATGTGAAAGGCGAGACCGAACACCTCCGCCCCGCTCACCTTGTATTCGCCCGCATGGAGCCCGACCCGGATCTCCAGCCCCAGCGTGCGCACCGCCTCGCGGATGGCGGTTGCGCAACGGACGCCGGCCGCCGGCGTGCGGAACGTCGCCAGGAGTCCGTCCCCCGTCGTCACGACCTCTTTTCCGCGCAAGGTCCGCAGTTCCTTGCGGACGGCGGCATAATAGTGGTTCATCACCTGCGTCCAGCGTGAATCGCCGAGCCGCGCCGCCTTCTCGGTGGACTTGACGATATCGACAAAGAGGATCGTGGCGAGCGCCTGTTTGAGATCGGCGTCACGAACGGCGGTTCGTCGCCGGGTCGCAATGTTTCCGCTCAGCGGCTCATAGCGATGGCTGCGGCGCCGTGTGATGGCGGCCTGTGCATAATCCTTGGCGCGCTGCGCCGTGCCACAGCGGATGGTCTTATCCCGCGGCGGCTGCGTCCAATAGACCTTCCGCCCCTCTCCGACGCCATGGACCTCCACGGCGCCCCATTTCAGGAGAATCGTCGCGCCGACGCGTCGAATGCACCAGGCCTTCGACGTGTATCCGGAGACGTTCTTCTGATGGACTCCGACGCGCAGGAACTTGGGCATGAAGGTGCCGCCGATCGAAGGACCAATTGGGCAAAACCTAGTCCAACCGTTCCTGCATTGGCAACTCTCCGCGCCTCAGGCGTCAAGCCACGGCGGCAGGGCGGTCTCGACGAAGCCGGCGCAGGCGGCCTCGACGCAGCGCGCAAGACTGCCCAAATGAAACCCGCGGTCCACCGCCGCCGGGCCGTAATGGGCGTATTTCCCGGAGTTGGTCAGGATGTTGCGCATCTTGCCGGTCACGATGGGCTTCCCGATGAAGCACCAGCAGGTATCGTTCATGAAGCTGCCGCCGAACTCGGCGATGCGCTCAACGTAGCCGGCGGCCTTCGCCTTCTCGTAGACATCGCGCCCGCAGGTCACGATCATCGCGACCTCTGCCGACTTCTTTCTTCCCGAGCAGAGGCCGGCCAGCTGCTCGCATTCGGCCAGCGAGAAGTGGGGATTTCCCAGCGAGACCAGGTCGACATCGGGCGTCACCGCGGTGTTGAGCTCGCGCCAAGTTGCTTTGAGGTCGTGCAGGGTGACGGCGACACGGCGCAAGTCGCCGGTCGCACCCGTCGCGCTCTCAAGCGTCATGGCTTCCGGCGTGACGCCGAGGATATGAAACATGGGTGCCGCCGAGGTGGTCGCGAAAGCGGCGCCGAACGCCTTCAAGTCGTCGCGCGTCACCGGCGATCCCTCCAGCCCGCAGACGACCGGGATCTCGTTGGTCGCGATCTTGCCGAGGTGATAGCCGAGCAGAGGGAAGAAGGAGTCGTCCAGCCTTTGCGGTCGCGGCACATCGATGCGCAATGTCGCGCGGCGGTGCGAGGGGACATGACAATCCGCGTTCGGCGCGCGCCCCGCGATGGCAACCAGGATGTCGAGGTAGTCCGGGTACTTCATGGTGCGGGCGCCGAGCACGGAGTTTGCGAACACGACCGCATTCGATTCCGCCCAGGCGATCTGCTGTCCGAAGACCGGGGCTCCGGCGAGGAGGTAGGGCGCGCAGGTATAGGTGGGCTGGACGCCCATTTCCACATAGGCGTCCGCGACCGCGTCGGAGGGCGCGCCGAGATCCTCGTCGACGCCCAGGGCCTTCCACCGGCGGCGGTCGACGCAGACCGCGTTCATTGTCGTCGGCACTGCGACCCGACCGCCGAGCGCGCAGAGCTTGCGGACGAATTGCAGGCTCGCCGGCCCGTGGTAGAAGCAGCCGTCGATATGCGCCATGTCGACATCGATCAGACGATCCGCACCCTCGAGCTGGGCGGCGCGGATGATGATGCGCGTTGCAATCTGCTTCGCCGCGCCGAACTCGCCGTCGAGAGCGCGTCGATCGCCCTCGCTCAGCTTGAAGCCGCTCAAATCGAGCTCGGGGAGCCGCGCTTCGGTCGCGGTCTCGGGCGGCGCCACATCGGACGGCGTCACGGCGCCGTCGCCAACCGTCGCGTATTGCGCATGGGCGAGCGCTGCGAAATCTTCGGCCGGAAGGCAGGCGACGGGTATGCCCTTCGCGAAGAGTTCGCTGGCGATGACGACGCCCAGGGTCAGAATGGTTTCCTTGTGCTGAAACACCAGTGCCCTGGGCGCATGGCCGTTCAGCAGGAGCTGGAACATCACCAGGCTGCCGGAGCAGGATCCCCGTCCGCTGGGGATCGCGAGGATCTTTCCGGCGACGCATTCACCGCGGAGCGGATGGTGGACGTCGATGACCGTCCCGGTTGCGGGATCGACGCCCCCCATGAAGCTCAGGCCGACATTGGCGAAGAGCACCGGACCCGCGGCCGCACCCGGTATCAGACACTCGCCCCGAAACGTTTTCGTCATTCAGCAGACTTCCGGCCGCGCCGATCGCGAATGGCCCCTTCCTATGACAGTCCGGGGCCGAACGCAAACGTGCGGCCCGAGGCGGCGCGCACATCGCCCGCACCACGACGCCGTCGCGACGGCATTCACGCGGCGCGG
>Ga0335070_10004214_pt1 | contig 16775 bp, 11 predicted proteins | sample Lox_Sample_13_FD_206722 | JGI IMG/M metagenome (GOLD analysis project Ga0335070, IMG submission 206722) | Soil microbial communities from Loxahatchee National Wildlife Refuge, Florida, United States - Lox_Sample_1.3 | ecosystem: Environmental > Terrestrial > Soil > Wetlands | place: USA... | reverse complement strand
ACAGGAGTTAACCAACCAGCACTGGTCGTATTCTGGAACGACAAGGTGCCCTACACGGCTGTTGGTGCTTATGGAGACAGATGGACCTTTACTTTGGACGTTACCAAACCAGACGGCTCCAAAGAATCCATTGGACCTATTACATCTGACCCCGTAGGCAGCGGCTACTACGTTTATACCCCAACAATGGTGGGCAACTATAGTTTCGTTGCAAAATTCTTAGGAGACACACTAACGGGCAATCCAGTTCCGCCACCTCCACTAACTTATCAACAAGGAGGAGGGGACTACATCAATGACACCTACTTGCCGAGCCAAAGTGCGCCTGCAATACTGACAGTGCAACAAACAGCGGTACCGAGCCATCAAGAACCTGCTTTACCAACTGGCTACTGGACTAGACCAATAAACGCCATGAACAGAGGTTGGTGGGTAATCTCAGGTAACTGGCTCAGCGGACCAGCACCACTCAACTCGTTCAACCCATACACAACCGCGCCTAGCACAAGCCACATTGTATGGACCAAACCCATGGAATTCGGAGGCATGCCAGGCGGCATACAAGACATCAGCTATTATGAAGGAAGCGCGTACGAAGTCTATTGGTCACCACCAATCATCCTCAACGGCAGAATCTACTGCAACGAACTTGCAGGCCCTAGATACGGATTCTACTGCATTGACTTGCGCACCGGACAAACAGTTTGGTGGCAAAACAGCACAGGACCAGCACAAATCGGGTCAATGACCCCCGCACACATCAGCGCAACAGACATGCCGTGGATGTACCCCAGACTTTCATTTGGCCAAGTATACGACTATGAATCCCCAAACCAACACGGAGCACTAGCATATCTATGGTCCACATACACAAACCCCGTTGCAACAACATATTCTTACCCGATAATGAGCGCAAGCGGATTGACCTACTCAAGCTCCAATTACACTTTCACTGCAGCTGCCGGTACAACGGTCTGGCAGATGTGGGATGCATACACAGGCGAATATATCTGCAGCATAGCAAACGTTCCTTCAGGCTCAACATGGATGGCTAAAGACGGCAGTATTTTGATCTACCAATACAGCGCAGCCAACGGTTGGATCGCTCTCTGGAACTCAAGCCAAGCTCTAGCTTATCCAAACAACAACAACGGCCACCTAACCGCTGGCGAAGCCTACTACTGGATGTGGAGACCTCCAGTTGGACGCACCGTAAACGGCGCTAACGGTTACATGTGGAACGCAAGCGCACCCAAAGATCCAACGGGCGCTCTCAACGCCGTGGCAGATGATATAATCATTGGATCAACAGGTCTAGGCAGCTTCCAATATGGAACAAACGCATACAGCTTATTTGCTCTTAACGTCCAAAACTACCAGCCAGCAACTCTGCTCTGGCAAAAGCCATATTCTGGACCTCCAGTGGTTAACGCAACAGTTGTTCCTGGCCCCATAAGCCCACCTGACAACATTGGCACATATATGATAAAAGAAACGATGCAATGGTACGGCTACGACCTACGCACAGGCAATACAATCTGGGGACCAACCACGCCTCAGGCGCCTATGGATATGTACAGCATGCGCAGTGCCGCTGCAGGTAAAATCGCATACGGAACTCTCTTCTCAGTAGGATACGCAGGAATAGTCTATGCCTACAACCTTGCAACAGGCAAGTCCATGTGGAAGTCGCCACTTAACCCAGCAGGCACCGAAGCACCATACCAATATTGGCCACTAGGAAGCGGAGCAGGACTAAGCATTGCAGACCACAAAGTCTTCGTCACCACGGGCGAACATTCAGTCACACAACCAATGTACCGTGACTGGAGCGTGTACGCTTTCGATACAGCAACCGGGGTAAACCTTTGGAACATTACAGGACTGGAGTCACTAATGGCTATTGCAGATGGCTACGCAGTTAACCTTAACCAGATGGATATGCAGATCTACACCTACGGCAAAGGCCAAACAGCCACAGCAATAACGGCTACGCCCAAAGTTAGCTCGCTAGGTTCAACAGTCCTCATAGAAGGCTCAGTAACTGACCAGTCCCCAGGGGCCAAAGGCACACCTGCCATCTCTGATAACGACATGACTGCATGGATGGAGTACCTGTACATGCAGCAAACAATGCCCACAAATGCCAAAGGTGTTCCTGTAACCTTCAGCGTCATGGATTCAAACAACAACACCTACGCCATAGGAAGCACAACGACCGACATAAGCGGCAACTACGCATTCGCTTGGAGCCCACCAATCACAGGCGTCTACACGGTGACTGCAACATTCGGAGGATCAGGATCATACTTCAGCTCTTCCGGAGAAACGCACGTCGCAGTAACTGCCGCAGTATCTCCCGCAGTTGTCGTCACTCCTCCACCAGCTACTCAGCAACCAACATCAGCACCCACGCCGGTTCAGCCAACCGCTACCGTTGCTCCTACTCCAAGCCCAGTTGTGGTCCCTCCAACAAGTGCCACCCCAGTGATGACCTATGTGGCAATCGCTGCAGTAGTAGTCATAATAATCGCAATTGCAGCAGCGCTTCTACTCAGACGACGAAAGTAAACGACAAAAACATCTTCCCTTTTCTTTTTTTTGTTCGCAATTTAGGCAATCGAGGCTCAAGGGTTTTTACACTCATCATTTGTCCAAGCAACATCTGAAGCAGTAATTCTTAGACTATTGGGAGAAATTTGACTTCAGCTTCCTATCTGCAAAAAGCAAAGTGAATCTTTAGAGTCGCAATTTCGTGATTAGGATGGGTTCTGGCAAGCATAATCCCCGCTACCTTCATCCTACTGAATACCTTAAGAAAATCCAAAGAAAAACATTCTTACCAGAAAACAAAGAAAAAAGGTTAGATGGGGTATGCTCCGCATGTTTTGCAGAACTGGATTTTAGTCTTGATGTAGCTCTTGCACTTCGGGCACTGCACTCCACCTTCGACTTTGGGGAAAACGTCTTTGGGCTTGCCAAATTTCTTCCGGAAGTGCTCGTAATAAAGCAACTGTTCCTTGTCTGCGATTATGACATCGTCTTTTTCCTTGATGGCTTTGATTTTTTCGGCGAATTCGCTGTCGCTAATCATGTCGTTAAAGAATGTTCTAAGAACCGCCGTGCCTGTTCCTTCTTCTAGGGGCGCTTTGGGTCTCCAGACTACGTCTTTAGGCAAAACATCTTCGTAGGCTTTGCGCATAAGCCATTTGCTGTACCTCTCGCCGTTTTCGCCGAGGTTAATCTTGAGCTTTATTGGTAGTTTCTGTGCCCACTTCATGTACTCAGGGTCAAGATATGGTGCCTTGATGGTCATGCCCAAGGATTCTGCCATGGGTACACTGGAAAATCCCATTTCTGCCCACATTTCTTCCTGTTTCTTGGCGAATTCTTCTTGACTTAGGTGGAATTGCCAGGGGTAGCCCCAGAGTTCGTCAAGTCCGTCGCCTGTGAAGACGCTTCTAATGCCTTTGGGTTTAAGCAATGTGAGGCCAATGTATACCGGAAGGCTGTTGCGGATTTCCATTGGATCGTATTTTTTGAGCGCTTCCACGACTTTGGGATAATATTTGAGCACCTCGTCTTTGTCAAAAACATGTGTTTCCTGTTTCAGCTTAAGAAAAGCTACCATTTTCTTGACGTACTCAGTGTCCTTTGGGTTGCCATGTTTGAATGCCAGGGTTAGGCATGGAATGTCAGGTTTGTATTTTACGGCTTCGTAGGCTATGATGGACGTGTCTGTTCCCGCAGAGAACAGCATACCATCAGCCATGTTCCTCTTAACCACCTTATTGACGAGGGGTTTGACTTCAGGCAGATATTTTGCGTAATCCTCTTTCTTAAGTGCCATATTTTATTTCCCCATGTTATCTGAGGTTGTCTCGACGCATGTATTTAAGCATATCCACTTGCCTACAAAAAGAAAAACTTTGTCAACATTTGTATACCAGCAAAACAAAAATGTGAACAATCTCAGCGGACAGTTTGATGCTGGAAAAGGAATGATAACTGCACTGTTAATTTTGTTTCATCTATTGTTTGCTTGCCTTTCGATTTACAAACAATTACGGTAATGATAACACCGTTTAGTTTCGCAAACAATTCAATCAGTTGCGTCATAGGTTGAATTTTTTCGCGCATATTAGGCGCAGTCTTTTTTCGGTTTTGCGGAAAACAAGAAAATCACAAATCATCATGACTTTGACAAGTTTGAGTTTTCTAACTTTGGGAGCTATGTTTAAAGCATTCTGGTATCCCATAAAACTCGCGATAGTCAACGAAACTTGGTGCCAGATTTGAAAGTCAGCCTCATCCACATGAAAGTCCGCGGCGACCTCACCGAGAACATAGAAGCCGCCCAAGAAGGCATCCGCAAAGCTGCTCGGCAGAGTCCCGCGTTCATTGCTCTCCCAGAATACTTCTCAGTTCCCAACAATATGGAGCACTTCGTTTCTGCTCCTAACATAAGCAAAGAAACCTTCAAAGCTACCATTGGTTTTTTAGCGAAAATGAGCGGCGAACATCCGAAAATATACATTATGGGTGGGACTATCCTTGAAGAGGCTGAAGGCAAGTTCTACAACACCAGTACGCTGTGGCATGATGGATCGCTTGTAGGCAAATACCGTAAACGCAACCCGATAAAGGCTGAGTTAGAAGCAGGAGTAAGTCGAGGTTCTGAGCCAGTTGTTATAGACACTGAACACTGCAAAGTTGGCATGCTGGTCTGCGCGGACATGTTTGACCAACCAACTATCCGAGCAGTAGCCAATCTTGGCGCAGAACTTGTTTTCCTGCCAGTAGCAGCTATGGGTACGCATCCACCTGTCAAAGGACATCCGCTCACGTTCAGATTAGCCTATGAAAACGGCCTCTACCTAGTAAAAGTTGGCAACGTGAGCTCAAATGCAAGAGGTGGGAGAAGCGCGTTCATCACGCCCTGGGGCATCGAGCAAGAAGTCAGTGATGCGCTGGAAGATTCGGTGCTAACGAAGGATTTTGATATGGAGCGGCTGCGAGAGTATCGCAGGCAAATCAAGCGGTAGACGATAATTTCGGCAGTTAGAAAAAGTTTGAGTCTACCAAAACTCGGGATCTTCAGCAGCAAAAACGAGAAAATCGAAGAAATGAAAAAGTGGACTGGATGCTTATGCTTTTTGCATCTTTTCCCAGCGGTTGAACAACTCGAGCACGTCATCGCCGCCGTGGTCCTTAAGAAACTCCCGAGTTTCTTTGTCTGCAACAGCGTTCTTCTGGAAAATGCGGATCCATTCGGCTTTTTCTGCGAGGAAGATGATGCCGTCAACGCCTTGCCTTGCAACGCGAGTTGCAACGGTCATAATTTGTTTTGTGGGAGCGACAGTTTCCCAAGTTTCGTTGGGTCCACGCACGTAGAAGTTCACGAGTACTGGCTTTTTCAGGAAGCTTTTGTAGCCTCTGGCAATTGTTTCCCAGTACCACGGAGTTGGGTAAGCCTTGCTAAACATTGGAATAACGAAATAGTCGGCGTATTGAGCCATAGCTTCAAAGTCGTACCCGAAGCGTTCCTTTCCCATAAGGGGGTCCGGGAGGCAGTTGACAAATAGTGGCTTGCCTGAGACGATTTCTTTGACTTCTGCGAGGAAATCGGTCACGGTTTTGGCTCGCCACTCAACCCATTTCAAGCCGCTTTTTCGTTGCTGCTCGATGCATCGGGGGCAGGTGCAGAAGTATTGGTCCGCAAAGTGTTGGCTGCTTATGCTGATGCCTGGAGTCGCCTTGGCGCTTTCGGCGATAATTTTCAGATTGTATTCTCTGGCTTCAGGGTTGGTCATGCATACTACATCCCAGCGGAGGTTGAAGCGTTTGTTGGTGCGCAGTGCTGGGCCGAAGGAGCTAACAGAAACCCAGTCGGGACGCTTTGCTGCCATGAAGTTGTCGCCGAAGCATGCGATGTTAGTGTACATTTCTGGATTAGGTTTCCCAACGATTCCAGATTCAGATTTAAGACGGTAGAAGTTGTAGTCTACGCCCTCAACGGGTTCTGGTTGGTACAAGAAGACTCCGAATTTCAACAATAATCACCATCATGTGTCCAATGTTTGCTACGCAAATGATTTTGCAGGTTATTTAAGGTTTTCAGTTCAGTTTCGTCGCGTCACTTTTTATTAACAAACCTACCAAGACGCTCTTTAAAAATAACGGCAAGTCAGCTTGGGCAAGGTTGTCCCTGCTTAGTTTGCTTTCTTTGAAACTGCACCCTGTAACTCTCTCAGCGAAGGTTTTAGCCATCTCCTCAGCCTCTCCTAGTTCTGGCGGACGCAATCCGCTTTCCGTATCTTCATCAAGCTTTGCCGCAGCGAGTATCAGAGATGCTGCAATGGGGTTATTCTTAATCATGGCCAAGAGCAATCGCCTAAGATCCTCCTCATTTTTCCCGAGGATTTCGAGTTTTGATAGTTCTACTGCCATTTTGTCCACTGACAGGTGTCTTGAGGAAAGCCTATCAAGGAGGGGTCTGAGAGGGCTGCACTCGCGGCCTTTTGTAATTGCTTCCTTGACTGCCTTCTTCGTGCAGAAGCCGACTAATTGACCTAAACTTGAGGCTGGTCCACCGAATAGAATGGGTTCCCCTGAGCCTGTCTTTGCACAGACAATAGCGTCAGTTATGGTTCCAGTAGCCATAACGCCTGAGTACATGCTTCGTATGTCAAGTTCAAGCATAGCAGCAGTCTTTGCTTCAGTTGCTGTAATAATGCTGCTTACTAGAGTCGCGGACGTTGGATTTCCATCTATAATAACAATGATATTTATTGTTCCCTTTTCAACCACATGAGCGTCTATTTCTTCACCGGCGGATTCAGCGTGGTCGCAAGTGTTCCCTTCGTCGTCGGCGGCCGTTGCAACGACGCTCACGCCCATTTCGCCGTCCCTCTTTGACGCGATAGCAAAGTTCTTGACGCATGCCGCAGTAATCATGGCGACAAATGTCTCCTGAACTCCCAGCCTTTTTGCTGAGTCAGCGATGAGGCCTTCCGGGTCCATGTGCAGCTTCGCGTCTCCGTATCCCTTAGGCACCTCGATGTTGAGAATAACGCTGGCTGGCTTTGTTCCCCCTCCGTTGTGAAATGCGGAACTCACCGTCTCGAGTGGAGAGTTAGAGAAAATTGCCAGAACATTTTCTTGCAGGACAAGCCGGATGCCTTTTCCCTCAAGGTTTAAGCTTTTCATGTTTAGCTCAGCTTCACTTTTTCGCGAGCTTTTCAGTCTTCACCGTGATAGCTTTGGCAGGACATAAACTGGCACATACGCCGCACAGGTTGCAAGCTTCTGCCTCAGACACTTGCGGCTTCATATTCCTACCTGGCTCCAAAATTCCTTGAGGGCAAGAGCCGACACAAATTAGTTCTGCGCAAGGGCTGCACTTGGCTTGATCAACTTCTATTCGTGCCTTGTGCGTGTCCATGGAGCGTCAACAACTAAATAAATGCCGAGAATATATTTGTTGCGCGAAGGATGAGGGCATGAAGATAGGGTTAGTTACTCTAACTCCAGAGACGGTCGAAGGCTACGATGTACATGTTTTTTATTCCAAAACCGCTGACGGGCAAACACACCCTGCCGGCAAATATATGCAGAACGACGTAACATGCTTTTGTGATGCGAAGGCTATCCGTGACGATCCAAGTATAGTTGCAATTTCTAAGGCAGGTCCAGCAATGCGTAAAAATAGACGGTTCAACCTGCCTTTTGACTACGTGTGCCCAACCCACCCGACATATCGTGCACAAGTCCTTGAATATATCAGAGACCTGGCTAAAGAATCCATAGAAGGCGTCACTCTAAACCTTTATCACTTTCCAGACCAGGAGTTTTGCATTTGTCCAAGATGCTCGGAGAAGTGGCATAAAAGCGGCTTAAGCTGGAGCGATTGGCGTGCCCAAGTCATAACCGATTTTCTTAAAGAAGCAAAGGCTCTTGTCCGAGGTACATTCGCTGTCGAAATGTTCCCCGACCCATTGTTGGCTAAAGAACGCTTTGGCATAGACTTTGCAGCTATCTCGGAGCTTGTTGATTACTTCCACGTGCCGCTTTCCTCACGGGATTACCTCACAAACTACTGGGTAGACCTGCTTACCCGGGACTTCATAAAACTCCTAAAGAAACCAGTAGTTGTAGAGCTCAGCGGAGAAATGCAAACAGAAGAGAAAACGGAAGCGCTGCTAAAAACAGTGGCTTACATTAGTAGGCACGACTTGATGGCTGTTCTTTTGCTAGTTAACGACTCGGAGAACGCGAAACAAATTGCTCGATTCGCAGTCAAGAGTGGGTCTTTCCGAGACTGGCTTGCACGTTACGAGTTTTCCGAAATGATAAAGATAGTTAATACTTGGGCAAAATTCTATTGAAGAACCGCTCTGGCATTTCCAAGATGACGCAGTTCTCTTAAACGAGCTGGCTCTTGCATTTGTTTTCGCTTAAGAAAACAATATATGGTATCCGAGAACCTAGAGTCACCCTGCAGAAGGGCACACTCGCAGATGAAAGTTACCCTAGTTAATCCTCCCTATCCTCCAAGCGTGCACTCTCATCCACCGTTCATACCACTCGGCTTAGCCTACTTAGGAGCAGTTGCAGAGCAAGCTGGGCACGAAGTTACAGTAATCGATTGTCAGGCAGAGAAACTGACATATGACGATTTCCGTCAAAAGCTCGCAAGTGTCCCATCAGACGTAATTGGCGTCACCGCCACGACGTTGCTGTATAAATCTGCCATGCGTTTAGTCGACATCTCACGAGAAGTCTATCCATCCTGTGTTACTGTGCTTGGTGGCTCCCATGGAACATTTTGGGACGAGAATGCGCTCAAAGAATACAATAGCCTGGACATGGTCGTTCGCAGGGAGGGCGAAACCACTTTCATCGAGCTGCTCGAAAAAATAAAAGCAGGCGCTAAATTCAACGATGTGTTGGGCGTAACATTCCGTACCAAGGACGGAAAAATCGTCCGCAATGCCGAGCGCCCATTTCTCGAGAACCTCGATGACCTGCCGTTTCCAGCTCACCACCTTCTACCACTTGAATCGCTCCGAAGAATGGGCAAAGTCTTGTTTCCGCTGATGACAAGCCGAGGTTGCGTGTTTTGGTGTGATTTCTGCAGCACTGTTCGCATGTTCGGAAGAGGCTACCGGTGGCGAAGTGCAAAAAACGTAGTTGACGAAATGGAGCTTGTACACAAGAACTACGGCGTCGATCAAGTTACTTTCTATGACGATGCCTTTAGTGTTAACCGTGAACGTGTCTTCCAGATCTGCGAGGAATTGCATAGACGCAAGCTAGAACTGATTTGGGACTGCGGCACCCGTGTTGACATGGTTGATCGCGAACTACTCAAAACAATGCATGACGCAGGCTGCATTGCAGTCTGGATGGGTGTCGAGTCTGGCAGCGAGACAATCTTGGGCAAAATGAATAAGAAAATCAAGCTGGACCAGACCCGAGCTGCATTCAAAACAGCAAACCAGGTTGGTTTGATGACAATCGGCAACGTTGTCTTAGGGTTCCCAGGAGAAACAGAGCAAACCGCATGGGAAACCATAAGATTTGTCAAACAACTAAACCTCGACGATGTTGGCTTCTACGTCGCCACACCTTATCCTGGAACGCCTATGTACGAGCAAGTCAAGGCGAACGGTTGGCTCCGAGTCACTGATTTCGACAAGTACGATACCGCTGGACCCACTTTTGAGACGCCTTATCTAAGTATGGAGAAACTTGCAGAGATTAGACACAAAGCGTACGAGCAGTTTTATCTGCGCCCCGGCTACGTTTTCAGGATGATGCGTAGAGGGGGAACCTATGGAAAATCAGCGTTGAAGACATCAGCGGCTTATGCGCTCAGAAGGATGGGTATCAAACTTTCATAAGCCAGTTTTGAATTCTGAATTATTTTTATAATGGGCAGCCTGAATTGATTAGCTGGTGACTTGTGTAGGACTGCGCATTTGCGTTTTTCTGGATGGGAGTCTTATAATGCCTGTCTTTCTTATCATCGCCAGAAATGCTAAGACAATAACTATGGCGGTAAGCGATTCTATGATGGATGAAGACAACAAACCCGCCGAGGACAACCCCAGAAACAAGCCTGAAATTCCCGATATGCTGAAACTTAGGGCAACGGACAAAACAGCCTTTTCGATTATGTCCAGCTTGCCTTCCTTGAAAAGCAAACTAATCAGACAATATCCAGGTAAGACAGCGACGAATGTGAATCCAAAAAAGACTGTTAACCACGACAACAACGAACCATTAGGAATAAAGTAAACACAGATCAAGGTGACAACTGTGTATATGACGATTAATCCAAACCATTTGAACGGATTCAATTTTTCTGTGTCCTGCTAACCCAAAAAAGGGAAAGGGAGATTTAAAGGAACAGCTTAAAGATTGGCGCGTCTTCACTTAGTGGTCGTGTTTCCAGGTCAGCTGCGGCGCTCGCAACGTATGTGTCGACGACGGCAACTGCAGGCATTACATATTCAGCTTGTTCTGCGGGTCCAATCATGAGCCAGTTAGCGCCCATTGTTTGCATGATGGCGTTTGTGGCAGTTCGGCATCCGTAGCGGTATTCCTTCTTGACATGTGCTTTCACCCAGCCCATTGTAGTGACGACGTTTCCACTGCCGAGACCTACTGGGTGACCATATTTCTCCTTCATTATCGGTATCGTTCTGACTGCAGTGCCCATATCTGGGGCGAACGCCGGAATGGCTGTATCGATAAGTGGCTTTGTTATTCCGCCTTTTTCTGCAAGTGCAAGTGCTTCTTGGATAACGGTCATTTTTCCATCTAGGCTGTTGTCTTTGGGGTTGTCAGCTAGAACAATGGACATTTTAATACCGCTGTCTTTTAGGACTGCTAGTTCAGCATCTGTTACGCCTTTGTATACCGAGTTGTAGAAGCATCGGTCCTGAAGACCCATCTTCTTGGCCATGGTTGCAGCTGCCATACGCGTCCTGGGACTCATTGCATCTAGCATAATCGGGCAATCGCTGTGTTTAGCGACGAAATCGATGTACTTTCCGAAGGCTTCTTCGGTTGTTCCTACTACATCTAGACCGAATGGTACACCGGTCATGTCGCTTTGAGTTTGCATCGTATTGATGATTTTCTCTGCCTCTGCGGCGTCAAAAACGCCTTTGTTCGCGTCCTGAACCATTGGTTGACCAAGCCAGAAAATTGATCCAATGATGAAAGTTGGCAATTCTCCTGGTTGACCGCCGACTTTCACCTTCGCTATGTCGTATACTTTCTGTTCTGTGTTGAATCTTCTCATGATAATTCAACCGGATTGCGCGTTTATTTTGCGAGTGCTTTCTTTGCGATTTCAGGAGCTTCTTCTTTGTTCTTGCCGAACATTGCGCCGATTGCGTCTGCGTCTTCTTTCTTGACTGCGGCTCCGCCCATAATTACTTTTACACTTATGCCTGCGGCTTTTAGTGCATCCATGAGCTTTGGTAGGTTGTTCTTTGCTGGGACGGTGTTGACTGAGAGCGCCAGCAGTGCTGCGTTGTTTTCTTTAATCTTTTGAACGAAGACTTCAACTGGTGCGCTTTTGCCTGCATCGATAGTCTTGAAGCCTGCGCGCTTGAGCGATTTGCGGACCGCTTCTTTTGCGGTGTCGTGCATGTCGGGTTCGATGTTGCCGATAACAACTGTTGCAATTGGATTGGTTGGTTCTGGAGGTTCCTTTTCCATCATAGATTTAAGCCATGACATTTTCAAACACACCTTTTTCTTGTATTAGGATGTTTTACTGTCGGGTCTTATATTGGAATACATATTTAAGCCTTCTTTTTAGTCACAAAATCAAGCCTGGGCTCCGTTTGTTCTTCGCGATTCTGGATAGATATTTAAACTTTGACGTCACTAACAATTGCTCACCGTAGAAGCTTGGTTGGCTGAAGGGCATTTGGCAACAAAGACGCTCAGAAACAACGCTTTAATGGTTCTTCTTCTAGCATTTTCCTTCGTTTATCGAGTTGCGTTAATGATACGCGAGACTTTCCCGCCTGGTGCTGATATTGGATTACATAACAGCATTATACACTCAATAATGCATTCCGGCCCCGTAGATTTTCTTTACAACGCATACCACATGGGTGGTGGATCCTCTGTTACTTTCCCAGGCTACCATATCTTTGCGGCATACGTTATCTCGTTTACAGGTTTGCCTGATTATGTCGCTCAAGCTGTTGTGGTTTCACTATTCTCCACGTTCATAGTTGCTGTTGCGTTTATATTGACACGCAAAGTTTGGAACGTGTCGGCAGCTCTAATCGTTGCGTTCTTGGTGGCAGTTTCGCGGTTTGACATTGAAATGCTCATGTGGGGAGGCTTCCCAAATGTTGTGACGCTTTTTCTTATTCCCTTGGCGTTTTATCTTTTCTTGGAAAAAGACCGGCTTGGGGTGCTACCTTTTCTTGTTTCCGCGTCGTTGGTGTCAGGAGCCATCTTTTTGACGCATTCACTCAGTTCGATTGTCTTCGTTGCCGTGACAGCAACAACTGCATTTTTTGCTCTACTGCTAGCAGGTAGAATGAGGGAAAAACGCGGCGGCTTTCTTATGTGGCTTCTGCCTCTTGTCTTAGGGGCTATTTCCATCGCGCCGTTTCTTGCTCAGGTCGCTCCTGCCTATCTGGGCAGTAACGTTTCCGCTTTCACGGGTGGCTTAACTGATATCAAACTCGCAATACTTTCAACCAAAATTGTGCCAACAGGCGTCGTTGTTCCCCTCCTGGTCTTTGCACTTTTGTACTTTTTGTTTTCCAAGTACTATTCAGGGAAGTTTCTTACAGTGCCAACACTATTGTTTGTCATTTGGTGGCTAGTTCCCACTGTATTCACACAAGGTTACCTAGTTGGCTTGTACACGGACTTCACTCGTTTTCTATACTTTGTAATACTCCCTGTCATCTTGCTCATCGGCGTTGGATTCTGGCATTGTGCCAGATTCTTTTCACAAGCCGTGGATTTCCTTCTGGGCGCTGTAAAAGATCTGCCACAGGTTAGAATCCGAGACAGCTTGACAATGCGCAGAGTTTTACCTCACTTAAATCCGAGGACTACAGCACTTGTGTTTACTCTAATCTTCGTATTGTACTCTTTTGTTACCATACCCACATTTGCTTCGCCCTCAGAAGGCATAGGCGTCCAAACTTTCTACCAGTTGATGGATCAGCCTGGGTACCAGGCGATTCAATGGGCAAAGAACAACACTGCGCCCAGAGCTGTTTTTCTAACAGATGCCGAATATGGATGGTGGTTTTCGGGTTTTGCCTTGCGTCCAACGATAAGTGCTGTCGAACCTCAGTATTTGACGAATGCGCGAGAAGTTGAACCTGCGAAGGTTGCGCGCTATGTGCTCGACACAGACTATTTGATTGACAATGGATTGATTCAAGTTAGAGAAGATGGTGGGTATATTGGTAGGCACAATCCCGAGTTTCTTGTTAGACTTAACGAGGAGAACAGCGAGGAAAACCCATACATCCAATACTATCAATATTTCCCATATCCGTTCTTTAACTTTGATAACAGCCAGACAACCTTGGAATTTCGCGCTGGGTTATCGCCTCAAGTTCTGGTATGCCCTCTTTCAACGATGCCCGTCACAGATATGCATATGGAAAACGACAACAACCAAACCGTATCAATCTACGTGACATGGCAAAACCAATATTTCAACTTCACACAGCAGGTTACAATCGCTCAGGGAGTGCGTTTTGTTAACGTTACAGAGAACGTCATGAGCCTTGATCCTACTGTGACGTTTGATCATTTGAGGTTTACTATGCCTACAAAGGGTCAGTTCGTAGAGGGCGATGGAGCGACGATTGGGCAAATTGACAAATTCTACGATGTTCAGGGGCAGATAATCTTCACCGATGGTGTGCCTCTTGCTGTCAACGCTTCGGTCAATGGTCAAGGCCCATTAGAGTTGGACTACAACTTGGGAACGAAAACCTTTGCCAACATGTCTTTCGCCATTGGGCTATATGGGTTTAAGCCCTCAGAGAACCTAAATCTGCAGTCTCCAGATTCTCAGTGGATTTCCTTCGGCAAGAAGATGCTAGCTAACTACATTGATAATTTTTCGCAACCGGTCAATAGCCCAGTTCCCATGGACGTCTTCAATTACAAAGAAGCTCTCCAAAACCAGAACGTTTCCTACGTAGTAGTTCGTGATGCTGAGCAAATACCTCGGTTCGCCAAAGACCCCTTGTTCAGCCTTGTGTTTATAAACAATGAAGTTGCCATATTCCAAGTACGCACTTCAACATGAGGAGACGCCAAACCGTTTTGGTAGGCTTCGGAACCAGAGAAAAAAACTTAGAAGCGGCCTTCGCAATCGCATTCGCTGTATTGGTTTTCGTGTTTTTCTTCATGTTTGTCGGTTCCAACGGTCTGGTTCTTGGTAATGATCCAGCCGTTCAACTGCAAACTGCCAAATACATGCTAGCAACCCATCAGTTACTTCCCAGTGACAGAGTCTGGTTACCTCCGCTCTACCACTTAGTTCTCGCCACATTGATGACTTTTACAGGAGCCATTACAATCGAACAACAGCTTTTCATCATGAAAGCGTTTACTGCCACAATGGACTTGCTTCTGGTCTCTTCAGCTTATGTTCTCACCGCGAAGTTTTTCGGCAAGAAAACGGGTGTGTTAGCTGCTACTATTCTGTTGCTTTGTTCTCCTTTTTTTGAGATTAACGCTTGGGGGGGCTACACCAGCATACTTGCTTTGGTGTTCATGACTTTGCTTTTCGCGTATTTGGCTTTGCCTTTGAAGAGCGTGTCGAACGCATTTGTGGCTTTCTTGCTGGCTTTCTCAATAGTCTTAACCCATCAACTCGCCACATTTGTCTTGGCGTTTATACTTCCGCTTTTCATAGTTGTCGTGCTCATTAAGTCAAAGGGCAATACGCCGCGAGTGCTGATAGCTGCATTGATAGGCGCAGCTATAGCCTTCGGCGTGTATTATTTGCTACCCATTTTGCCCTATCTTGGTCAACTAGTTTCCATAGTTTTCTTCCAGATCAAATCTTATCTGTACCAAGTGCCTTCAGTATCCGCCAAAGCCTTCGTGTCTTACTTTGGCTTTGTCACGTTTTTCGCCTTTGCAGGTCTAGTTGTTGCTTTCTTCAATTTGAGGAAACGAAAGTCGCTCACGGTCTACCTCCTCTTGGCGCTCGCCTTTCTGGTGCCATTTTTCTTCTCGCAGTCATACCTAGTTGGTTTTCTTTTGCCATTCCAGTGGTTTGTTTACTACTTATTGCCTGGATTGGTGGTGTTGGCAGCCGTCACGCTTTCGTACTTAATCGATCTATGTTTGGCATGCACATCCTACTCAGGGAAGTTCAAGAATTGGAAAAGCAAGGTTTTGAAGATGGTTTCTGTTTGCATAATTGCTTTTTTGGTCGGGGCTATGGTGCTACAGCTACAAAATGTTAGTGGTCAATTGGGCGGCAAAAGCGGACTGACAACATTCTACAGTTCCTCCGACTCTAACGCGTACCAAGCCGCAACCTGGTTGACGCAGAACAACCCTGAGCCAACAGCTACAGCAGTTGTTTCTGAGAACCCAGGGCATTGGTTCTGGGTCTACACGAACATGAACGTGACGACGGAAACTGATCCTGTTGTCCAGTGGAATTCCACCGCTGAGTGCATGCTGGACTTTACATATGAGTTGGAGCATCCCTTGACTATGGTGCGGGTTTACGAGGCTAAAACAGGAGTCTCCGATGAGAATTGGATTCTCACTAATAACGTGTGGCAGCGGGCCACTTCATTCCCTCTCGATAATGCGGAAGTGTCCTATCAAGATCAGAATGCAGTTTGGCATAAGGTGTACCTTTCTAATTTGACCCGTACCATATCCATGGATATGGTTGATTGGCCAAAAGAAATCACAATCAGTTACGCCGCTCAGGACTTCACGCTTCAAGAAAACATTCTAATGACGAATGACACGTATCCGGTGACTGTAACTTGGCGTTTGTCGGCTACGAATGGAGACCTAAATTATGCTTCATTATTTTTGAGCGAGTACTTTGACGCGAAATACTCGTTCACCAAAGCCTATGTGCCAAGTGGTATATTGAACTGGACAAACTCGTTCGCCAACCCATCCAAACAAGACGGCAGTCAATGGGCGGTTACAAACTTCTTTGTTGACAATATGACGACTGACAGCCGAGTGGCTGCGTATGATCCCAGCCACCAAGCGGCTTTCGCGCTCAACTTCATAGACCTGCCACATGATGGAAACGTTGGCACCTTGGGGAACGGGAACTTGGATGCGATTAGGTGGCAGTACAATTTCTTCAAGATAGATGCCAACTATACCGTGTCTGCGACGTACCAGATGCTTACTCTCTCCTTGACAAGCTATCCCGACCTGAAAAGCCCCTATTATATGAACAGCTTGTTTAGCCTAAAAGCAAGTCAGCCTTTCGATGTTGCGAGCAGAAACTTTGCCTCTATCATCCAGCAGGACCGTGTTGTCTACATCGTCTGCGACGTGAATCGCTTGGACAAAGGGATCCTCAACTCGGGTTGGGTGGAACAAGTTTTTGCAAACAAAGAATACGTAATCCTAAGAGTCAAAGCAAATCATCCTTACACGTACATACGAGAAAACTCCATGAGCACTTGACAGGCAAGAAAATGGCCACTTCTGATATTAAAAGGAATAAATATCAAACCCAAGCATATGGGAAACTATGCACA
>Ga0335070_10004213_pt1 | contig 16775 bp, 15 predicted proteins | sample Lox_Sample_13_FD_206722 | JGI IMG/M metagenome (GOLD analysis project Ga0335070, IMG submission 206722) | Soil microbial communities from Loxahatchee National Wildlife Refuge, Florida, United States - Lox_Sample_1.3 | ecosystem: Environmental > Terrestrial > Soil > Wetlands | place: USA... | reverse complement strand
CTTTACTTCGGACGGTCCGCCAGTGCTCTTTCCCGAGCCCGGTACGTCTTTTTCTATGGTTGGGATAGCTATGTTCTCTTCAAGAATGGAAGGCCCGTAGAAAGGGGAAGTTTTCCTCCGAGAGCCTCCTTTGTCTCCCATAACTTTCTGTCCAAAGATGATTTCGCTAAAATAGAGCCACAGAGGTTGAAGGAGCATGTTTCCTATTTATCCTCGCCTGAATTGGCCGGACGATTCCCAGGAACCCCAGGTTATCAAAAAGCCCAGACCTATCTGATCAAGCAGCTGGAAGGGATGGGGTTGACCCCTCTCACTCAACCCTTCTCCATTACGGTAAAAGATATCAAGGAGTCCACATTGATTTTAAAGACGCTTAACAGAGAAGAGAAGCTCAAAGCCGTTCCCTTCCTATTTTCTGAAAAGGGAAAATGGGAAGGTTCTTTCGTCTTTATGAACGAGAGCAAGATCGATGAAACGGACAACCTCTCCGGCAAGGGTGCGATGGTATTTCTGGATCTCAGTAAAGAGCTTCGGTATGAACAGCTTTTGAAAGCGGTAAAGGAACTTCAACGGAGAGGGGCAAAGGCCATTCTTTTTCTTACGAAGGAAGAGGATTTAGATCAATTCGCACCTTATCTCACTTACCCTTCCTTTTTCCCCCCGAAACTGGATGAAAAGCTGCGTAAGAAAGAACTTGGAGGGAGCCCTGTCCAGCGTTTGCTCGAGGCTTCAAAAACAGCGGCAGGGGCCAAGGAGCCGGATTTTTCAATTCGTATCCCAATCCTTTTCGTTCCCTGTTCCCAAGTAGAAGGGGGGTGGGCGAAGGATATTTTGGACCAGAAGGACGTCTCGTTTGAAATCAGCCTTCAGTTTAAGAGAATGAGGTTTAAGGATGCGAATATCGGAGGAATGATTGAGGGCCATGATCCAAATAAGCAGAAGGAGTTTCTGGTACTGGGTGCTCACTATGATCACCTTGGAAAAGATGAAAAGAGTGGGGCGGTCTATTCAGGAGCGGATGATAATGCCTCGGGGGTCGCCGCCCTCTTAGAGATCGGCAGATCTCTGATGAAGAGAAATACAGATTTGAGAAGAAGCGTTGTGTTGTTGTTCTTCGGGGGAGAGGAGTGGGGATTGTTGGGATCCCGTCACTTTGTCAATCGACCCTTTGTTCCTCTTGCACAGGTAAAGGCTATGTTCTCTTTGGATAGCCTCGGCGGATCAACCGAGGAAAGGGAGGTCTTTTTGGTCGGAAGTTCCATCCAACCCTCTCTGGCGCAGATAAGCCGGAGATTCCTGGAGCCTTTAGGGATGAAAGAAGGAAAGAATATTGACCAATATGCCTTTGAATTCGGCAGCGATCATTACCCCTTCCATCTAAAGGGGATCCCCACATTAGATTTTTTTGCGTCGGATTACAAAAAGATCCATACATCCCGGGATCGTCTGGAATCCATCAATTTTGAGAAGCTTGCCGATGTGACCAAACTGATCTATCTGACCGCTTATGAATTTTTAACAGAACCGTCAAATCAGACGGGAAGGTGAAAAGAGACGCGGAGACGTAACCCCCCCTCTTTCCCCCCTTAGGCTAAGGGGGGGATGAAGAGGGGTTGTGACACGGAAAAACGGAGACGCGCCCGCCTTGACGAGCCTTCGGCGAGGCAGGGTGAAAAGGGGATAAGAAGATAAGGAGATGAGTCATGCGAATCGCCTATTTTGATTGTTTCTCCGGAGCCAGCGGGGATATGATTCTCGGCTCCCTGATCGATGCAGGGTTGAGCCCTCAACGACTGAGAGAGGAGTTGAAAAAGCTTCGAATCCCGGCTATCGATTTGAAATCTAAGAAAGTTTTAAAGGGAGGTCTCGCCGCAACCCGGGTGATCGTAGAAGCAAAAAATGAGAAGAGACCCTATCGCAATCCGAAAGAGATTCTGACGATCATTGATAGAAGCGGCGTAGAGACCGAAGTCAAGGAGAAAAGCAGGGAAATTTTCATGCGGATCGCTTCGGTGGAAGGGAAGATCCATCGAGCGCCAGCGGAGGAGATCCACTTTCACGAATTGGGTGGTCTGGATTCCGTTGTCGACATTGTCGGGTCGGTATGGGGGATTCGACATCTGGGGATTGAGGAGGTTTACGTCTCAAAAGTGAACGTGGGGGGAGGATTTGTGAAATGCGAACATGGAATCCTTCCAGTCCCCGCCCCTGCGACGCTATCGTTGATGGAAGGAAAACCGATCTATTCATCGGGGGTGGAGAGAGAACTATTTACTCCTACGGGAGCGGCTATCCTTTCCACCTTAGGCTCTGCATTTGGCCAGATGCCGCCGATCAATGTGGAACGAGTCGGTCACGGGGCGGGCCGGGACGAGCTCCCCCATCCCAACCTCCTGAGGCTGATCATCGGGACTTCGGTCTCCGCCTCCGGAAGAGAAAGGGTCGCGGTCGTAGAAACGAATATTGATGACATGAACCCTCAATTCTATGATTATGTGATGGATGGACTTCTGGCAATGAAAGTCCTCGAAGTATTCATCACTCCCATTCTGATGAAGAAGAGTCGGCCGGGCCATCTGCTCACCGTGATTTGCCCTTCTGAAAAGCTGGCTTCCGTCACAAGATTTCTTCTAAGAGAGACGACCACTATCGGCTTGAGGTGGCATGAAGAGGAGAGGGCAAAGACCGATAGAGAAATCATATCCCGTCAGACGAAGTATGGAAAGATCCGATTCAAATTAGCCCTATGGGAAGGGGAAGTCGTCAACTTTTCCCCGGAGTATGAAGACTGCAAGAGATTGGCACTGGGAAAGGGAGTCCCCCTCAAAGAAATCTTTGAAGAAGCGAGAAAAGCGGTCGCTGCATTTCGAACGGGTGAACAAAGGCCGTCACACGTCCAAAAGAGATAGACCCCAACAAACCCCCGCAAGACGTCTGACCTGCCCTGTTTACCCCGTCAGAAATGGTGTCCGCTGCTCCCTCTGTATCTCGCGGAATGCGGAACGGTGCAGGGCTCTCCAGCGGCCTTGGGTCCCCGAGTAATTCCCAGGGGGACGACCCGCTGGAATTTCTAACGGGGTTTACCCCCTAGGCTCCTTGAAAATCACCCCTCCAGCTCTTATATTCTAATCCGGAGGGAGGTGTCATTCATGAACTCGAAAAGGGTCCTTTATTTTATTGGTCTGTTGTTTATGTCCATTCTCTTTATGCCTTTTCAAGGATGTGCCCAATTGTCCCCTTACATCGAAGGGAGACAACCCAGAGCCGGCACGCGAGCCCCGATCATTACCCATGCTTTTGCCGTGGAAAAGGGATACTATGGATATATCTGGAAGATCTATATCGAGGCGGAAGATCCGGACGGGCAGATGCTGAGGATTGCCTCGATAGTGGACGAGGTGGGCTACGGTCGTTACCCGACCGATTGGATCTACCTTAAGCCGCAGTACCAAAAACATTTTAAGGGTTATATCCAGTGGAATACTTTCGGTTCCCGTTCGTCTTACCTGCCGGAGTGGACACAAATAACCGTGAAGGTGTCTGTATTCGATAAGGCCGGGAATGAAAGTAACGAAGTGGTTTTCCCGTTTAGCTTTGAGATCACACCGAAGCAATATGCGTATCAATTGCCGCCGCCTTTCGATCAGGGGGATCTCCCGAGACTGGGCTATATCGCGGTCGATCTCTTTTATCCTGGCATGGGGGCATACAACTGGACAACTGATTAGACTTGTTGACGTTGGGTTTCCAGGACAACCTGCTTCAATGGCCCGCGACGCGGGCCTTTTTTGATTCCTCTTGCTTTTCTCCCCGCGTAGTGGTAAAAAAAATTTACCCCGGCAGCAGAAAGCCACGGCCTTTGGCCGTGGATGGCCGGTGCATGCCCTTTGGATAAAGGGCACATAATGGAAAGATACTTCCTTGCCGGGAAGCTCCGCCGTAAGGCGCGAGACTTCCATGCGCCAGCTCTTGGCCGGGATGTCGCCCCGCTTGGGCGTTCGTTAGGTGCCACGGGCTTTGCCCGTGGGGCTCCACTATCTCTAATTTCTTCACAAGGGAGGAAAACCATGGGTAAAATTCTCTTTCAAAGGAAATCTATTATTGTTTTGTGGGTGCTGGTCGTCCTCAGCTTGATAGGGATGGGCTGTTCAACGGCCGTCAAGCAACGCCAACAGGGTCAGCCGGCAGAAGGAGCAGCGGGGGAGAGTGCGTCAGCGGGAGAGGAGATGGGTAAGTACTATTTTGACGATGTCCGTGTCCCGGAAGAATTGAATTATGATTCCAATAAATCCTTTATCTACGAGACCCCCGGATTTAAGGCGGGTATCCTGGTTTTTTCAAAATGGCGGCTCGACGTGCCCTCTTTAATCGAGTATTTTAAATACAATATGGAAAAGGATAATTGGAAGCTTGTGAACAGTTTTAGAGGGAAGGAGTCCTTTTTCAACTATACAAAACCGACTAAAACCTGCACGATCAAGATTATCGAAAAATGGTGCGGTACGACAGTGGTGGAGATTCGAGTCGGTCCGTTAGGAGAAAAGAAGATGTAAGAGTGAAGTATGTTATTGAATCGAATCAAAAGGGCCATTGACCGCCACCATTTGGTTCAAAGAGGCGACCGGTTGATTGTGGGCGTGTCAGGAGGGGTGGATTCAATGGTTCTTCTCCATCTGTTAAATGCTTGCCGCGAAGCGTTTGACCTTTCTCTCATCGTCGCCCATGTCAATCATGGCCTCCGACCCGCCGAGTCAGAAAAAGAAGCCGAGTTGGTTCAGAAGGAGGCCGCCCGGTTCGGCCTCCCGTGTGAGTACGGACAATTCCAGGTGAGGGAATTTCAGAAGAGGGGCGGGCTCTCTCCCCAGGATGCCGCCAGAAAGGTTCGTTTCCGCTTCTTTGATGACCTTCTTCAGAAGCATCAAGCCCAGAGGATTGCCCTCGGCCACCATGCGGATGATCAGGTGGAGACTCTCCTCCTAAGACTGATTAGAGGAGCCGGGTTACACGGTTTAAAAGGGATGCTTCCCATTCGGGAGGGAAAAGTGATTCGACCCCTTCTTGAGGTGTGGGAAGAGGAGATCCGATCCTTCGCCGTGGAGAAAAAGATTCCCTTTCTATCGGATTCGTCAAACCTTAAGAAGGACTATTTTCGGAATAGAATACGCCTGGCTCTGATCCCCTTGATGGAAAGGGAGTATCAGCCGAATTTCAAGGAGATCCTCCTGAGGACCTCGAATATTCTCAGGGAAGAGGATGATTATCTGGAGAAGGGAAGTGAGACGGCGTATCAGAAAGTCATCCGGGAGGACGGAGGAACCCTTTCCTTCAAATTCTCGGAATTCCAATCCCTTCATCAGGCTATTCAGTGGAGAGTCATCAGGAAGATCTTAGAGAAAATTTGCGATTGGGGAGTGACGGTGGAAGAGGGGAAGTGGTCGGAGATTCATGATGTATACCAGAAGCTGCACAAATCTTCTCCGAGTTTTCTTTTAAAGCTCTCCCGGGGAGTCTGGATTGAGAAACGGTACGATGCGGTTTTGCTGGGGAAGGGAAAGGTAGAACCAATTATGCCCTTTGATGTCGAACTCATTTCGCCGGGCCGTACCTTTGTCCCGGAGATCGGGAAAGAAGTGGTGATTGAGGAGGCTGCTCGAGACGAATTTAGAAATTACTCCGGGCCTCTCGACACGGCTCTGATGGATTACGGAAGCCTACGATTTCCATTGAGGATGAGGAACTTCAGACCGGGCGATCGGTTCTATCCGTTGGGAGCGAAAGGAACCCAGAAATTGAAGGAATTCTTTATCGATCATAAGATTCCAAAGTTTGAGAGACCCAAGGTTCCTCTGCTCGTTTCGGGAGAGATGATCGTATGGATCGTCGGATATAGAATAGATGAACGGGTCAAGGTGACCGACAAGACAGGAAAGGTATTGACACTAAAGGTAGTTTAGAAAGCCTTCGTTTTCGCCTCACTCATCTAATCCCCAAGGTTCTAATCGAAAATTGAATTTGAGTCCCTAAGACACCTCTTGACAACCGTCGCAGGATTAGGTTAATAAATTTCAATTCCTATAGAAAAAGTATGATTTTATAACTAATGAAAATATCAACGAAAATCAGGTATGGCGCAAGAGCAATGTTGGAGCTTGCTTTTCGCTATGGAGAAGGCCCTATCGAATTGAAGGAGATAGCGAGGAAAGAGGATATATCCATAAAATATCTCGAGCAGGTGATCAATCCGCTTCGCGCGGCCGGCTTGGTGAAAGCGATTCGTGGATCGAAGGGAGGGTATGCCTTAGCCAAACCTCCTTCTGCGATCTGTTTGTACGATGTGGTTGAAACGCTGGAGGGTCCGCTCAATCTGCTTGAATGTTTGCGTGATCCAAAGGCTTGCCAGAAAGTCCCGTCGTGTGTCACTCGAGATATTTGGAAGGAAGTTTCGGATGCGATCACCAAGGTTTTCTGTTCGGTCACTTTGGAAGATATGGTCAATCGAAAGAAGGAAAAAGAGGGACGAGACTTTCCGATGTACCAAATTTAAGTACGCTCTTCGCGTAGCGCTAAGCGCTTAGCGTTATTTTTAGGGGTAGAAATGGCAAGAGTCGCTAACTTCATTTCCGAATTGATAGGACACACACCTTTATTGAGATTGAATCGAATCACGGCAGGATGTCGAGGACAGGTCTTAGCGAAGCTCGAGTCCTTTAACCCCTGTGGAAGTATCAAAGACCGTATTGGCTATTCAATGATTGAGGCGGCTGAGAAGGCAGGTCTGATCAAGAAGGATACGGTTATTTTGGAACCCACCAGCGGAAATACTGGAATTGCTCTGGCATTTATCTGCGCCGCGAAGGGTTATCCATTGGTTCTCACAATGCCCGATACCATGTCGCCTGAACGAATTCATCTCCTGAGGATGTTCGGAGCAGAGGTGATTCTGACAGCCGGAAACGATGGGATGACGGGGGCGGTGAAGACGGCGGAGGAGATGGCTTCAAAGGATGCTCGATATTTTATCCCACAGCAGTTTAAGAATCCTGCTAATCCGGAAATCCACCGAAAGACTACTGCCCTGGAAATCTGGGAGGATACCGATGGGCAAGCGGATGTGTTAGTGGCAGGGGTGGGGACAGGGGGAACGATATGCGGAATTTCTGAAGTCCTTAAGAAGAGGAAGCCGGAATTCAAAGCGATCGCCGTAGAGCCGGAGAATTCTCCGGTTCTTTCTGGAGGCAGACCCGGACCCCATAAGATTCAGGGGATCGGCGCCGGCTTTGTTCCAGAAGTGTTTCGAGCGGATTTGGTCGATGAGGTCATCAAAGTATCCGATGAAGATGCCGGGAGGTTGGCAAGAAGACTGGCCAAAGAAGAGGGCATATTGGCAGGCATTTCTTCGGGTGCGGCGGCCTGGGCAGCTATTGAGGTTGCCAAGAGACGAGAAAGTGAAGGGAAGATGATTGTCGTCATCCTGCCCGATACGGGGGAACGATATATCAGCACCTGGCTGTTTAACGGGCTGAAATAAGAGATCGGAACATTGAGTTCGGAGTATGAATGCTAATCGTTACGAAATCAAAGCTGAGTACGAATTATTTTCTCCGCATTCCGCAATCTACAATCCGCAATCGAATTGGGGGGTGATTTCATGCTATGGATCATGGACGGCCCGAAAGGGGACGGATTAAAGTTAAGAGTTAAGAATTCAGAGTTGAGCGTTGAAATTTCGATTCTGAAACCCGTAATTTGCAATTAAACTATTCGGGAGGAAAGACATGGCCAAGACCATTGAAGAGATAAATGAAAAGATTAGGAAGGGGAAGGCCGTCGTGTTCACGGCAGAGGAGATTATCGATTATGCCTCTGAAAAGGGAGTGAAGAAGGCAGCTCAGGAAGTGGATGTGGTGACCACTGGGACCTTCGGCCCAATGTGTTCTTCGGGAGCCTACTTTAATGTGGGACATACGAAACCCCGGATCAAGTTGGGAGGAGGAAAGACCTATCTCAATGATGTCCCGGTCTATACAGGTCTTGCGGCCGTAGATTTCTTCTTGGGAGCAACTGCCATGCCAGATGATGATCCAAGGAATAAAATCTATCCGGGAAAGTTCGCTTACGGGGGAGCCTATGTGATTGAGGAACTGGTTGCCGGGAAGGATGTAAGACTCACCGCAACAGCTTACGGAACGGATTGCTATCCCAGAAAGACCTTGGAGACTTATATCTCCCTCAAGGATATGAACGAGGCCGTTCTTTTCAACGTGAGAAATGCCTACCAAAACTATAATGTTGCTGTCAATCTTTCGGATCGAGTGATCTATACTTATATGGGAGTTCTTCAACCCAAGATGGCCAATGCTAACTATTGTAATGCCGGACAGTTGAGTCCCCTCATGAATGATCCATATTACAAAACCATAGGCATTGGAACCCGTATTTTCCTGGGCGGGGGAATCGGGTATGTCGTGGGAAATGGAACTCAGCATAACCCTGATGTGAAACGAACGGAAGGCGGTATTCCCAAAATGACCGCCGGAACCCTTGCCGTAAAGGGTGACCTCAAGATGATGAGCCCAAAATGGCTTAGAGGGACTTCCTACACGGGGTATGGGGTGACGCTCACCGTAGGTGTTGGAGTTCCTATTCCCATTTTGAACGAGGAGATACTTCGGTATACGACGGTTCGGGATGAGGAGATCTTGGCTCAGGTGGTGGACTACAGTGACGCCTATCCGCAATGTATTCCGGGGAGCATCGGAGAGGTGAATTATAAGCAACTCAAGAGCGGTAGGATCACGGTACAGGGAAAAGAGATTCCGGCCTCTGGCCTTTCGAGTTACCTGAAGGCTGCGCAGATCGCCCAGACCTTGAAAGAGTGGATCGAAGCGGGAAAGTTCTTTTTGACCCGGCCCGTGGAACTTCTGCCCTCCGTCGATTCCGGGGTTGTTTTCAAGTCGTTAAAAGAACGACCGATTAAAAAGAATTAAGAATAAACACCGAGTGACAAGCACCAAAGGACAAACAAATTCCAATGACCAAAATTCAAAGTCTCAAACAAAATCGTTCGGGTCATTTGGAATTGGCGTTTGGAGTTACGTAGAAAATACCTCCTCTCCCCTGGTGGGAGAGGATTGAGGTGAGGGGGAAATTAGCTCAATTGTTCACCCCCACCCTCACCCTCCCCCATCGAGGGGGAGGGGACTTAGTCATATTTTCATAGTTCGTGGGTGACGAACCCGCCATGTAAAGTTTATTTGGGATTTGTAATTTGAAATTTGGAATTTGAGATTCAAGAAGGGGTGGACCATGCAGAAAAAAAGAATCGTTCTCAACTATCCTCAGCATCTCGTCGACCAACCCATTATCTCGAAGCTCGTTAAGGATTATGATTTGGTCGTCAATATTATGAGAGCCCGGATTACACCCAAGGAAGAGGGAAGGCTCGTCTTAGAGCTTACCGGGAAGAGGGCCGGAATGGAGGCGGGGCTTAAATATCTCAGTGAGATCGGTGTACAGACGCAATCTTTGGCTCAAGATGTCAAATGGCACGAGGATCGCTGTACCCACTGCACGGCCTGTATCAGTGTCTGTCCCACGAAGGCGTTGGATGTCCAAAGGTCGAACATGCAGGTATCTTTTAGGCGGGACAAGTGCATTGCCTGTGAGCTGTGTCTCCCGGTCTGTCCTTACCAGGCTGTGGAGATCCTGTTTTAAGAAGCAAGGGGCCTAACGGAGGGGGCACAGTTGTATCGAAGCACTCTATCCCCCGCCTACCGGCAGGCCTTGAACCGTATTGGTACAGGGCAGGCAGGCCAAACCTCAAACGAATCCCGGTCACCCAAGTTCGAAACAAAATCCGTTTCGCCATTCGAAATTGAAATTTGGAGATTACCCGGGATTTGTGATTTGGCGTTATGCGGGTATGAGAAGAAGAGAGAAATGAAAAAGCGGGTCGTTGTGGCCATGAGTGGCGGGGTGGATTCGAGCACGGCAGCCTGCCTCCTCAAGGAGGAGGGTTATGAGGTGATTGGTGCAACGATGTGCATCGGAATGACGGACAGGGCCTATGGAGGACCGGCCCGATGCTGTGGAGTTGCCGATATCGAGGATGCCAGACGTGTTGCGCTTCAGATCAACATTCCTTTTTATGTTTTCCATCTAAGAGAGGCGTTTGAAAAAGAAGTCATTCAATATTTCTGCGAAGCGTACGCTCATGGGAAAACGCCCAATCCTTGTATTCTCTGTAATGAAAAGATAAAGTTTGGCTCTTTCTTAAAGAAGGCATTGGAGCTCGAGGCCGATTTGATCGCGACAGGCCACTATGCAAGGCTGGATTTCGACGGAGGCATTGGGCGCTATCTCTTAAAAAAAGGGGTGGATCAGAAGAAGGATCAGTCCTACGTCCTGTTCTCTTTGACGCAAGACCAATTTCGCCGCACGCTCTTTCCGTTGGGAGAATTTCGAAAAGAGGAAGTGAGGAAGAGGGCTTTTCAGCGTGGCCTTGGGGTCCATGATAAACCCGAGAGCCAGGAAGTTTGTTTTATTCAGGGATCGTCTTATCATCCTTTTTTATCCGAGAGGCTTGAGAAGGCTTTTGAGCCGGGTCCCTTTGTTGACAGGGAAGGAAATGTCCTAGGAAAACATAAAGGTATCCCTTTCTACACCATCGGCCAGCGAAGGGGTCTCCGCCTGGCCAAAGGGAAGCCTTTCTATGTGATCGGGATCGATCGAGAAAGGAATACGATTCTTGTTGGCGAAGAAGAAGAGGTTTACGGCGATACGTTCCTTGTTAATTCCGTCAACTGGATTGTGCCACAGAAAAGGATTCCTCTCCAGAACGCGCGGGTGAAGATCAGATATAACCACCCTGGTTCTGCGGCCAGTATGTCTCCGAAAGGAGAGGGTGAATGGGAGGTAAAATTCAAGTCCCCCCAGAAGGCCATTACTCCCGGACAAGCGGCCGTTTTTTATGATGGAGATATAGTGCTCGGCGGAGGATGGATTAAGAAAATCTTGAGTTAAGAGTGATGAGTTCAGAGTTAAGAGTTTAGGGTTGAGGGTTATGAGTCTAGAGTTAAAAACTAAGACTCAAAAATTGAAAGAAATATTTCAATCCATGGGGAAAGTACTGGTGGCCTTTTCGGGTGGGGTGGATAGCACGCTCCTCCTGAAGGTGGCTCAGGATACTCTTGGGGACGGGAATGTCCTCGCTGTCACGGCAAGCTCTCCTCTTTACCCGGAGCGCGAATTAGCGGGAGTGAAGAGGGTGATTCGAACCTTAGGGGCGAGACACCGTGTGATCGAATCGAATGAACTGGAGATTCCCGGATTTTCTAAGAACCCTCCCAATCGATGCTATTATTGTAAACGTAAGCTGTTCGGGGAATTATTGGAGGTAGCCAAGGAGGAAGGGCTCTCGTTTATCGTCGAAGGCTCCACCTTAGACGACGACAAAGACCACAGGCCTGGAAGGATAGCGGTTCAGGAGCTGGGGATCAGAAGCCCCCTCAAAGAAGTATCCTTCACAAAAGCGGAAGTTAGGGAATTGTCCAAAGGGTTGAGGCTTCCCACATGGGATAAGCCTTCTTTCGCCTGCCTTGCCTCGCGATTTCCTTACGGAGAAGAAATTGACGAAGAGGGATTGAGAAGGGTTGATGAAGCAGAGGATTTTCTGTTTGGACTGGGGTTCAAACAGGTCCGGGTGCGCCACTACGGGAATCTGGCGAGAATCGAAATCCTCAAGGAAGAAATGTCGCGTCTGATCGACGGCCCGTTAAGAGAGAAAGTGGCAGGCCGCTTGAAAGAGATTGGCTATCGCTATGTCACGCTGGATCTTCAAGGTTTCCGTTCCGGGTCGATGAACGAGGTCTTACGATGAAGGCGATCGCGCTCTTATCCGGAGGGCTCGACAGTACGCTGGCGGCCAAGGTGGTCATAGAACAGGGGATCGAACTCGAGGCCCTCAATTTTATGACGTTATTTTGCACATGCACCCACTGGGGGGAGACCTGTCTAGCGTCTCAAAAGGCGGTTGAAACCTTGGGCATTCCTTTAAGGGTATTCAATGTTTCCGAAGAGTACCTCGACGTGGTGAAGAATCCTGGACATGGGTATGGAAGAAATATGAACCCGTGCATCGATTGCCGGATCTTCATGCTGAAGAAGGCGAAGGCCTATATGCAGGATTCAGGAGCCGCCTTCATTGTTACGGGTGAAGTGTTGGGACAAAGACCGATGTCTCAAAGAAAAGATGCGATGCGGCTGATTGAAAAGGAGGCCGGACTGGAGGGTCTCATCCTGCGACCCCTCTCCGCCCACGTCCTTCCAATGACGATTCCGGAAAAAGAAGGATGGGTGGATCGGGAAAAGCTGTTAAAGTTTCAGGGACGGTCGAGAAAACCTCAGATCAAATTGGCAGAGCATTATGGGATTCGTGACTACCCATGCCCTGCGGGGGGGTGTCTTCTTACTGATCCCGGCTTTGCAAAACGCGTGAAAGACTTGATGCTCCATAACCCTTTTTTTTCCTTAAACGATGTTCACCTTCTTAAGATGGGAAGACATTTTCGGCTCTCCGACGGGGTGAAATTGGTTGTCGGGAGGAATGGGGAGGAGAATCAAAAGATCGGGACCTTTGCTCGCGATGGGGATATTTTATTGAAAGTTTCCGGTGCCCCAGGGCCCCTTTCTCTCCTAAGGGGAAAGCTGGGTGAAGGAGATGTTGAAAAGGCAGCAGCCGTCACGGTTCAATATAGTAAGGCAAAGGATTTAGCAAACGCAGAAGTGGTCTGTCAAAGCGCTCGTGAAGGCCGCTCTCAGTCCGTTTCCGCTTCGCCTATTTCGAGAAGAGAAATTGAGAGACTGATGATCAATGAGTAATACCCCCCTTACCCTCTCCCACTTGAGGGGGAGGGTAAGGGTAAAAAATCAAAACCGCCGGGCGGGTAGGAATATCTCTAAAGTTTTACAATTGCGGTTTCTTTGTAAGGCGAAGATAACAACGCTTTCCGAGTAACTACGATGACTGAAATTTTCCATCGTGAGTGATCGACGTGAAAAGGTGCCGCTGTAAAATTTTCTCGGTATCCCCACCCGACCGTCAACGCTAAATGATTCTTTGACAGCTTCAGGGGGCAGAGGGGGAGGTTCAGGGGGGAGAAAGGAAGGATACGTGGATGAAGGTATGTCCGGAATGTCGAACAAAGAATGATGATTTAAACCATTTCTGCAAAAAATGTGGGTTTCTCCTTTCCAATTCTTCATTGAAAGAAAAGAGAGATAAGGTGCTAGCGCAGAAGAAGTCGCCCTGGAGGTGGATCATATTAATCGTTGCCTTTTTTGCGTTAGGGGGAGCTGCCTTCTGGATCATCGAGGGGAAAACGACAACGAATCCAAAAATCGCCTCTCAACAGAAGGTGATGGAGAGGGTGGACTATTCAGGGCAGACGGTTTCGATGACGGATATTGTGGCCAAAGTCGAAAGTGGGAAAATCTCTATCCCGATGGATGTCTTAAAAGAGAAAAAGATGGTTCGGTTTGAATATGAAGGTCATGGGGTAAGGGTTCCCCTCCTTGCCTATGTCACTTCGACTGGGAGGGTGGTCACCGCCGTCAGCATATGTGAGCCGTGTCGGTCAACGCGGTTTCACATCGAGGGTAAAGCCATCGTCTGTAACGCATGCGCCACAGAGTGGGATTTAGAGACCCTGAAAGGGATAAAAGGCGGGTGTGTCAATTATCCCCCGGAGGTGATCCCGAATACAGTTGAGAAAGATCGAATCCTGATCGAAGAGAAAGCTGTTCTCGACTGGAAGCCGAGGGCTTAAACTAATCCCGCCGTTCTCCTTTCTTTGAAGGAGTTGAAAGGTCCTCGATCCCCGGGTGGACGGGTCAGCAGGAATATGGATTTTCCCATGAGGTCACGTTGTGAGGGGCAAGAGATCGATTGAAGGAGGAATCCATTGAAGACGAGGATTCGAAAAATCGGAGATAAAGTCCTTGGAGGAAAGGACGTCAGCATGAAGGATGTACTCCCTCTGTTAGGGGCAAAGGGGCCTGATGTCTTGGATCTTGCTGCCGCGGCCAACCGTGTAAGGGAGGAGTTCAACGGGAATGAGATCGATCTCTGCTCACTCCTCAGCGCTAAATCAGGAAGATGTCCCGAGGACTGCGCATTCTGCGCCCAGTCGGCCCACTACAAAACGGAAGCCCCTGTTTATCCCCTTTTGGATGTGGAGCGAATGGTGGAAGAGGCTCAAGAGGCCCAGGCGAGAGGGACGGGCCGTTTCTGCCTCATCACGAGCGGCCGGGAGCCAAATGACAAAGAGTTTGAAGCGATTCTGGGGGCTCTCGACCGGATACGGAGAGAAACGACGCTTGACCTCGATTGCTCCTTGGGAACGTTGAGTGAGGAAAGGGCGGAATCTTTAAAAAAGGTGGGAGTCACCCGATATAACCATAATGTAGAAACGGCGGAAAGTCATTTCCCTCAAATATGTTCGACCCACTCCTATGGGGATCGCGTTAAGACCCTTGAAGTTTTGAAAAAACAGGGATTTTCCATCTGCTGTGGCGGAATCATTGGTTTGGGAGAATCGCCTCAACAACGACTGGAACTTGCCTTCTCTCTGAAGCAACTCGGGATCGACTGCATTCCCTTCAATATTCTTAATCCGAGACCGGGGACACCGCTCGAACATTCGGAATCCATTCCTCCCATGGAAATCATCAAGACCATTTCTTTGTTTCGTCTCGTTCTACCCAGGGGGACGATCAAGATTGCGGGCGGGAGGGAAGCTAATCTGAGAGATTTACAGTCTCTTGCCCTTCTTGCGGGTGCGAATGGTCTGATTGTAGGAAATTATCTCACAACCCCTGGTCGGAGTGCAGAGGATGATTTTAGGATGATTCAGGATAGCGGGTTCAAATTAAGAGCGTAGAAGCGGGGCAAGGAACCTGTTCTTCAATAGGTCTAAAATAGTTTCTTAGGTCAATGGCGATGTGCAAAAATCATGGTGAGTTGTCAAACAAAGAGACGTCACCATATCCTGAAAGCGTGGCCTCTTCTTCGCGGATTATCGACCTTCGGGGTGGACAGGTCGCGGACAGGGACGCTCGCTAAGGAAGACTTGTGCCTATGGCCCTAATGGTTTTATTTCCATCATCGTACATCTTGAGCCGTCTATCATAATGTCGTCCCCATCACAGACATCACTCTTAATAAGCTGGATTTTTGAGGAAGGCTGAACGCTACAGTCCAGGACGTCAAAACGTGCTACCGGTGAGGATCCGGCATAAAGGACGACTGTATTGGTCCCTTCCAGAGAAAAATTGCTAAACCCGCCAATGCTCGTGCATTCTGCCGAGCTCAGATTCGGAAACAGGAAAACAATCCCCAGGCACATAGCCCAAAATAGATGCTTCTTCATTTCTTTAACCTCCTTGCCGCTAGGAATGACAAAGCATTGCGCTCAATTCAAGCTTATCTAAAGAGAACCTAAGTTGTAAACGGGGTAAACGCCGTATTTTCTTCACGGAAATACTGTATTTTAAGGGTGCGTTTGCCGAGAGGTGGCAACAAGCACTTGAAAGAAATTCTTTGTGGGATCGTTAGCCAAGACTTACAGCATGCGTTTATGAGAAACTTTTGATATAATAAGGAAAATCGTGGATACCGAAGTGTTGCGTTGGCACTGTGCCCGCATCCTTCTGAGGCGTGTCCGTGTCATGTCAGTCACAAAAAAAACACCAGATGAAGCACGAAGAGGAAAGGGTAATATATGAGACGGAAACGTTTTGTCGATTTGAGTTTGCCCATTGAATCAGGACTGCCGAGCGACCCTCCGATGATGATTCCAAAAATCGATTATGTCGATCACACCGAGGGCGCAGAACGGATGAAGGAGTTCTTTCCGGGAGTCACACCCGAGCAGTTGCCCGGCGGTTTGGGATGGGCCGTGGAGTTTCTGACGTTGACGACGCATTCGGGAACGCATTTGGATGCTCCCTATCATTATCACCCGACCATGGACAAGGGAAAACTTTCGTTAACAATCGACCAGATCCCTCTGGATTGGTGTTTTAATATGGGGGTCGTCCTCGATTTTCGCCACAAGGCCGACGGTGAAAGGATTAGAGCAAGGGACATAGAGAAGGAATTAGAACGAATCAAGTATAAGATCCATCCGCTCGACATCGTTCTGATCCAGACCGGGGCGGATGCCGCCTGGGGCACACCTGCGTATCTAACCAAAGGCGCCGGGATGGATCGTGAAAGCACCCTGTTCCTCACGGAGAAAGGGGTGAAAGTGATGGGCATTGATGCGTGGAGTTGGGACAGACCCTTGCCTTTCCTGGCTAAAGAGTTCGAAAAAACCGGGGACCCAAGGGTCATCTGGGAAGCCCACTTTGCGGGAATTGAAATCGGATATTGTCATATGGAAAAATTGGCGAACTTATCAGCGATCGGGAGGCCTCACGGGTTTACGGTCTGCTGTTTCCCTATCAACATAAAGAAGGCCAGTGCGGGCTGGGTCAGGCCGATCGCCATTATAGATGAAAAAGGATGAGGCTTTTCCGTAGAATCCCCCCATCGCCGCGTGGTCACCCTTGGACGGTGAAAATACTAACGATTATCCTCCCCCTCGACGGGGGAGGACTAAGGTGGGGGTGGACGTAGTATGTTCCCCCTCACTCGCCCCCTCTCCCGCCAGGGGAGAGGGGGATGATTGAGTTATTTTCTGAGCAATAGGAGCAGATGAGAGTATGATCAGAAG
>Ga0335070_10004212_pt1 | contig 16776 bp, 20 predicted proteins | sample Lox_Sample_13_FD_206722 | JGI IMG/M metagenome (GOLD analysis project Ga0335070, IMG submission 206722) | Soil microbial communities from Loxahatchee National Wildlife Refuge, Florida, United States - Lox_Sample_1.3 | ecosystem: Environmental > Terrestrial > Soil > Wetlands | place: USA... | reverse complement strand
GACTGGCCTTGCTGCTTACTACTGACATTCTTGACCCGCATTTTCCACGTAATGTAAACTGAAGCATGGGCGCCTATCCCATCGTTCTGGACGGTTTCCAACCCGCTTCCATCGAGCGGGCGGTTACTGCGCTCAAAGCTGGAGACGTGGTAGCGTTTCCGACGGAGACTGTTTACGGTCTTGGAGCCGATACACTCAACAGCATCAGCGTTGCAAAAATTTTTGAAATAAAGAAAAGGCCTCACTTCGATCCGTTGATTGTACATATCGGTCAAAAGGAATGGCTGCCTTCTGTCGCAAGACACGTGCCTCAGCAAGCTCAGGTTCTCATCGAGAGGTTCTGGCCTGGACCTTTGACAATTATTTTAGAAAAGCATCCCTCAATACCGGACATCGTGACCGCAGGGCTCGCCACCGTGGCCGTGAGAATGCCTTCGCATCCGGTTGCGCTGAAACTTATCAACGCCTTCGGAAGGCCTATAGCAGCGCCGAGCGCCAATCCATTCGGATACATGAGCCCTACCAGAGCAGCCCATGTGGCCCGGATGTTTGAGAACAAGCTTGCACTCGTACTCGACGGTGGGCCATCTACCTTCGGGCTCGAGTCCACGATTGTGGCCGTAAAAGACCGTCAGATACTTGTGCGCAGATATGGGGCAGTGACCCTTGAAGAGCTGCGGGACCTTGTAAGTGAGGTACGTGAAGCCAGAGATGGCGCTATCGATTCTCCGGGCCAATTACCGTATCACTACGCTCCGCACAGGCCTCTGGCCATCATCAAGACACTTGATGAGGCCACAGTTCCGGCTTCGTCGTTGCTCTTATTCCGGACTCCTTCCAAAACTCCCATCTCAAAATACGTGAAAATCTTGTCTCCCTCGGGCAATCTGCGGGAAGCAGCTGCAAACTTTTTTTCGTATCTCATCGAATTGGACCGGGAAGATGTTGAGATCATTTACGCAGAGAAAATACCGGAGACCGGCCTGGGCACTGCCATGATGGAACGCCTCAAAAAGGCATCCAGAAAAACCTTATAGATTTCCACGGGCAAACCGGTGGTAATCCAAGCACCATGCGTCCCGGGGGCGGAACACGCCTTCACTCATACACTGTGGACTTCGGCGGCTCGCGTAGCCCGGGGCAATCTATATAGCGAGCGCGGCGAGCCGGGTACCCACGTAGTGGGTGGTGGGAGGCCGGGTACCCGCCTATATTTGTGTCATATGGCAAGTCATGGTCTTAGGGTATGATGGAGGAGATCGATGTAAGATTAGCCCTGGACCGAATGAGGAGGCTATATGATTAATAACAGCTCGTGCGAGCGATGGGACAGGCTGGAAAACAAGAGCCTTGATCAGCAGTTTGTTCGCGAGATTGTGCAAGGCCTCAGTTGTTCACCCTTTGAAGGGAAGGCCGTCTTGGATGCGGTGTACCGTGTGTACGGTCATTACTTTGAGACGAGTACCTCGTTGAAGCCCGGTCAGCTGAGAATGCAGGTACTCGCGACAGAGGCCAGGGCCGGACAATCGATAGCCGAATCTCCGCAGCTGATGGTTGTCCTCACCGTGAGTGACGAGAAAGATGATCTTCCGATCCGTGAACAGGGCGGTGTGGTTGCGCTGAGAAGGCATAAAATAGAGCGGCTCTGCCGGGAAGCGTTCGACCAGGGCGGGCTCCTCACGGTGGAAGATCTGGCCTACCGGATTCTCAACTGCGGAGAGAGAACCATCTGCAGGGATCTGGCCTTCTTTCGAAAGCGCAACATCTTCATCCCCTTGCGGTCTACGGTGAAGGATATCGGCCGCACCCTCTCACACCGACTCGCCATCATCAAGCTCTGGGCCGAGGGTAAGGAATACACCGAGATATCACGGAAAGCCTACCACAGCGTGAAGGCCGTGCAGAACTATGTCGACAAGTTCAAGAGGACCGTCCTGCTTTCCCGGGAAGGCTACGATAGCAAGCACATCTCCTTCCTGCTCAGGCTATCAACCGCACTGGTGGAGCAGTACCTTGAACTCTCCCGTACCCTTCCCTTTGTTGACCACCGGAAAAAGGAGCTGTCAGCGTTCTCTAAAAAAAATGGGACCCATCGGAAGGTGCAGTCATGAAGCAGTCTCCCGATCATATACGGCGTTTCACCGCGGTAAAGGGTCGTTTTCTCAAAGGGATTCTTGATAGCTTTTTCAAGAACGAATTTTCCAGGCTGATCGGCCCTCTCTTACGGAGCAAGCTGGTAGAGGAGCTCATTAAGCTGCTTGAAAAAACGCTTCCCCTCAGGGACCACGTACGGCCAGGGCAGGTGGTCTGGAACGTGGTCTCAATAAGTACTAGGGCTGATGCGTACAACCCCGTATTTATCCCTGTCGTATTGACCATGGTCCATGAAGAGGATATTGAGCAATTGAGGAAAGGGCTCCACCCGTCAATCGTAGCGCAAAGCGTGATAGCTCGCATGATGCATGAAGCGTACGCTCAAGGTGGCCTCCTTTCCACGCGTGATATCGGACTGCTCACCTGGCGCAATGCATCTGGCCTTTCACAAATCAGAAAACGGTATGAGCGTGCACGGGGCGTCATTCTGCCGCACCCTGGTTCTCTGCAGGACATGGGGAGTTGCATCTCCCACAAGTCGGCAATTGTGAAGAAAGTGGTGATCGAGAAGAAAGACCCACTCACCGCATCCCGTGAGACAGCCCATTCCATACTAGCTGTAGACCATTACCTCAAGGACTTTCATCGGGTCCGGATGTGCTATGCCGACGGTAAAGACGCTGATTTTATCTCCTTCACGACGGGTATCAACAAACATGTCGTACAGGAATATATAAAGCTTGCGAATGAGTGTGAAAAAAATGCTTGACTTGCCAAATGGCATTATCTGCGGGTGGGGCTTTGCCGGGGGAGGGGGCGACGCAAGTCCCAGTGATAGATAACCAATTGATAGCCTGAGGGGTCATATGGTACATTACACGGAGTGTCGTTAGAGATTAGGATATTCAGCTTTTTGAATAGTAGGCGAAACTATTAGGATTTCTCATTGGCACATGGGGGCAGACTTGAAGGTATCTGTAAACAATTTCAGGGAGTTGCAGAACGGTGACGACAGCTTTTCCACAGATTCTCCACAAAAATTGTGGAGAATTCAAAAAGCGTGCCACGTTCTGATTGTGCTTTTATTTCTTGTCGGTCTCCTTTTCCCCAGCGCCTGTTCTCAGGGAAGGGGGGTGGAAAGATTCAAAGCGTTGCCGCGCGGTACGACCCTGGTCGGCAAGACCGAAGCGGAGGTAAAGCAGCTAATCGGCGAACCGTACGTAGTAAGCATGACAACTGAAAATAAAATCCTTTGGAAATACCGACCTTCCTGGAAGATAGTACCAAGCCCGAAGGATACCCTGTACGTGGAGTTTGACAACGGGAAGGTGAGCAAGGTGTTTCAGATAAAATAAATGTGTTGCAGTTAAGCGGCAATAATCATGGAGAACTGGTGATCTATGCTATGTGAAAAGTGTGGCGAAGAGGTAGATCTGGTAAAATGCCTGCGATGCGGCGAGACGCTCCTTCGCCTGGGCTCGTTCTGCTATAAGTGCGGGGCTGAGCTCAAGGCCTCAACGCATGAGGCAGCAAAGGACTCAGAGGAGTCTGACTTTTCCAAAAGAGTACTTTGCAGCGACGGGACCTGCATCGGGGTCATCAACGAGGAGGGAATATGCAAGGTGTGCGGCAAGCCCTATACGCCGGATGCGTAACTGTCATCTTTTTTCTGGCTTCTTGTGCAAGCTCCGATATAAACAGAGCGTACAGTCGTTACATGTTCGAGGGTAAGCAGGAGTGGCGAGCCGAAAACTATGTGCAGGCCAAAGCCGACTTTCTGAAGGCCTATGAAGTGGATAAACGCGTTGCGCCGCTTGCGTGGGCCGCAACAACCAGCTATTGGCTCAATGACCTTCCAGCAGCGGAACAGTACCTTCGGGAAGCAGAAGCAAATCCAGATTTCAGAAAGGGGTTCTCCTATTTCAGGGTCTTGGGTTACAAGGCTCTTGTGCTCCTCAAACAAGGCAAAAAGAAAGAGGGGCTGGCAGTCCTCAAAACATACGTTGATGCTTACGGGTACGTCTTTGCTTCCAGTAACCTCGCTAAGATTGCGTTTATGGTCAGGAAGGGCGAGGTGGATCTCCCCAGGCTGGAAGTCTTGCTGGAAGATGACATATGGCAATACGAGCAGGCTACCGAACAGTTCGAGGGCACCTATACCGGCTTTTATGACAGAAACAGCGGGGCCCCCTCGGGCGGAGGAAGCTTGCCATAAAAGTACAGGAAAAAGATACTGCGGCTGAAGTTGGGTTTGAGGGATACTGCAGCAAAGAGATAGAGCAGGTTGAGGTTGAGGTTGAGGGGTAGTGCAGGAAAAAGATGATGCGGGTTAAGGTTGAGGTTAAGAAAAAAACAGTAAGAACAGGTAACAAAATTTTATGAGTTTTTGCGTTCCCTTAGCCTCAGCCCTCGTTTTAGTTTTTACCTCAGCCTGCTGTTCTTAACCTTAACCTTTGCTCTAGTTTTTACCTTAACCTGTTTTCTCGTCCTTACCTGAACCTGTTCTCTTAACTTCAGCCTTCGCTTTAGTATTTACCTTAACCTGTATCTGGATTCGCCATGGGCATATTCGAAAAGATAAAGAACGGCCTCTCCAAAACCAGGGCTCAGCTTCAAACCCAGATAGAATGGATCGTTAAAGGAAAAACCCTCGATGACGCTGCTTTCGATGCTATCGAGGAGGCAGTGATCCTCGCTGATGTTGGCGTTGAAACGGCAGAGTTGCTGGTGAGGGCCGTCAAAGAAAGATGGAGGCTGGGCCAAGTAAAAACAGAGGAAGACCTGAAACAGGCCATGACCACAGAGGCAGAGAAACTCCTCCTCCCCTGCGAGAAGCCTCTGGTAATCGACAAGGAAAAGCCCTACGTAATATTGATGCTCGGGGTGAATGGGGTTGGAAAAACTACTACCATAGCCAAACTGGCGAGTCTCTTTCTCGAGGATCGAAAGAAAGTGCTCCTTGGCGCCTGCGATACTTTCAGGGCCGCCGCGATCGAGCAGCTTGAAGTCTGGGCGGGGCGTCTGGGCATAGAAGTGATCAAGCACAAAGACGGATCCGATCCAGCCGCCGTGGCGTACGACGCGGCTCTCGCGGCCAGGGCAAGAGGCATTGATGTACTCCTGCTTGATACGGCTGGCCGCTTGCACACCAAGGTCAACCTGATGGAGGAAATGAAAAAGATCAAGAGGGTCGTCCAAAAGGAAATGGTGGCAGCGCCCCACGAAACCCTGCTTGTCGTTGACGCCACGAACGGTCAGAATGCGATCATGCAGGCGCGAACATTTCACGACGCTCTCACGCTAACCGGCATTATTGTCACCAAGCTTGACGGAACAGCCAAGGGCGGCTTTCTCTTACCCATCGCGCACACACTGAAGCTTCCTATTCGCTTCGTCGGCGTAGGCGAAAAGATAGACGATCTCATTCCTTTCCGGGCCAAAGAATTCGCTGCCGCGATGTTTGACTAAGTTTTGGGTTCGGGGGTCCAAGGGACCGAGGGTTCAAGCAAAAAAAGAGGCGGCGAAAAATCAGGATTCATTATGGGATTGACGCGACATTTTAAGGCCAAGCTTTTGACCGGGATCTTTCTGCTCTTACCGGTTCTGGTAACCCTCTATGTGGTCTACCTCATCGTTTCCTTTCTTGATGGTATAGTGTCCCCGGTCCTCACGAACCTCTCCTCGAGCATATTGGGCAGATCGCTCTACATCCCGGGGCTTGGACTTGTACTCTTCGTCATCATCACGTATGTTACGGGCGTCGTTACGTCTAACTACGCGGGGAAGAGACTGCTTTCATACGGCGAAGCGCTGTTCAAGAAGATTCCCTTCGTAAAAAGCATCTACGGCTCTACCAAAGATTTCATGGAGGTTTTTTCTTCCGATAAACTGAAATCCTTTAGAGGGGTCGTGATAACCGAGTTCCCGCGCGAGGGGTGCTATGCTCTCGGGCTGGTTACAGGGCGCCTCTACCGCCAATCCGGCACGTTCTGTTCAGTCTTTGTGCCTACCACACCAAACCCCACGTCAGGATATCTGCTTCTTGTTCCCGAGGATAAGCTCTTTTTTCTTGCGATACCGGTCGAGGATGCAATCAAATACATTATTTCGCTCGGGACTTCAAAGGTCGATCTGGGATGGGAAGAGAAGAAATAATAATCTGCCTGGAAGCGCTCCGAAGAACGCTTTTTAGAACCATAATTGTGGCAGGTGTTGCAGCCGCACTCAGTTTTCTCTTTTCAAAAAAATTGGCACTGCTTCTGATAAAAACGGTACACGTAAAGGTCTACTATTTCACACTGCCCGAGGTGCTCTTTGCCACCGTGGAGCTGGCCATTTACACGGGCATATTTCTGTCAGTTCCAGTAGCCGGCTTCATAGGATGGCGCGAGTTTCGACCGCTCCTGGAGCAAAAAAAAATCCACTCTCATCTATTCGCAGGGGTAGCCATACTGCTCTTTTACGTTGGCAGCCTCTTCTGTTTTTTCGTGGCTTTGCCAAACGGTATCGCATTTCTTCTCAGCTATGAAGGTGGTGCGGTCAAGGCGATGATTTCCATCAAGCGACTCATCGCCTTTTGTGTTGCCATGACGTTCGGCTTCGGTTTTGCTTTCGAACTGCCGCTAGCTCTCCTGCTCCTGTCAAGACTGGGCGTTGTCACCTCACGCACGCTGGCCAGGGGTCGACGGTATGCAGTGCTGTTTATAGTGATTGCTGCGAGTGTTATCACGCCAACCCCTGACATCTACAACATGTCCCTGCTTGCGGTCCCTCTCTACGTGCTGTACGAGCTTGGCCTATTTTTCGTCAGGATGAGCGAGAGACGTATAAAGAAGACCGCCGCTCTTTCTTGACCCACTATCCAAATCCATATACAATAGATTTCCGTGAGGAAATCTATCTAGCTCGCACGGCGAGCGCGAGGGGAAGGCTCCGGCGGCCGGGTACCCGCTCGCGGGTGTGCGGGAGGGGGCGACCGGGTACCCACAAAGTGGGTGTCCCGGTAAATGGAGGTACCGTGGAAGCCTGGATAATGCACTACGGCTATATCGGGGTGGTGATAGGCACCTTTTTCGAGGGCGAAACCACAGTGCTTCTGGGCGGCATCTTCAGCAAGCTCGATTTCTTGAGTATCAGGTGGGTAATACTATACGCTTTCACGGGCACATTTCTTGGCGACTGCACCTTCTTCTTTGTTGGAAAACTGTTTGGGTCAACCCTCATCGACCGATACCACATTCTGCGTTCACGAACCCCTTATGCTGACAAGGCCATACGCCGCTATGGACACCTCATTCTCTTCACGATGAGGTTCCTTGCTGGTTTCCGCACCATGATTCTCATACTTCTCGGCTGCGCCGATATGAACATAGCCAGGTTCCTCGTTATTGACTTTTTCATGGCGGCTCTGTGGGCAGGGCTTCTTTCCCTTCTTGGTTATTCATTCGGCAACGTGATCTACATATTCGTGACAGACGTCACCCGGTATCAGAGGCTTGTGGTGCCTGTGGTGGTGGCTGTGGCTATCACGGTCATTCTCTTTTACAGATACTTTGTCAGGAGGAAGGAGCGGTAACGATATGGAAGTTGATCATAAAATGATCCGAGAGCTGCAAAAGAAGTTCGAGCTTGAAATGAACAAGAGGGAGATTGAGATAACAGAGAACTGGAGAAAGGAACTGGAAGTGATTTATAAAAAGAAATATGAAAACCTGAACGGATTGCTTATTGACATCAGAATGCTGATGGAACGGATGACGAACCGCATAACGATTCTCACAAGAATGGTGAAAGAGGGGACGTAGCGTGAACAGACGGATGATGCTTTTTCTTGTGGCTTTTCTCCTTCTTGGAATTGCAGAATGCTACGCGCAGTCAGACCTCCGGGACCGAAAACAGCAAACACCTGAAAAACGGGTGAACGATGCAGAAAGAGAGACGACGAGCTCCAGAAAGGAGGTGGGCTTGCTCAGTTTGCTTACATTCCCCTCTCCGCCTGAATCGCTGACACTCTGCAACAAGCCCATACCTCTCACGGTCGACGACGTCCGGGAACGTTTTGAGAGAGAATATTATCAGATGCTCGAGCATCGCGGGTTACTCACGATCCTTGTCAAACGCTATGCCAAGTACGCGCCGATCCTGTCTGACGAGATCAACAAGATGAACCTGCCTTCTGATCTCATCTATCTCGCTCTTACCGAGAGCTATCTCAACCCGCGCGCGCAATCTAAGGCAAACGCAGGCGGTATGTGGCAGTTCATCAAGGAGACTGGCAAGCGCGAAGGGCTCAATATCAACGACAACATCGATGAGCGCTACAGCATTGTTCGATCAACGAGGTCGGCACTCGGTTATTTGAAAAAACTGAACGATGAGTTCGCGGATTGGCTGTTGGTAATGGCAGCCTATAACTGCGGCGAAGCCCGCATCAGGGAAGCCATTGCGAACCAAGCAACCAGGGACTTCTTCGAACTCTATCTCCCTGAAGAAACGGATCGCTATATCTATCGCATCGCATCAATAAAGGAGATCATTACCAACACAAAAAAATATGGGCTTACGATAGATCAAAGAGAGTATTACAAGCCTTTTGTGGTCACAGAATGCATTCTGGAGGTGAAACAGGACATTCACACAGCGATCCTCGCGCACGCAATGGACATGTCTTACAAGACATTTCGGGAACTTAACCTTCACCTGCGAAGGTATAGTCTCCCCAAAGGCGTCTACTATCTTTATGTGCCTTCCGAAAAAAAAGACCTGTTTTTTCGGCGCATAAAAGAGAATTCAAATTTGAGCATTCAGAATAACTGAGACAGGAATTAGAAAAGAGTTTGCTAATATGTTCAGCTGAATGAACAATATTTTTTTTCCGAACTATGCTTTTTGTTCCGGAATTAGCTTGACAAAAAAGGTTGCTTCATCTTAAAGTATGAGCACAATTTACAAGAGTGAACAACCCGAGAAAACATCCCAAAGTTTTATAGGACGCGCCTAGCTCATTCTTTCCAACTGCGGTGAAATCAGCACCCAATAAGCGGTCCAAACAAGACGAAGGGAACCAAAGCAGAGATCAGCTAAGGATCTGTTGATGCTCGTATCGTTTAAACTCACGTATTACACCAGGAGGTAATCTATGGCAAAGGCGAAAATGGTTTGTCCATTTTCGGGCAAAATCTGTATCCAGTGCGGCATATTCAGAGGGAGGCACGGCGGCTTCTGTTACGTGACCACGTATCGCGGATATATGCAGGAGGGGCAGGTGCTCAAGAAGCCGGAACCGTCATGCAGCAGTGACGGGAGATTTGATGTTCCCGAAATTCCCTTTGACCCGAACCGACTGGCAGACCTTGAAGACTGTATGGAAAGGAGGGGCACATGATTCATGATTTTACGTACTTGCAACCTGGTAGTGTTAAGGAAGCGCTCGGGATGCTTGCAGAGCACAAGGACGACTGCAAGATCATATGCGGCGGGCAGTCACTCTTGATCGTGATGCGACAGGGATTGGTGCAGACCGAGTACCTCGTCGACATCAAGCGGCTTAATGAGCTTAACTACATTAAGTACGATGACAAGGGCGGCCTGAAAATAGGAGCAACGACCACCCACCGAGCGATCGAGAAATCTGACGTGATTACCAAAAAGTACCCGATTCTCGCAGACATGGAGGAGAAGTTAGCATCCATCCAGGTGCGTAATTGGGGCACGATCGGCGGTAACCTGGCCCATGCGGACGCCGCAGGCGACCCGGCTCCGGTGCTTACCGCGCTCAATGCCTCGGTCAAAGTGGCAAGCGCCAACGGTGAAAGGGCCATACCTCTCGAAGAGTTCTACACGGATCTGTTTGAAACGGCCATGGAGCCGGGCGAGATGATCCTCGAGGTACAGGTTCCTCCCCCTGCCCCGAAATCGGCGACCGCGTACAAGAAGTTTAATCTGCTCGAAAGTGACCAGGGCATCGTGGCTGTCGCAGCGTCTATCACGCTGGATGCGGGAGATACTTGCAAAGACGCCCGGATCGTCCTCGGTAACGCAGCGCCGACATCCATTTGGGCAAAGAAGGCGGAAAGCTTGCTCGTCGGTAAGAAACTGACCGACGCTCTCTTTGAGAAGGCAGGCGAGGCGGCAGCGCAAGAGTGCGAGCCTGTCGGGGACATTCACGCATCTGAGGAATACAGACGTCATCTCATCGGTGTCCTCACCAAGAGAATGGCGAAGGCGGCCTTTGAACAGGCCAAAAAGATGGGCTAGGGAAGGAGGTCGGATCATATGGAAAAGAAGCTATTGCGGTTCACAGTGAACGAGGTACCATACGAGATTTACATAAATCCCAAAACCCTTCTGGTCGAAGCCATCAGAGATCATGTCGGGCTCACCGGGACCAAGAGGGGCTGCGAGACGGTCTCCTGCGGCGCCTGTACCGTTATGGTAGATGGCATGGCTATAAAGGGTTGCTCTGTGCTCGCCATGCAGGTGGAAGGAAAAAAAGTCACAACGGTTGAGGGCCTGGAGAAGAATGGCAAGCTTGATCCAATCCAGACGGCATTCCTCGACGAGGGTGCCTTTCAGTGCGGTTTCTGCACGTCGGGCATGCTCATGTCGGCCAAGGCCTTCCTTAATGAGACGCCGAAGCCAAAGGATGAAATGGAAATCAGGCGTGCCATGGAGGGCAACCTCTGCCGGTGCACCGGCTACAACGCCATCATCAGGGCAATCGACGCCGTGGCCAAAGGCAAATACGGGCAGGATAAGAGGGAGGGCAAGCGATGAGCGAGAACAAATATTCCGTCCTTAATACAAGGGTTCATAATGTAGACGGTCACGCAAAGGTGACGGGACGGGCAACGTACACGTTCGACGTGACACTGCCCGGCATGCTCTATGGAAAGATCTTGCGGAGTCCCCACCCCCACGCGAAAATACTCAAGATTGACTATAGTGAAGCGCTGAAATTCCCAGGTGTGATAGCAGTCGTTACCGGAAAGGAAGATACCCTCGGCGTGAGGCAGGGTATCTGGAGACGGTACAAGGATCTCTGCGATGAGGCGATCCTGACCGTCGACAAAGTCCGTTATATCGGCGAGCCCGTTGCAGCGGTCGCTGCCGTGACCGAGGAGATCGCCGAGCAGGCGCTTGACCTGATCAACGTGGAGTACGAGGTGCTTCCCTTCGTTGATGACCCGATGGAGGCCATCAAGAAAGAAGCCCCTTTGATTCATGAAGGCTTTGAGCGCAACGTGAACGTGACGCGCCAGATTTCCTGGGGCGATGTGGAAGAAGCGTTTGAGGAAGCCGACTATATCAGGGAAGACTGGTTTAAGTTGGGCGGTCAGCACCACATGTGCATGGAGACTCGCGCTGCTGTGGCAAGCTACACGCCCGATGGAAAACTCACCGTCTATACGTCGACCCAGTCGGCCTATTATCACCAGGCGCTCCTGGCCGGTGTGCTCGGCCTGCGCGAAGGCAACATCCGCGTGATCGCACCTTATGTCGGCGGCGGTTTCGGCGGCAAGTTTGAGCTCGACGGCGCCCAGTTCTGTGCATCAATCCTTTCGATGAAATGCTGCAAGCCGGTGAAGGTTATATTCTCACGTGAAGAAGATTTTATCGCCTCCAAGCGGCGTACCCCCATGTATTACTATGTGCGCACGGGCGTGAAAAAGGATGGGACCTTCTGCGCACGAGAGGCAAAGGTGTTCACGAACGGCGGCGCTTACACGGGTATGGGCGCTACAGCCCTCTACCTGACAGGTTTCTTCCACTCATTCCCTTACCGGTGGAAGGCGTATCGCTATGACGGTTACAGGGTTTACACGAACAGCCTGCCGTCCACCTCGATGCGCGGCTTCGGTGCCCCCCAGGCCATGTTCTGTTCGGAGCAGCAGATCGAGTGGATAGCGAATGATCTGGGTCTCGACCCGATCGAGATGAGGCGCAAGAACGGCCATTACGAAGGATATGAAGTCCCGGGGCAGGCTACCATCGCGAGTTGCGGTCTGGATCAATGTCTCACGAAAATCCAGGAATGGGTCAAGTCAAAAGGTAAGCTCCCGAAAAACAGGGCCATCGGTATCTCTGCGGCAGGCTTTATGTCGGGCGGTATCTTCAACTGGTTTGACTCGCCCTATTCCTTCTCTTCCGCGGTTATCACCATCAACTATGACGGAACTGTAGAACTCCACGTTGGCGCGCAGGAGATCGGACAGGGTTCGAGCACAACGCTGGCAATGATCTGCGCGGAAGCGCTGGGTGTCAAGCTGGAAGACGTTAAGGTACATATGGGTGACACGGACCACTCACCGGCTGATCTGGGCGCATGGGGCTCCAGGCAGACCCTCATGGCCGGCAACGCAACCAAGATGGCGGCAGAGGATGCAAAACGGCAGCTTCTCGAATTCGCCAATGCAAAACTGGGATTCAATATCATATACGATCTGGACATAAAGCAAGGTTGGGTTTACAACGTGGCCCGGCCTGAGAGAGGCATGAGCTACTATGACCTTTGCAAGGAAGCGCTTCGCGGCAAGGAAGGACAGCGCATTATCGGCAGGGGTTTTTACACGCCTCGCAGAAAGGGCATGATCTCCCCCGCATACAGTTACATGGTGCAGGGCCTCGACGTTGAGATCGACCCTGAGACCGGTTACATCAAGATCCATGAAAGCGTCACCGCGCATGACTGCGGACAGCCGATCAACACTCTCGGCCTCATCGGTCAGCTCGAGGGTGCAGCCTCCATGGCCATCGGGTTCGGCTACTATGAGTATCTGCCGGTCGAGGACGGCAAGATAATGAACCCGAACCTGGTTGACTACAAACTGATCCGCGCCCCCGAGATGCCAAGCTGCCAGGTCATCGAAATCGACACGTACGAGCCCGAAGGACCTTACGGCGCGAAAGAGGCGGGCGAAGGCTTGACCAACCCGCATGCCGCAGCTCTTGGTAATGCGATCTTTTACGCGACCGGCCTTCAGATGAAAGAGGCCCCCATCCGCGCTGAAGCTATCGCGAAGGCGTGGAAGGAAAAGCAACAGCAGAAAAAGAACGAAAAGAAAAAGTAAAGGAGGCTACCGTGAGCGTGATCTGTCCAGTTTGCAAGAAAGTTAAAAAGAACCCTGTTGACTGCGCCAGGCACATGTTCGGTACCGGCGACAAGCCCCACAGGGCGTGGTTTGAGGCACAGGGCCTCTCTTTCATAGACCTACTCCTTGACCAGGCGACCCAGCCCGGCAACAAGTCTTACGAGTTGGTCGGCGGCTACGTGGAGAAGGCGCAGAAGGACATAAAATAATGAAATCACCCTCAAACTAGAAACTCTTCACCAGCGAGCACGGCTCGCCGGGTACCCACAGCCGCGAAGCGGCTGGAGGGTGGAGAGAGGCCGGGTACCCGCTGCGGGTGCCCATTAAACAGGAGGAACAGATGGTTATAGAAGGCAGTTTTACGGTGAAAGCACCTATTCAGAAGCTCTGGGATATGCTTTTACAGCCGGAGACACTGGCCGCATGCCTGCCCGGAGCTGAGAAAATCGAGAAGATTGACGAGACCACGTATGACGCTGTTGTGAAGCAGAAGGTGGGCCCCATAAAGGTGAAGCTTGCGTTCCGCAATAAGCTGGTAAACGTTCAGCCGCCCACTCACCTGGAGCTCGATGGCGAGGGCGAGGACGTCACGAAGCTGGGTCACATCAAACAGAAGACGAGCGTGGACTTGAAGGATATGGGTAATGGACAGGTCGAGGTTTCTTACAGGGCCGACGTTTCCATGGTCGGCAAACTGGCCATGTTCGGTGATCGGATCATGAAGAGCAAGGCAAAGGATGTAGAAAAGGAGTTTACCGCAAACCTGCAGGAGAAGATGAAAGGCGTCGCCTGATCCAACTTCGGCAGGGAGACTGTGGGGGCCATTTAAAATTGCTAACAAAGGGCCCTGACATCCACGGGTCAACAGCGGTCCATAAAATGTTAGCCGCGAGCCTGCACCGCTTTTTCCAACGGTGCAGGTTTTTTCTTAGCCGTTTGTTCCTTGCTGCCAATCACAACCTGTCTGGCATGGACCAGCAAGGGTCTGAGAAGGCTCTTCCCTTCTGCTGACGCTCCTACCAATGCAGCCCATTCTTCCAGGGGGTATGGGCTGGTAATAATGGTAGATACCTTATTGATCCGCTCTGTTACCAGCTGAGCAAGAGCCTTTGTTTCGGCAGGAGTAAATTTCCGCATCCCGAAATCTTCTACAATGAGCAGCTTGGGTTTGGCGACTCCCACGAGCTTGACCGCCGAGAGCCCTCCGTCTCCGCCTTCTGCCAATTCCTCGCGCAACATTCCGGCATTTATGGTCATGACGCTTGAACCTTCTCTCTCGGCCTTCATCCCTAACGCGCGAGCCAGCGCGTTCATGTCTGAAGTGATCACCCCGGAGATGATCAGCGTTTCACGCCTGTTCAAGAAACCAAGACTCAAAACATCACGTATACTGCTCGTCTTCATATTTTCGCCTAGTCTCTTCTGTGAGTCGTGTGTGACCTGCGTCCGGCGCAGGTCTGACGAGCCTACCTCGGCCGTCGATATAACTATAGTCTTTGCCATGAAGGAGAATCAATCGGTCATCGAGCTATTTTTGTTAGGAACAACGGGTTAAACCGTGAGTCCACGCAGCACAGATAGCAGAATTATCGGGGGGATAGAGTGAGCTAAGGGTGTTAGATTACAAATTAAAGGTAATGGCTTTAGTTCTTGGTCCCGAGAGTGCCCGATTTACTGGGCTGCCCTCTGGCTGGGTGCAAACTGGTGATTGTTGAGCGCTAGTGATATGAGCTTACGCCGGCCAGTTACATTCAATTTCTTGAAGATCCTGTTGAGATGAGCCTTTATCGTGTGCTTGCTGAGGGCAAGGGCATCCGCAATCTCGTTATTGCTGTAACCCTGGCACACATAATCTATAATCTCTTTCTCGCGGAGTGTGATGCTCCCGATCCTCCCGGTTTTGCTTAGGGTCCCAGAGTCGTGGAGAAAGGCCACGACTGTACTATTATCGACCCATATCTGTCCCTGGCTTACGACTGTGAGAGCTTTCTTAAAGAGGTCCAGTTCGGTGCGGGGCGATAATACTCCGTGTATCTTGTAAGAAAGCAGCGCGGCTATGATCCGTTCCTTTTCTAAACCTGTATCGATAAGGAAAACCTTTGCGTCGGGGTATCGAGACAAGAACTGTTGATCTAGTGTCTGGATATCAACCATGACGGTGTCCGGCTTGAACGTACTGGATCGAGGGTTGTTACTTGTAACCACGTTCTCATAGCCATTCCTGACCAGAAGCTGGGAGATAGCTTCTGCTATCAGGTGGTTCCCCAAATGGATAAGAATCTTCATAGCCCCTCCCCGTGGTCTATCTTTCTTAAGCTTATCGGCTTAAAGATGTACAAACTTAAGTTTTAAAACAGGGACCAAGCAGTAGGCCGTAGGTCGTTAGCTACCAGGCAATCAGGAACCTTGGTAAGTCCGGGTGCCAGAGAAGATAGAAGCAGCATCAAAGAGAGAGCCGCGCAATCTGTGAACACACGCGCGGCCCGCATTCTTTATCATTCCGCCTTTGAGCCTGGAGTTGGACTACACCCTACGTCCTCGCCCTGGACCCTACCTATCACCACTTCCCGGTTTTAAGGTACTCGTCCATGGCAGCAGCGGCTTTTTTTCCTGCACCCATGGCCAAGATCACCGTCGCAGCGCCGGTCACAATGTCGCCACCGGCAAACACGCCCTTCCTGGTAGTCTTACCCGTCTCCGGGTCAGCCTCTATATAACCCGGCTTCCGCAGTTTGAGCCCAGGAGCATCCTGCGTCAATATCGGATTAGGCCCCTGCCCTATGGCAACGACCACGACGTCGACGTCTATAACGTGTTCCGATCCTTTCTTCTCAACAGGCCTTCTTCTGCCCGAGGCGTCCGGTTCGCCAAGATCCATCTTCTGGCATTCAATACCTTTGACCCAGTTCTTATCGTCTCCAATGATTCTCACCGGGTTTGTAAGGATCCTGAAATCGATGCCCTCCTCTTCCGCATGGTGGGCCTCTTCTGCCCGAGCCGGCATTTCAGCCCGGGACCGCCGGTATATGAGATAAACATGTTCGGCCCCCAGTCGCCGGGCGACCCTCGCCGAGTCCATGGCTACGTTTCCGCCACCGATTACCGCGACCCGGCTTCCCACCCTTACAGGCGTGTCATACTCAGGAAAGAGATACGCTTTCATCAGATTAGCCCGTGTCAGAAACTCGTTGGCCGAATAGACACCGTTCAGGTTCTCGCCCGGGATGTTGAGAAAGTACGGCAGACCCGCTCCTGTGCCAATATAGACTGCGTCGAATCCCTGTTCGAAAAGCTGGTCAAGTGTCATGGTCTGGCCAATGATCGTGTCCACCTTCATCTTTGCTCCCAGCTTGGCCACGTAATCTACCTCGCGCTGCACAATAGCCTTAGGTAGACGGAATTCGGGAATACCGTAGACAAGCACACCGCCAGCCTTATGAAGCGCTTCAAACACGGTAACGTCGTGTCCCTTCTTTGCGAGCTCACCTGCCACGGTCAGCCCGCCGGGACCAGCGCCAACAACCGCCACCCTTTTACCTGTAGGGGGCCCTATTTCAGGAGCCCGGACATCGCCGAGGCTCAATTCGTAGTC
>Ga0335070_10004211_pt1 | contig 16777 bp, 16 predicted proteins | sample Lox_Sample_13_FD_206722 | JGI IMG/M metagenome (GOLD analysis project Ga0335070, IMG submission 206722) | Soil microbial communities from Loxahatchee National Wildlife Refuge, Florida, United States - Lox_Sample_1.3 | ecosystem: Environmental > Terrestrial > Soil > Wetlands | place: USA... | reverse complement strand
AACAGGCCAGGAGAGGAACGTCGCTAGGCTCGTTGCCGCAAAGGTCGAAATGAACAAGATACCCGTAAAAGCCATTCTCGTGCCCGAAGCGTTAAGAGGATACGTCTTTATAGAGGCTCAAGGCCCGCATCTGGTGGAAGAAGCAATAACAGGCGTGAAACACGTGCGGTCAAGGATACCTGGCATCGTGAGTTTTTCAGAGATTGAAAGATACATCGTCAAGAGACCGATTATTGAAGAGTTAAGCGAAAACGACATGGTCGAGGTGACCGGCGGACCCTTCAAGGGCATGCGAGCAAAAATAACCCGAATCGACAAAACCAAAGCAGAGGTCACCCTCGAGCTTCTCGAGGCAACTTTCACGCTGCCGATCACCGTGAACTCCGATTACGTAAAGCTCGTTGAAAAATCAAAAACCCCAGGCGGTAGTGAAACCGAAAATGGCTGACAAGAAAACCATCGAACTCCTCGTTAACGGAGGACAAGCAAACGCCGGGCCACCACTAGGTCCAGCGCTCGGTCCTTTGGGCGTAAACGTCATGGCGATCGTGAACAGAATAAACGAATTAACAAAAGACTACGCTGGAATGAAGGTTCCTGTGAAGGTGCTCGTCGACCCCGACTCCAAAGAGTTTGACGTGACCATTGGGACGCCCACGGCATCCGCCCTGATTGTGAGTGAACTCAAAATCGAGAAAGGCTCGGGCACTCCAAGCACGCAGAAAGTCGGCAACCTTACCATCGACCAAGTCGTGCGTATAGCCAAAATGAAACGTGCAGAACTGCTGGCAAGAAACCTCAAGACAGCGACAAAGGAGATTCTCGGAGTCTGCGTCAGCATGGGAGTGACCGCTGAAGGTAAAGATCCTCGTGAAGTACAACGGGAAATTGACGACGGCAAGTACGACGAGATATTTACTAAGAGCTAGAGTCAAGCGAATACTTTTATAACCCCGTTCCATTCCCTCACTGGCACGAGGACCCCAAAATGCCCTTAGACCAGAAGACCATACTGAACGCAGTGAAAGAAGCAAGGGAGAAATCTGAAAAGAGAAGGTTCAACCAATCAATAGAGCTGATCCTGAAGCTGCAAGACATCGACATGAAGTCACCTGAGGCAAAAATCCAAGAAGTCGTCGAGCTACCACACGCTCTTGAGAAACCAAACAAGATATGTGTCATCGCCCAAGGAGAACTCGCGATGAAAGCGAAAAAGGCAAACGCGGATCATGTTGTTGAAAGATCTGAACTTGAAGGCCTAGCAGGCAAGAAACAGGAAATGCGGAAGATAGCCAATCAATACGATTTCTTCATAGCCGAAGCCCCGTTGATGCCCCTAATCGGAAAAACCTTAGGCTCCGTCCTAGGTCCGAGAGGAAAAATGCCTGTGCCAGTGCCTCCATCAGCGGACATAGCGAGTCTAATAGCGAAGCACAGAAAAACCGTTACCATAAGAATGCGCAACCAGCCCACTCTGCAGTCTCGCATCGGAATGGAGAACATGAAAGATGAAGAAATAACCGACAACATTTTGGCGGTAATGAGGGTTTTGGAAGGAAAGCTCAAGAGAGGAATCAAAAACGTGAAGTTCGCCTACATCAAAACAGCCATGGGCGCGCCCGTGAAGATTAAACCTTAGAAAGAGTGGAACTGAATGCCGTCCGAACAAGTTCTTCAACAGAAAATCGAAGAAGTCGAAGAAATAACAGACCTTATAAAGAAGTACAAGGTCGTCGGCATCGCCAGCTTGCAGAAGGTCAGGGCTGCGCAAATGCAGGAATTCAAGAAGAACTTGGCGGAAAAGGTTTACATGAGAGTCATGAAGAACACCCTGATCAAACTGGCGATAGAAAACTGTAAGGAAAAGCCAGACTTGAAGAAGCTTGAAGAACACCTTCAGGGGTCGAACGTTTACATATTCACAGATGAGGATCCGTTCAAACTGGCCCTGATACTGGAAAGGGGAAAGGTTAAGACAACGGCCAAGTCAGGGGACATAGCAGCCTTCGACGTCGTGGTCCCAGCAGGAAACACGGGCCAACCTCCAGGACCCATAATCAGTCAACTGAACGCCGTGGGCTTGCCAACCAGAATTGAGTCGGGAAGCGTCTGGATAAACAAGGACACGTTGGTCGTCAAGAAAGGTGAAGCAATCAATGAAAGGCTTGCCAGTATGCTGTCAAAACTCGGAATTAAACCCGTTGAATCCGGCCTGGCGATGACCTACGTCTACGAAGAAGGCCTTATCATAACTCAAGAGCAGCTTAGAATCGACTTGGATAAAGCAAAGCATGACATTGAAACAGCCTACGCCGATTCTCTTGCACTTTCCCTGAGCGCTGCTTACCCGACAGAAGAAAACATGGCCATACTGCTGCAGATAGCCCACAGACAGGCCTACGCGCTTTCAATGAACGCGGCGATACCCACTAAGGAGACGATAGAGGATTTGGTTAGAAAGGCCCATGCTGAAATGTTAGGTTTAAGTAGTAGATTGCCCACCTTAGAGCAAAAGGTTGCGCCAACTGGAAAAAGTTAAAATATTTGAGTTGAGAGGTGAAAAAGCATGGAATACGTTTACGGTGCAATGCTCCTTCACAAGGCAGGAAAAGAGATAAACGAAGAAAACGTGACACAGGTCCTGACGGCAGCAGGCATAAACGTCGAACCGGTGCGCGTCAAAGCCCTTGTTGCTTCTCTTGCTGAAGTCAAGATTGACGAGGCAATCAAGTCAGCCCCAACGATGATGGCCGCACCCGCAGCAGCTCCCGCAGCGCCAGCAGCAGAAGCCAAACCCAAAGAAGAAAAGAAGGAAAAGAAAGAAGACGAGAAACAGAAAGAAGAAGCAGCACTCGAAGGTTTAGGCGCATTATTCGGTTAGAACCTTCCTTTACCCCATTTTCTGAGTCACGTTAACAGCAAGAGTTTACTAGCTCATACTCCAACATTTTCTGAGGCGATAAACGTTGAAAGCTACCGCTACAGCTCATCCGATACAGGGACTGATAAAGTATCATGGATTGAAGAATCCTAAGCAGAGAATCCCATATCATGACAGCATATCTGTCTGCATACAAGCCTTATCCACCACGACCACCCTCGAGACGTTGCAAAAATCGAAGAAAAGCGAAATAACGATCAACGGAAGACAGCCGAACACCACTGAAAAAAAGCGAGTTGAGACCGTACTTGATAAACTCAAGGAACTCGCAGAGTATTCGGGCAGCTTCAAAGTCGTCTCCCAGAACAGCCTTGAAATGGGCAAGGGTCTGGGATTTTCAGCCTCCGGTTTTGCGGCTCTGGGCCTAGCCGCCGCAGAAGCACTCGATCTCAATCTTGACAGTGTAACACTCTCAGAAATCGCCAGGCTAGGCGCAGGTTCCGCAACGAGGAGCGTGGCCGGAGGTTTCGCAGTATGGTACGCCAACAGAAAAGGCAAATCCTACGCTGAGCAGTTGGAAACTTCAAGAAACATTGATTTTTCAATGGTAATCGTACCGGTTCGCTCGGATGTGAAAACTGATGAGGCACACGCAGAGGTTCTCAGCTCATATCTATTCAAGGCAAGATTGAAGAACATCGATAACATGCTCAAAAGAATGAAAAAAGCCATCCTTGAAGGAGACACGGCGACGATAGGCATGCTTGCTGAGGAAGACACGCTGAATCTCCATGCAATCACGATGACTGGCAAGTCTCACATGGTGCTGTGGGAGCCAGACACGGTTCGCGTAATAAAAGAAGTCATCCGAATGAGAGAAGAAGGAACACAGTCCTGGTACTCGATGGACACTGGCCCATCTGTCTTCATCAACACATACAAAAAAAGTGCTGAAAGAATAGCCGAACGATTACTTGAGATGGGCTTCGAGAACGCTCTGATCAGCGAAGTCGGCGAAAAGCCTTACTTAACTGGGAACCACCTATTCTAGCTTCACGTTCTTGGCTTTTCTCCAGTTTCTCAAGGTTTGCGTCGCGACGAAGGGTGCCCATCCGCAGATAATCATGAGAGTTCCTGGAAATGCCCCAATGTTGTAGGTCAGGATTAACGCTTCGAAAATGGAGAAGGAGATGGTCATCCCCACGACGGAGGCCAGGGCCAAGCGTTTTCCGTATTTCTTGTATGTCTGAATGGCAAGCAAACCCGCAAAGAAAAAGTCTCCCAAGCCTAGACCCAGTACCAACAAGCCTGTTCCCGTACTTATCACCGGAACGAGGGGCAGTTGAACCAGCACTGGGAGACTCAGACTCTCTGCTGCACTGGCAGCCTGCACCATCGTCTTCGTCACTAGGACCAGAATTATGTCCATAGCTGTTATCAAGACTCCGAAAACCGCCGTGGTCTTCCAGTTAAACAGGCCTGCCAAGTAAAGAGTGATTAGGATGGCGAAAACAAGACCGTAGACGTTAGACAAGTAGGAAATCCAGATAAAGCTATCCCGCAGGAACACGTACAACAGAATGAAAACCACCGGTCCTATTATTCCAATGTACCAGCGCTTGTTGGCCAGCAGATAACCAAACGTGTAAAGCAGCAGAGAGTAGGCGAACAGAAACAGCACCGTCAAAACAGTACTAAGCTGCCGAACGATAACTATAAGGCTAATCATGACGACCATCATGCCAACAAGCAGAACAGCGTCACGGACTCGAAATTCGGTCTCTTCAAACACTCCTTTGAGCTTGTTCTCGACCTTAGGGTATAGAAACATAGAGGCCAAAGTGACTGCGAGAAGAGTCAGAGGCATTGTCAAGTCAAATTTGAATTTGTTGTTGAAATACCCGTCATATGAAGTAAACTGGATAGACGCACCCCCAGGACCGTACAAAACAGCATCATAGATGTGAAGGCTAGTCTCGCCCGTGCCCTTCACCCGAAACTGGAGGGTTAACAGAGTCCCATTGTTGTTGATTGTCGCACTTTGAGACGTGAGATTAACAGATGCATAGACGTTGCCTGCAGAGTTGTCTATGCCGTATGGGGCATTAACATTGAAACCTGTGAAGATGTTGCCCACTCCAACATTCGTGCAGCTAACGAGGGTCGGATCGTAGCCCAATCTCATCGTGAAACCGTGAAGGTCAAGTGCCCCTATTGCAGTGACGTTAATGCTGACATCAAAAATTTGGCCGGTCACTGCAGAGTAGTTCAATATAACCAACGGCCGAACGACCAACTGTACCTGATTTGTTCCAGCTTCGCTATCACTGGATGCAAAGGCTGGCTTAACAGTTGATAACGCTAAGAACACAACAGCCAACAGCAGGATCATTGCAAGAAGTGCGAGTCTCTTATCCTTCACCATTTGATTAGCCCTCTTCCATCATTCGAAGGCTTATTCCATCAAGGTCGTCATCAGATACGAAACACATACGGGCACATACGTACCACGCACATTTATCTCTTTATGCAAAGAAGACAGCTTTGCGCCTTTAATACATCTTGTAGGAAAATGACATTTCGAACATGGTACCGCAGCAACATTCATAAACGGGAGGGTCTTTCTCTGTGTTCCTTATTACATAACTGCTTGATCGCGTCGTCAGTTCCAGACGTGCGGGCTAAACGTGGGCTTATCTTTTCAACTCGAGGATGATGGTGAAGATGGCTAGAGATGCGACGAGCGCTTCTTCGATCCTGACAGTCTCCGTTCCCTGCATTGGAACCATGTTGACCACAAAGTCCACAAGCTCACTCAAACGGCGACCCTCACGCTTAACTATGTCGCCTAAACCCTGGCTTGGGGCCCCGAAAGCCACAAGAACGGTGTTTGCTGCTTTCCATCTTTCAAGGACTTCTCCACTAACTTTGGCTAAAGGTGAGCCGTACCTGGAAGTGGCAACGGTCAGATCGAAACGCCTTTTTCTTAGGAAACTGCCGAACGGAAGATTTTCCACCGTGACAGTGTAGCCCCAGTAGGAGGGCGCTTCATCTCGATTCGCCAGCTCTACCTCGACAACCTTCCCAACTTTGACAATCTTCACAGTGACACGTTTGCCGATGGCCAAATCTCTGTCCCGGACTAGCGCCGGTTGTTCGACACCGATGTCCACAAGAGTCTGCTTCTCTGTTCTGGATAAAGTGATGGCCTCACGAAGGTCGCCAACTCGCACTTCATTCATTCGACGGTTCAGAGGATGGTGCGGTGTCCGCAGAGGCGGCAGTATGCCTGCGTACTGCAGATATGGGTTCAGCTTGAACAGTCTCTTCCGCAGATACTGCGGGGTCTCCAGATAGCTCAGCAACGTCGAAACCAAATCTGCCTCAATCTTCTGACTGCCACTGGGAGCGTCTGGGAAAATTACAATTTCGTCGACTCTGAAAATAGCAGCTGCTCTGCCAATCAAGCCTATTTTGGAAGTCTTTTCACGCAAATGGGGCGTATCAGACACGACGGATGCAGGTATAGCTATACAAAGTCTCTTCCTCGCCAACGCGGTTTCCTTCCTGTTCTTGGTGAAGACTATTATTGGGCAATTTGTTTAAAAACTCAAAGCATCACATTGTTTTCAGAACAAGGGCTTGAGAGCCAAGGAGATGACAAGACTGGAAACTGTGGATGATCCCGCGGGGATCAGAAGAATCGACAAGAGCGACATGCTTTCCTTCTGCGTTGAAGCTCCCGCACATTATGCGCAAGCCGCAAAACTTGCCAAAACCCTCCTGATAGATTACCCCAAACCTGACACTATAGTCGTAGCAGGCATGGGCGGCTCTGGCATAGGCGGCGAACTGTTAAAAGACTGGACAAGAGACCGAATCACCGTTCCAGTCGAAGTGTGCAAGGAATACTCACTACCTGCTTATGCGAACAAGCACACTCTGGTGCTAGTCGTCAGCTACTCGGGGGAAACTGAGGAAACTCTCAGCGTCTTCCGTGATGCGATCAAAAGAAAATGCATGGTTGCATGCGTGAGTTCGGGTGGAAAACTGCACGAGTTTTCTGAAAAACTGGGTTTTCCCCATCTGCTTGTCCCCTCAGGAATGGCGCCGCGTGCAACCCTTCCATACCTTTTCTTACCGTTGATCGTTACACTGGAAAAAATCGGTTTGATTTCCGGCGTTGATGAGGAGATTTCGGAAACAATCAGAGTATTGGAGCAAGTTAGCGCGGACAATTCTCCTGAAATACCGTCAGGCAGCAACTTCTCAAAGAAGCTAGCGGTGAACATTAATGGAACAGTTCCGGCTGTTTACGGCTTCGGGTTTTACCGGACAGTTGCCCAGCGGCTTAAGACTCAGTTTAACGAGAACAGCAAGAACCCGGCAAAATGGGAATTCTTTCCCGAACTCGACCACAACGAGATCGTCGGATGGGAAGAAGCGAAACAATTCAAAAAGTGCTTCTCCGCAATCTTTGTCCGCGACGGTGAAGAACCGCCTGAAATACGCCAGAGAATCGAGGTAACGAGAGAATTGATGAGTCGACACGTCAAAAAGCTCTTTGATGTCCACAGCCGCGGAGAGGGCCGCCTGGCAAAGATGACATCCGTCATTTGCACGGGAGATTTCACAAGTGTATACCTGGCCGTCCTGCGCGGCATAGACCCGACGCCTGTCAAGACGATAACACTGTTGAAGCAAAAGCTAGAACAGACCGGCGTGAAAGAAAAAGTCTTGCGTGAACTGCAAAGGCTTGCCCTGAAGTAGAGAACCCTTTCACTCTTCGTCGGCCACAAATTGTGTGAACATTTTTTCAGCCATCTCAAGCGTCACTAGGCGAGGCGGATGCTTGAAGCCATAGGCGCACACGGGCATTAAGGCCCCTTTCATCTTTCTTTCCAGAGCCATTTTGACCGCCCGCAGCACGTCAAGCAGAACAGAACCCGCGTTCGGCGCGTCGACGGTTGAAAGCTTCAGATCTATCTGAACCGGCACGTTGCAGAAGTGCACTCCCCTGATCCAGAAGTAACTGTCACGCCTGTTCTTCAGGAAATCCACATAATCCGTGGAACCAGCAACAACAGCAGCCGCATAAGGCAACGCTGCTTCAACAGATTGAGTCTTAACAGAACGTTTAACGTCTCTCGTCCGATCCAAAGTATCCAACGACTCAGTGCCTCCGCCAACATCGAGCTGATAAGTTTCAGTGATGTGAACACCGTTCATCGACAAAAGCTGCAACAAGGTCTTGTGCAATGTGGTTGAGCCAACCTGATCAATCAGGTCGTCCCCGACAACCGGCAACCCAGCAGCTTCGAACTTCTGAGCCCACACAGCGTCGCTGGCGATAAAACTGGGCGTGGCGTTCACGAAGGCACAGCCTGAAATCAAGGCTTTCTCAGCATACCATTGCGAAGCCTTCACAGCTCCGCTAGGAAGCAGGTCAAGCGCAACCTCGGCGTTGCTCTCCTTCAAAACCGTTGCAACGTTTGCTTCTGGATGAGGGCTTATCTGGACAACTTGCTTGGTGTACTCGCCCAACCCGTCAAGAACAGGACCCTTACGCACAACCACGCCAGACCATGGCACGTCCGCCAGTTTTGACACGTTGTTGGGCTCCGCAAAGATGGCTTCAGACAAGTCTTTACCCACTTTTCGGCTGTCTATATCGAACGCTGCGACGACTTCGATGTCCTTCGGATGAAAACCTCCGAGCACGGGGTTCCGCAGGCCGACACGTTCATCATTGCTACCTGTACCATAGTACCGCAAGCCCTGAACGAGGGCTGAAGCACAGTTTCCAACACCGACCAGTGCAACCTTAATCTTTGGCAAGCCATGACACCTTGTTTTGCAGTTCTTAATCAGCACGTGACTTAAAAAATGCTACGCTCTCGCCAACGCACGCTAGAGGCTATTTGGACTGAAACGTGGAAGCTTGTGTGAAGCTTATGCTTCATTCTAGTAAGCTTAAAGTCTCCGAAATGTTTAGTCTAGAAGAGGCTGAACAGAAATGGCGGATGAGTCGAAGACGTTTGACAAGTTCACGGCCATAAACGAGTTGGCACGTCGAAGAGGCTTTTTTTGGCAATCCTACGAAATCTACGGCGGCGCAAGTGGCTTCGCAACCTACGGCTATCTGGGGGCCAGGGTGAAGCAGAACATCGAGAGAAAACTCAGGGAACTCTTCGTTCATGAGCTCGGAATCATGGAGATAGAGTCGCCCGTTATTACTCCTGAAAAGGTTTTCGAGGCTTCGGGCCACATTGACCATTTCAAGGAACCCATGGTTGAGTGTTTGAAGTGCAAAAAGTGGTTTCGTGCTGATCACCTGCTTCGTGACGTTGCAAAGATAAGCGAGTCGGAAGCTGAAAGAATGAGCCTAGCCGAGCTGAAGGAGACGATTGAAAAGCGGAAGATTCGCTGTCCAGAATGTGACGGATTCTTCAACGAGCCCAGACTGTTTCTGACCATGTTTAAAACAAGCATAGGTCCCTATTCGGACGCGGTGGGCTATGGAAGGCCCGAAGCCGCGCAAGGCATATTTGTAGAGTTCAGGAGGCTCTATGAAATGGCGCGTGAAAAGCTTCCCTTCGGGGCGATGCAGATAGGTCGAGCCCTAAGGAATGAAATATCACCGCGGCAAGGCTTGGTTCGGTTAAGAGAATTCACTATCGCCGACCTAGAATTCTTCTATGATCCAGAAAAGCCAGACTGCTACATGCTGAAAGACGTAGAAAATGAAACATTACGGCTTCTCCTGGCAAGAGACAGACTGGAAGGCGGAGGAGATCACCGAAGTAACTCGGAGGAAATCACCGAGGTGACTGTGAAAGAAGCGCTGAAAAAGAAATACATCAAGGCTGAGTGGCAAGCGGTTTTCATGGCACTGCAAAAGAAGCTGCTCGTCGATCTGGGTGTCCCTGCTGAAAAACAGCGTTTCATCGAAAAACATCCTTGGGAAAGAGCGCACTACTCATCAGAAACCTTCGACCAAGAGGTCCTCGTTGAACGATGGGGCTGGCTCGAAGTGAACGCTTGCGCCTGCCGAACAGATTACGACCTGAAACGACACGCGGAATTCAGCGGTCAGGACATGTACGTCTTCAAAGACTATGAAAAACCCATCGAGAGAGAACAAATCGTCATTAAGCCTGTCATGGCCAAGCTGGGACCGGCCTTCAAGAAAGAAGCTGGAAAAGTCGCGGAAATGGTTGCCAAAACGGACCCAGAAAAGGTAGAAAGGGCTTTGAAGAAGGATGGCTACTTTGTGCTCGACGAGTACAGAGTTCTGAATGAACATGTTGACATCAAACATGAGAAAACCCTTGAACGCGGAAGACGCTTCATCCCCTACGTCATCGAGCCAACATTTGGCTCTGACCGACTCTTCTACGTAGCTTTTGAGTACGCTTATCAAACCAAAAAGGATAGAACCTTGCTGAGTTTTCCAAGAGACATTGCCCCTGTACAGGTCGGCGTATACCCTCTAATGAGCAAGGACGGACTGCCTGAAAAATCGTTGGAACTGCACAAAATGTTGCTCAAAGAAGGCATCGTTGCTGAGTATGATGATGCGGGTTCTATTGGCAGACGATACGCTCGTGCAGACGAGGCCGGCGTTTCCCTGGGCATCACGGTTGATTACGATACCCTCAAAGATGAGACCGTCACGATCCGCGATCGAGACACTTGGAAGCAGGTCAGAAGCAGAATCGCGGAGTTGCCCGAGCTTCTGCACAAGTATTTTCGTTGCAAAATCAACTTTGAAGACTTAGGTACACCGATTTGAACGCGCAGCTTTCGTTACCTTTTTTAACGATTAGCCATATCTAAAGGCAGGGAAGGACGGCCCTTTTTGCGGGCGGGAAAACCTTTGGTGCTTCCAGCAGAAACTGAAGAACGCGTAAAGCGCAGAGCCTTAAACGTTTGCCAAGACCACGTACGGAAGGTCTTGGACCTGACCAGAAAAGTCCCTCAGATGATAGATTATTTCATGAAGAACGACAAGGACAGGGCAGGACAGCTTTTCAACGAAGTCACGGGTGGGGAAGCTGAAGTGGACAAGGCAAGGCGATTGGTTTCACAGGAACTCGCCGAAATAGGGGCAATCCTGCTCAGCAGAGAGGATTTCCTAAGGTTCACGAACTTGACGAGTGAAATCGCAGATTTTTCCGAGGGCATAGCCTTCAGACTTGTTGAGATAATGCAGCATAACTGGAATGTTCCGATGGACATAAAGAAGGATTTGCTGAAGCTTTCAGAGGCCGTTTTCGAAACGGTGCTCAAACTCAGAGAAATGGTGATGGCCCTCAACTACGGCTCGACCAAAACTATGGAAAAGGCCAGAGACGTGGAGATAGCCGAACAGAACGTTGACGCACTCTACCGGGACCTCGAGATTAAACTCCTCAGCAGCAAAATGGACTTTCCCGCATTAATCCTGCTGAGAGATGTTCTGCAGTTGTTGGAGGACTCAGCGGATAAGGCAGAAGACGCGTCTGACGCCGCGCGAATTCTCTCGTTTATGATGTAAAGGACGAGAAAGACGGTGCGCAAGAAAATCGGCGTGGAGCTAATCGAAAATTTTTTGGTAGTTTGGAACCCAGAAGAAGGCTCAGAACTTTACAAGAAAGGCTTCTACGGAAAACCACTTGGAATCGCCAAACCCAAAATCCCAGAGTTCAACGTTCCTCTCATTCTGGATCTCATGGAAGGCCTGTACCTTACCGAAAAAGAAAACATAACCGTGTACGAAGGAACCGAAAAAAGGAAGGTAAGTCTCAAGAAACTCCGCCAGATGGCCAAGCAACTGTACGGCGAGTTCGAAGAAAAATACTCTGTTTACAAGGACCTCCGCGACAACGGCCTCGTTGTGACACCAGGAATAAAATTCGGATGCGACTTCGCAGTCTATAGACACGGCCCAGGCGTGGAGCACGCCCCATACATGGTCTCGGTGAAACTGGCCGATTCTGAGATGACGGCCACGGAAATTGTCAAAGCTGGAAGACTTGCAACGACCGTCCGAAAAAGATTCATAATAGCAGTACCCGGCCTAGAGAAGGACAAGATAGAATATCTGATCTTCAAATGGTTCAAAGCATGAACACACAACGGACAGCACCAGCCAGTCCACATCAGTACAGCCATCATAAAAAACTACGAAGAGTTGCAGAGCACGGCTATTGTTTGGACTTTATGATTTCGCTGATTTCTTGTTCTAGAGTGGGTTGGCGCGAGGGTTTTTCAACTATTCTGCCTATTTCTCTCCCCTCTATGTCGGCTATTATGATTAGAGGGATGTTTTCAACGTTGAGTGTTTCCACTTCTTGCGGTGAAGGTGGGATTCGCCACTTGTGCACTTGATTCAGCGGATCTCTCTTTAGACCCCCGAAGACTCTGACCTCCAGTCCCGCGGTTTCATTTATCAATGCCAAAACAGGAATGTTTACTGCGCAGTCCTTGCACCATCCTGATGAAAAAGCAATGATCACGTATTTACCCGCAAACGCTCTGAGTTGACTGATCGTTTCTCGATTAAGCTGGTATGTTTGCTTCCTCGTCAAGAATTTCTCCTTGAAAGGCTCTTCCAAATTGTTGATGTAATCATTTGCCGAAACAGTTCTTGTCCTGATTTCCATCAAGTTGAATGGCATGTTCGAGCTCCACCTCCAGGAATATTAACCCTAGTCTAGAAAAACAAGTTTGGATTTGGCGGTTTGTTCGAGATTGAGATGGCAAGTTGATTGGGTTCAGCCGGGCATTAATGTTTGGTTTGTGAACTGTCCTCTTACGTATTGATGTGGATATATTTTCGTTCCTTCCAGCATGCAGCCTTCTGCTATTATCACGTCGTCGGCTATGACCGTGGTCGAATCTATTTTTGTGGGTTTTTTCGCGGTTGACTGGACGGTCACGTGCCGTCCTATGATGCTCCCTTTGACCTCAGCCTTGTCGCCCACGATAACCCTGTCCATGATTGCGGAGTTTTCTATCTCCACGTTCTTGCCAATTTGAGTGTAGTTGTCTATGCACGAGTTGACTATTCTCACTCCGTCTGCTATCTTGCAGTGTCTTCCAATGAGGACGGATCCTTCAATCTCTATTTTTTTCTGCTTGATTTTCCTGAGGATTTCCTTCCTTCTCTTCATTGACTCCGTGCTTTCTCCCTGGACCCATATGCGTTTTTCCTCATCTATTCTTCCGCCGAAATCGGTCAGTGACGAAAAGCGTCCGTCGAGCATGTCATGCATGGCTTCCAAGTAGCGTCGAGGTGTTCCGACATCGTACCAGCTTCCTTCCAAGGTGAAGCCGTAGACTGGTCTACCAGTGCTTATCAAGTAGGGGATGAAGTCGTAGCCGAAGTCTAGGCGATGTCTCTCTTTGATTATCTGCGTGACTCCTTTTTCTTTGAATATCTTCCTTACGTCGGGAGAGAACATGTACAGACCGGTGTTGGCAAGGTCTGAGGGAGCCTCCTTCGGAGTGGGTTTCTCGACAAACCTGGAAATTCTCATTTCCTTGTTTATGTCAGCTATTCCGTAACCTTCGACGTTTTCGACTCGCCTCAATGCAATGGTCATTAGGGCGCCCTTTTTTTCGTGAAACTTCACGAGTTTCTTCACGTCGACATCAAAAATGTTGTCGCCTTGAACTGCAAAAACAGGATCCTGGACGTCGTAGTAGTCCATGTTTATCATGGCAGAGCTTGCGCTTCCAAAGTCGTCCACGTTAGGCTGATACTTTATGTGAACGCGTGGTGTTATGTCATATCTAGCGGAAAACCCGTAGCCCGACTCAAAATAATCGTGCAAATCCCTGTAGTTGGTGTAGCCCTTAACACCGAAAATAAAGTTCTTAATGCCTTGACGGGCAAGAGGCAACAGCGAAAAGTCTATGAGGGGCCTGTTCAACAGTCGCAGGCACGCCTTGCTGGTCTCGGCCGTGAGCGGCAGCAGGCGAGTGGCCTTTCCCCCGACTGGGATTATCACTCTCAACCTGTCCAAAGAATAGTTGCTGCTCAAGATTTCGTCACCAACGAGCTTTTAATGGATTATCAGCGTGAAGCGTATTAAACTTTCGAATTCAACCGAGAAATCTTATAACCTGCTCTGCTGAAAACCCTAAGAATCAAAGCAAGGTCTGAACGATGATGAGCAAACTCGGCGGCTACGCGCGGTTGACCCGTCCAGTGAACTGTGTGATGATGGGCATCGCGGTCATCGTAGGCGCAGCACTTGCCAACCCAAACGTGGCCAGCAGTTCTTGGCGAAACCTTTTCTATGGCTTTGTCACAGGTTTCATGCTGACCGCCGCCTCAATGACCATAAACGATTACTACGACCGGCAGATTGACGCCATAAACGAACCGAAACGTCCCATCCCCAGCGGTCTCATTAAACCCGAGAACGCCCTGGTATTCGCGGCGATTCTTTCAGTTCTGGGTTTCGTCGCAGCGTACCTGACGAATTCGTACTGTCTCGTCACGGCCATAGTAGCTTGGGTGGCCTTCGCCGCTTACACTACTGTTGGAAAGAGGAGCGGCCTGCCGGGTAACTTTCTTGTTAGTATATGTGTGGCGATACCCTTCATTTATGGAAGCGTAGCAGTCGTGGCTGAGGTCAAGTTGAATGTTCTGCTCTTTGCTTCCTTGGCCTTTCTTTCGAACACTGGAAGAGAGATAACCAAGGGAATCGTGGATGTGAAGGGAGACAAGGCTGCGAACGTCAAAACCCTAGCGGTGCGCTACGGAGAAAAGAGCGCAGCTATAGCGGCCGCCGCATTCTACCTGCTTGCGGTTCTGTTGAGTCCGATACCTTGGCTTCTTGGCCTCGTATCCTTCTGGTTCATTCCCCTCGTGCTCATAACCGATATTGGACTTGCAGCCTCGTCCCTTATGCTCCTCAGGGACTATTCGAGGGAAAACGCTAGAAAAATCAAGAAGAACGTGCTCCTATGGTTCATCATCGGACTGCTCGCATTCATCGTCGGTGCCATAAGATGAAACGTTGCCCTTTGAAGAAGTCTTTGCAAACGTTCTTCCAACGTTTCTCTGCTACGCCTACGCGCCGACTATAATCACCGTGTCGAGAAGCATGGATAAGACCAGTCACGTTTCGCGAAAGAGGCGCGTTCTGTAGCATGAACGGTCACGAGCATCGTTGTAAATCTGGTGCGGCTTGATTTTGAAAAGCCTTTTTCAAGCTTCTTTTCAACTGTCTGCCTTGGGTTGAGCTTGGGCCACGTCTGGATTCGTCCTGATTCGTCTGGAATCGTCTGGTATTCGTCTTGAAAAGTCATGGGTCGTCGTGGGTCGCTGCCGTTCGTCAAGCTTGAAACCTAGAAGTTCCTCAATGCCGAACCTTACGTGTGCTATCCAGTTGCCCGCACTAAACCATGAAGCAGAGTATTAACAGCTGGTACAGATAGGAGAATGAAGACGATGAACAGACGTATGAACCCGGGAACAACTGAGAACATAGCGATTGAACCGAGAGATTTCTGGGGGTGCCAAGCTGTTAGAAGCGCGCGCTATTATGAGAACAAGGTGTTCTAATGATTGGAATTATAAGCACGTCTGGGTAGGTACTATGGTGAAGGGGCATGTTGTCTTTTGAGTGTTGAAGATGACGCTGTTTTTGAGTACGCGCTTCGGGGCAAGGATTGGAATGTGTACTGGCTTCTTCTGAAGAGTGGCCGCGCCATGAGCGTCCGCGAAGTTCAGAAAACGCTGCGTTTTAGCAGCCCGAGCGTGGCGCAGCATCATCTTGAACAGCTTCGGCAGCTGGGGTTGGTCAAGAAGGAGGAGGTCGGCGGCAACTACGCGTTAACGAGCGAAGTCAAGATTGGAGTGCTTCGCCACTTTGTAAAGCTTGGAAGACTCTTGTTTCCGAGATACTTTTTCTACGCGCTCTTCTCAACCAGCTTCTATCTTTTCTACGTGTTCGTGCTGATGCAGGGGTTCACACGTGAAAACCTGTTCATCCTCACGTTCGGAGCCATCGTGACGGCAATCTTCTGGTTTGAAGCCCTCCGCATATGGTCCCTTAAACCGTACTAACTTCTGTACACGATGCGCCAAGGCGTAACTCGCGCGCTATACGGTGAATGCGTCGAATGCTTAATGGGAATACAGGAAGGTTTGCTATGGTGGATGGGGTTGTCCGTAGTCGTTGGCCAGGATGGCTAGATCTGAAGGCCCGACAGTGTTGTCGCCGGTTATGTCCGCGTTCGGGTTCCATTTTTGGTCGCCGGGTTTGGTTCCATATGCCAGTGCAAGAATAACCAAGTCTTGAATATTGATCCTCAAGTCTCCGTTGAGGTCGCCTAGAATCGTGACGTACACCGAGCTGCCTGTAAAGTTGTTGTCCATCGTGTAGGTTTCAGCTGACACGGGCCAAGCGTAGGTGCTGAGGGTGTAATTGTCGTGTGCGAGGCCTGTCGTGTTCCACAGGAAAGTGAGTGTCGTCGTGCTTGCTGCGCTCAAGTTGACGATTAGTTGTGTGCCTATCACGACGGACTTTGCGTAAGCCGTGACGTTGAATGTTTCAGCGTTTTGGCCGAAGTTGGCAACCGTAACTGTAAAGTTGCAGCTGAATCCTTCTCCAATTATGGACTTTGATGGCACGATGCTGTTGACGGCAACGTCGTGGCTAAATGACGTCCAAGGCACGATGAGTGGATAGTGATCCGTGTTGTTGTTGTCGATGATGTAGGGTGTGTCTCCTATGCCGTCGCTCCCATTCTGATCCTGATTTGGGCCGCTTTTGAGGTCTACTCCCGTGTAGTCGCTCCAGTGGTTGCCGCCAGAAGGATAGGCATGGTCCCAAGCACCTCTACTGTCTTGTTCAACGATTTGCACAATGTTGCCAAAGTTGTTGTGATAGACAA
>Ga0335070_10004210_pt1 | contig 16780 bp, 12 predicted proteins | sample Lox_Sample_13_FD_206722 | JGI IMG/M metagenome (GOLD analysis project Ga0335070, IMG submission 206722) | Soil microbial communities from Loxahatchee National Wildlife Refuge, Florida, United States - Lox_Sample_1.3 | ecosystem: Environmental > Terrestrial > Soil > Wetlands | place: USA... | reverse complement strand
GTGAAATAGAGGGACCGCGGGCGATCCCGCGGATTCTTACATGTGGGAGGTTTTCATATGACGATTCCTGAAGTACTCGAGGAGTTCGCGCTGGCAACGAGCATTACGAAGAAACCGATCTCGGCTCCGGAGGTGCTCAACGAGGCGTATCACTACGCGCGTCCGAGCTCGTTTTCGAGAGGACTGCGGCTCGACCTGGGCGGCCTCGCGATTCTGCTGATCTCCGGAACCGCGAGCGTGGGTCCCAACGGCGAAACGCTACACGTGGGCGACTTCCGCGCCCAAACGCGCCGGACGTTCCAGAACATTTCGAACCTGCTCGCTGCTGAAGGCGCCACCTGGAAGGATGTCGTACGCACCACCTGCTACCTGCGCGACATTGATCGCGATTACGTGGTTTTCAATGAGGAGCGCACGGCTTTCTATAAGACGCAGGGACTCGATCCTCTGCCGGCTTCGACGGGTATCCAGGCCAAGCTTTGCCGCCCGGACCTGCTGGTCGAGATCGAAGCGATCGCCATTTTCCGAACCAGCCGGCAGGAGGGATGATGTCTACGCGGTGGCTGATCGCGCTGGTTCCTGTGGCGCTAGCGTGGGCCCAGGGAAGTACGCCGTGCTCTTGCGGCGCCGATGCGCCGGGCCCGCCGCCGAATCGCGAGCTCCGGCCCTATGCCAATGCGCCGGCGGACTTGCGGCCCTTCTCGAAGTTCACCACCCCGTACTACGAGCACTACGGCAAGCTGGTGGAATATTACGGCGCGGCGCGCGACGTCGAAACCGTGAAACCCGGCGAGATCGATGAGGTCCGCATCGGATTTCTGGGCCCGGTGGAGAATCATCCCGATGAGCGGCTGGGCAAAATGATGCTCGCGGGCGCGCAGTTGGCCATCGACGAAGCCAACCGGGCGGGCGGATATTGCGGCAAGCCGTTCAAGCTGATGGTCCACAACGACCAGGCAATCTGGGGCGCGTCGAGCAACGAGATCGTCAAAATGGCCTACGACGACAAGGTGTGGGCGATGCTCGGCTCGATCAGCGGCGATTCCACCCACATTGCGCTGCGCGTATCGCTCAAAGCGGAAGTGCCCATTGTCAACAGCGCAGCAACCGACCCCACGATTCCTGAAACCATCATTCCCTGGTACTTCACCACCATTCAGGACGATCGCGTACAAAGCTATACGCTGGCGCGGCGCATCTACACGGATCTTGGCTTGCAGAAAATCGCGCTCCTGCGCGTTAACGACCGCTACGGGCGCTTCGGCGTGTTGAAGTTCAAAGACGCTTCGCGGCGGCTCGGCCACCCGGTGTTCATCGAGCAAAAATACCTGCCCGGCGACATGGATTTCCGGCGCCAGTTGCGGATCATCGGCGAATCGGGCGCGGACGGGATTGTGGTGTGGGGCGATGCGCCGGCGGCCGGCACGATTTTGAAACAAGCGCGCGAGATGGGAATGAAGCAGCACGTGTTCGGCAGCTACCGGGTGCTGGGCGATGATCTGCTGCGCAATGCAGGCGAAGCGGCTGAAGGACTCGAGATTGTTTTTCCATTCGACCCGACGCGCGACGATCCGGCATGGCTCGCGTTCAACGAGCGCTTCGAGAAGCAATTCAACCGGCGCCCGGAGACATTTGCTTCGCTCGCCTACGACACGATGAATATCCTGCTCGGCGCCGTCTGCCGGGCGGGCCTGAATCGCGGGCGGATTCGCGACGCGCTGACCGGTCTCGAGCGCTATAAAGGCGTGACCGGAGAGATGGTCTTCGATCCTAATTGTAAGAACATCGTTCCGATGTACCTGGCCACGGTGAAATCCGGTAGATACGAATTCCGCCGCTATCCGATGCAGATGCCGTACGCGCGGGTGGGAGAGAAGCCGGTGTCGTACAACGGGCCGCCGGTGACAGACGCTCCGCAGGGGCCCGTGCGGATCGGGGTCTTCGGGCCTGATGCGGCGCAGGTGTCCGCTGGACTCTCGCCCTTGGTCGAGCGCCACGCGGGACGATACTCGCTAGTGCCCATCGACTCGAACGTCCCCTGGGGCAAAGCGTCGCAGGAACTGGTGAAGCTGATCTACCAAGACCAGGCGCTGGCATTGATCGCGACGGATCGCAATTCGAGCCACCTCGCCGAGCAACTGGCGGTCAAAGCGTTTGTGCCTCTGATTGCGGTTTCCGCCGACCATAGCCTGACGTCGGTGAACATTCCGTGGGTTTTTCGCGTGCCGCCCGATACTCCGGTCAAAGAGGCGCTGCGCAGCCTTCTGGACGCAACGGAGAAAGCCGGAGCCAACCGGGGGCGACTGCGCGAGACATTAGCCTCAGGGATAAAACTCGGGGAGCTTCAATTCGCAGCGAACGGGGAACTGCGAATTCGCTGAAGCAAAACGCGTGGGTTCACGGACAACTGGGGGACGGCATTCCCATCGTCTGCTCGAGCAAGTCGTGCAATTTCCCATTACGAAGTGTGTTCGCATCTTTCTCTTCGAGAGTGAAATGGTCGGAGAGGAGGTCGCGAGGTGTGAAAAAAGCCTTGGCCAGCCCGTTTCGCGCGTGGTGCCGGCTGTCCGCGAAGATATGGTAGAGCTCGTGAGCGAGGACGCGGCCCAGTGCCCGTCCAAGGATGACGTCGCGATCCGCCCATTTTGTGTGGACCACCGCAGAGTTGATGAACTGCCGGACACGGTCACAGTCCACATCGGTGAACGGAGTGACGTGGCCGTCGCGGGAATAGCTCCAACCCAGATCTCCCGAATCCACGGGTGGCAACAGCAGATCATCCATCCGGCATTTGCCTTTGAATGAGACCACGGCCAATTCGCTGGACAGAGCCGATGGCGCGTGAGCCTCGATGGAACGCCACTCGAGCTGAAGACCGACCGGAGCCATAATCGACCGGACTTCCTCTTTCACGGTTTCCATCATCCGCGCGGAATATTCCTGCTCAAAATGGGTATACACGGTGACGGGCGGTATGCAGGTACCAATCGTCATGGGCTCTGCTGAACTGGAGAGTTTGAATACTGTCAGGAAGATCGCCAACGGGAAGATGCGCCGAGTCATCGAGAATCAAGACCTCCTTAGGTCCTGCGAATTCATCGGCAAACCGGGCCGAAGCCGATAGCCCGAACTCCAGAGGCCGCGAACTGGCGTGAGTCCGATCCTCAACGGTGACATCCCGCGGACACCCCGTTAATCCAGGACTGTTGTTACGGGGCCGTGCAAGTCAGGCACCAGGGCTAAACGCTTCAATCAATTCGGCGTACGAGATTACACAGGAGTGCCGCTGCGTGAATTTCCGACGATTTTGTGCGAAATCACCCCTTCAGCAACGCTGGCTGGAGTGGCCTTGACGCGCGCCAACGCCCGGCCTACCATTTCGGACAGAGGGGTGTGTTAATGTCTGCGGCACCTCAAACCATGTTGCGCTCCAAGCTCAAGGAGGTAACTTATGTCGCGCTCGCCTAAGTTGTTGCCGGTTCTCGTACTGCTCGGCGGCGCCGTAGCGTGCGATAGCGGGCGCCACTCATCGGCGGGTTTTCGCCTGCCGCTGGATGGAGATGCGGAGAACGGGAAAGCTACTTTTGTGGCTATGGGATGCCACCAGTGCCACGAGGTATCCGGTGTGGACCTGCCCAAGCCTGCGGTCCAGCCTTCGGTAATGGTCGCACTGGGAGGTTCGGTAGCCAGGGAAGTGACTGATGGTTATCTGGTGACTTCCATTATTAACCCGTCGTACGCGCTGGCTGCGTACCCGAGAGAGCTGATCACAGCCGGCGGCAGATCGCGCATGCCGGATTACAGGGACCGGATGACGGTTCACCAGTTGGTGGATACTGTAGCGTTCCTCCAGTCTCGATACACCGTCGTGCCCCCGTCGAGGGTTGCGTATCGCTGATTGCGAGGTCAGGCATCGGAATCGGGCCAGGTTCGCTCGAGGGGTATGCCGGCGGTTGCATCGCTGATCGGGAGCGTGGGGAGCGGAGTCCTGTTCGCGCTAGCGTGTATGGTGAGTTTTTGTCTGATTTATTGGCTATTTCGCTCGCGGCGGTAGTGGTGAAGCACGCCCCCGCAGGCGTGACGCTAGGTCTTATTCTTGACGCGACTCTTGACTGAATGTTTGGCCGCGTCGATCTGGAGGTTGGCCAATTGCTGATGGACGCGCTCCGATTGTTCGTGCAGGGTCTGAGTGGTCGGGTGAGCAGATGGTGCGGCACCGCGGCGTGCTCGTGCTGATTTGGCTTCCCGCGGCGTGGATCGCACGGGCATTTACGTCTTCATTATACTTCTGGGCGCGGGAGGGGAATAGGCACGAATTAGCTGGTGTTCGACGAATAAGGTCCTTACAATATGAGAGGAACAGGTCCGAAAGGTGACATGGTTCAGCGGGCGAAATAATGGGGAAGAATTTCAAATACGTAGAACTGAGGGTGCCGGCCAGGCGATTTGAAAACTGGGATGATTTCATCGCCGCCACACCGGAATACTCGATCGGGCTCGAGGTCATCGATGACACCCCGGGTCACCGGGGACACTGGGTTCATTTCGACCATCATGCGGGCGTGATTCGCGAGGCCACGATGAGCGCCTCGATGCAGGCTTACATCGCCGTGCGCCAGGGACGGCTGATGCAGAATTGGCTGGCGCACCGATGTCCAATCCCGGTTTACGTGTGGAATGCCGATCAGGACGTCTGCCTGGCGGCCTTTATCCTGGAGTATCACGAACTGCTGCAGCGGTTTCACGCCGATCCCATGCTGCGCTGGATCGTGCAATTCAATAACAAGATTGACGTGTGCGGCGGACTCTACCCCGTCGACCTGGACGAGGTTGTGCGCAACCACTTCACCTGGGTCTTTGAACCGTTCCGTCAACAGCGGATGCAAGGCAAGACACAGGGAGATGAAGGACTGGTGAAGGACACCATCCGCCGGGTCTGTGACCGCCTGGAGGATCTTCTGGAAGGGCGAGCCGGCACGGCGCCGATCACCGCGCGACCGGAAGTACTTTACCGGTCACCGCACGGCTTTGTGATCGCCGATGAGAAGGGCGATCCTGCCTCGCGGTTGGTGCTGGCGGTGCAGGGGTACACGAATTTAATCAGTCTGGTATGCCGGCGGAAGAACGGCCGGTACACGTACAGTGTGATTCGCGGCTCCCCGTACGATGAGGATACTTTTCAGGTCACCAAACTGATTGAAGCGTTCCAGGCCGCCGAAGATATGCCCAATGCGAAGATCTGGGGCGGGTCGAATCTTGCAGCCGGGTCGGACAGCGAGTTAGGCAGCAGCCTGCATTGGACGGCTCTGCGCGACCTTGCGGAGCCCATTGTGGAAGAGGCGTGGCGCGAGTCGGGAGCCGCGGCAGCGAGATCGCGAACGAGAGTGCTGATGGTGATGCCGGCGGACGAAACAGCGAAACTCCGGCCGCTCGTGGAGGAATGCGGCGCCGAAGTATTCACCGCATGCTCCTGTGCGGAAGCGCTCGAGGCGCTGGAGGGCGCCGGTTCGGTTCGCGCGATATTCACCACGCAGTTCCTGCCCGACGGCGGATTTCACAAGCTGGTGAGCCTGGTCCACGGCCGGTCCGAGTACACTCCCCTGATCGTGTGCCTGGCTCAGATTGACGGCGGGTGGATGGATCTGCTGGAGGCCGGGGCCTTCGACCTGATCGCGGAACCTTACCGGCGCGAGGAAGTGCAGCGGATCCTCGATGAGATTGCCGTTTCCCGGACGCGCCTCACGCCTGTCCGCTAATACAGAGGCGAGGGCGCGCCCGGGTCTGAGTCGTGCCGGTCCGATTTTGCGATTACGCTCCGGCTGCTTTCTTCTTTTGCCCGAGATTCAGGAAGGGCTCTTGCATCAAATCCGGCGAGCCTTCCAGTTGCGGATGCTGCGAGTAGCCGCCCTTGTTTAGCGCTGCGCGGGTCCGGGCCACGGCGTGGCCGAGGTCCTGGGTCAGGCCCATCGGACCGGTCAGCGTCTGCAGCAAGTAATAAGTCAGAGCGCCGTTAAAGCGCCCATCGATCTCAGCGTCGGCCGATGTTTCGCGCGCGCTGCAGCCGGAGATGAGCACGACATTCAGGTTCTTGACCACGTGCTCGAATCCCTGCAGCTTCATGCCCTTGGTCTCGGCAGTGCGCATTCGCCAGGCGATATCCGCGGGCATGGGCATGGCTTTGATTCTGCGCTTCGGCGGCTGCATTTCCCTCGCCAGGTCGCCGGAAAAGCAGGAATCGGAAACCCATTCGAAGTCTACGCCTTTGGGCACAGCCTTGAAAAGTTCGTTGAATTGTTTATCGCGGATAGCATGTTCCTCGGTCCAGTCGAAGTCGACGGGGCAGATACATTCGTCAACGCGCGTGACTTTTCCATCCTGGCCGCGGACGGGGAATTGCGCGCCGTGGCCGCTATAATGGAACACGATCCGGTCGCCCGCCGTGACACCTTGAAGGAGCCAGTTTACCCGCTCCAGAATCGCACTGGTTGTCGCGCGAGCGTCGGTGAGCAGCCGGATGTCACCTTCGTCAAAACCGCAATGGCTGACCAGGAAGTCGGCCATGTCCGTTACGTCATTCACGCAGCCCTGCAACTCGTTGCCGGGATATGCGTTGATGCCAACCAGGAAAGCCCGGTTCATAGTAGCCTCCTCGTTCGCCGATCGCGAACTGGCCATAGTGTACTCCTATGCCATCGAATTGGCGAGTATCCCGCAGGAAATTCAGTTGTGTTTCGCGGAGAACGGGCAGATAATGTCACCAACGTTCAGGAGGGAATTCAGGTGGAATTAGCCGCGGAATTAAACGTGGGCTGGTTCGGGCTGCGGTACTCGCGGCTTCCTGGGCTCTTTCGGTCTGACGCGCGGCGTGCTCAGCGCCGCCAGATAGGTATAAATGACCGGCGTGAGGTAGAGAGTGACCAACTGGGAGAACAGCAGACCGCCAACTACGCAGAGTCCTAACGGGCGCCGGGCTTCGCCGCCCGCTCCGTATCCTACGGCGATTGGGACCGCACCCAGCAGCGCGGCCATGGTCGTCATCATGATCGGGCGGAAGCGGATCAGGCAGCCCCTGTAAATCGCGTCCATCGGCTTCAGGCCCTCCAGTCTTTCGGCGGCTAGTGCAAAGTCAATCTGCATGATAGCGTTCTTCTTCACGATGCCGATGAGCATGATCAACCCGACGAAGGCGTAGATGTTCAGGTCAATGTGGAACAGATAGAGAGTCAGCAAAGCGCCGAAGCCAGCGGACGGAAGACCGGACAGAATGGTCAGCGGGTGGATGAAACTCTCGTACAGGATGCCCAGCACGATGTAAACGACCAGGATGGCGACAATCAGCAGCACGGAGAGGTTCTTAAGGGAATCCTCGAAGGCTTTGGCGCTTCCCTGGAAGGTTGTAGTGATGGACGGCGACAACACTTGAGAGGCAATTTCGCGGATCTGATTCACGGCGTCGCCCAGCGAGTGCCCCGGAGCCAGATTGAAAGAGACGGTAACGGCGGGGAATTGGCCGTAGTGGTTCACGCTCTGCGGTCCGGTGTCTTTGACGACCTTGGCCAGGGTATCCAAGGGCACGAGTTTTCCGTCCCCCGAGCGCAAGTAGAGCAGCGACATGGTGTCGGCGTAGGCCTGGTATTTGGGAAGAAGCTCCATCAGCACACGGTACTGGTTGGTAGGAGCGTAGATAGTAGACACCCAGCGCAGTCCGAACGCGTCGTAGAGAGCATTCTCCACCTGATTGACGTTCAACTTGAGTGCGGCGGCCTTATCGCGATCGACCACGATGTTCACCTGCGGGTTCTGAATAAGAAGATCGCTGGTGACATCACGGAGACCCGGCAGCCGCGCCACTTCGCGTTCCAGGATCGGCGCCTGGCGATACAGTTCCCTATCGTCGGGGCTTTGCAGCGTGAACTGGTAGAGACTCTTGGTGAGCTGGCCGCCAATGCGAATGGTGGGCGGATTCTGCATGAACACACGGACGCCGGGGAACTGGCCCAGTTTCGGACGCAATTCCGCCATGACCTGATTCACGTCGAGCTGGCGATCAGCCCGCGGCACCAGGTGGAAAAACATGCGGCCGAAATTGGGACCAGCCATTCCCGCGAAGCTGCCGCCCACCGACGAGTTGAACTCGTAAATGTTCGGGTCTTTTGCGGCTACACGCGCCACCGCCTGCTGGTATTCCTTCATTTGATCGAAGGATGTACCCTGCGCGCCCTCGACGATGGTAAAAATCGAATCGGTATCCTGCTCCGGAATGAAGCCCTTCGGGATCTTGACGAAGAGGTAGACGCTGGCCGCAAGGATCAGGACGAAGGCGCCCATCACTGCGGGACGGTGGCCCAGCACCTGGCGCAAACTGATTTCATAGACGTGCAGCATGCCGTCGAAAAAGCGCTGTGTCGCTTTGTAGAGGCGCCCGTGTTCGCTTGCCGAGGGCGGACGCAGAAAACGGCTGCAAAGCATGGGGGTCAGCGAAATCGATACGAAGCCGGAGATCAAGATCGCCACGACGATGGTGACCGCAAACTCGCGGAACAGGCGGCCGAGAATTCCGCCCATGAAGAGCACCGGGATGAAGACCGCCGCCAGCGAAAGGGTCATCGAAAGGATGGTGAATCCGATTTCTCTGGAACCCGCGAAGGCCGCCTCCATGGGACGTACTCCGTGTTCCATGTGGCGCACGATGTTTTCGAGCATCACGATGGCATCATCCACCACGAACCCGATGCACAGGATGAGCGCCATCATGGAAAGCTGGTCCAGGCTGAAATCCATCAGGTACATGACGGCGAACGTGCCTACGATGGAGAACGGCAGCGCCAGGCTAGGGATCGTGGTGGCCGAGATATTGCGCAGGAACAGGAAAATCACCATGATGACCAGACAGAGCGTCAGCAGCATGGTGAACTGGACATCCTTGAAACCATCCTTGATGAGTTGCGAACGGTCATAGACGATCGACATGTCGACCGAGGACGGTATTTGCGCCCGGAACACGGGCAGCAACGCTTTGACGGCGTCGGCTACCTCGACCGTGTTGGTGCCGGGCTGGCGCTGGACCTGGAGGGAAATCGAGCGGCGCTCGCCGTGGATCTTGTGGTAGTGCCAGGAGGCAGTCTTATCGTTCTCCACACTGTCGATGGCTCGGCCGATGTCGGAAAGCCGCACCGGCGCGCCATTGCGGTAAGCCACGATCATTGGCTGGTATTGTGCGGCGCGCTCGAGTTGCCCGTTCGAGAGCACGGTGTAGGCATTGTGCGGGCCCCAAAGCGTGCCGGTAGGCAGCAGCACATTCCAGTTCCGCAGCGCGTCTTCCACTTCATTGATGCCGATCTGCTTGGCCGCCATGAGCTGCGGGTCCACTTGCGCGTGCACGGCATACTTCTGCGCGCCCATCACCAGAACCTGCGCCACACCGCTCACCATAGAGATGCGCTGCGCGATGATGGTCTCCGCATATTCGTCCACCTCCCACATCGGCAGAGTGGGGGAGGCCACGGCGAGGTAGAGAATCGGCTGGTCGGCGGGATTCACCCTGCGGTAAAAGGGCGGGCTGGGCATGCCCGGCGGCAGCAACGGGCTGGCCTGCGTGATGGCGCTTTGCACGTCAGTTGCGGCGCCGTCCAGGTTGCGATCGAGGACGAACTGCAGGGTGATTGACGTAACTCCGAGCGCGCTCGAGGAGATCATGGAATCGAGACCAGGGATGGTGGAGAACTGGCGCTCGAGCGGGGTGGCCACCGCGGACCCCATGGTCTCCGGGCTCGCACCCGGCAAACTGGCGCTGACCACCAGCGTCGGAAAGTCTACGTTGGGCAGATCGCTGACGGGAAGAGAGCGGTAGGCGACAAACCCGAACAGCACGATCGCCATCATCACCAGCGCGGTGGCAACAGGCCGCCGTATAAACAGATCGGAAATGGTCGTCTCCTTTCGGCGCGCTACTTTTTGCTGAAGGTCGGCGCGTTCTTGATCCGCACACGCGTTCCCGACACAAGCCGGACATGCCCTTCGGTGACCACTGTCTCTCCGGCCCTCAGACCCTTCTCAATCACCTGATCGGTATCCACGCGGACTCCGGCCACGACAGGACGGGATTCGACCGTCCTGTCCGGCTTGACCACGAAAACGTAATCGCCGTCCTGACCGGTCTGCACCGCCTGTGTGGGCACCAACAGGGCATCCTGCAAAGTTCCCAAACGAAGGACCACGCGCACGAATTTACCGGGCCACAACCTGTGGTTCTTATTCGGAAATGTCCCTTTCAACTTGATGGCGCCAGTCGTGGCATCGACCGCGTTATCGATGAAGGTGAGTTGTCCGGTTTCCCAGCCGGTGTTATCGTCCTTACCGGGATTCGCCATCACCGCGAGTTTGCGGCCCTCAGCCATGGCCGCACGGACCTCGACCAGGCGGTCCTCAGGGATGGCGAAGGTCACATAGATCGGCTCCAGCCGGTTGATGGTGATCAGCTCGATGTCGTTGGCCTTAACAACGTTGCCCTGTTTCACGTTCAAGTTTCCGGTGCGCCCGTCGATGGGCGAATCAATGCGTGTGTAGCTAAGCTGGACCTTGGCGCTGTCGAGCGCCGCTTCATCCGCCGCCGTGGCTGCTTTCGCGGTTTCTATGGCGGCGCGATCCGCCATGACGGTCTCCTGCTTGGCATCCGCGTCGGTCTCGAACTGCTCAGCTTCCTGTTTCGCGATCACGTTCTTGTCATACAGATGGGCGTAGCGCTTGGCTTGCGCGCGAGAGAATTTTTCCTGCGCGATGTCGCGGCGCAGATTGGCTTCGGCCTGTTTCAAGGCGGCATCGTCGTGCAGCAGGTTTGCTTCGGCCTGTTTTACTGCTGCGTCGTAGGGGCGCGGATCGATAGTGAAAAGCCGGTCGCCCTTCTTCACGAAATCTCCTTCCTGAATGAAGACGCGCTCGAGAATGCCGCCGACCTGGCTCTTGACTGAAATGGTTTCGTAGGCTTCGACGTTGCCGATCACTTGCACGTCGATCGGGGCAGTCCGCTGGACAACGGTGGCTACGGTAACGGGCGCCTCGGGCGCAGCCCCGGCCGCCACCGTGCCTTTGCCGGAGCATCCCGCCAACAGGAGAGTAGCCAGCAAGCCGAGGCACTCGAGAATACGAGGACGCATAAATGCAACCAGTTTGCAATTCAAGGACCAGTTTCAGCTCTGGTTCTCTGGTTCAATTATCGCATTACCGGCAGGCGGTCTTTCGAACCTGCTATGATATCGACGGTTAGGTATTCGGCTTCGCGAGCGCCGCTGGGCATGATGTAAGCTCCTGAAACCAAAGGGCGGGAGTAACTCAATGGTAGAGTCACAGCCTTCCAAGCTGTTGGTTGCGGGTTCGATTCCCGTCTCCCGCTCCAGTTCTCCATTCCGTCAAGGCGTGGCGTAAAAACAACGACGTTTGGCGCGTAGGCGGCGCGGGATCACACTCCGGCTGGTCCCAGTCCACCGCTTGCCGCGAGCCCCAGAAGAGCGCCGAACACCACCACCACTCCGATCCCAACTCCGATGAGGATATTGCGCCTAGTGTGGCTTGGCTTTACGCTGTTGACGACCTGGACGGCGCGCACAGAATCAAGGGTAAATTGGGAGCGCTGCAGCTTCCGCTTTACTTCGTGATTCAGCACGAAGCCACTGTCGGACACTTCGGCGATCCAGCCGCGTATTTTGGAGCCGTCGTGAAACCGCACTTCGACTGGGGTGTCGGGCGCGACAGTACGTATCTGTTCCCGTACCGGAACCAGAGACCCTTCCTGGCTGTTGCACAGGCCGGTGGCCAGCCCTAGCGCGAGCAGTAACGCAACTCCGCGCCTCATGGCAACTGAATTCTACGCCCGGCAGTGAGAAGAGAGAATCACCAAAACGTATTACAATCAGCTCCCTAGCCCCGGATGCGCTGTGCGGCTGAAACCTTTGAGGCAGCGAGCGCACTATCCTTACAAGTGCGTGTTAACGTGGCGGGCGCACATTATCCTGATCCGTCATCCCGCGCCCGCCTCTTGCTGTTCACACCGTCAAAGCTCGGCGTAAAAACGACGCCGTCTGGCGCGCTGCCGGTGCGGGATCACCCTCCGGCACCAGGACCACGGAAGCGGAGCCCTGGAAGCCGGTTTCCCGCAGTAGCTGGAAGATTCGCGGCCAGTCCAGGCGGCTGGTTTCGGCGCGCACGCCTGGGGGCCAGCGGCTCGGGTCGTAGAGGTGAATGTGGCGCGCCTGTCCGCAGGCGGCGCGGATGCCGTGCTCAATGGAGGGCTCCGATTCGGCGAGCTCGTAGGTATCGAGCATGACGCTGAACGCGGGGCTCGCAATGCGGCGCACCCATTCCATGGCCTCATCCATCGTGTTGATGTAAGACGTCACGCCGGGATCGGCGGGCTCCAGCATGATGACGGCACCGGCGCGTTCGGCATGATCGGCAAGCTCGGGAAACACGCCGGCGGCGAGCGAGTCCATTTCTTCCCGGGTGGCGCCAGGGATTCCTTTGCCACGGGCTACGCCGAGACCGACTCGCGCTCCGAAGTAGCCCGCGAAATCGAGCATACGCTTGAACGCGGCGATCGACCGGCGGCGCACGGCTTCGTCCTCGTGGAGCAGGGCCATCCTCTGCACGCCCATTCGGCCTGAGTTCACCACCGGCATGACCGCGCCCGCAGCCTTGAGCGCGCCCTCCATCGCATTCGGCTCTGGCACCTTTTCGGGATCGGGCATGAATTCGATGCCGTCATATCCCCACGCGACAGCCTGCCTTGGCAGCTCGTCGAGATCGCCCGTCAGAACCTTCACGATGAAGCCGAGGTTCGCAATATCGGACGTTGAAGCGAAAAGGCAGATGGAGAGCGGCATTCAAATCCCCGGCGCGGCGGCTTTACGGGACGCGTCGTCGAGCACGAGCACCCAGTCGCCCTCGCCGGGCGGAGTGAACTGCTTCTTGCCGGTCGTTGGGAATTCGCCGGCTGCGTCCGATTTTCCTGTCCGCGGGTTGAACCACCATGCTTTGGCGCTCTTTCCAGCGATTTTGGTCATGTCCACGATGAACGTGCGGGCGGTGGGCAGATAGGCGATCACGGTTCCTCCGTCCTCGGTTCTGGCCGCCGCCAGATAATCAAGCCCGCGGAATTCGCCAAGACCATCGACCACCACTTCGTGCTTCTGATCCGGGACGAGTTGATACCAGGGCCGGGAAGTGAAGAGCGCTTTGAGCCGGGACATGTCCAGGGCGCCGGTAGAATCGAGCGCGGCTTGCCAGCCGGGATCGAAGAGCCAGATCGGGCGGTTGCCCATGAACTGTCCGGTGGCGCCGCACAGCAAGGCCCAGTAGGCTTGCCGGCGGATCTGCACCGCTGACGCGTTGTGTTCGCCCTCGTAAGTCGATTCGGTCAATTCAAACGGCATGGGCGGCACGCGATTGTAGTCGGCGAGCAGCATGCGGTGCACGATGCCGTAGGTGTAAGTGTCGTTGAAATCCAGCCAGCCGTCGTTCTTGAACTGGTCGAGCGCGGAATTTTCCGGATGGCAGTGCGCGGTGAACAGGTGGCGATTGTCGAATTCTTTGATACCGGCAACGAAGGCGTCCACGTCTGCGCGGGCGGTTTCGGGGTTGCGGTCGCCGCCGATCAGCCAGACCAGATTGTCGAAATCGCGGTAGCGCTTTCCGACATAGCGCCCCCAGCCGCGGCACTTCTCCGGTCCATTGGCAAGGACCTCCTCGATCCACCCCTCGTCGGTGCCGATGTAACCCAGATAGATGGGAGCCAAAAAGACCTGGAAACCTTTCTCGGCGGCTTTTCGGATCACCCAGTCGGCGTGTTCAAAGTATTTTTCATTGGGCGTGGAGAAGTCCCCGGGGGTGGTGAACGGGCCTTCTCCGTAGCGATTGACCGGGCCGCGGAATTTGTGCTCAATGAGGTTGACGATGAGGGAGTTGAATCCCTGGCTGCGGCGATGCTCGAGATACAACTCCGCTTCCTCCCGGGTGAGGCCCGATATTAAGGACCAGGGTGCGTCGCCTTGAACCAGAAATGGCGCGCCGCTTTGATCCACGAGATGCCGGTGATCGGGGCCGATGCGGAGGGGGTAGGGGCCGGCGGGGAGCGCCAGCGAGGCGCAGACAAGTGCGACGGGCAAGCTCCAACAACTTGATCTGATCATTTCGTATATTAACTGTATTCAAGGGCGACGCGGCTGTCTATAAACTTCCGGTTTAGTTTTGTCGGAAACTGATCCCCCGGCTTACAACAGAAATTCGTGGTTTTCTAATAGATATGCTCCTTGGATCTGCGTTAGAACGGTTGCGTCGGCGCGCCCGAGCAGGGGAGGGAAGAGTGTGATGATCGACTACGAGTCCCTATCGAATGAATACGTGTTGTGCGCAGCCAAGAGAGACAAGTCGCTGATCTTCGAGCGGGCGGAAGGATCGCGGCTTTGGGATATTCACGGCAAAGTCTACCTGGATACGATGTCCGGCTCCGCCGGCCCGGCGATGGTGGGGCACGCGCATCCTGCAGTGGCTGAAGCGGTGGCGCGCCAGATGGCGAAACTTCCCTCCACCAACGTCCTCCACCTGGGCATCCCGGTGATCGAGTTTTGCCGCAGGCTGGCAGCGATCGCGCCTCCAGGCTTGACCAAAACATTCCTTTGCACCGGAGGCGGCGAAGCCATCGAGGCGGCGATCAAGTTCGCCATGCGAGTGACCGGGCGCTCGGAAGTGGTTTCGCTGACGGGGGCGTATCACGGTATGTCGCTCGCCACCATGGGCCTGACGGGCATGCCGGCGCTGCGCAAGTGGTTGCCGGGCGCGATGCGCTGGCCGGCGTTTCGCCAGATCCCTTCGGCAGACTGCTACCGGCCGCCGCTGGGCGAGGGCCCTGACAACTGGCGCGCCGCGGTGCGCGCCCTGGAAGCCGATCTAGACGGCGCCAGTTCGGGACAGGTAGCGGCATTTCTGATGGAAATCGTGCAGGGACCCAACGGCCACACCCTGTTCCCCACTGAATATTATCGCGGGGTGCAACGGGTTTGCCGGGAGCGCGGCGTGCTCCTGATGGTGGACGAGATCCAGACCGGCTTAGCCCGCTGCGGTGCCACGTGGGCCTGCGACCTGTTCGATGTGCAGCCGGATATCCTGGTCGCGGGGAAGGCGCTGGGCGGCGGTGTGCCGATGGGCGTCTTCACGACCCGCAGGGACCTGATTCCCCAGGGTCTGGAATCGGAAGTCTGGCACATGCTGACCTTTATGAACCAGCCTATGGCGGCGGCCGCCGGACTGGCAGTGCTGGACATCGTGGAGAAGGAGCATCTGGCCGAGCGGGCCCGCGTTCTGGGAGCCACGGCGACGGAGTGGTTCCGCCAGCTCGCACGGCGATTTGAGGTGATCGGCGATGTGCGCGGTCCGGGCTTATTCATCGGCGTCGACTTTGTCGAAGACCGGCAGACCAAAGCTCCAGCTACCGCCGCGTGCCGCAAAGCGTGGGAGTGCGCTCTGGACCACGGCTTGATCACGCAGTTCGGGGGGATTGGCTCCAACGTGCTCAAATTCAAGCCGCCGCTGACCACGCCTGACGCCGACTTCAAACAGATGCTGGAAATCGCCGCCGACACCGTAGCCTTCATCCAGCGGGAAGTGGATCAACAAAAAATGAAGCCTGTGGCGGAGCCGGCCGGCATTGCCCGCTGAGCCGGCATCGCCCACCATGAAAGCCGCGGCTCATTCGACGCAGCCCGAAACCGGCGAAAGCCGCGCCGGGCAGAGCTTCAAGCCTGTCCTGTCTCTGTGGGCGCTGGTGCTTTTCGGATTGGCTTTTGTCGGACCGACCGCGCCTTACACGTTCTTCGGCGTTGGCTCGGTAAAATCGCACGGCCATTTCGCGCTGGTATATCTCATAGCCATGCTGGCCATCAGCTTCACCGCCGTGAGCTATGGGCGCATGGCGGCGGCTTTCCCCGAAGCCGGCTCGACTTACGCCTACGCGTCGCGCGCGATCCACCCGGTTGCCGGTTATCTGGCCGGATGGGTTATGATCCTCGATTACATTCTGATGCCCATGCTGTGCGTGATCATCGCGGCGGTGACATCGAACAAGCTGGTGCCAGCGGTGCCGTACACGGTGTGGGTACTGATCACGGCGGCCACTATCACAGGAATCAATCTCTGCGGGATTGAGATGACGTCGCGCGCGACCATCGTATTCAACGGCGTGCTGTCGATTTCCATCGTATGGTTTGTTGCCGCGGCGGTGCGCGCTCTGCTCGGCGGAACCGGCCAGGGCACGCTGCTTTCATTGAAACCGTTTTACGATGCGCCGGCCTTTTCGCTTGCCGCCATCATGTCCGCCACGCCCATTGCCGTGCTCTCGTTTCTGGGTTTCGACGGGATCTCCACTCTGGCTGAAGATGCCAAGGATCCGCAGAAGAATGTGGCGCGCGCCACGGTGCTGGTGTGCTTTGTGGCGGGCGTCATCTTCATTCTTCAGACGTATCTTGGACAATTGATCTGGCCGGACTACACGAAGTTCCATCCGATTGAAACTGCATTCTCTGATATCGGGCGCCTGATTGGAGGTCCGGGACTGTTTTTTCTGATCGCTTTCCTGGTGATCGCGCAGGCCTGGGCCAGCGGGATTACGAGCCAGGCGAGCGCCTCCCGCCTGTTGTTCGGCATGGCGCGCGATGGCCGTCTGCCTCATGGGCTTTTCGGCTACGTCCACCCGGTGCTGCGCACGCCCATTTATAGCGTCCTGCTGATGGGCGGC
>Ga0335070_10004208_pt1 | contig 16782 bp, 14 predicted proteins | sample Lox_Sample_13_FD_206722 | JGI IMG/M metagenome (GOLD analysis project Ga0335070, IMG submission 206722) | Soil microbial communities from Loxahatchee National Wildlife Refuge, Florida, United States - Lox_Sample_1.3 | ecosystem: Environmental > Terrestrial > Soil > Wetlands | place: USA... | reverse complement strand
ATGTAGGAGTTGTAAAGGACACGGCCATCCACGACATAGACGTCATGCTGTATTTATTCAACAAAGACCCGATAGCCGTGTATGCTAAGACGGGGAGCATGAGGCACAAGAAATTCGAAGATTACGCGCAGATTATGCTAACGTTTGAGGACCAAAAGACCGCGTTTATTGAGTCTAACTGGTTGACTCCATACAAGACTAGGATTCTAATTGCCACTGGAAGCGAAGCCATACTTAGTTTAGATTACATCACGCAAGAACTGCGGATTGAAGACGCGAAACAGACGGTTCAACCAAGGTATCCAACAACAGAACCATTGAAGCTTGAGCTTCGGCATTTTGCAAACTGCGTGCTTGGCAAGGAAAAGCCTTTGATCACTGGGTTGGACGGTTTGAGGGCTCTGAGGATAGCTGAGTCAGCTCTGAAGTCGTCAGCTTCAGGAAAAATCGTGAAGCTGAAGTAGAGGCGTTCCCCGAAAGATCAGGTTTTCTTCAAGTTGAAAGGTTTCCCTTCGGCAACTATCTCCTTTGGTATTCTTGCCTTCCATTTTTTCAGGAAGGGCAGGTCCTCATTCTTCTTTCGCAGCTCGTCAGGCAGCATTTCAGGAATCTCATCTCGGATTGGATACCATCGGGAGCATTTCGGACAGATTATTAGGCCTTCGATGATCTCGTCGTTTTCCTCAAAAACGTGAAGCTCAAGAGGATAGTACTTGTCAATCGGACACGCAAGGATGTCCATCAGCGACTTCCGGATATTATCACGCCCCAGCTTATGTTCAAGGCAAAAGTATAAAGCTTTTTCAGGATAACAGACTTGGTTGCAAACGGGTCACAAGCGCAAGTTGTCGCAATGTTAGTGGGAATCAGCATTGGGAATCGGGGATCTGTCCCCTTTTTGCGACCATTTGGATATCTAGGACTACTTGATGCCAGTTTGGACCGGTTTCTCTTACGACTCTACCGTAGGTGATGTCGAATGAAAACCCATGAGTCAGGAGTTTTTCTGCGACTTTGAGCTTGACCTTTTCCACTGGGTCTTCAGCCTTCTTGGCGTGCACGAAGTCGTAGTAGTGAACGGTTCCTCCGTTTTCTTTGAGCGCAAGCAGAGCATAAGGAAGGTATTCGAGGGCTTTTTCAGGCAAGGGCATGAGAACCCTGTCTGCAACGTGGTGCAGTCTCTTTTCGATGATTTCTTTCGTATCTCCAAGAATTGGAACGACTATTCCGAACAATCTGTTCGTTCTTACGTTTTCTTTCATGTACTCGACGGCTACTGGGTTAATGTCAATTGAGTAGACTTTTCGTGCGTTCGAGTACTTGGCGATGAGGATAGAGTAGCAACCTACACCTGCAAACATGTTCACAATCACCTCGTCATCTTTGACTGTTTGAGCGACTCGCATTCTTTCGTGTATGAGTCTTGGTGAAAAGTAGCATTTTGCGACATCGACGCTGAAGACGCATTTCGACTCTTTGTGAACGGTTAGAGTTGTTTTTTCGCCTGCGCCGTACTCGAGTTTTCGAAGCCTGAACTTGCCGCTGACGGCACCCGTTTGGAACAGTACTGTTTTGACGTTTGCGTTGTTAGACATGATCATCCGCGCGATGTCCTTGCGATGCTTTCTGGATTTCCGTGTGAACTGGATTATGGCAATGTTGCCTATGATGTCGTAGGAATTAGTGATGGCAATGTTTTCTTTTTCTCGACAACTGGGCGAAAGTCGAGTTTGCGAGTTTTTGGTCAAGTCTTATCGTTCCTATTGTTCAGTGATTGGGCTGGAAACGTTTAAAAGCAAACTGGCTTTCTCCCTTTAAGAAGAGGGAAACGTTTGGGCGAAAAGTCATCTTCGGGCATCGTTTACGAATGCGTCAAATGTGGCGCTCGGGTTCCAGCTGAAGAACTGGATATGCGCGGCGGTGAGACTAAATGTATTATCTGTGGGTATAGGATTCTGAAGAAGGTCAAACCTCCAGTGGTTAAACGAATCCCTGCTAAGTGAAGAAACGAAAAAGAGAGAATGTTTTAGCGGACTGTTTTGCTTTTCGTGCATTGATGCTAGAATATTTCTTTTTCTCCGATTTTGCGCAGTGTTTTGCCTCGAAGCCTCACAGTAGGTCCGATGACTTCGTCTGGTGGTTTTTCTATTGTTTTCCTCTTTATGGTTTCGCCGCATATTCCTCGGGGAAGCAGTCGTCTTTTGGTGCAGATTGCGTAGGTGCAGTTTGCGACGTTACACATATCTTCTGTCCATCTGCACCAGACGCCATCTTTTTGGTTTACGGTCGCGTTTTTCGTACATTTAAAGGCTTCACATGTTTGAGAACAACTTTTGACTTGTGCCATTACATGCACAACCTCTCGTTAAATTTGGTTTTGACAAAACTCTATGATTGTCTATTTCTTTCAATAGTAGAATTAACGCTTTTTGATATAAACTTTTTTCCCTAGGACTCCTTATTTGTGGTATCGGTTTGACTATCAGAACTGGTTTTAGCAGTGTCGGTTTGCGGTGTCTTGGTTTCTTGAGGTTTGGTTCTTTCAGGCTGGGTTTCTTCGGTTTCGGTCTTCTTGGGTTTGTTTCGTTGTCGTCTGTAGATTTCTGTGATAAGGAGCAGTACTACCACTGTTATGATGATGAGGATGGTTGCGAGTTGGCTTGCGTCAATGAGTGTACCCGCTACCACGATGTATTTGCCTATTGTAATTTTCAACGTGGTGGAGCTTTGCAGGTTTATGCCTTGACCAACGAGCGGTGTAGATAAATCGTTTGAGAAGACGTTGACTTGAAGGGTTCCTCCGACAAGATTATTGAAGGTGATTTTTCCGTCTGCCGCCGTTGTTCCTGTTACCTGTTGCTGTGCGTTGCCTTGTACCTGTACGTTCATTGCTGAAATTCCTTGACCGAAGTAGTCGAGGATCTGGACTGTTAGTGTTAGTCCATAAAGGTCACATGGGATTGTTGTTGCGTTATTTGTGAACAGGTCAATGGTTGTTTCGTTTAGGATTGCTTGGTTGTTTCCTAGGATTTGGATTCTGTATCTGCCGAAGGGGGCAGTGAAATTGATCTGTCCGTTTGTGTCGGTGTTGCCTTGGAAAATGGGTGCGCCTTCGAGGTCTTGGGCTTTTACGAGCGCGTTGTCGAAGGGTTGTCCGTTTGCTTTTGTGGCGTTGATTTGGAGGTTCAGGTTTGGACATGGGATAGTTATGTTGTACCATGGTTGTGGGGTGTTGTTTGTGAGAAGGTTCGAGAGTGGAGTTATGTTGAATGAGTTGCCGAATCGAGTGAGGTTGAGGCTGTACGTTTGGTTTGGGAGTAAACTGTGAATTATGACGCTTCCGTTCAGGTCGCTTGTGTATGTATTATTGTTTGGGCTGAGCAATACTCCGACTTCGGGAATTTTGATTTGGGTTCCGTTGACGTTTGCGATTATTTCGATTCCGAGGTTAGTGAGGTTGCATGTTATGTCAAGCGCTATCGTGTCGTTTACTTGGATGTCTTGTTCGCCGAGGAGCACGCCTTGGTAGTATGCTTGGCAAGTGAAGCTTCCTATTTCGAGGTAGAGGGTTACGGCTCCTGTTGTCGTGGTGTTTCCGCTTGTTGCTAAAGTATTGTTCTCGTAGGCTTGGATAGTGATGGATGCGACTGTTTCGTTTGCGAGGTTTTTAGCGGTGATGTTGATTGGGAATCCGGGGATGATGAAGTTTTGGCTGTCAAGGATGGTTTTTCTGGTTGCCGTGTTGACTGCGACGAGATTGACGTTGTAGGATCCGATGACTGCGGTTGTTGGGACTGCCCAGTTGTAGTTGATTAGGCCTGTTGGGTCGCTCGTGTTTGTTTGGAAGTTGAGGCCGTTTCCAGTTATTGCGAGGGTGACGAGTTCGTTTGGTCCGTAGAGTGCTTTGATGTTGACTGTTTGGCTTCGGTGGTATTGAGTGGAATTGACTAGTTGGATGGAGAATGTTGTGTTGGCGACTGTTGAGTTGAAGGAGGCTTTGTATGTGCCATAATAGCTTGTGTTCGCCGCTGCGGTGAAGTCGTTGGGGTAAGTGAGGGTTTTGGTTCCGTTTCCAAAGGTGGAAATAGGCAGGGTGATGTTTTGGGTGTATTGTGCATTGGTCGGTGCGGTGATGGTTATTGCTCCGGTTTGATTTGCGCTTGCGGGTGCGCCGGTGACGTTGACTCTCACGGGCACTGAGTCGCCTTCCTGGAAGGTTTTGTTGGTTGGAACGTCGATTGAGTAGGTTGTGGTTACTGTGAAGGTGCTGGTGGCGTTGTCACCTGTTCCTTTGTCGACGATTTTTATTATGTGGGCTCCTGAGGCTGCGTCGGGAATGGTGATGTTGGAGTCTGCAGAATTTGTGTTAACAAGGGCAGTTCCGTTTGTGAGGTATCGGTCGTCGAAGTAGATGCTGTATGTGCCGTTGGTTGTTGTTACGTTTGCTGAGACTAGTGCAATCGTGCCGACTGGGCCGGATGATGGACTCACTTGGTAAACGACCATTCCGGCAGATGCGTGGGGGAGTATTGAGACGGTCAGTGTGACCGTTGTGAAGATTAGGAAGAGGAGTGTGAATTGTTGGAGTTTCTTGAAAGAGGTTTTGGTCAAAGTTTTCCCTCGCGTTTTTGGATGAAATGTGTGAACATGTTCTAACGCTGAGTCCATTTTAAACTTTACCTTTTAAGCATGATTACAATTGGATGCTTTTTAGTGTAGGCCTTCAATATGGCCTACTCAACATGGCTAATGAAAGAAAAACAGTCTAAAAGACCCTACCCCCCCTACCTTTTTTTCTTGTGCAGTGCTGTTTGCGGTGGTTTGGGCGGGAATTGCGGGAGGGTTCTTGATGGAAAAATGCGTGGAATGCATGTTGACTCGTGTTGGAACTTACGATTTGGCAATGGTTTTAGCAGATGGTCTTTCCTGTCTTGGAGTTGACGAGGTCATTCGTTTGTTCCGCATCTTTCGTGTGCGCAACTATTAGAGCCGGTCCCCTGATTGACCATGGCGAAGAATGGCACAAAAAGCCTTTTCAGAGACTTAATTGTACCTAGATTGTAGTCTGATAATATGCAGGATACTTCCAGCATTGACGAAGTCTTCAGCCAAGCCAGCAGAAAGGAAAAGGAACACGATTGGCTGGGCGCAGTCGAGATTTACAGGAAAGGACTTGGCTCTATATCAACACAGGATTTCTTGAAGTTAGGCGAACTCCAGGAACGCTTGGGCTATGCTTTTCGTCGGGCCGCAATGCAGGCTGACGAAGTAAATGAATTTAATGACCGAATGAAAGAGGCGGCTGCCAGCTATGACAAAGCTCGGGAAGCTTACAACAGCATCAGTCAAGATGCGCCTACTTTGCAAGCCAAAGTTCTTCGATGTGAAGCGGCAATAGCGTACGTTGACCATTGGTTAGCTATTGACAGTTCTGAGAAGAAGAAGCTCTTGGATGAATGTTGGAAGCTTGCGACGGCAAGTATGAATGCATCGGAAAAAGCAGAGGAAGGTGTCGAATACGCAAAAACCTTTACTCAACTTTCAGACACGGCGGTTTTTCTGTTCACGCGTGAACCCGATTTCAAATCTCGCGAGAAAGTGATGGAAGCAGCAGTCGAGTTTGGACGGAAAACGATAAGATACCTTTCAGCCTCGGGAGACTCTTCAGAGCTCACAAAGGCTTACGCCAGAACAGTGGTTTTCCTAGGAGTTTTTAGCTATTACTTTCGAGACATTGATGAAAGGGAGAAATATCGACTGGAGGGTCTTAGCTACTGGAGCAAGGCTAAGGAGCTTTCCGAAGAAGTAGCCATGGCCGAGTCGATTTATCCTGTTTTTGGAGGTCAAGTTTTCTTCGGGTTAGAAGGCTCCGACGAAGCGTTTGACAACTGCAAGAAGGCATTGGATTATGGCAGAAAGTGCAATGACAAGTTCATTATCGGTTGCGCGCTGGATTGGCTCGTCTACCACACTGCCTGGAAGGTTGAAGGAACCGATGATCCAGCTGAGAAAGATCGCGCAAAGGAAAGAGTTCTGAAATATGCGGAGGAATCACTGTGCGAGTTGAGCAAGGTGCGCTTCGTAAGCCCAAGGGGCGATTTCGCCTGGGCGAAATCAGTAGAAATCATGCGTATCGTTTGGCAACGTGATGTCGAGACTGACCTGAAGAAAAAAAGAATCTTGGATGAAGAGGCTTTCCAGTGGGGTCTTCGAAACCAAAAATTGTACGAAGAATCTGGTTATCCGGAAATCATGATGAACTGGTATGCTGGGGGAGCCTCGATTCGCCAAAGGCAGGCTGGATTTGAAGAAGACCGCGCGGATAAAAAAAGAGGTCTCGAAGAAGCTCTCGTGTATATAAATAAAGCCAAAGAAATTGCCGAGAGACTTGAACCTTTTCTTTATTGGAATATTGGTATCGGGCGAAGTTCGTTAGGAAACATAGAATATGCACTAGCTGAAGTGACGGAAGACCCGGAGAAAAAGAAGACTTTGCTTGAGACCGCAGTTGCCGACAAGCAGAAGGCAATAGAATTATGCCTCAGAGAATTGACGTACATGAATAAAAGAGGCTCAGGGACTTCTCTTTTCGCTACTGTAGGAGCGTTGCAATACGGATACGCAAAAGCACTTGTTCGTTTGTCCGAGTTAACGGGCGACAAGGAGCGACTGAAAAAGGCAGGACAGAGCTATGACGCCTCAACCGAATCCTATCAAAAACTCAGTTTGGTGAGCAGAATAGCGGAGAATTGTTGGAGAAGAGCACAAGTGTTTGACAAGCTTGGAGAACAGTTGACTGCTTCTCAGGATTTTGAGTGCGCGGCACGGAGCTATTCTTCAGCACTAGAAAAGTTTCCACAGCTCAAAGCCTTCTACAATGACCATGCCCTGTACATGCAAGCTTGGAGCGAAATTGAAAAAGCAAGATTTCACCATCAAAAACAAGAATACAAAATAGCAAAAGAACATTTCGAGAAAGCCGCAGATCTTCACAAATCTATAAAACGATTGAACTATCTAGCACCAAACTATTCTGCTTGGGCAAAGCTTGACGATGCCGAGGAACTGAGCAGAAAAGAGAACAGTGAAGAAGCTCTACAAGCCTTCGAAGCAGCTTCTTTGCTTTTCGAGGAAACCAGAAAGTCTCTAGAGAACCAGCTGCCTGTGATCGAGGAAGACGAAGAAAAAGAGATGGCAACAGACATGCTGAAAGCTACAGGCTTGAGACATCAATACTGCGCAGCACGAGTCGCAGTTGAAGAAGCCAAGATCTTTGACAAGAAGGGCGATCACTTTTCAAGCTCAGAGAAGTACAGTTCGGCAGCAGAAATCCTTGGAGGAATACAGGAAGCTGTGGAAACAGAGCGGGAAAAGAAGGAGTTCAACCTTATCGCAACTCTTTCTCAGGCTTGGGCAAAGATGACCTTGGCTGAAGCAGAGGAATCGCCAGGTCTCTACGCGGAAGCATCTCAACTCTTTGAGAAAGCCAAAGAACTGAGCCCCAACGAGAAAACAAAGATATTAGCATTAGGACACAGCAGGTTCTGCAGAGCCCTTGAGGCTGGAATGGGATTTTCCGATACGGGAGATGAAAAACTCCACGAAGCCGCTGTCGCGCAGCTCGAAAGCGCTGCAAAATATTATGTGAAAGCTGGTTATCAGAGCGCCTCAGAATATGCAAAAGCAACCGAACTCCTTCTGAACGCTTACTCAACTATCAACAGTGCTAAGAAAGAAGTTGACCCTGAGAGGAAAACCAAACTCTTCGCGATGGCTGAGAAAATCCTCCAGACTTCAGCGGGATCTTTCATGAAAGCAGAACATCCCGAGAAGCGAGAACAGGTTCTGAGACTTCTGGACAAAGTGAGAGAAGAAAGAGAATTGGCTATGTCCCTCAGTGAGGTACTGCATACCCCTGCAGTTGTATCCACGACGACTGCTTTTGGCACACCAACTCCGAATCATGAAAACGCTGTAGGCCTCGAGAAGTTTGAGAATGCTAACATACAGGCAAATATCATAACTCGTCAAAGGCAACTCAAGATCGGCGAAAACTTGGAATTGGAGATAGAACTTGTCAATGCTGGAAAAGGCGCGGCGCTCCTGATCAAAATAACTGAACTGATTCCAAAAGGGTTCGAGTTGGCAGAGAAGCCTGAAATTTACAGGGTAGAGGACAGCTACTTGAACATGAAGGGAAAACGAGTTGATCCATTGAAGACCGAAGAGGTGAGGCTAGTACTCAAGCCGAAGGTTCAAGGTGAATTCTCACTCAAACCTACGGTCCTATACCTTGACGAAAACGGGCAATACAAGTCGCATCAACCTGAGCCAATATCTCTCACGGTTACAGAGCTTGGAATCAAGGGCTGGCTCAAAGGGGAAAGATAACCTTCAAGCAAGTTTGCGGAAATCAGACACTGCTCGCTTAGGGTTCAACGAACGTTTTTTGGACTCGCGCTAGCGTATCGACAGAACAAGGTACAATCAAATTCTCCAAAAATGAATTAAACCCCTCAACCGTAACAGTAGTCGGACACCCGAGTGACTTGAAATGATCAACGAAATCCTGAACTTGGTACACAGCCATGATAAGTGGCGCACAAAACAGTGTCTGAACCTCATCCCATCCGAAAACGTCATGAGCCCGGCAGCCAGAGCGCTACTCTCATCTGATTTGGCGCATCGATACACCTCAGTAGACAGATTTTATATGGGAACCCGCTTCACCGATCAAATTGAACAGTACGGCGAAAAAATCGCAAGAGACCTCTTCAAAGTCGAAACGGCTGACCTACGTCCCCTTTCGGGGCACATTGCCGACCTTATCGTTCTGGGAAACTTGACAGAACCAGGCGACACCTTACTGTGCGTCTCAGAGCAAGATGGCGGTTATCCTGGAATGTGGAAAAGCGGCTTAGCAGGTTTTCTTAAACTCAAAGCCGTCGGCTTTCCCTTTTCCAAGAAAGACTTTAACATACGAGTCGAAGAAGCACGAGAACTCATCATCAAGACCAAGCCGAAAATAGTCCTTTTCGGCGCTAGCCTAATTCTTTTTCCCCACCCTGTCAAAGAACTGGCCAAAACTGCACGAGAAAACGGCGCAACCGTCGGGTTCGATGGTTCACACGTCCTCGGCCTAATCGCAGGCGGACAATTCCAAGATCCAATTCGAGAGGGAGCTCAACTTCTTTTCGGCTCAACTCACAAGAGCTTCTTTGGACCGCAAGGAGGCATGATTCTAGCAAACAATCATCCAGGCAAACACCTCAAAAAGAAGATTTATCCAGGCTTCGTCGACAATGCCCACTGGAACCGCATCGCTGCACTGACCGTGGCCCTTGCAGAGTTGAAAAAGTTCGGCAAACCCTATGCAGCCCAAATTGTCCGCAATTCCAAAACATTGGCCAAGGCGCTCCATGACTTTGGATTCCCAGTGAAATGCGAACATCTAGGGTTCACTGAATCGCACCAGACAATCTTGGACTATGGAAACCCTGATGAAGCTAGAAGCGTCGCTGAAAGACTTCAAAAAGCAAACATAATCACAGATTGCGTCATAAGAATCGGAACCTGCGAAGTCACAAGACGCGGAATGAAACAAAGAGACATGCACAAGATCGCGGAGCTTCTCAAGAGAACTGTCATCGACCGAGAGAAACCCGAAACCATCAAGAAAGAAGTAGCCAGACTTTCAGCGGAGTTCCGAAGAATTCAATACTGCTTCGAATCATGAATAACCTTTGGATAGCGCTCGCTTTTTTACTGTTCTGGCACTATTGTCCTGTCATTTCTCAGTGAAGATATTCTACTTTTCTTCCTTGTCTGGGATGAAGTCCATCGAAATTGAGTTTACGCAGTGTCGAGCATTTTTCTCAGTGAAGCCTTCTCCGATAAACACATGCCCCAAGTGTGCACCACAGTTTGCACATGATATCTCAGTGCGAACTCCGTCGGGGTCGGGACTCTTGTTCACCGCGCCTGGGATCTCTTCGTCGAAGCTTGGCCACCCGCAGTTCGCCTCGAACTTGTCTTCAGAACGGTAAAGCTTTGTCCCGCATCTCTTGCAGATATATGTGCCTTTTTCCCAATTATCGTTGAATTTACCTGAAAAAGCTAATTCCGTGCCTTTAGAGATGATTACTCTCTTCTCTTCCTCAGTTAACATCCTGTACTTCGATTCTTTCTTTGACATCTCATCACCCAATAAGAAAACCTTACAAGCATGTGATAACTTTGTCGGACCAATAAGCGAAGCCAATTCTCATAAACATCTGTGACCATGAAAAACGATGCCGCAGATACTCCTTTTCAGAGTTGAATCTGTCTCAAAACGCTAAAAATCGATCCGAACCATACGCCGAATTTCAGGCGAAACAGACCGCAAATCAGGTCTTCAAGGAAAAACCCAAATAAGCCAACTCTTTAATTGTAAAGGGGAATTACACATGAATTTGAACTGGGCGTCATCTCCAGAGAACCCTCCTGCTACAGATCAGACACCTGTGCCTCCAGTACCGAGCAGAAGGTCAAGAAAAAAGATCTTTGCCATTATCGGAACTGTTTGTGTTGCCGCTGTTGTTTTGGCTCTTGTGTTGATGTTTTTGATCCCTCCAAGCAGCGGGGAAACAATACCTTTGAGCTATAACTACACCCCACAAGAAGAAATGGATTACAACATTACCATGACCGGATCCAGCAGCACAGGGCAAAATATCTCGACGCCCGTTGTAGAGAGTCTCAGCCTTTATGTGATCAGTTTCGACGGAGAAAACTACACCATAAACGAGACTGCGACAGTCCCAATGCCTTTAAGCGCCCCGATCTCTTACAGCATAATCGTGAAGATGAATAAGACGGGGTACACTACGAACCTTAATAGTACCAGTGGACTCTCTGCTTTTTCAAACATGTTTGGCGGTATTTGGCCGTTTGGTCAAAAAACCGGAGTAAAAGTCGGGGATACGATACAGGTGCCTTTGAACGAAACCTCTCCAACCTACAGTCTAAACGGAACCATAACGCTGAAGTTCGGCGAAGTCCAGAACATCACAGTGCCGGCCGGTGTGTATCGAGTATTCAAGATCGACATCTCAAGCGGCAACATATCGATGATAGTCAATTCACCGGGAGTTCCTGGCAACTTTTCAATTTCGGAAATCTTCTCCATCAATGGACAAACATACCTTGAATATGGAACCTGCGTTTTGGTCAAATCTGAGCTACAGGAGATGATGGCGATACAAACAGGCACCATGAATTCCACTCAAAACATCTCTATGCAGATGCTACTCGTTCATCACGTCAAAGGCTAACAGGCTGCGAAAATAGCATGCAAAATTCACGAGTCAGACTCATTGTACAGTCCGATAGTCAATTTTCCTAGTGACGGAAAATGCGAAGCAATAAACCATTGAGATGCCAGAAATGTGGAAAACCTATTGGTTACGTCACTGTACTAGCGAAGGGCATAACAGGTCTACAACAGCCACTTCAAGACGTGAAGCTTATTGCCATATGTCTAGAGTGCTCTCAGAAGTAGCATACACACGTTCTTGGGCAACTTCTCATTCAGCTGTTGGTAATCTAGCGCGCGCTAAGCCAATTCGCCGTGTTCAGGTATGGCTTTTTCGACACGGTATTTTTATATCATGCTCTGTCCGTTTAATTTTAAGGAATGCAGCATGGTCTTCGGTCTTACTCGGAAGTCCAAATATCGTGAATTGGAGAAGCAGAGAGACGAACTAAAGGCTTACATGAATGTCCTCACTGCCGAGGTGGGAACGCTTCGAAAAGAAGTTGCAGAATTGAAGAAGGATATGAGGACCTCGAAAGAAAAGACCCGTCGACTTCAGGATGAGACGAATACTCTCCGCATCCAAAGACAAGGGCTAACCGATTCCATTGAAATCCTTACTAAGGAAAGGGAGATCTTTCAAAAAACCATTCAAGAGCTCTGTCAGGCCGTAAGGAAACAAAAGCGGACTCGTTGACTTTTCTTGTTCTAGATTTTCTTAACCATCAAAACTATTTTTATTCCACTGTTCACTAACCTTCAAATGTATATCCTAAAAAAAAGCGACCCAGCATGGAAACAGCCCCTCCGCCAACTCTCATCAACGTTCTAAAAAGACAAAAATACCACCTCATTGGGCGACATTCCGCGGTGAAAAGATGCAGATGGTTCTATGAAACACTAATCAATGACCGCCCGTGTTACAAACAGAAATTCTATGGCATAAAGACACATCAGTGTATCCAAATGACCCCTGCCACATTTTATTGTACTCAAAAATGTATCTTCTGTTGGAGAGCTCAAACCGAAGACCTTCATATCACGTGGAATGAAATGAACCTTCCGATATGGGACAACCCAGAGGAAATAGTTGAGAAAAGCATCGAAGCCCAGGAACGTATATTGACCGGCTACCCTGACAACCCGAAAACCAACAGGAGAAAATATCGCGAAGCGCTTAGACCGAGACATGTAGCCATCAGTCTGACTGGGGAACCTACACTCTACAAACACATCAGCGATCTGATTGAGGCCTTTCATGGAAGAGGCTTCACAACGTTTCTGGTATCAAATGGAACCATCCCGACTGCACTGAAAGACTTGAAAGAGGAGCCCACGCAACTCTACATTTCACTGTGTGCCCCAGACAAAGATACTTACGAACAGACATGCAGACCTCAAATCTCAAGAGCCTGGGAGAGAATCAACGAAACCCTAGAACTTTTGCCCAGCTTCAAATGTCCAACTGCGTTGCGAATAACGGCGGTCCATGGGTTAAACCTAAAGAATCCGGCAGCTTATTCCAGACTGATCGAAAAATCGAACCCAACGTACGTCGAGGTGAAATCATACATGCATGTGGGCTATTCGAGACTCCGACTGGGCTATGAGGGTATGGCAACTCACGAGGAGATCCGTGATTTCTCCTCCGATCTAGCGAAAGAAACAGGTTACAACCTGATAGATGAATCAAAGGACAGCCGCGTCGTACTGTTAAGCAGACTTAAACGTCCATTAAAATTCGGCGATGCTTAAACTGCATTGTAATCAATACAAAAGCAAGAGATCAAGTCAGATTAGCCTTGGTTTTCGTTGAATTGAATGAGAAAAAAACTTAAATATTTGCAAGGGCGAAAGGGTGCTCTTCATACTGCAGATTGAATCAAGGTGTCAACGATTGGTCAGTAACGGAAAAGGGCGACTATTCAAAAGAAAGGACGGAAAATACCTAGTCTATCTACCGAAAGACTTGGCCGAAGACAGCGTCTTCCCCTTCAAAGGCTCAGATTCTATCTTCGTCAAATTAACTTTCAAACTCGGGGACGATAAACTGCTGGTAGAAAACTGGAAAGAGTAATCAAAAAGAGAAGGATACATGTCATTCTCCAGCAACTTCAAATTCTAAGCCGCAATTGGCACAGGCTAGTCGAACCCTGATGTTCACTCTCGCACGCGCGACGTTTCTTGAAATTTGGTCTCCTTACGCAATTCACATTCAATTCTGATTTACTTACAAAAAGGCTACGTCAAAAAGCGCGCTCGCTCCTTGTTTTGGTGCGGGGGATGTGACTTGAACCGTTGCAGAGTTACCATTTTTGGAAACGGACTTTTTCCTGTCCATTTCCATTTCCATTTTCTCCTGATGGTTCTGCAATTTCATATTGTTTAGATTCTTCTTAAATGATTTGTGATTCAACACTTTATCCATAGAGTAACCTGAACTACGATGAAAAACTTCTAGAGACTCCCTGAAATCTCCATTTTTATGTGTTCTATTATTGATACCATGTTGTTCTGAAACGTGGTCTTATAACATGGCAATTAGAACTTGTTATCGATGAAATGCAGAAGAATTGTTGTTGAGACAATTTTATGCCTTCTGTTGATCATTATGCCAATCTTAGCTTTCAATATCCAGTATGCTAGATCAGAACCTAGACCTTGGATTGTGGATGATGATGGACCTGCCGACTTTCACACGATACAAGAAGCAGTGAATGCAGCAGGTTCGGGAGACATTATTCTGGTCTGTACAGGCACTTACAAATTGATGTCTCAAATCATGATAGATAAACCTCTAACGTTAATTGGAGAGAGCAAGAGCAGCGCAATAATCGATGGCACTGATACATGGAGCCCTACAATAAGAGTCACAGCAGATAACGTGACAATAAAGGATCTCACTCTTAACGCCTGCAAGCAGAATTACTGGCCCAATGGCGTACTTGCGGGGATCTTGATCGACTCTAGCCATTGTTTGGTTGATTCTAGCATATTTTCCGGAGATTTTGGTGTATTCTTAAGTGATGCTTCTTTCAACGTAATAAAGAACAACGTTTTTTTCAACTGTGGATGGGGTGTTGGAAGTCAAGGGGATTCGAATTTCAACTTCATTGGCCACAACAACATATCTCTTGGCGCATATGGGATTGGGAAACAGTTCGGCGGTCAGAACAACACTGTAACCAAGAACATAGTGACAAATTGCTCCTATGGCATTATGGTGCACTTTGGCTTGAATGATGTTATCTTTCAAAATGAGTTGTCAGAATGTGGAACAGGAATTGATCTTGAATATTCTGACAATGAAAACGTCAGAGGGAATATGATCTCATACAATGAAGAAGGTATCAGCATCAAAACAGATCGTCCTGTTAGGAACTCAGTTTGCTTGAACAATTTCGTCAATAATACTGAGCAGATGTGTTTTCCTTATGGCTCAGATCTTCCTATGATCTCTTATGGTAGTTATCCATCTGGAGGAAATTACTGGAGTGACTACAACGGAGTGGACCTGTACAAAGGAGTTTTTCAGAATGTAACTGGAAGTGATGGAATTGGTGACGTGCCACATGTCATAAATGTGAACGATACGGACAAGTATCCACTCATGGAATCTTACACACAAGTGATTGGAGACGTCAACTTTGATAGGAAAGTCGATGCAGAAGACATTTCCACATTTGTTTCGGCTTTTAGCTCTTTTCCATCCAGCTTAGAATGGAATCCATATGTTGACTTCAACAATGATGCTATTGTGGACATCTATGACGCTATAATACTGGCAAACAACTTGAAAGAAAGCAACTTAGTCGGTGTCTAGACTTCTAGAGACTCTGAAATCTTGAGGAAAGGTGTACCATCAAAACTATTAGCTGAGTCATTCACTAGTTGTCTTCTGAGAATATGGGTTACTTATCTAAAGGCTACTACACGATTTGCCTAAGCCCCGTGGCTTCTATAATCTTGCTAATTATTCTTACCCCACTTAGTATGGGACCAGTTAATGAGCTTCTGTATATCGTACATAACGTGTTGGTAATGGGCATACAAGCCTGTGGAATTGCTCTCTGTGTTTGTGGTTGGAGAAAAAATGAAACCATTGAAAGCCTTGTGAAGCCCAAACAGAAAGACTATGTTTCCATCTACATTCCTTTCAGTGTAGCTTTGTCTATTCTCCCAATTATCTGGGGAAGCTGGACAATCTACTTGGAGTATTTCACCTTGAATTATGAGAAGCCATCTTGGCTATACAACTTGACAACTACGGACTATTTCTTTCACATAACTTCAATTCTTATTGGAACCATAGCACTTGTTTCAGGTCTTATTTTCTTGGTCAAAGTCTACATCTGGAAAAGTCCAAAGACTGCTATACAGAGAACTGAACAGTGATAACAAGCTCAGATGAAGAATAGAAAAGAAGCTCAGTTCTAGCTCTATATGTTAACAACAAAAAGATTCCTTGAAGCTCTTCTCTTCTGTAATGTGCTTGCTAATCTCACTATATACTGCAAACAGGTCCTGTTTTGGTGCGGGGGATGGGACTTGAACCCATGAACGCCTGCGCGACAAGGTCCTAAGCCTTGCTCCTTTGACCAAGCTCGGAAACCCCCGCTCATCAATCAGCTAGGTGTTGAATTTCAACGTCTTCTTTTATATGTTTAGCCCACAACCTTAGGAACGCTTAAAACGTAAGAAACATTTTCGTAACTAGTAAACATGAAGCGCCTCGGTAGCCTAGCCCGGTGGGGCTCCGCCTTGGTAAGGCGGGGGTCGCGGGTTCGAATCCCGCCCGAGGCTCCATCTAGCGTCAAGAAAGGCTTCGTGGAAGGTCCGAAAATGATATAACGTGAGGCAACTAATTCGCGAAGTGGTGTTACTGTGAGTTCAGAGAAACAATTCACTGCTGAAGAATTGAAGAAATACGATGGAAAGGATGGAAAACCCGCATACATTGCCTACAAAGGCAAGGTCTATGACGTAACTGATGATTTTCTTTGGGTCGAAGGTGACCATCAAGGGGAACACTCTGCAGGCGTCGACCTTACCGAAGATATGTCGCGTGCCCCTCACTTGGAAGACGTGCTTGAAAGAGTCAAACTGATCGGAGTTCTGACAAAGTAGGCAAAGAACAAAGAAACTCGCTGTTTTCTTGAGTATATTCTTGTTCGTCAAATTCGTAGCACGACAAAACGTTAAAAGAACTGCACTAGGAAAGTGTTCTTGTGGGGAACATGAAGAAAGGGAATTGTTTTGGCCTTTACATAGACGGAAAATGGGTTGAATCCGTCTCAGGAGAGACCTTTCCTACCGACAACCCAGCAAAGCCGAAGCAAATTCTAGGCACTTTCCAGAAGGGAAACAAGGAGGACGTCGATCGAGCCGTCGAAGCAGCCGAAGCGAGATTTGAGAACTGGAGTGAAACGCCTGCGCCGAAGCGAGGCTTAATTCTCCTCAGAACCGCCCATTTGCTGCGCTTGCAC
>Ga0335070_10004207_pt1 | contig 16785 bp, 17 predicted proteins | sample Lox_Sample_13_FD_206722 | JGI IMG/M metagenome (GOLD analysis project Ga0335070, IMG submission 206722) | Soil microbial communities from Loxahatchee National Wildlife Refuge, Florida, United States - Lox_Sample_1.3 | ecosystem: Environmental > Terrestrial > Soil > Wetlands | place: USA... | reverse complement strand
CGCGCATCTCTTCTACCTCCACGTCCTTGCCGAATCGCCCGAGAACCCGCTCGGCTCTGGCGTCGTAGACGGACGCCTCCACGCCGACCCGGGTGAACTTGGCGTATTTGCCCCAGACCTGCTCGTACGTGGTGACGGAGGCCATGACGAGCGTGGTGATGCCAAAGGCTTCCCGGAGCACGCGGCCCTCCTCCGCGGTGGGCCAGCCCACGGTCTGCAGGCGATCGAGCAGTCCCGCGGCCCATGGACCGAGCCCGAGGCCCTTCGCCTCGGCCAGGAATTCCCGCGGCCCTACGATCGCGCCGGCATCCCGCACGGCATTGACCAGGAGCGCCGCCGCGGTCTCGGCCGTGGCGCGATTCTCCTCGGAGGATATGCGCGCGAGGACGAGCCGCCGCGCCGCTCCCAGACGATTGCCGTCCGAGGCGCTCGGCGGGGGCAGCATCAGGGCGCAGCCGTTCGCGGCGAGCCCCATCGCGAGCAGAACGACCAGCGCCTTCGCTCGCGCCTTCATGAGCGCGTCCCCCGCCCGCTGGCCGCTCCGCCGCGCTCCAGGCTGAGCTCGCCGGCTCCGATCCGCTGGCGGCGCAGCATCACGCGCAACCGCAGCACCGCGCTCGCGTGGAGCTGCGACACGCGGGACTCGGTCACCCCCATCACCGTGCCGATTTCACGCATCGTCAGCTCCTCGTAGTAGTAGAGGGCGAGCGCCTGTCGCTCCCGCTCGGGCAGAAGGTCGATGAGTCGGCCGAGGAGGGCCCGCCGCTCTTCCTCGGCGAGGGTGAGAAAGGGATCGGGGGCGCTCGCATCCTCCACGCTGTCCATGAGGGTCGGCTCGCCATTGCCCGGCGCGCCGGCGGCGCTCAACGATACGAGGGTGATGCCTTCGCCGAGGGAGGCGCGATAGGCCTCAGGCGCTATTCCCAGCTCCTTGGCGACTTCCTGATCGGTCGGTTGCCGGTCCAGACGTCCGCTCAGCGTATCGATGGCACGCTGGGCATCACGCATCCGCTCACGCGTGCCGCGCGGGACCCAGTCGAGACGGCGGAGCTCGTCGAAGATCGCCCCGCGTATCCGGTGGCTGGCGTATGAGGAGAAGCCCACGCCGCGCTCGGGGTCGTAGTCGTCGACCGCGGCGAGGAATCCCAGCAGTCCGGCGGAGAAGAGATCGTCGATCCGGAGATGCTTGGGCAGCCGGCTCGCGATGCGCGCCGCGAGATACTTGACGAGAGCCAAGTCGGCCTCGACCAGCCGCTCCCGGAGCGCAGGATCCTTCGAGCGGCGATAGGCCCGCCAGAGCTCGAGGCTGGATGTCACGTGAGCCGCCATGGTCCCTCCGAAACGCGCTCCCAGAAGGTCTTGGCCGGGGCGGTCCCGGCTGTGCCCCCGGGCCCGAGCAGGCGCCCGACCAGGTCTTCGATGCAGCGCGAGGCAGGCGCCCGAGGAGCGAGAACGGTGAAAGGCACCTGCTGCACCACCGCCTGGGCGACCCAGCTATCCATGACCACGAAGCCGGCATCGCCCGGCGTGTAGCCGAGGAAGCGAGTGAGGATCTCCGCGAGCGAGCGCTGGACCTGACGCGCCTGCCTGCCGTCGCGCACCATGTTGATCAGGACGTGAAACGGGTAGGCCGGGAACTGCTGGATCACGACCTTCATCAGCGCGTAGGCGTCGGCGAGCGCGGTGGGCTCGGGCTGGGTGACGACCACCGACTCGTCACTGGCCAGGATGAGGCTCAGGACGGTGTCGCTGATGCCCGCTCCTGTGTCGATCAGCAGGAAGTCGACGGCCTCCTCGATGTCGCGGAGCTGCTCGAAGAGCCCGGACCTGTCCGCCTCGGAGAGGCTCGCGAGCTCCGCGACCCCGGAGCCGGCGGGAATGACGAGGAGCCCGTTCGGCCCCTCCATCACGATGTCCCGGATGCGCTTGTCTCCCGCGATCACATCGCGCAGGTCGTACTTGGGAGCCTGGCCCATCAGCACCGTGAGGTTGGCCAGCCCGAGGTCTCCATCGAGGAGGGCCACCCGGCGCCCCTGCCGGGCGAGAAGCAGCCCGGTGTTGAGCACGAGATTCGACTTTCCCACTCCTCCCTTGCCGCTCGTGAAAGCGATGGTCCGGCGACGGTGGCCGGTCGGAGATGACGGCGCGGCCTGCGAGGGATCGAAGGTCATGAGATATGTGCTCCCTGAAGGGTGCGGCGGATCAAGCGTCGCGGGTCCGCGGGATCGAGGTCGCCGGGAATGTCGCGCCCGGTTCCGACGTACGACAGCGGCAGGCCGCTCTCGATGCACACGTCGATCACGGAGGCGCAGCTCGCCGTCTCGTCGAGGTGGGTGAAGAGCAGATGGGTCACGCCCATCGCGGAGAAGGTGCGGACGGCCGCCCGGGTGTCCGCGGCCTTGCTCGTGGCGGACAGGACGAGATGAACTTCATCAGGAGCGGCCGCCCGCAAGAGCTCCTGGAGATGCCGGAGCCCGTGGCGATCCTCGGGCCCGACGCCGGGAGTATCGATGAGCACGCATGCTCGCGCCGCGGGCAGCGGGAGCGGAGCGGCCAGCTCCTCGGGCGTGAGCGCGAGAAGATAGGGCACTTCGAGCAGGGAGGCAAAGGGCTCGAGCGGGCCTGATCCGCCGAACCCGGACCCGTCGGCATTGACAATGGCGATTCGCCCGCCGGTAATCTGAGCCCGCGCGGCCAGCTTGGCGAGGGTGGTGGTTTTTCCCGCACCGGCCGGTCCCACGAGGGCGACGCGGAGGGGACCGGGCGTCACCGCGCAGCCCGCCACGGCGATCATGCCCGCCATGTGCTCTTCGACTGCCCGGCAGCCCGCCGCGTCGCCCAAATCGCGGTCGGCCTGGTACGGCGGCACGCTGTTCAGGATTCGCACGGCAAGCGCCGGGTCCATGCCCCCTGACAGGAGCCGTTCGTACATGGCTCCCAGCGCGTGCGGCACGAGCCGGTCGCCGGCGGACCTGACAAACAGCGTGCGCAGCTCCGCGAGTTCAGCCCGCATCGTTTCCGTGGAAGGGGACGGCTCCGGTTGCGCATGCGGCGCGGACGGAATGGCCGGGGACTCGGGACGGTCCATCGCGGCGAGGATCTCGACGCCACCGCCGCCGAGGAAGCGAAGCGGCCCCCACGGTCGAGCTGCCTTGGAGTGCAGAATGACCGCCTCGGGTCCCAGCTCCTCACGGACCCTCCGCATCACCTCCGGCATCTGCCGGCCCTTAAACCATTTGAGGTGCATGTCGTAGCTCCACAGTTCCCAGGGTCTGGACGTTCACGTGAGGGGGAAGCTCTGCATAGGACAGGACGCCCAGGTGCGGCAGCGGCCGCTCTGTGATCCGCCGCACATGGCGACGAAGCGCCGCCGGGCAGAGCAGCACCGGCTTGCTATCGAAGGACAGGCCGCTCTCCAATGCCCGCGCGATGCCGTCGAGCAGGCTCTGGCTGTCTCGCGGCGCGAGCGTCTCCTCGCCGCCGATCTCGGCAAGCCCGGCGCGGAGCTCACGCTCGGCATCCGGCGACAGCAAGAGCGCCCGGAGCCCGCCGTCGGCTCCGAGGTACGGACGGCAAATCGTGTCAGCCAGCGCCGGACGCACGTGCTCGGCCAGCAATCCCGCGTCGCGCGTGGCCGCCCCCACGTCGCCGAGCACCTCGAGAATGGCGGGAAGGTTCCGGATCGAGACACCCTCGGCGAGCAGCCGCTGCAGCACGCGGTGCACGACGGCCAGTGGGAGCACCGTGGGCACGAGGCCTTCGACGACCGCGGGATGTGTCTCCTTGACCTTGTCGAGCAGCGCCTGCACCTCCTGCCGGCCGAGGAGGGCCGCGGCCTGCCGCTTCACCGTCTCGCTTAGATGCGTGGCGATCACGGTGCTCGCGTTCACCACCGTGTACCCCGCAGCGAGCGCCGGGTCCTTCCCCACCTTGGGAATCCAGCGGGCGGGCAGGCCGAAGGTGGGCTCGCGGACCTCGAGTCCATCCACCTGCCCGTCGCTCGTGCCCGGATTCATGGCCAGGAGCCGGTCGGGGAACACCTCGCCCCGGGATATCTCGCTCCCGTGAAGACGGAACACGTACTGGTTCCCGCCGAGCGCCGCGCTGTCGCGAACGCGAACCGGCGGCACCACGAAGCCCAGCTCCGTCGCGAACTGCCGTCGCAGCGCCCGGATACGGGCGAGCAGGTCGCCGCCGTCCTCGCCCTTGGCATCCACGAGGGGGAGCAGACCGTAGCCCAGCTCCACCTGCAGGGGATCCAGCGCCAGCAGCTCCTCCACTTTTTCGGGTCCAGGAGCCGTCGCCGGCCTGTCGCCGCCGTCGGCCGGAGCCGCCGTGCCAACCGTCCGGAGACGATAAGCAAGCAGGCCGAGCACCCCGGCGGGGGCGAGGAACGGAAGAAGCGGCATCCCCGGCATCAGACCGAGGACCCCGAGCACTCCGGCGGCCACGCCCAGAGGCCGGGCGCGCTGCGTGAGCTGGGACAGGAGCGCCTCGCTCAGATCCGACTCGGACGCCGCGCGGCTCACCACGATGCCCGCCGCGGTCGAGGTGATCAGGGCCGGGATCTGGGCGACGAGGCCGTCGCCCACGGTGAGTATCGTGTAGGTCGCGAGCGCCTCGTCCAGGGCCAGGCCGTCCTGCAAGAGGCCGATGGCCAGGCCGCCCAGGATGTTCACCGCGGTGATGATGATGCCGGCCACCGCATCGCCGCGCACGAACTTGGAGGCGCCGTCCATGGCCCCGTAGAAGTCGCCCTCGCGGGAGATTTGCTCGCGCCGCTTGCGCGCCTCCTGGTCGCCGATGAGTCCCGCGTTCAGGTCGGCGTCGATGGCCATCTGCTTGCCCGGCATGGCATCGAGGGTGAAGCGGGCCGCCACCTCGGCGATGCGTCCGGCGCCCTTGGTGATGACGACGAACTGGATCACCACGAGGATGAGGAAGAGCACCACCCCGACCACGAAATTCCCGCCGACCACGAATTGGCCGAAGCCCTGGATCACCCGGCCCGCCGCGGTGGCTCCCTCGCTCCCGTGGAGGAGGATGAGGCGCGTCGCCGCCACGTTGAGGGACAGCCGGTACAGCGTGGTGACGAGGAGCAGCGAGGGGAAGACGGAGAACTCCGGCGGCCGCTGTATGTACATGGCTACGAGCAGCAGCATCAGGGAGCCCGTGACGTTCAGCGTGATCAGGAAGTCGAGCAGGATCGGCGGCAGGGGCAGCACGAGCACGGTGAGGATGCCGAGTATGCCGCCTCCGAGGAGCAGATCACTCGGGCGGGAGCTGAGCGGAGAGCGGGTGGCGGTCGGCATGGAGGCGTCCTACCGTCTCGTGGTCCGCAGCGAGTACACGTAGGCCAGCACTTCGGCGACCACCCGGTAGAGCTCCCGCGGGATCTCCTGGCCCACCGCCGCGCCGCGGTAGAGCGCCCGGGCCAGCGGCGGGTTCTCGATCACGGGCACGCCGTGCCGCTGCGCGATCTCGATGATGCGCCGGGCCATGAGCAGCGCGCCCTTGGCCACAACCCTGGGGGCGCGCATCTTGCCACCCTCGTAGCGAAGAGCCACCGCCACGTGGGTTGGATTTCTCAGCACCACGTCGGCACGACGGACTTCCACCATCATCCGGCGCACGACGCGCTGCCGATGCAGCGCGCGCATGCGGCCCCGCGTATGCGGGTTACCCTCGGTCTCCCGGCTCTCCTCCCGCACTTCCTCGCGCGTCATCCGGAGACTCTGCCTCTGCCGCCACCACTGGTAGCCGTAGTCGAGCCCGGCCAGCGCGAGGTACATCAGTCCCACGCGTATCCAGAGGTCGAAGGCGACCTGGCCGATGGCCGCGACGGTGGCACCGCTGCCCGTCTGCCCCAGCATGACAAGCACAGGCCAGCTCTTCTGGAGCGTGAGGTACGCGACGGTGCCGATGGCTGCGAGCTTGACCACGGTCTTGAGCGCCTCGACGAGGCTCCTCGAGCTCAGCAGCTTGCCCAGTCCCTGCCCGGGATTGACGCGGCTCCATTGCGGCTTGAGCCCGGTCCATGACACGACGAAGCGGGTCTGGAGAACCTGGACGGCGAGCGCCGCTGCCGCGGGGACCAAGATGAAGGGCCAGGCGAGGTGGCCGAGGGTGAAGATCGCGCCGGTCAGGAGGGCGAGCGCAGCGGTCGGAGACAGATCCGGACTGGAGGCGGCGCCCAGACCGCCCTGCATCGTGTTCACCGCCTCCACCACCACGCGAGGACCGCTCAGGACGCCGGCTCCCAGAGCCCCCATGAGAAGCGCGGCCGCGGTGAGATCGGTGCTCTTGGCGATCTGGCCTTTTCGGCGAGCGTCCTCCTGCCGCTTGGCTGTTGGCTGCTCGGTCCTTTCCTGGCCGTCCGGCTCACCGAAGGCCATGGAACCCTCCCCCCAGCAGCGAGTCGAGTACCGCAGGCATGCCACCGATCAGGCCCGTCATCAGCTCGCCCACGTGCGGCACGGTGTCGAGCAGGCCGAGCAGCCCCAGGCCCACGGACACGGGCAGTCCCACGATGAACACGTGGGCCTGGGGCGTGGCGCGTGACACGAGGGCGAGGGCGACATTGAGGACGAGGAGCATGCCGATCAGAGGCGCGGCGAGAGCGACGCCCGATTGGAGCACCGTGCTGCCGAGGCCCACGATGCCCCCCGTCACCGCCGGCTCGAGCACGGCACCGGGATTGACACGCTGAAAGCTCGACGCGACGGCCCGGATGAGCAGATGGTGGCCGTTGACCGACAGGAAGAGGAGCAGCGCGACAATCTGCTCGAAGCGGGTGACCACACCCGGGTGCTGGCCGGTGGACGGGTCGAAGACCGAGGCCGCGGACAATCCCATCTGGAATCCGATCAGCTCACCCGCGACATCGGCCGCGGCCATGATCACCTGGGCGATCGTGGCGATGGCCAGCCCCACGAAGGCCTCCCCCGCCAGCGCGAGAGTCCAGCCGAGCGCTTCCTGGGAGACGAGGCTGCGGCCCGGGAGCAGCGGAGTGAGCACGAGGGCGAGCAGGAGCGCCAGCCCCGCGCGATAGGGCACGGGCACGCTCCGGTGTCCGAGCGCGGGCGCCCAGGCGAGCATTCCGCTGAGCCTCGCGAAGGTGAGGACGAAGGTGCCGAGGTGCCGCGACAGGAGCAGGCTCAGCTCTTCCATGGCTAGCGCGCGTAGGTGTCCAGATTGCTGAGAAGAGATACGGTGAAGCCCACGAGCCGCCCCAGCATCCAGTGGCCCAGCAAGCCGAGGACGGCCAGGATCACCACCAGCTTCGGGATGAAGCTCAGCGTCATCTCCTGGATCTGGGTTACGGCTTGAAAGATGCTCACCGCGAGGCCGACGACAAGCCCTGCCCCGAGAATGGGCCCGGCGAGCACGAGGATCAGAAGCGCGGACTCGCGCGCGAGTGACATGACCACGTCGGGCGTCATGCGCGGCTCACCGGAATCCCGTGACGAGGGCCCGCACCACGAGGTGCCACCCGTCGGCAAGCACGAAGAGGAGGAGCTTGAAGGGCAGCGAGATCATCACGGGGGGCAGCATGAGCATGCCCATGGAGGTGAGGACACTGGCCACCACCATGTCGATGATGAGGAACGGGATGAAGAGCACGAAACCGATCTGAAAGGCCGTGCGGATCTCCGACAGCGCGAAGGCCGGGATCAGGACATGGGTCGGCAGATCGTCGGCGTTCTTGGGCTGCGGCAGCCTGGCGAGCTGGGCCATGAGACCCAGATCGGCGGGACGTGCCTGGTGGAGCATGAAGGTGCGAAGAGGCACGAGGGATCGGCTGAGAGCCTCCGTCTGGGAGATCTTGCGGGCCGCGTACGGATCCCACGCGGTGCTGCGGATCTCCTCGCCCACCGGCGCCATGATGAAGAGCGTGAGGAAGAGCGACAGCCCCACCAGCACCTGATTGGGCGGGAGCTGCTGCACGCCGATGGCCTGCCGGAGCAGCGACAGAACGATGATGACGCGCGTGAAGGACGTGACCATCAAGAGTATGGCCGGAGCCATGCTCAGGACGGTGAGGATGGCGACGATCTGGAGCGCGGTGGAGATCTCCTCGGGAGACTTGGCCTCCGCGGCCTCCAGCGTGATGCGCGGGACGGCGATCCCCTGCGCCTCCGCGCCGGCCGCGCCCGCCAAAAGAAGAAGGACCAGCAGGGCGCCCCCGAGCACGACTCTACGCACGCCGCCCTCCCGCATGCACCGAGTTGACGCCGAGCCTGGCCAGGCGCTCGCGGGAGCGCGCGAGCATCGAGCGCATCGAGGTGTCGCTCGGCCGCGGTCGCGCGGCCACCGCCCCCGACAGCTCCACGGCGAAGTCATCGGCGGTCGGTGTCTCATGCTTCGGCTCGCGCTCCGCGGTCCCGCCTGTCGGATCGAGACGCCCAAGGAGTGAGATGCGATGGGGCGTGACACCGATCAGGAACCGCTCGCTCGCGACCCGCACGATGCAGACAGATGCCTTGGGGCCGACGTGGCTGCGCCCGACGATGTCCACGCGGTCGGATGCCGCGAGCGCCGCGGGCATCCACCGCGAGAGCCAGCTCGTGCTCCCGCTCACCACGCGGCGCAGGCGCAGGGTGCCCGGGGAGCGATCCATCCGCTGGAAGAGCCAGCGAAGTCCGAGCAGCGTGAGGGCCAGTAGCACCGCCACCGTGGAGACGGCGCCCACCACCCTCGCCCCCGCAAGGCCCACGGAGGGAGGCGCCGCCGTCTGGGCCCAGGCCCTGCCTGAAGACAGCACGGACAGCAGGAACGGCAACGCGCTGAGCCCGAGCCGTATCATCGGAGTGTCTTGATCCGCTCGGTGGCCGTGACGATGGAGGTGAGGCGGACACCGAAGTTCTCGTCGATCACCACGACCTCGCCCTTGGCGATCGGGCAGCCGTTGATGAGGATCTCCACGGGGTCGCCCGCCGACTTGTCCAGCTCGACGATGGAGCCCGGCGCCAGCTTGAGCACGTCCTGTATCTGCATGCGGGCGCGGCCGAGCTCGACCGCGACGGGAAGCGTGACGTCGAGGATGAGGCCGATGCCGCCGGGCGAGGGATCGGGGCGGGCAGCCTGGGCCACCGTCGCGTCGGCCCCCGCCCCGAGCATGACGATCTCACGCGCGAGATCCGAGCCCACCGTGAGGGTGAATTCGACCCGGAAGCCGTCGGGGCCGGTCGCCTCCGCGCGCACCAGCCAGACCCGCTCATGCTGAGCGGACAGATCCGACGGCACCTCTCCCGTGTCTTCAATCAGGTGAAGCGTGGCCGGGCCGAAGCCGATGGAGCGCTGGACCACCGGCATCAGCGCCGAGGACGCCGAGCCCAGAACCTGGTTGAGCGTTTCCTGTATCGCCTCGACGTGGCTCGGCTGGAGCTCCAGCGCTTCTCCGTCCCCGTCTCCGGCCAAGGCGTGGCCGAGAATGAGACCGCTGGATTTGCCGAGAATCAGCCAGTGCCCGCCGCTGAGGCCGCGGGCATACGGCAGCTCCAGCAGCACCCACGGCAGCGGCAGTCGGGTGAGCAGATCCGCGGTGGTCGTATCCTCGATGCCGAGCACCGCCACCGACGTGGGGCGGTTCAGCATCGTGGTCAGCACCGGCGCGGCGCCCTGGAAGAATGCCTGGCCGAACTGGCTGATGCGATCGGGCGGGGCCATCCCCTTGTCCCCGGGCAGCGTGGACGGACTATGCGGTGTAAACACGGGCTTCCCCTGATCCGAGAGAGGAGTCACGAAGGACCTCGCCGGTTGGAATGGTGGACAGGATCTCGAGCGCCTTGCGTCGGTTGACGATGCCCGGCCGCGCGGTGAAGCGCGGAGCACCCTCGAGCTCGACCACGGCCGGGGCGTCCACCGGGCGTCCGGACGAGAGGATGTCGCCCGGCTTCATGGTGAGGACCTCGCGGACGGTGAGCGGGATCTCGGCGAGGACGCCGCGTACCGTCAGGTCCACCCGGAGGAGATTCTTGTTCAGCCCCTCGCCCTCCTCGGGCGAGGCGGCGCGGGGCGCCGCCGCGAACGAGCGGTGGGTGCTGAGCTTCGGCATGACGGGCTCGAGCAGAATGTGCGGATAGACCATGGTCATGGGCCCTCCTACCTCGCCGACCTTGACATCGAAGGTGACCGCCACCACCGCCTCGTTGGGAGACGTGAGCTGGACGAACTGCGGGTTGGTCTCCGTGTGGTCGACCCGGAAGCCGAAAGAGCCCACGTGATGCCACGCCTGACGCAGATCGACCATTGCCCGGATGCCGACGCGCTCCACGAGCACCTTTTCGACTTCGGTGAAATCGCGGACGCGGGCGGGAAGCAGGCCGCTGCCCCCGAGGAGCCGGTCGATGACGATGAAGAGAATGTGGGCGTCGATGTCGAGCACGGCGCCGCCCTTGAGCGGCTCCATGTTGAAGATGGCGAGGCAGCGCGGCGGCGACACCGTCATGATGAACTCGCCGTAGCTCACCTGCTCCACGCCGCGGAACTCCACTTCGACGAGGCCCCGCAGCAGCGTGGTGAGCGAGGCGGTGTACAGGCGCGCGAACGTCTCGTGGATGCTCTGGAGCATCTTGAGCTGGTCCTTCGACACGCGGTTCGGCTTCCGGAAGTTGTAGCGGACGATGGTCTTGTCCGGGGCCTTCCGCTCGTCGCCGTCCGATTCCGGGATGTCTCCCCGGTCCACGGCGGTGAGGAGCGCGTTCACCTCGTCCGGCGACAGGATCTTGTCCACGCGTGCCCTCTTACTGGATCAGGAACTCGGTGAAATACACGCGGCTCACCTTCTCGAGCCGCAGCTCCTCGTGTATCCGCTCGACTACGGTCTTCTTGAGGCCCGCCCGACCCTCTTCCGACCCCAGCACCTCGAGTGAGGCTGTCGCCAGTACCGAAATGAGCAGGTCGAGGATCTGCGCCTTGTGCTCCTCGACTTCCTTGGCGGCCTTCTCGTCGGAAACCCCCAGATCCACCCCGACCTTGAGGAAGCGACGGGTCTCCGGCGCGCCAATATTGACAACCAGGGAGCCGAGCGGCGCGGTGACCTTGACGGGCTCCGGCGGCTTGGCCTCGGCCGCGGGCACCTCGGCATGCGTCCGCATCCGCGCCAGGAAGAACCAGCCTCCCCCGCCCAACGCGAGCAGGACGATTCCGATGAGCGCGTAGAGCCGGAGCGGCGCCTTCCGCTTCGGCGCGACGGCGTCCGTCCCCTCCTCGCCGGCGGCCGCTCCCGCGACCGCCGGCCTGACCTGAGCCTCGGCGCTCATGGGTTATTGCGTCAGGTTGACCAGCTCTTTGAGCATCTGGTCAGAGGCCTGGATGGTTCGCGCATTGGCCTGAAAGCCCGTCTGCGCCAGGATCATCGATGTGAACTGCTGCGCGAGGTCCACGTTGGACGCTTCGAGCGATCCCGGCGTGAGCGCGCCCCGCCCTCCCACTCCGGCATTGCCGATACTGGCCAGCCCGGAGGCGGCGCTCTCCCGGTAGTGGTTCTGGCCAACCTGCAGCAGCCCCTCGGGATTGTTGAAGCTCGCGAGCTGCACGACCCCGAGGCTGGACGTCGTGCCATTACTGAAGTAGCCGGTGATGGTCCCGTCCGAGCCCACCGCGAAGCTCTGCAGCGTGCCCGAGGGCAGGCCGTCCTGGCTGGCGAGGGCGACGGTGGACGCGCTGGCCAGTCCGGTCATGGGCGTGCCGTTGGCGGCGGTGCCGAAATCGAGCGTGATCGACTGCGGAGAGGAGACGCCCGAAGCAGCGGGGTAGACGAGGCCGACCGCCTGAGAGGCACCGGAGGCGATGCCGCCCGTGGCGTTGAACGTCAAAGACCCTGTCGCCGTGGTCAGGCTGGAGATGGCCGGGTCCGACGTTGTGGCCGCCCAATCCCACTGACCGGGCGCGGCGGCGAAGTTCTTGGTGAAGGTGACGGCGAGGGTGTGCGGCGCGCCCACCGAGTCGCGCACGGCGAAGGTCGCGGTGGTGCTGGCGCCGTCCGGCACCGAGAAGTCGAGATTACCCTTGAGCAGTGCCTGGGAGGTTTGGGTGGCGGCGCTCTGCTGGCCCAGGTCCACATGAATGTCGCCCGTCGCGCCCTGGACTTTGTAGCCCGTCGAACCCTCCACGAGATCGCCGTTGGCGTCGAGGGTGAAGGCGCCGGCCCGCGTGTACAGCCGGTCATTGCCGTTGGCCACCACGAAGAAGCCGTCACCCTGTATCGCCATGTCAGTGGAGCGGTTGGTGGTCTGGATGGAGCCCTGGAGGAAGCTGGGCGTGATGCTGCCGATGGTGGAGCCGAGGCCGATCTGTATCGGGTTGATGCCACCCAGGTTGGTGCTGGGCGCCGATCCGGCGCTGAGCGTCTGACTCAGAATGTCCTGGAAGACCACCTGCGAGGCCTTGAAGCCGGGGGTGTTGGAGTTCGCGATGTTGTTGCCGATCACGTCGAGCCACTCCTGATTGTTCCTGAGCCCTGAGACGGCCGAAAACAGCGACGAAGACATGTGCGTGTCTCTCCTTGTGTTGGGGTTCGGAGCTACTGCTGTACCGCGGTGACGTCGTCCGGCCGCACCAGAGCGCCCCCGACTTGATAGCGAAGCACGCCGTTCCTCACGTCGAAGCCCGTGAGCGGACCCTGGCCCACCGCGGCGGCCGCGTCCGGCGAGCCGGAGCCCGGGGCTATCGCGACTCGGTAGTGGTATGTGCCCGGCGTGATAGGCCGGCCGCTGCTGTCCTGGCCGTTCCAACGGGCGCCGTAGTCTCCCGAGGTGGCCGCCGCCACGTTGAGCGTCCGGACCAGGTTCCCCTGCCCATCCAGGATCTGCACCTGTACCTGCCCCGCCGAGCCCTGCACCGTGAAGGGCAGCACCGGGACATTGCTGCCGTCGTAGACAAAGTCCTGTCCCGCGACGGTGACTGTCTTGCCGAGCAGACTGGCGGCCTGCGTCATCCCTGACGAGGTGGCCGACGTCTTGAGGTCGCCCAGCGCCTGGTTGATCTGCTGCAACTGCTCGACGGAGGTGAACTGGGCCGTCTGCGACAGGAACTGGTTCTGATCCAGCGGGTTCAATGGGTCCTGGTTCTGAAGCTGTGTCACCAGGAGCTTGAGAAAATCGTTCATGCCAAGCGTCTTGCCCGCTACCGCCGCGGGCGCGGCCTGGCTTGCGGTCGTGATCCCATCCGGCGTCACACCTTGAACGGCGGCCATGTAGCTCCCTCCCTCTCGCTCTTGCGTGCGCTGCTCACACCCACAGGTCGACTCCCTGCCTGTTCTGCTCCGGCCACTGCCGGCTCCGGATGGAACCCTCGTTCGTCCGCGCCGGCGGGTCTGCGGGCTCGTGGCGTGGCGAGCCCGCAAAGTCCCGGCCGGAGAATCCCCGGGCCGAGGTGTCCAGACCGAGCTCGATCGTGACGCGGCCCGCGGCGATGCCCTGCTGCGACAGTGACTCCCTGAGCTGCGCCATGGACTGCTCGAGCGCTACCCGCGCGGCCTCGTGCTCCGTCCGGATGTGAAGGGTCAGGCGCTGGCCCTCCAGCACTGCCTGAATGCGCACGGCCCCCAGCTCGGGAGGCTCGAGGCGAAAGGACACTTCGTCGCGCCCCTCGCGGTGGGCGAGCCCAACGCGCTCCGCGACCTGCTCGACGACGGCGCGCGGCGCCGCCACCGCCGCGGGGCGCGTGCTCACGTCCGTCGAGTCCGGCACCGGTTGGGTGGTGGAGGCGGGCGAGCCGCCCACGCCGCCAAGGCCATTCCCGGCGTTCGGACCGCCTCGTCCACGGTCACCCGCGCGATCGCCGTCGGGTGAGCTGCGGAATCCACCGGCGTCTGCCGTCCCGATGGCGAGGCTCACCTCCTGCCGGGCCTCAGGCGCTGTCTGCGGCGCGTGCGCGCCGGCCGTCGGCGCGCGCGGTTCTTCTTCGCGTGCCGGAGCCGAGACAGTGTCGGGCACCAGGTTGCCGGATGAATGAAGAGACGCAGTGACCGGCTTCGACGCGTGCTCGGCGGCAGCCGCCGGCAAGTCCCGGAGCTCCGGTTGCCCGGACGACAGTGCCGGCTTCGAGAGTCCCGGCGTACCTTCTCGCATGACGGGCGGGGTGAGAGCTTCCGGCGACTCCGCCCCGGCTTCGCGCGCCGGCCCGAGGTCAGGATCCTGCACAACGGGTGGGGGCGGCGGAGGCGGCGGCCCGACCGGTATCAGCTCGACCGCGAGGGCCGCCAGAGCGTTGGGGGCGGCCTGCTCCGCGCCCGGAGTCTCGGGCTTCCGCGGTGACTCACTCTCAAGTTCAGCCGGCGTTTCGCCGATCTTCTGCCCGAGCTGGTCCGGCGCGGCCGCGCCGGCACCGTGGAGGAGCCGAGCGAGCAGGCGCACGAACTCCTCCGGGGATACGGGTGCTCCGTCCGAGCGGACGGCAGACGCGGACGGCACCGGCTCGGTCGGTATGACCTGCACCGCGGTGGGGCCGGTCATGACTTTCCGCCCGCGTGCGGCCGCTGAGCCGAGGTATCAGTATCCGGCGAGCGCTTGATCTGGCTCAGCCGCGTGATCAGATCGGCGGCAGTCTTGGGAGGAAGCTGGCCAAGAATCTTGGACGCCTGACGCTCCTGCAGGCCCGAGAGTATCGTGACGCTGAGGCCCGGGTCGAGCTGCCCCATCACCGCGGCCGCCTCCTTGGGCTTCATGCCTCCGTAGACACGGATGAGCCGTTCCTGCTCCGCGTCGCGTGACGCCGGCGCTCCCGGTGCTTTCTCCTGCGCGCTTGCCGGCTGCTTCTCGACAGCCGGTGCACCCGGAGCGGGCGATGTTGGCGCCGTCTGCGGCGTCACCGCGGGTGCTTTTTCCTGCGCGCTTGCCGCCGTCTTCTCGACAGCGGGTGCTGCTGCCGCGGGCGGCGCCGTCGGCGTCTGCGGCGCCATGGACGTCTCGGGCGTCGAAGGTGCCTTGCTGGGCGTGGCGGCCACTTGAGGCTTGACCCCCCCTCGGGGCTTAGCAATCACCGGCGCGCCACCTTCCTGCGGCCGGAAGTAGCGCCACCCCGCGAAGCCTCCGCCACCGATGAGCAGGAGCCCGAGCACCGCGAGACCCACGCGAACCGCGAGCTTCATCGAGCGCCCTCCGGCCCGCCGGCGGTCTGGGCCCTTCTCCACAGATAGCTGGCCGCGGTGACCTCATCAGCCCGGCGGCGCTCCATCGCCTCGACCTCTCGCGCATGGGCGGCGCGCTGCGATGCCTCGAGCCGCTCGATCGCCTCGCGCGATCGCGACGCCTCGACCAGGCTCTGGCGCGCGCGCTCCCTCTGCTCGCGCTGTGCCGCCGCCTCCGCAGCGGTGAGGACAGACCACCGGTCGAGCGTCTGAACATCGTCGGCCTTCCGCCTCAGCTCCATCCCGCTCGCGCCCCGCGCGGCGCTGGCACCGATGTCCCGGGTACGAGCGGCCATTTCGTCGCAGATCCTGGTGAGCTGGCGGCTGAGCGCCTCCAGGCGCAGGTTCGCGCGGGCCAGGTCGAGCGCGGCCGCATCCTCGAGATGTTTCCGGTGACGGAGGACGGATGCGAGGCGGAAGTGGAAGGCCATGGTCGTCTCTATCCTTTCGTGCCGAGGTTCGCGGCGAAGATATCTTGCAATCGGGTCAAGGTCTGCGCGCGGGCGCTGTACTCGTGGCGTCCCTGCTTCAAGAACCCGTCGACGGCCTCGAGGGACGCCAGCGCGCGATCGATCCGGGGGTCGCTGCCGGCGACGTAGGCGCCGATGGATACGAGGTCCCGCGCCGCCCGGTACGTCGCCAGGTGATCACGCAGAGCCCCCGCGGCCCGGTATTCGCCGGGCGCGAGCAAATCATCGGTGAGCCGGCTCACGCTGGCGAGGATGTCGATGGCCGGAAAGTGATTCGCCGCGGCCAGCTCCCGCGACAGCACGATGTGGCCATCCAGGATGGCCCGCGCGGCGTCCGCGACAGGGTCGGCGAGATCGTCGCCTTCCACGAGAACGGTGTAGATGCCGGTGATGCTTCCGGCCCCGAGCGTGGTCCCCGCTCGCTCGAGCAGCCGCGGGAGCAGGGCGAACACCGAGGGGGGATAGCCGCGGGTGGCCGGCGGCTCGCCCACGGCGAGGCCGATCTCCCGCTGCACCATGGCGAGGCGGGTGAGCGAGTCCATCATGAAGAGCACGGTCTGGCCGGCGTCCCGGAAGAACTCGGCGACGCATGCGGCGACAAAAGCCGCCTGCCTTCGCACGAGGGGCGGCTCGTCTGCGGTGGCGACCACCACGACGGAGCGGGCGAGGCCGGCGGGACCGAGATCGCGCTCGATGAACTCGCGCACTTCGCGGCCGCGCTCGCCGATGAGGGCGATCACATTGACGTCGGCCGCGGCGTGGCCGGCGAGGCTCCCGAGCAGGACGCTCTTGCCCACGCCGCTACCCGCGAAGATGCCGATGCGCTGACCACGCCCCACCGGCAGCGCGGCGTCGATAGCCCGGACGCCCGTCTCCAGAGGCTCCACGATGCGACGGCGGCTCAAGGGCGCCGGCGGCGCGTGCCGGTAGATCGGGCTTGGTGTGCCCGGAGGCAGCGGGCCCAGATCATCCATGGGTCGCCCAAGCCCGTCGACGACGCGCCCCAAGAGCCCGGGGCCCACCGTCACGATCTGCGGCCGGCCGACGGTCGACACCTCGCTATCGGGATAGACGCCGATGACATCGTCGAGCGGCATCAGGAGCAGTCGCTCGTCGCGGAATCCCACGACTTCGGCGAGCAGGCGCCGCTCTCGACTCCGGATCTCGCAGAGCTCGCCCATG
>Ga0335070_10004205_pt1 | contig 16799 bp, 13 predicted proteins | sample Lox_Sample_13_FD_206722 | JGI IMG/M metagenome (GOLD analysis project Ga0335070, IMG submission 206722) | Soil microbial communities from Loxahatchee National Wildlife Refuge, Florida, United States - Lox_Sample_1.3 | ecosystem: Environmental > Terrestrial > Soil > Wetlands | place: USA... | reverse complement strand
ACAAGCTCATCGACTCCGCTTTGCCCGGCTATTCGGTCAGCGCCACTCATGAGAAAGACTTCTTCGATGGAATCGACACTGCACTGCCTTCGCTATCGGCGCGTCTGGGCCCCGACGCCTCGAAGGTGCCGTGGTTACGACCGCAGCTCGAAGAAATCGCCCGACTGGTGGACGAGGCAACCGCTGCCGCGGACGAGAACCCTCAGTCCGCTGGTAAGCCCTTACTGCGCGGCTTGGGTCTCACCCGTGCGCTGATCGCCAAGGTCGAAGCCTCAGGACTGTCCGCCGTCGAAAAGGAAGACCTGTTGGTTGAGCTCCGCACGAAGGAACAGCAGTTCGAACAGGCCGCCAACCTGGCGTATTCGCTCGATGTTGGGATTGGTCCAGGTACTCCTGATGGCCGCCCCATGGCCGAGGAGTTCGAGACCGCCAACGGCAAGGTTCTGGCGGCCGTCATCACGGCAGGGAAGTCCTTCCTGCTGCTGGCCAAGCTCCACAACGGGAGCACCCTGCCGATGGACATCAAACAGTTCGTACTCGACGTGCCGATTGGCTGGCACTACGAACTGTTCATGGACAAGGTTCCGCCGCGGATCCAGCCGGGAGACGGTTGCGCGTTGACGTTTCGGGTGACGCCGCCCGTGGATGCGCAGCCCACCAAGGCCTACTTCCACCGCAACGATCCGGAAACCGAGGCGATCTATCACGTCGATCAACCCGAATATCAAACCCTCCCGCTACCTCCTCCTCCCGTAGCCGCCCGCGTCGTTTACGCCATCGACGGCCAGGAGGGTGTGCTGCGAGCCGTCGCGCGAACTCCGATTCACAACACCCAGGGCGAAGCATGGTCGATGCCGCTGGCCGTGGTGCCGCCTTTCTCTGTGGCGACAGTCCCCACGACGCAAATCGTACCCGCCGGTCCCGATCCCTCCGCCGAGTTAAGCGTTGTGGTGCGCGCCAACTCCGAGCACACTTCCGCCACCGTGCATCCCGAGGTGCCGTCTGCCTGGAAGGTCGAGCCGCGCTCGGCCGTAATCGAGTTCGCCAAGTCAGGCGAACACGCCTCCGAGTTCAAGGTTTTGCCTGACGGCGCGAGCGAAGGCCGTTATCGCATTAATGCTTCCGCCGCTTCGGGAGGCCGCGAGTACACCGAAGGCTACAGCCTGGTGACGCGCCCGGACATCGGCGGATTCTTCTACTTCCAGCCCGCCGTGCAGCGCGCCGCCGTGGTCAACGTGAAAGTCCCGTCCGGCTTGAAGGTCGGCTACATCATGGGCGCGGGTGACGACATTCCGACCGTCTTGCGCCAGGTTGGTCTTGACGTGACGCTGCTGGCCCCCGCCGATGTCGAGCACGGCGACCTGCAGCAATACGGCAGCATCGTCCTCGGCATCCGTGCCTACGACACCCGCGACGACCTCAAGAAGAATAATCAGCACTTGCTGGATTACGCGCGCAACGGCGGAACCCTGATGGTGCAGTACAACACCGACCCCGGCAGTTTCAACGCGGGCAGCTACTTGCCTTACCCGGCTGAGTTGAGCCGCGCGCGCGTCTCCGTCGAAGAAGCGCCCATCACAGTGCTCGATCCGAAGAGCCCGGTTTTCCACTATCCCAATCCCATCGCCGACAGCGATTTCACCGGCTGGGTGCAGGAGCGCGGCCTCTACTTCATGGACAAGTGGGACGACCGTTACACCGCGCTGCTGGCCTGCAACGATCCCGGCGAGTCTCCGCAGAAGGGCGGATTGTTGATCGCGCCCCTCGGCAAGGGCTATTACATCTACAACGCCTACGCTTTCTTTCGCCAGTTGCCCTTCGGCGTCCCCGGCGCGATCCGCCTCTACGTCAACCTGCTCAGCGTGGGACATGGGCCGAAGTGAGGCGGCGCCACAACCCGAACTGATTCGCGGTGTCAGCCTGGCCGGTGCCACTACGCTGAACATGATCGACATGATCGGCGTGGGGCCCTTCATCACGATCCCGCTGATTGTGAGCGCTGCCGGAGGCCCCCAGGCCATGCTCGGCTGGATTGCCGGCGCTATTTTTGCGCTCTGTGATGGCCTCGTCTGGGCCGAGTTGGGCGCGGCGATGCCGAAAGCCGGTGGATCGTATGAATACCTGAAGCAGATCTACGGTCCAAAGTCGATGGGGCGCTTGCTGTCGTTTCTGTTTATCTGGCAGTTGTCGTTCAGCGCGCCGCTCTCTATCGCCTCGGGTTGTATCGGCCTCGCACACTATGCGGGCTACGTTTGGCCCGGCCTGGAGCGCATCTGGTACACGCACAACTTTCACGCCAGCATCCCGCTGCTGGGCTCGCTCGAAGTCAGCACTGTCCTTATGTCCGGCACGTTGGTCGCCATGGCGAGCTGCGCCTTCGTCATCTTCCTGCTCTATCGCCGCATTACCGTAATCGCGAAACTGGCTGAGTTGCTATGGGTGGGTGTGGCTGCGGCGCTCGCGTGGATCATATTCGCCGGTCTCACCCACTTCAACGCCGCGCGCGCTTTTGAATTCCCCGCACACGCCTTCAAGCTCTCGCATGAGTTCTTCACCGGGATGGGCGCGGCCATGCTCATCGCCACCTACGACTACTGGGGCTATTACAACGTGTGTTTCCTCGGCGGGGAAGTGAAGGATCCGGGTCGCACCATTCCGCGTGCCCTCATCCTCTCCATCGTCGCAGTCGCCGCCATCTACATCGTCATGAACATCAGTGTGCTGGGAGTGGTTCCGTGGCGCGAGATGGTGGCGCACGGAAGCGACCAGAACAACTACATCGTCTCTGTCTTCATGGAGCGCATCTATGGCAACTGGGCCGGCCGCGCCATTGCGGCGCTGATTATCTGGACCGCCTTTGCTTCAGTGTTCTCGCTGTTGCTTGGCTACTCTCGTGTACCTTACGCCGCGGCGCTCGACGGAAACTACTTTCGCGCCTTTGCTCGCGTACATCCCGAGAAGCGCTTTCCCACCGTGTCGCTGCTGGCCTTGGGCGGGGTGGCCATTGTGTTCTGCCTCCTTCGTCTGGCCGATGTGATCGCTGCATTGGTGGTCATTCGCATCCTGCTGCAGTTCGTCGTGCAGGCTGTTGGAGTCATGGTGCTGCGGCGTCGGAAGCCTGATCTGGCGCGCCCATTCCGCATGTGGCTGTACCCACTGCCAGCCCTCATGGCGATTGCCGGATTTCTCTACATCTTGTTTGCCCGCAAGAATTTCCAGCGTGAAATCAAGTATGCGGTGGTGATTCTGGTGGCCGGCTTGCTGGTTTACTTCGTGCGCTCGTGGAAACGACGTGAATGGCCCTTCGGTAGCGAAAGCCCGTCCGTCGAGGTCACGCAGTGACGGCTCGCGATTCGCTGCGCTTTGCCACACAATCCCGGCGGTTGGAACCACAACCGTTGGCCTGGCTGCCCGCAGCGCTTACCTTTTAGTCGCGCCTGAGTCTGAACCCCGATGGCCATGATGGGCGCTTGGCGGCGTCCAATAACCAGCACGGCCATCGCACCGTTCATCCCGCAATCTGCGAAAGTCTCAATGTCGGAGCTCGGCTCAGTCTCGCCCATATCGCTGCCAACTCGGCGTCAGCGCACCGTTTTCGGCCCCTTGCACGAGACACTCTTTCGCAGCCTCTGGGTCGCGGCCGTCGTCAGCTACACCGGGACGTGGATGCAAAACGTCGGAGCGGGCTGGCTGATGACCTCCCTTACCATGTCTCCCCTCATGGTTGGGTTGGTGCAGGCGGCCAGCAGCATTGCGGTCTTCCTCGTCGTTCTGCCCGCCGGAGCCGTCGCCGACGTGGTGGATCGCCGCAAGCTCCTGCTTCTGACCCAGCTTTGGATGGTTCTGGCCGCCGCCGCTTTAGGGGTTCTCACCATCGCAGGCGCGGTCACCCCAACGCTACTGTTGCTCTTCACCTTTCTCATGGGCTTCGGCGCCGTCCTGAACGATCCGGCATGGCAGGCCATCACGCCGGAGATCGTCTCCCGGGAGAACTTCACTGCCGGCATTGCCCTCAATTCGGCCGGCTTTAACGTGGCCCGCGCCGTCGGACCAGCACTCGGTGGCTTGGTGATCTTCGCCGCCGGTTCGGGCCTCGCCTTCCTGCTCAATGCCGTCTCGTTCTTTGGCGTCATCTATTTCCTCCTGCGCTGGAAGCGTGCGCCGGGGCGCACTTCGATCACGACCGGGCACATGCTCGAAACCATGCTCGACGGCTTTCGGCATATGCGAGGCTCCGGCACCATGCATGCCGTGCTGGTGCGCACCGCCGTCTTCAGCGTCTCGGCCGGCGCGCTGCTGGCTTTGCTGCCTCTGCTCTCCCATGCGTTCGGTTGCGAAGGCTACGGCCTCATGCTCGGTATCTTCGGCGTCGGTTCACTGGCTGGGGCAGCCATCCTGTCCTTTCTGCGCCACATGATGTCTGCGGATGCGCTGGTTGCATCTGCGACCTCCGTTCTCGCCCTTGCGACATACGCGGCTGGACGGCGGCCCGGCTTCTGGGCGTTCGCCTTGATTATGTTGGTTGCCGGCGCCGCGTGGATTCAGATTCTGGCCAGCCTCAACGTTTGTGCCCAGACCATGTCGCCACACGTTATGCGAGCGCGCGCTATCTCTATGTATTTGCTGGTGTTGCAAGGCGGCTTCGCCGGGGGCGCGGCGCTATGGGGCGCCATCGCAGAGCGCATCGGCTTGCAGCGCTCGCTGCAGTATGCCGCGCTCGCACTGCTGCTAGGCATCGCTGCCACCGTCTGGTTCCGACTTCATCCCCTGGCGGTCGAGCCGAACACCATCGGCATGGACTAGAATGCTTGCGCAAGCCGGCTCTTTGTTCATTGCGACTGGAACCACGAAGGAGCTCTCTATGAAGTTGCGCATTGCAATCAGTTGTGTGCTGTTCAGTCTGGCTGTCTCGGCAAGCGCACTTGCCGCCACCCCGCAGGCCAAGCCCGACGAGAAACCGACGTTTGCCTCCGTACTCAACCATCAGTTCAGCGGAACCGAAAAGACCGTCGTTCCCGCCGCGGACGCCATGCCGGAAGACAAATACGAATTTGCTCCAACGCAGGGCGACTTCAAGGGCGTGCGCACTTTCGGCGCTCAGGTGAAGCATATGGCGGTGGCCAACTTCGCGATTGGCGCTGCGATTCTGGGCGAAAAGCCCCCGGTCGAGCTGGGCGGTCCAAGCGGGCCAGCAAACATCAAGTCGAAAGCCGAAATCATGAAGTTCCTGAACGACTCGTTTGTCTATGCTCACAAGGCGATCAACAGCATCACGGAGGCCAATATTCTCGAGCCGGTCAAGAGTCCGTTCGGTTCCAGCATGACCACCCGGCTCGCGCTGGCGATTAGCTTGTGCGGTCATCCCTACGACCATTACGGCCAAATGGTTGAATACCTGCGCATGAACAACATCATCCCCCCGGCCAGCCGGCGGTAAGTTACTGCGCTCAAATTGCCCCAGGTTCGCACCCTCCGAGTGGGCGCCAACCTGGGAGCGTTCTTTAGGCTGAATCGCGCCCCGATAGCGGCCTCCGCTGGCAAGCATCACCGTCCCCCTCATTTACAATCGCCTACGGACCCTGCCGAGCATGCATATCCCCGACGGATATCTCAGCCCATCCACCTGCGCCGTTCTTTACGCGGGCGCCGGGGTCGGCTGGTTTGGAGCCCTGCGACGCGTGAAGCGCGCGCTTACGGCGCGCATGGTGCCTCTGATCTCCGTCTTTGCGGCATTTGCGTTCGTGGTGATGCTGTTTAACCTGCCCCTTCCCGGCGGTACAACCGGGCACGCGCTCGGCGTCACCATCGCAGCCATTGTGCTGGGTCCGTCCGGAGCGATTCTCGCCATCTCCATTGCGTTGGCTATTCAGGCGCTTTTCTTTGGCGATGGTGGAATTACTACCTTGGGCGCCAACTGCTTCAACATGGCGATTGTGGGTTCCCTTGTGGCCTATGCCAGCTATCGAATCCTGGCAAATCGCGCACCGATTCACTCGCGGCGTCGCGTCATTGCCGCTGCGATTGCGGGATACCTTGCCGTGAATGCCGCTGCGCTACTCGCGGCCGTCGAGTTCGGCATCCAGCCCATGCTGTTTCACGACGCCCGCGGCGTGCCGCTTTACGCGCCTTATTCGCTGGGTGTTGCCATTCCCGCCATGATGATTGGTCACCTCACGGTGGCGGGCATCGCCGAGGCCGCAATCAGCGCGGGTTTGGTGGCGTATCTGCAGACCGCTGACCCAGCGTTGTTACAGCCCACGTCCGGTCTTGCCGCCAGCGTCGAGCCGCTGTCGGTTGTCCCGCAACGCATGTCCCTTCGCAAATTATGGCTCATCGTAGCGATGTTTTTAGTGGCGACGCCGCTGGGAATTCTTGCGGCCGGGACGGCATGGGGCGAGTGGTCGTCGTCGCAGTTTGCCGGCTCCGGCGGCCGCGCGGCCATCGCGGCCGCCAGCCAGGCCCAGCCTGCACCCGCCGCGGCGCCCGCCGGACTGCAACGCCTCTCGACGCTTTGGACCGCCCCCATTCCGAACTACGCTCCCCAGTTCATCAAGAGCCCCTCATTCGGCTACCTGCTCTCCGCCATGTTCGGCGTAGGCCTGGTGATCGCTGTCGCACTCGCCGTTGAGGCTATTCTTCAGCGGCGGCGGGTTGCGGGGCAATCGGGATGAGCCACAACGGCGCCATAGCTGCCACCCTGCTCGGCATAACTCGCGCGCTTGGGCGCGCTCTGGTTACCGACACGGTGGCCCGCCAACCCGGTTTTCTGCAGGCGCTTGACCCGCGTGTGCGTCTCGTCGGGCTCTTTACGTTGGTTCTAGCAGTCACGCTCGCGCACCGGATCAGTGTCGTGGTTGGACTCTTCGCTGCCGCGGTGCTCATCGCGCGCTTGTCGCGCGTGAGCCTTGGCGCCCTCGCCACGCGGGTCTGGCTGGTCGTGCTGGTCTTCACTGGCGTGATCGCTTTACCTGCACTGTTTCTCACACCGGGAGATCCGGTGTTTGCCACGTGGAGTAGCCCGCTGCGCATCACCGCGCAAGGAATCGCTGCGGCCACACTTCTGGTCGCCCGCGTCGAAACGGCGGTTACCTATACCACTTTACTGGTCCTTACCACCCCCTGGATGCATGTGTTGAAAGCCCTTCGCGCTTTCCGTGTCCCGCAGGAGATCGTGATGATGCTGGCCATGACGCATCGCTATGTCTTCCTGCTGGCCGAAACCGCCGCCCAGATGTTCGAGTCGCGCCAAAGCCGCACCGTGGGCCTGCTCGACCGCTCCACGCAGCGCCGCATGACCGCCCGCACCGCTGGGGTTCTGTTGAGCAAGAGTGTCGAACTTGGTAATGAAGTGTTTCTTGCCATGCAATCCCGCGGGTTTCGCGGAGACGCTAAGGTGCTCTCTGACTTCCGCATGAGCTCCTGGGACTACCTCGGCCTGGCAGCGTTTCTCTTGGTCGGCAGTGTTGCGGTTTGGATAGGACGATCATGAACGCCGTTCTTGTCTTTGAAGTGACGAACGTCAGCTTTGCCTATGACCAGATACCGGCTCTGCGCGACCTCTCGCTCAGCATCCAACGCGGTCAGGCCGTAGCCCTGGTCGGCGCCAACGGATCCGGCAAATCGACCCTATTGCGCCTTCTTGACGCCCTGTGTTTCGCCTCTGGGGGAACCATCAGCTTTTGCGGCGATATGCTTACCCCGGAACGCTTGCGTGAGGACAGCTTCGCCCTGTTTTTTCGCCGGCGCGTCGCTCTGGTGTTTCAAAATCCGGACGTGCAACTTTTCAACCCGACAGTTTTTGACGAAGTCGCCTTCGGACCGTTGCAAATGGGGTGGTCAAGCGAAGAGGTTCGAGCTCGTGTCAACCAGACGCTCGACATCATGGGCATTAGCCATCTGCGCGACCGCGCTCCCTATCGGCTGTCCGGCGGAGAAAAGAAGCGCGTGGCCCTGGCTTCAGTGATCGTTCTTGACCCCGAGGTCTTACTGCTCGACGAGCCAACCGCAATGCTCGATCCTCGCAGCCAGAGCCAGCTCATCGACCTTATTCAGAACTGGAAGGGATCGGCCAAGACAGTTATCACCGCCACGCATCAGATCGAGATCATCGAAGACATTGCCGACCGGGTTTTTGTTTTGGAGCAGGGAAGTGTCATCGCCACGGGGGCCCCGCGGGAGGTTCTTTCCAACGGCGAGCTGCTTCTGCGCGCCAATCTCGTACACGCCCACCGCCATCGTCACGGGGACGTCGTGCATTCGCACCCCCACCTGCATTCCCACGCCCGGCACGAACACGAGCGCTAGCCGTCGCAGTCGCTAGTAGTGAAACCGGAACTTTACCTGTACCGCGCACATGAACGGATCCGCCCAATGCGTGCCGCCGAAGGTATTGCTGGTATCGAGCATGTACCGCTGGTTGGTAATGTTGGTGCCGATGAAGCGCAGCATCCAGTTTTCGCCGAACGACTTCCCCACAGACAGGTCGAGCGTGTAATAGCCCGGCAGATGGTCTGGACCGTCGCCATTGAGAAAGCCCGAGCCGTAATTGATGGTTACGGCGGCGAAGCTGCGCCACGGCAGGCTGCCATCGAAGCCGGCGGAAAGCGTGTTGCGCTGATCATGGTCAAGATAGAACGCTCCGCCTTCCGGCGGCGAAAAGTCCGTAAGTCCACCAGTGACGGAGCCGACGCCCTGGGCGAATTGGTGCGAGTAAACCAGATGAGCGTGATACTGATGCAGAATCAGCGGCGAGCGGATGGTGGCTTCCTCTCCCTCAATGATCGCTCCCTGAATCGTAAGCGGCAGAAAAATGTTGGAATTGCCAATCACGTCGTGGTCGAAGAAGTTCCGCACACTGGTGTGGAAGTAGGTGATGGTGGAGACCCAGTTTCGCATCGGAATCGTGATGCCGTACTCCTGCTGGATGTCGCGCTCGCCTTGCAGCGGCAGGAATCCCAGCCCCTGGCTCTCGGTGAAATCAAGCAACGAACCGGAAACCGTGTCGAGCGGCGGTGGCTGGTAATAATACGAGTAAGCGGCTCGCAGCACCCAATTCAGCTTGGGAACCGTAATAGCCACTCCGATCCGCGGATCGAACGCGTTTTCGGTGACGCCGCCGGAAAAGTGCGTCATCCGAAGTCCGCCGGTAAAGGTCAGCCACGATGCTGCCTTGAACTGGTCCTCCAGAAATCCCGCAAACAGATATCCGCCGGGATAGACCCGCTGGCTGAATTGCTGCCCCGATCCATCGTTGGCGACCACCGAGAACAGTGTATTGTCCTGCTGCGCGAACGCATATATCCCTGTGCGGGCATTGTTCCGGCTATTGAGCCACGACAGCGTGACCTGTCCACCCTCATAGTTGGAGGCGCGATTGTCCGTCGTGATCGGGACATCGCTCGGCCCCCCTTCGTAGGCAGCTCGGTTGAAGTGATAGAAGGGCGAGACAATCAACATGACTCCCGGCGAATAGGTATGCACCCACGTGCCGGTCGCAAAGATATCCTGCTCACGCTGGCGATCGTTGATGCCGGCCGCTTGCATGTCGGGATCGTTCGGCACCTGGTAGTAGTCAAGCCGGAGCCCGGCATCGAAGCGGAACTGGTCTTTGGGATTCCGGTTGTAGATCAGCGAAGTGAACGCGCCGCCGCCCTCGGCCTGATTGTGCAGGTTGACGCTGGTAGGTGGCTCCAGTCCCCAATCGGTGCTGTTGCCGCCCCCGCTGACGTAGTACGCAAACTTCGACGTGTGATCGCCAAAGCTCAACCAGTCGTCGGTCTGGTTGTAGTTGCCGTAACTGGCAATCAGCTCGGCCTGTCGATTACGCTCGAAACCCGTATTCGGAGCGACGTTGAAGACGCCGTAAGTGCGGTCACCGTATTCGGCAGCATAGCTGCCGGTCTCCGCCTGCAGGTACGAGACGTCCTTGGGATTGAACTGCGGCCCCACGTTGGAAGCGATATTAGTGTTCGGAACCGGCACGCCGTCGATCGCCCAGGTCACCTGGTGGCCGCCGCGCACGTGCAGTTGGTCGTGCACCATGTACGACCCGGGCACAAACTCGGTGATGATCTTGAAGCTGTTGCTGGCATCCACGCCCGCATACCTGGAGATTTGCTGCTGAGTGATGAGAATGTCTCGCCGCGGCGAATCTGGGTTCAGGTCCTCAGGCGACGCCGTGACCGTGAGCTCTGATGTCGCCGTCGCCACCGCCAACTGGAAGTGCAGGACCGGCGCCGAGCCGGACGCGAGCCGCAGCGCTTGCGACTGCGAGGCAAATCCGGGCGCCTCGACGCTCACGTTGTAAAGCCCCAGCGGTACGGCATCGAAGTGAAACTCACCGTCATTGGTAGTGACGGCGGTCAGCTTGTAGCCGGAATCGTTGCCTTGCAGCGTCACCTGGGCCTGCGCCACCGGACGGTGTTGCGGATCGTGGACGACGCCGCGCACCGCTCCAAACACGGTTCCCCAGGTTTGCGGCGCGAGCATCGCGACAAGTCCCACCACTGCGCCGGGCCGCGCCAACAATCGTCGAACGGAAAATCGAAACATCACACTCTCCACGGTCCCAAAAATCACTGTCTGCATGTGAAGTTCCGCGCCATCCGATGCGCAGAGGACACTGGCGGAAAGCGGACTGGATCCAGGCCGCCACTCGGATGGCACGGTACTGCGCGCCCCCTATCCGGCGCGCTCAATCAGCTTGTCAGGAGAGGAAGAACTAGGAATGCGGAGGACCGCGTTTCTGTACCGCGTCGAAACGCGTGAAATGCGGTGCAGAGCTCAGGGGGACATTCGGCGCTGACTCGGCCGCCGCAATGGCGGCTTGCTGTGTTCCCGTGACCAGTGCGACGATGCCGCTGGTGACCGCGGGTGCCGTTCGATACGGGCACCTGCTGGCTTCGGAATGGAAACCATCCATTCCAGCCATTCCCATGCAATGGTGGGCCCCGCCCGCGCGGCAGCAGGCGGGTACAGACTGCGAACTCCCTTGCGCCAATGGCACAAAAAAACCGAACAGCAGGATCGCCAGCACCGCGATGGAAACACTACGCCTCATGCGTAGGCGGATTCTAGCACATCACGCTCCTATGTGATTGACGAACCACAATCCTGCCCGGCAGAGTAAAGTGGTTTCATGTGCCAGCGCGGAACGTCACTGGCCATCCTGTACCTGTAGCCGGAGGAAGTTGTTGCGTTATCTGATTGCGCTGCTTGCCCTCGCCGGAATTGTGGCCTCAAACCTCGCTCTTCGCGTGCACTACAGTACCGACATCACGCCCTGCAGCATCAACGAGAAGTGGGATTGCGGTATCGTCAACCATAGCCCCTATGCCGTGATGTACGGTGTCCCGGTTGCCGCTATCGGCATCGCTGGCTACCTGCTGATCGGGATCCTTGCCCTACTGCGCCGCCGCGCCCTGTTGCTCATCGCCGTGTTAATCGGAATGGCGTTTGCCCTGTATCTCACCAACATCGAGGCGAAGGTCCTCGGCGTCTGGTGCCTCTACTGCGTGATCTCGCAGGGGATCATTGCCAGCATTACGTTACTCGCCATAGGATGGGTCGTCTGGCACGTGAGGCGAGGCAGGGCAACAGCTTAAATCGTCACGCTTCCAATTCACCCGGCTCCATCTCATCGACGTAGCACCACACCCAGCGTTCGCCTGGCTCAATCGAGCGCATCAGCGGATGCCCGATCGTCCGAAAGTGCTTCGTAGCGTGCTTGTTCTTTGACGAATCGCAGCACCCGACGTTTCCGCATTCCAGGCACATGCGCAGATGGACCCACGTATCGCCCATCTTCACGCACTCTTCGCAAACATGCTTCGTGGGCCGAGTAACTTTGATCTGGTCGAGATGAGTACAACTCTTCGCCATCAGAATCCTCCGTTATCCGACTTGACGCTCCAAAGCTTTGCGGTCCCACTTCCCCAGGATTGCCGCAGCGTCGTACGTCGTCTGCAGAAATTCCATCAGAGTTTCCCTCGGCGTTTCCGAGCGGCGCACGTCATCGTACATGAGCAGATACTCGCCCAATTGTGGATGATAGAACGCCCCTTCGGGCTTCACGCCATACTCCGCGAACCCCGCCGGTTCGGGCGCGGCATAGGAGTAGTACGCCGCGCCTTCCACGCCACTCCCTCCCGGCCAAAAACCCGCACTGCTCACCTCATGCGAATAGGCTTCCGCCGTGACCGGATCAGCTCCCGGCCTCGGCGGCGCCACGCGGCCGCTGAATCGCGTCACGGCCAGGTCAAAGCTCCCCCAGAAGAAGTGAACCGGGCTGGCCTTACCAATAAAACTTGCGCGAAACTCCTTGAACACCGCGTCGCTCCATTGCAGCACTCGCCAAAAACGGTTTACCGCCCCCGCATCGTACGCCACGTGAACTTCATCTTTCTCGAAGGGAATGGGATGGGGAAATTCCACCGGCATCGTGTAAATGCTGACGTCGATTCCCAGCTCGTGCAGCATACCCATGAACTTTCGATAGAACTTGGCCACCGCTTGCGGCTCGAGTTCGCAAGACCGCACATCTCCACCACTCGTATTGATGGTCAACTTATGCTCAACCAAGTCGAAGCGGACTTCGAACGACCCAGCTCCGTAAGGGATCGGCGAAGTCGTCAAGCCGTTCGCCGTCACGTAAAGCGCAACGCCCCACCAGTGATTGATTGCCGGGCATTGTTCCAAACGCATTTTGCCCACGATCTGGGTCCACATGTGCAGCGTGTCGTAAGTGGCTTGCCAGTCCGGGAGAGGGAGAGCGGGAAGATCAACTTCGGTTGCTGCGGATTGGTGTCGGTTACTGTCCATCAGGTTCCTCATCGCATGGATGACGAACGTAATAGATGAGCGGGACCTGAAAAGGCTCCTGGATTTCTTAGAAGCAGACGGTGCGGCGCCGCCCTGCTGGCTTCCCGTTATGGGGCCTTGCGCGGCTCCCCGGTCGATTGAAACTGCACTCCCGCGATTTGCTCCCCGGACGCCAGTTCCGCGCGCAGTTTGCCCCGGTTCGGCCCCGACTTGCCTTCGGCCGTCACCACTGTCTTTAAGGCTTGCTCCAGCGAGGTTCCCTCCGGCAAGCGGAAGATCCACGGAATGTTCGTTGACGTCAGTGCCTTGTCCGACGACACAGCAATTACCGGCACGAAAGCCTTGACGCCGATTTGCTCCGCCAAGTGGCTGGATGCGCGGTCCAGCGCGATCAGCGCGATCACGTTCTTGTCGTACACTGCCTGCACCAGCGTGTTCGAGGCCTTACCCCACGGCACGTCTGAGGCAATTCCAATCAACTCCCATCGCTTGCCGTCTGTCCCGGCCACCTGCATGGATTTCATCAGCCTGTCCGCACCTGGTCCGAACACGGCAACCTTCACCGTCTGTCCCGGAGCATCCGCGATTGCCGGGCCCGCATACTGCACGCCCTCCTCTCCCACCCGCGCATACTCTTTCTGCATCGAAGTCTTGCGGTACTCGATGTGCCCGTTGTGCACGGTCCCCAGATACATGTCGCGGATCTGCTTGTCGTTGGGATCGAACCGCATGGCTCCGGTTACGCCGCTGTAGCTCACGGTCCCGTAAAGCGCGTCACGAATCATGGCGCGGTTTAGTCCCGCCTGGCAGATGGCCTGCAGCAAAATCTGCATCTGGTCGTACGCCAAGGCAGAGAAGTGGTCGGGCGCTTCGTGATACTTGGCCTCATAGCGGGCCTTGAAGGCCAGCCAGGCCGGATCGCTGCTGTTGGGATCGTACGGATACACCGCCTGGAAGCCTTCAGCGGCCGGCCCTGCCAGCTTCACCAATTCCGTGCCGAGGGTGCGATGGCTGCCGAAGACACGCTGTTTCATCCCCAGCTCTTGCATTTGCTTCAGGATCATCGCGGCCTTGGGCTCATCTGTCCACAGCACGATGCCGTCCACGCGGGAATCGTTGATAACCTTTAACTGCCGCGAGAAGTCCGTGTCGTAGGGCATGAACTTCTGCTCGATCACGACGGGGTGGCCCAGCCTGCGGGAGGCATCGCGAAACTTGCCCACTCCAAAGCGACCGTAGCGGTCGTTTACGCGCAGGATGGCCACCCGCTTCAGTCCCAGATTGGTGTAAATGTGCCGGGCCAGCGTATAGCCCTGTGTGCGGTCGTCCTGCAGCACGGTGAAGTACCACGGGATGAGGGTCTCGACGATGGTCGGGTCCGTTGAGGCGCTGTTGACGATCGGGATCTCCGCGCGCAGCGACGCCCGTAACGCGATGTGCGTGGTATCGCCGCTGATGGAGCCGAAGATCGCCCAGTCCCGGTCGTCGTATACCATCTTTACCACTTCGTTGCTCGATGCACCCCAGGTTGCCGAATCGTTGTGCAGCATAAGTTTGAACGGTTTGCCGCCGTACCCGCCCGCCGCGTTCGCCTCATCGACCGCCATCTCTGCGCCGTTGAGCATGCGCTTGCCCAGCGCTGCATCAGGATGGTTCTCCAGCGGCCCGATGAATCCAATCCGCACTTCGCTCACGTTTTTGGCCACCGGAAGGTCGCGCGCCGCGCCGTTGTATTCCACCAGATCGACATAATGCTGGTAGTAAGGCTCGGTGAACTTGGAAAACGGCTGCATGTCCTCCGGTTCCTGCGCGTACGGCTTCATCGACCGCGCCGCAGGAGGCCCGGGCGGGTTCTTGCCGCAGGCGCAGCCGGTAAAAGTCTGCGGCCACGCTGGATACACGAAGCCAATCAACAGCACCAGTAACAGGGCGCGACGCATGAATTACTCCTCGGTCTTCGGGCAGCGGAACATTGCAATCGCTTCCATCTCCACCAGCAACTCGGGACGGCACAGCTTGGCCTCGATGCCCGTCGATGCCGGCAGCGGATCAAGCCCCTGCTCCTTGAAGAATGCCGTGCGCTCCTGGTTGAACTCGCCGTAGTCGCGATCGATGTCGCGCAGATAGCAGGTAGTGCGCACGATGTCGTGCCAGGTCGCGCCTTCGGCAGCCAGCAGGGCAGTGATGTTCTGATAGGTTCGACGCATCTGCGCCCGGAAGTCGCCCACATGTACCGTCTCGCCCTTCTCGTTGATGCTGGCTGTCCCGGATATGAGCAGGATCACGACGCCGTTTAGATCGATGCGCATGCCGCGTGAAAACGAGCTCGGCTTGGCATAGCTATACGCTTCATTGAGTACGCCGAGGTTGGTGATCGCCCGCTTCTGGATCGGCGAGTTGCCGATGGTTGCCAATTCTGCGATTACGTCTTGCATTGCCATGATGCCTCCTGACAGTTGTTAACTTCGATCTTTACGCTCCCAAATGCCCTGCTGTTCGCGAGTGCTCTACTCGTTTGTCATCCTGAGCAGAGGTGTCGCGCCTTTTGCGACGTCGGATTCGAAGCATCCCTACCTCACGACGAACCTTGCATGTCAGGCGTGTCACTTCTGCCGTATTCCGTGGCTCAAACCCTTCGCCGTCGCCACCCAAATGTCGTCTCCCTGAAAATCCACCCCGAGGATGTAGTTGTGCGCTGGTGCGGTTTCGACGGCGATGTTCGTGATTGTGCCTTCAGCGTCGCGCACGTACATCTCGGGTGCGCCCGTCTTGAGGTTGGGGCGATACACCGCCCAGTTCGTGCCGTCGTAATAAGCCAGGCCCTTGTCCGTGCTGAACCAAGCCCGGTTGGCGTCGATGGCTTTCACCTGGTTGGTGAAATTGCTGGGCAGCCCGCTGTCTTTGGTGAGAAAGTTGTGCCAGTTACGCCCGTCGTAACGGCTATCGCCGAAATACGTCGCCACCCACAGAATGCTGTCCACGTAGCTCACCGACGTCGTAATCTCGTGAATCAGGCCCTGGTCCTTGAACAGCACGATTTCCGTCTCGCCATCAGGATCGTTGTAGTCCTTCCAGCGCTCGGTCTTGATGTCGTACTCCAGCACGCCGCCGCCCCAGACTGCGTAGTACACCTTGTCGGGGCCGACGGTGACGCCATATGTCCAGATCTCATACATGGGCGTGTTGCGCTCGTTGAACAGGCTCCACTGCCCGGTGCGGGTGTTGTAGCGGCTGGCGCCCGCGGCCGTGGCTGTCCAGATGTAGTCGCCCTGCACCGCTACGCCGTACACCACGTCGTTGCTTAACCCGGAATTGAGTTGGTTGAAGGTGTCGATCCGGCCCGCCGACACGCGGCTCAGTCCGCCCATTGTGCCCACCCACAGGTCGCCGGTACGCTTGTCCAGCGCCAGCGCCAGCACTGCCCGATGCGCCAGGCCCTCAGCTGTGGTGAACACCTTCCACTTGGCATCTTCGTACAAGCCGAGGCCATTCTCTGTGGCCGCCCAGATGCGGTTGCCATCCACCAGTACGCTGAAAACGTGGTTGTCCGGCAGCCCGCTGGCCACGGTGAAGTTCTCCCAGCGGAAGCGCGGCATGTCCGGCGGCGCCGCATGCAGCCAAGTCGAAACCACAACTGCCAGCAATGTAGGGGCCAGTGCTTTTCTCATTCCTGACAACACTCCGTGCCCTCCGTGCTTCCGTGGCGAATCTTCTTCCAGGACAACTGCGGGCTCCAGTTTCATAACGTCCTCAGATACTCGATCAGGTCGTTTAACTCATCTTTCTGCAAGTCGTTGGTTACGCCGTGTGTGTCGTGCGGATTGAACACCGTCCAGATCTCTTCCAGCGATTTCGCCGAGCCGTCGTGAAGGTACGGTGCTGAATACACCACATTGGGCAATTGCGGTACATCCACCAGCGGCGAGCGGTCGGTCGGCTTGCCGCTGCCTACGTCACTCAACTTCGTGTTGGTATACTTC
>Ga0335070_10004204_pt1 | contig 16799 bp, 15 predicted proteins | sample Lox_Sample_13_FD_206722 | JGI IMG/M metagenome (GOLD analysis project Ga0335070, IMG submission 206722) | Soil microbial communities from Loxahatchee National Wildlife Refuge, Florida, United States - Lox_Sample_1.3 | ecosystem: Environmental > Terrestrial > Soil > Wetlands | place: USA... | reverse complement strand
CCGCTCAAGTTGAAGCTTCTGGTTTCTGGCATACGTGAAATGCACTAATACAAACGTATTAATTTATGTTACCCCCCACCCTCCCCTCCCCCTCAAGGGGGGAGGGTTAGGGAGGGAGTGATGTAACTTTATTTATGTCTTTTGTATTAGTTTCGAACTCCATTGCTTAGGCCTCCCTTTGCGTCACCCAATGGTTGATCAGATCTGTTCGGGTAATCACCCCTATCGGAACTTCGTTTCTCGTGACGATGATCCCCGTGGTGCCTGATAGAAGGAGCCTATAGGCTTCCGAGACGTCCACATCCTCATCCAGCGCCGGCAGGGGTTGTCCCATGACAGCAAAAATCTCCTGTTTAGTAAATTCCACCCCATCGTGCAAAACCTTCATCAAAGAGGCTTCATTTAAACTCCCGACGACTTTCCCATGATCAATCACTGGAAGCTGCGAGATACTGTATTCGTGCATCACCTTGACAGCCTTGCTCAAAATATCTTGGGAATCAACCGAAATGACTGGGGGAATATCTTTCTTTCGAGTAACAATCTCTTTGACTTTGGTTGTTTTTATCTCTTTCCCTTGCCAGAAACCATTTTCCTGCATCCAGGCATCAGAATACATCTTCGTCAGATAGTTTCTCCCAGTATCCGGTAACAGTACAACAATGTATTTAGGTTCCTTCAATCGCTGGGCATATTTCAAGGCAGCTGCTACAGCCGTCCCGGATGAACCACCGACCAGCAATCCTTCCTCCCTGGCCAGACGCCTCCCGCTATTAAACGATTCTTTATCACTTACCCGAATCATCTCATCGACTACCTGGCGATTGAATGTTTTTGGGATAAAATCCTCTCCTATTCCTTCCACCTTATAGGATTTGGGACTATCTCCCGAAAGGATGGACCCCTCTGGATCTGCTCCCACGATCAAGATATTCGGATTTTTCTCTTTGAGATATTTTGATGTCCCGGAAATCGTTCCTCCCGTGCCCATTGCAGCTACAAAAACTTCAACTTTGCCTGCGGAATCCTCCCTGACTTCCGGCCCGGTGGTCAGGTAATGGGCGAGCGGATTGTTTGGGTTCGCGAATTGATTTGGTCGATAGGCTCCCGGGATTTCCCTGGCAAGTCTGTCTGCAACGCCATTATAACTCTCCGGAGAATCCGGTGGAACGGAGGTGGGGGTAATGATCACCTCCGCCCCATATGACTTAAGAAGATTTATTTTGTCTTGGCTCATCTTATCAGGCATCACAAAGATGCAACGGTATTGTTTAATGGCCCCAACCAATGCAAGCCCCACGCCGGTATTTCCGGCAGTCGCCTCGACGATCGTGCCTCCGGGTTTCAAAAGGCCCTCTCTTTCTGCTGCTTCGATCATCGCAAGGCCAATTCTGTCTTTCACGCTGCCGCCGGGGTTGAGGAATTCAGCCTTAACAAATATTTCAGAGGTAATGTCTTTTGTTATCCGGTTTAGCCTGATCAGCGGCGTTTTTCCGATTCGTTCAAGGATATTTCTAAATTCTCGGCCCATTCGATCTACCCTCCGCCCTTCAACGGTGATATGAGGAATATCCCTGTTAGGGCAAACAGATTTGGGAAAACTCTTATGGCTCTGTTCTTGCCGACGAAAGCCGAATGAACTATTTTAATCTCTCTTAAGCGACAATATTCGAGAAAGTCTAAGATGCTTAGAAAATGGAGGTTGGGGGTATCGTGCCACGCGTAAGGCAACGACGGCGTCACTGGCACCTTACCTTTGAAGAACATCCGTAGCCTGGCGAGGTAATGAGCAAAGTTGGGGAAACCAACGATGGCTTGTCTGCCAACCCTTAGGGCTTCCTTCAGTACAAGGTCAGGGTTTTTTACCTGCTGAAAGCTCTGATTGAGCACGACATAGTCAAAATGCTGATCTGAGTAGTCGGATAAACCATGATCGATGTCCTCGTGGAATACGCTCAAGCCTTTGGCGACACACTGATAGATGGCCTGCTCATCAATCTCAATGCCTTGAGCCCTGACACTCTTCTCGCGGACGAGGAGATCCAATAGTGCCCCATCACCGCATCCAAGGTCCAAAACGGACGAGCCTTGACGGATCCAGTTGAGAATGGCCTTGTATTCTAACGGAAGAGTATTAGATGTCATATCGCAGCACCTGACCGTCGCCTGTCACTCCATTTTCAAGAAATGCCTTTTGCAGAAAATACTTGATGAGGTGCGTTTCCTCCTCCACTTCTAAAAGAAAGGCATCATGACCATAGGTGGAATCAATCTCACAATAGGTCGTATCCACCCCTGCCAGCTTGCAAGCCTTCACGATTTCCTTCGATTGAGAAGCCGGGTAGAGCCAGTCCGACTTGAATCCCAGCACAAGGACTTTAGCTTTGTTCCCTATGAACACTTCATAAAGCTCTTTCCCCCGTGCAACATCGAAGGAATCTATGGCCTTCGTAATATAAAGATAAGAATTGGCATCGAACCTCTTCACAAAATGATCCCCTCGGTTATGAAGGTATTCCTCGACTTCAAAACCGATGCTGAGCTTATGGGGTTTCCCGTTGCCACTCAAACGCCTTCCGAACTTCTCTGCCATTGAGATCTCGCTCATATAGGTGATATGGCCCATCATACGGGCAACAGAGAGCCCTCTTGCTGGAGAAAGCCCACCGTAATAATGACCCTCCTTCCAGTGAGGATCAGCCATGATCGCTTGCCGTCCCACTTCGTGGAACGCAATCTGTTGGGGTGAATGCTTTGCTGCTGTCGCAATAACGATGGCACTCTTCAGCCGTTTTGGATGAGCAGTCAGCCACTCTAAGGCTTGCATGCCACCCATCGAACCGCCTGCCACTGAAAGAAGTTGATCGATTTCCAAATGATCAATCAAGTGCTTTTGTACGTTGACCATATCCGAAATGCCGATGATCGGGAAATCCAGACCGTATTTCTTCCCCGTGCTGGGGTTGATGGAAGATGGACCGGTGGTGCCCTTGCAACCTCCGAGGACGTTTGAGCAGATAACAAAATACTTATTGGTATCAAAGGCTTTATCCGGCCCGATCATATCCTCCCACCAGCCAGGCGTCTCATCTCCCCTGTGAAAACCCGCGGCATGGGCATCACCCGAAAGTGCATGAAGAATAAGAACAGCATTGGACCTCTGATCATTCAGTTTGCCGTAGGTTTCATAAGCGACCGTAACCGGACCAAGCTTCTCTCCGTTCTCCAGGATGAGCTCATCGGGTGGAAGACCAAAATGAAAATACTTCGTTTGTACGACACCGACATGAGGACTTCCCGTCGTATCCAGACCTTGGCCTAGATCACCAACATTCTCTTGAGATGCCCCTGAAACCCCATCCGTTTTCTTAGACGATGAACGTTGCGCGGACATCTTTGTTTACCTCGCAGCTTTCTTCAAAGCCTGGTCAATATCTTCATTAATATCTTCTACGTCCTCAAGACCTATGGAGAGCCTGATAAAATCTTCCGTGACGCCCGTCTCCTCTTGCTCTTTCCGGGTTAATTGCTGATGGGTTGTTGAGGCAGGATGAATAACCAAGCTTTTTGCATCTCCTATATTGGCGAGATGGGAAAGGAGCTTCACCGATTCGATAAACCTTTTTCCAGCTTCCAATCCACCTTTTATCCCGAAGCCCACAAGCCCTCCAAAATTGCCCTTTAGATATTTCAGCGCCAATTTATGACTTGGATGTTCCTCTAACCCGGGATAGTTGACCCAGGTGACCAAGGGATGCCTCGCCAAAAAACGAGCGACATTAAGCGCATTTTCAGAATGTTTCTTTACTCTTAGAGGCAATGTTTCTAATCCTTGAAGGAAGAGAAAGGCATTGAAAGGGCTCAGGGGGGCTCCCAGATCTCGAAGCAAATGGACTCTCACCTTGATAATGAAGGCGACATTTCCCATGCCTGGAAGGTTTCCAAAGGTTTCCCAGAATTTCAACCCATGATAACTCGGGTCGGGTTCAGTAAATTCGGGAAATTTCCCGTTACTCCAGTCAAATTTTCCGGAATCGACAATCACCCCTCCGATCGATGTACCATGGCCTCCGATGTATTTGGTGGCTGAGAGTACGGTGATGTCCACGCCGTAATCGATTGGCTTAACCAGTCCGACGCCGACGGTATTATCGACGACAAAAGGAACGCCTGCCTCATGGGCAACACGAGAGATGGCCTCAAAATCCGGCACATCGAGCTTCGGATTCCCAATCGTCTCCGCAAAGATAGCCCTCGTTTTACTAGTGATGGCTTTTCTGAATTCCCCCGGCTTTGTTGAATCGACAAATTTGACCTTCCTCCCCAATTTGGGGAAAGTGTAATGAAACAATTGGTATGTGCCCCCATAAAGATTATTCGCAGACACAATCTCGTCCCCGACCTGAGTGACGGCCAAAAGCGCAAAAGTCTCGGCAGCTTGGCCTGAAGCCACCGCCAAAGCCCCTGTGCCTCCTTCAATGACCGCAACTCTCCTTTCAAAAACGTCGTTGGTGGGATTCATGATCCGAGTGTAAATGTTTCCGAATTCTTTGAGAGCGAAGAGATTTGCTGCATGTTCCGTATTCTGAAAGACATACGAGGTGGTTTGATAAATGGGAACCGCTCTCGATCCTGTAGTGGGATCAGGCGTTTCCTGTCCAGCGTGAAGTGCCAACGTTCCAAATCCTCTTGTTGTCATCTTTGTGACCTCCTTGAATTGGTATTTTTCTTAAAATGGCTAAGAAACAAAAAACCCACTGACCGTCAATCTTGGTAGTGGGTTGCCAACACTGCAAACGATTTTATGATGACGTTTACATGGGCGGACCTCCCACATCGGTCAGAAGACACATGGGCATGCAACACATCATCGAGTGTTCATTAAATTTTCTTGAATAATTCCCAAGAGTTGTTAAATTATTCATGATTAACTTAAGTCCTTGTGATTTTCCTAATTTTCGTTGTTAAATTTATTTTACATATTCTATGGATTTTGTCAAGTATTTTTTTAAAAATCTTTATTTTTTTTGTTGACAATCAAAAATGGGGTATGTTATCTTTTACTTAATGTTAAGAAAGGGCGTAAATATATTCATCGCAATTCTCTTGTTACTACCCCTTTTTGCTGGGGAGACCGGGTTTTTCCAAGCAGTCAGCCATGCTTCGCCCTCCTTCCAAAGAACTTGTAACATGGATGACTGCAATCCCAATATGCCGAAATGTCCTCTTTGCCCTTCTTTCCGTTCCATCAACCTATACCTTATTCACGAGTCTGTACCCTATTTCCCACCTCTTAGTTCATCTTTTATCTTTCTTAGTATCGATACCCTGTCGGATCAAGGTGTTGTAAGAACAATATTCCGCCCACCCACATCACTTTCCTAAAGCCGTCACCAGCTTTTCATAGCCCTTTATCCAATTTTTTGAATCCTTCTCGAGGAAATGAAAAGTTCCAAAATCACAATGTCACATTCAAGTGGACATTATTGAAGATGGAAAAGTCGTCGTTTCTCTGACACACAAGCAGGGAGAAGTTCAAGAAATATAAAAAAGGAGGATCACAAAATGAAAGCATGCCCAAAATGTCAAACAAAGAATCAGGATTCGAACAATTCCTGTAAAAAATGCGGATTTCAACTTTCACGTTCTTCATTTCAGGATAAAAAAGAGAAGGTATTAGGTGAGAAGAAAAAGAAACCCTATTGGGTCCCTATTTCCTTAGCTGCTCTTGCCGCTATATTGGTAGTCGTCGGCTACTGGGTCGTGCAGGGTAGTACGGGAGCCAATCCAAAAGTCTCTTCTCAGCCGAAGGTGAGCGACAAGGTTGACTATGCCGGGCAGTCGATACGCATGACTGATATTCAGGCAAGCGTAGAAAAAGGAATAATTTCCATCCCTCTCGATGTGGTGAAAGAAAAGAAGATGGTCCGTTTCGAATACGAAAATAATGGGTACCGGATACCCCTTCTTGCTTACCTGACGCCGTTAGGAAAACTGGTGACAGCCGTCAGCTTGTGTGAGCCATGCCGATCCACTCGATTTCATATCGAAGATAATAAAATCATATGCAACGCATGTGCTACCGAGTGGAATCTAGAAACCCTGAAAGGAATCCAGGGAGGATGCCTCAATTATCCTCCCGATGTCATTCCGAGCACGATTGAGAAAGATCGTATTCAGATTGATGACAAAATCATTACTCAATGGAAACCCAGAGTGTAAATCAGTAGGCAGTAAGGACAAGGCAGTCGGCAGAAGGCAGAGGTTTCTGTTTTCTGCTTGCTGCCTGCTGCTTTCTGCCTTCTAAATAGAACGACTATGAGAGAGGTGCACTTCAATGAAACTTAAGGACATTTCTATTAACAATCTGCGGAGACGAAAGGGTAAGGTCTTCTTTCTCATCCTGGGTCTCACCATTGGGATTACAACCGTCGTGACTCTCATTTCTGTGACCCGAATGATGAACGAAGATATCTCCAAGAAATTAGACGAATTTGGGGCTAACATCCTTATTATTCCAAGATCAGATGACCTCTCCCTCTCCTATGGAGGAATGAATATCGGGGGGGTTGCTATCGATTCTCAGAGCCTTAAAGATTCGGATATCCCAAAGATTCGTCAGATTGAGGTCCGCGAAAACGTCAGCATTGTTTCACCCAAACTGATCGGCGTTGTTGAAATAGAGAGGAAAAAGGTTCCTCTGATGGGCGTTCGTTTCGAAGAAGAGTTGAGACTTAAGAAGTGGTGGAAGATTCACGGGGGAGAGCCTAAGACTCGGGATCAAGTGTTGTTGGGAAGTGAGGTGGCGGTTCGGCTCTTCAAGAATACCGGCGACACGTTGTCGATCAACGGAAAGCCGGTCAAGATTTCAGGCGTTCTGGATGAGACGGGATCACAGGATGATTTTCTCATCTTGGGTGATCTGGCCTTTGTCCAAAAGGCGTTGAATAGACCAGAAGCATTGAGCTTGATTGAGGTCTCGGCCTTTTGCAATACCTGCCCGATTGAGGAGATCGTGAAGCAGATTTCGCAGAAACTGCCCCATGCCAAAGTCACAGCGATCAAGCAGACCCTACGGACCAAGATGGAGGCTTTGGACCATTTCAAGAAGTTTTCAGTGGGGATATCGATCATCATCCTTCTGATCGGAAGCTTGATCGTCTTCACGAATATGATGTCTTCGGTGAACGAGCGGAAACGAGAGATAGGAATCTTCAGAGCGATCGGATTTCGGAAATCGCACGTTGTCCGGATTATTTTCTTGGAGGCTCTGATCGTTGGCTGCATTGCGGGAATTGTTGGATTTCTACTCGGATTAGGGGTTTCCCAGGTCATCGGGCCGATGATTACAGGAATAAAGGGCGGGGCATTGGTCATCGATCCATGGTTGGCCATCGGCGCCATTTTTCTGTCTTCTTTGATCGGCATTCTTTCGAGCGCCTATCCAGCGATCCATGCTTCGAAAATGGATCCAACAACGGCACTACGCTCACTATAAGAACGCAAAGAGCATAGCGCATAGGGTTCAAAACCGAAAAACAAACACGCTAAGCGCCATGCGCTAAGTAAGGGAGTTGAAAATGAGCCTGATTGAAATCAAGAAACTTAACAAAACTTATGAAAGCGGGGAGGAGTGCGTCCTGGCACTCTGTGATGTGGATTTGAATATCGAGAAAGGAGAATTTATCTCCGTGATGGGACCTTCCGGGTCGGGAAAGTCAACTCTTCTGACCATTCTGGGAGGGCTAAACCATCCCACAACAGGAGACGTCGTTGTCGATGACATCCCCATTTACAAACTTCCGTTGGAGAAGTTAGCCGACTTCAGAAGAGAATATCTGGGATTTATTTTTCAATCTTTCCAGCTGATTCCTTATCTAACGGTAGTTGAAAACGTGATGCTTCCTCTTTCTATCACACACCGGACCAACCGGGAACAGATGAAAATGGCTGATGAGATATTAGAAAGAATTGGATTGAGAGGGAAAGGGAAAAGACTTCCGGATCAACTTTCAGGAGGGGAACAAGAAAGGGTGGCCATTGCCAGAGCCCTGGTGAATTCACCGCCTATTCTTATGGCGGATGAGCCGACAGGAAATCTGGACTCGAAAACAGGAAAAGAGATTATGGACCTGTTTAAATCCCTGAATGAAGAGGGACAGACGATTATTATGGTCACCCATAATCCGGAGAACACCTCTTTTTCAACCCGGACCATCTCTCTCAAGGATGGAAGACTGGAATGAATGGAAGGGAGGATGCGTTAGGAAGATTCGAAACGTGAAGACGAAAGTCATTGTTTCCATCGCAGGGCTGATTCTTATGACCCTTAGATATTTGAGAGGCCAAAGAAATACTGCATTTTTTCGCAAAAAATACAGAATTCACCCTATTTACTTTTAAACACAACTTCATTATTCTTAAAAGGCGTTCCAATATTCTTAAACTTAAGGAGGCAGAGAAATGGCAGGAAAGGATAAAATAAAGAAAGTCCAATTCGAATTCCTCGCACCGGACGCACAGAAGGTATACCTGGCAGGGGACTTTAATAACTGGGATCTCCGCGCAAACCTGATGAAGAAGGACAAGAAAGGGACATGGAAGGCCACCCTGACCTTGAAGCCAGGAAGGTATGAATACCGGTTTCTTAAAGACGGCAACTGGGAAAATGATCCCGCCTGCGCTGGCTGTGTCCCGAACGATTTTGGAACTAGCAATTGCGTGAGAATCGTCGAGTGACGCTTAGGAACCTAGCCCTCTCTCTCCCTTTTGAAGTATAACTTTTGGACTTTGCCCATTTGGTCGAAGACGACGCTGACCAATTCCCATCCCTCTCTTCCAAGTTCATTCAGTTTTTCTTTATGTGCCGGGGGATGCAATGTTGAAGCCTCTTTGTCGGCGTCGGTGAAATAGAGGTATTCCCATCTGGTCATTCTAAATTCTCCTTTCTTCTCGCTACCTTTTGTTTACGTCCATCTGCAATAAATACCAAGGTCCTTCAATAGGTGGAAGGCAAACTCAGGAAGAACGCTGACATGCGTTTAATAACGCAAAATTCCCTCGTTGCGGCGATATTCCCACGTATCACGATAATCTGGAACACTTGAATAGGGATAGGAGCGGCGTTTCCAGACATGAATCTCGTTGCTTAAAAGAAGAGGATAGCGATAAGTTGAATCGCTTACTGATTCTATTTTTTCACCCTCCATTGATCCCTGAATTTCGCCGGCTACCGTGACCCTAGCACCGCTTCTACAAAGGGAAGAGTCCAACGGTTCCTTTAAGAGAACCAAGAATTTCCCCTGGAAGGAGACCACCCTTCGGGGTCTTTCCGCCCAACCCAAAGGCCATTCGAGGACTTCAATAAAGGTGGTTCCGTCGCCCTGAGGGAGCGTCTGGATAATCTCCCCGCCCCACAGAACAATTTTCCCCTTGTAAGTATCTGGGCTTTGAGCCACTACTTTGAAAGTAAGAGAGTTATCCACCCCTTCTCTCGTCTCCTTGGAGATAACTGGAGCACAGGCAAAAAGAAAGATAGGTAAAAGAACGAATATACGCGCCCTCATCGTATTCCCATCTCCTTCCTTCAACCCAAAAATAATCACTCTTTCGTGAAATTCAATGACTCCCCCAGCATTTTCACTTTCTTCTCGGTCTTTCACCGAGAGTCACTTTCACTTCCATAAGAGCATCCTTGCGAAATACTTTGAGAAGAATCGTGTCTCCCGGTTTCTTCTCACGAATATAACGGATCAAGTCGTCATTTGTTTTAACATCATGTTGGTCCGCCTTCACCACAATATCTCCACCCACGAGCACAATCATATTACCGACTTGAATCTTCTCATTGCCCCCTTTCAGCCCTGCCTTATCAGCGGGGCCGTCCTTTACCACCTCCGCAATCATCGCTCCTCGTTCTATCTTGAGTTTGCGATACTTTGCTATTTCAGGAATGAGCGATTGAATGGTTGCACCGATCCAGGGATAGGTCACATAACCTTTTGTGAGGAGTTCCGGGACGACTCGCTTTGCCGTATTAACGGGAATGGCAAACCCGATCCCCACATTTCCACCAGACGGACTAATGATGGCACTATTGATTCCGATGATCTCTCCATCAGAGTTGAGGAGGGGCCCTCCGGAGTTTCCCGGGTTAATAGCCGCATCGGTCTGAATCACATCTTCGATTAACGTCCCAACCGCGGATCGAATGGTTCTGCCAAGAGAGCTGATGATTCCTGTGGTCAATGTCCTTTGCAGGCCAAAAGGATTCCCGATCGCCAGAACTTTCTGCCCGATCTTTAAATTCCTTGAATCCCCCATGGGGATAATCTTCAGCTTCTCCTTAGGCGCATCAATCTTTATTACCGCAAGATCGCTATCCGGATCAGATCCAACCAATTTGGCGGGCCACTTCGACCCATCCGCCAGGGTCACTTCCAACTTTTGAGCATTGGCTACAACATGATGGTTGGTCAGGATGTGGCCTTTCGCATCAATGACGGAACCAGACCCTGACCCCTGGGTTGGAAAGGCGTTAAAGAAAAAATCCATCTGCATGGCAGTGCTGGTGACGTTAACAACCCCGTCCGCCACTTTCTCATAGACAGCAATGTTATTTCTTTCCTCTTCAGTCAATGCAGCAGAGCAAACCTGTCCTGCGCTGAAAAGAGTGACGAGAAAAAGAATGAATGAAATGAAAAAACTTCTTGAAACATGTCCTTTAGCACAAATCATGATTGCATCCCCCTTTCGCGTAGCTCAAAGCGTGAGCCTCGATCAATGTCAACCCTTAAGGGTTGGGTTACACGACCACTACCTGTCACTCAGGGCTTTAGCCCTGATTCATCAACCCAAAAGGGCTGAGTTGCAAATACTATATCTAAATCCTCGGAAGACCGGCCTCGTCAAAAATCCCTTCAAAAAGCGGCCCGCTGAGATAACGCTCCCCCGAATCCGGAAGGATCGCTACGATCGTTTTTCCGTTAAACTCCCCGCTTCTTGCGAGCCTCAAAGCGACGGCGATTGCTGCGCCACAGCTGACGCCAGAAAGGATTCCTTCCTCGCGGGCAAGGCGCCTTGCATGTTCGATCGCCTCTTCGCTCGTCACCTGTTCCACGCGATCCACCACGGACAGATCCAACGTGTCCGGAATGAACCCGGCACCGATCCCCTGGATCTTATGGGGCCCGGGCTTGAGCTCCTCCCCCGCAAGGCGCTGCGTAATGACAGGGCTCTCGACCGGTTCGACCGCAACGCTGATAATCTTCCGTTTCTTTTCTCCCTTGATATACCGTGACACCCCTGTGATGGTTCCTCCTGTGCCCACTCCCGAAACAAGGACCTCTATCTTGCCGTTTGTCTGCTCCCAAATCTCGGGACCTGTGGTCTTGAAATGGATCACCGGATTGGCGGGATTCTTAAACTGCTGGGGCATGTAGTAGTTGGAACTCGAGGACAAAATTCGTTCTGCCTCTTCGATGGCCCCTTTCATCCCTTTGGCTCCTGGCGTGAGGATAACGTTGCTGCCAAGGATAGCAAGCACCTTTCTCCGTTCCACCGACATCGTTTCGGGCATGGTGACATTTAGTTTATACCCTCTTGCCGCAGCGACAAAGGCCAAAGCAATCCCTGTATTTCCGCTTGTCGGCTCAATGAGCTCCATCCCGGGTTTGAGCAGCCCTTGCTTCTCTGCAGCCCAGATCATACTCGCCCCTATCCTACACTTCACCGAGTAGGAGGGGTTACGACCTTCAATCTTGCCAAGGATGGTGGCCTTAAGTCCTCGGGCCATTCTGTTAATTTTGACCATCGGGGTATTACCAATAGACAGTGAGTTATCATCAAAAAATCGAGCCATATTTTTCTCCTTTCTAAATCCCCCTTTACTAAAGGGGGGACAGAGCGGGAATATCGTCCTAGCTCACCGGAGGTTTGAACCCCCGAAGCCTCAGTGCGTTGGAAACCACCGTGACGGATGAAATCGCCATCGCCCCAGCGGCAATGGTAGGGTGGAGGAGAACTCCGAAAAATGGAAAAAGAACACCTGCAGCTACAGGGATGAGGATCGTATTGTAAGCAAAAGCCCAAAAGAGATTCTGTTTGATATTCCGAATGGTCGCTTTGCTTAAGGCAATGGCCGTCACGATCCCCCTTAAATCCCCACCAATTAAAGTGATGTCCGAGGACTCCATCGCCACATCGGTTCCTGTACCAATCGCAATTCCCACATCGGCCTGCGCTAAGGCAGGCGCATCATTGATGCCATCCCCCACCATACCAACTTTTTTGCCTTCCGACTGAAGCCGCCTGATCTCTTCGGCTTTCATCTCCGGAAGAACGTCTGCCAAGACCCGGTCGACTCCGACCTGATTCGCAATGGCTTTGGCGGTTCGTTGATTGTCTCCGGTGAGCATCACCACTTCCAATCCCATCTGGTGAAGGGCTCCTACAGCTTTCTTTGAATTCTCTTTTAACGTATCTGCCACAGCTATAATTCCGGCTACTTCGCCTTCTACCGCCAAGAACATAGAGGTCTTCCCTTCATTGGAAAGCCGGAGTGCTTTATCGAATAATCCATCTCCGCTTACTTTTTTTTCTTCCATCAGCCTTAAATTTCCAAAGAGGACTCTTCTTGAATCGACCGTCGCCTCAATCCCATGACCTGCAATAGCCTGAAAATCTTTTGGATCCAGAAGATTTAAATTCTCCTCTTTTGCCTTCTTTACAATCGCCTCGCCCAAAGGATGCTCCGATCCCTTTTCGGCTGAGGCAGCAAATGTCAAGATTTCTTTCTTAGTAAACTTCTGAGACTCAACGATATCCGTTACAGAAGGCTCTCCTTTGGTCAAGGTCCCTGTTTTATCCAAAACAATGGTATTCAATTGATGCGCTGTCTCCAGGGCCTCTGCCCCTCGAATCAAAATTCCATTTTCTGCACCCTTCCCGGTCCCCACCATGATGGAAGTGGGAGTCGCCAATCCCAAAGCGCAGGGGCAGGCGATGATCAGCACAGCTACGAAGTTGAGAAAGGCATAGGTGAGAGCCGGATGAGGACCGAAGAAATACCAGACGAGGAATGTAATCACTGCGATGGAAATAACAACGGGGACGAAGTAACTGGCAATCACGTCGACCATCCGGGCAATCGGGGGCTTCGACCCCTGAGCCTCTTGAACCAGTCGGACAATCTGGGCCAGGACCGTATCCTTTCCAACCTTCGTCGCTTCAAATCTAAATGTCCCCGTCTTATTCATCGTCGCGCCGATAACAGAATCGCCGCTCTTCTTCTCAACCGGCAAAGATTCGCCTGTCACCATGGATTCATCGACAGAGGAGTAACCCTCTCTGACGATTCCATCTACTGGAATTTTCTCGCCGGGACGGACCACGACCATCTCTCCTATGGCAACTTCTTCAACCGGGATGTCCACTTCGTCCCCGTTTCGGATGACTCTGGCTGTCTTGGGCTGAAGGCCGATCAACTTTTTAATCGCCTCTGAAGTCTTCCCTTTCGCCCTCGCCTCCAAAAATCTGCCAAGAAGGATGAGGACAATGATCGCCGCGGAGGTACCAAAATAGACATCCATCATCAGGCCTTTGACCATGATCCGGTGGGGGACAAAAGTCACAATGAGACTATAGAGATAAGCCGCAGAAGTCCCGACAGCGATCAATGTGTTCATATCGCTGGTCTTATGTTTCGTCGCCTTCCAGAACCCAACATAAAACTGCCAGCCCGCCCAGAATTGGACAGGGGTCGCTAACAAGAATTGGATGAAGAAATTTGTCTCCTTCGAGAGACCAATCCATTTCTCCAGGAGCGGGGCGCCGTACATAAGGATTAGAATGGGAGCGAGTAACATGGCGCCAACAATAAACTTCTTTTTTAATTTGGAGAGTTCCGCCTCTCTGGCAAGCCTTTCCTTCTCGACAATGTCTTCCTCTCTTACCTCGAGAACGTGATAACCCGCTTCTTCGACAACTCTCTTAAGATCCCTGATTGACACCTCTTCCGGTATATATTCAACCGATGCTCTTTCTGTGGCGAAGTTAACGCCTGCCCGGACCACTCCCTTTACGGAACTCAGAGCCTTTTCCACTTTATTTACACAGGAAGCACAGGTCATTCCCTGAATGGGAAGAAGCACCTTTTCAATTCTTGCTCCGTACCCCAAGTCCTTCACCCTGTCGATTAGGTGGGAAACATCAGTCTGGGTAGGATGAAAGACAACCGTAGCTTTCTCTGAGGCAAAGTTGACAGCCGCTTTCGAAACTCCTTCAACGCCGGCCAGCCCTTTTTCAATCTTTAAAGCACAACTGGCACACGACATCCCTGTGATAGGAAGGTCAATGCGTTCCAATTCTTCTTTGGGATTTTTTGTTTCCATGAACAGTCTTTTAGCAGTTGCTTTCAAATCTCAATTTTTTCAATCGTCAATCTGCAATTTCAAATCTGAAATTTTATTTTATCTCATAGTATATCCCCGCACGTATTTTCTTCTCTCCAATCTTTGCGAGGATCATAACCTGATACTTTTCCTTCTCTGGGAGGTTGAAAAAAGCGTCGTAGCTTTTCATCATATCATCATATTTCAAGGTTTTGATCTGATCTTTGCCTTTGGGATCGATTACTTTCATATTGATCTGGGCATTGGTAATCTCTTTTTCGCTCTTTTCGTCTTTCAACGTTACCGTGATATTGTGAGTCGTCCCAGGCTCAATATCCTCTTTCATCTTCATATCTTTAAGCATTTTCTTATGCTCGCCATTGGCCATCATCTGAAAAGTCACCTTCACTCCTTCAACGAGAACTTCCTTGGTGTCCATCTTCATTGACGTCCCCATGGACATTCCTCCGTGCGAATGCTGAGCCAGGGATACCATTACCAACACGAAGAAAGAAAAAACAGACACACCGATAACCAAAATCACTCTTTTCATCGCTTAAACCTCCTTTAAGAAATTTTAACGAACCTATTCGAGCCAAACAGGATCAGCCTTTGTCTTTTCTGCCTCCTTAGAAAGTTTTTCCAACATTTCGTTAGCCTCATCCATCTGAGCATGATACTTTGCCATTTCGCTATTTAAAATATTCAGTCTCGAAGAGAGCATTTGATACTGGGTTAGGCTCATCTTGCCGAAGTTGTACGGGCCCAATCCTTCTGCCTGTTTCATATATTCTTCACGCACCCTCTCATAATTTTCAGTCGCTTCCTTCAGCTGCTCCTTCCACGGGCGCACTTTTTCCCTCCACCAAGTCTCGTCCCGGCCATAAATATCCGTCCTGATTTCCTCTTTGATTTCTGGAGTCGCCTGCGGGGTTCGTTCAGGAGGTCCCTTTCCTGTGAAAAACTCAAGGGTTTCAACCCGATCACGATAGAAAGCAGGAACCTTGCTGTAATCATCGGTATAGTTCACCACTCCGTCTTTGTCCAGCCATTTGTAAATAGCGGCAGCATGGCCAGGTATGGCAAGAGCCAATAAAATTAAGATAATAAGTAACTTCTTCATCTTGACCACCTCTCTCCTCACCGCTTTACGTTTAACCAACATACCTTTACCTCCTTAATATGGTCATTGATATGTGTAATTCAAGGACTTTGGCTGAAAGAACCACACCTTTCAGGCCCAGCAGTTCGAACACAAGTTGTTTGAGCTCCGAATCCCGAGGAAGCAATCCTCATCAAGACGGGTGAGACCATCGTCAATCCAACTGCCACAAGGATGGCTATGCTAAAGAATTGAGGACTTAACACCCCACGTGAAAATAGGTAGGCAGCAACCAGGATCCCCATTTCGCCTTGAGCCAAAACTCCAATCATGATCAAGACCCGCTCACCGGGATATAGATATCCATTTTTTGTTGCAATCCAGCACCCAGTCAGCTTCGGAACGATGACTGCCGCGAGCAGCACAGCCAAAAAAGTGATGGAATCTTCGGTAGCCTTGAGATTCACCTCCATTCCGATTGCTATGAAAAGAATTCCCATAGGGATTGAAGCCAAAAGGGATCCAAATCCTTTCGCAATTTTTTCTCTTACCTCCAGATTTGAGATTCCAAGCAGTGCGCCTCCCAAGGAGGCAACTCCTACAGCAGAAAAGCTTCCAAAATGAATTGCTGACCATGCATACAACGAAGCGACCAAGAGAAGATAGCCGATGAGCATTTGGCGAGGTCTTTTTGGAACCTCCCCGGCCATCCCGTTAGGGCGGGATAAACTCGCCGGGGGCTTCCCGGTAAGGTAACTTTTTTCCATATTGTGCCCCTCGACCCCGCCTATCCCCTCAAGGGCGGGACGGGGCACGTTCCGGCGAAAACCAGTCTTGGCAACGAGTGTTAGATATCGAGAGGTCAAAAAGTACGCGATAGCAAAAAACATAATGAGTTTCGCCAAGAACCATGAAACGGCGACGGCCATCTTAAAGGCCCCGTGTGTCGCACCATAATTCGTCGCCTGACTGGCAATCATCAACAGAATCGCCAACAAACCGCTCAAGATAGCTGCTCCCGATACGATGGCTGCAGCCTGCGAACCAAGAACCTTCTTTTCACTGAACGAATAAATTGAAATTCCGAAGCTTGAAGCTGACATGATCGCACTCACTGCCAGGGCTTCTGACCACCGATCCACAAACAGTCGCGTGAGGATTGCAACAATCACCGCTGTCAAACCAAATCCCCAAACACCCACGGAAAAAGAGGATTTCAATTGTTTCTTCAGCTCCTGCCAATCCACTTCCAAACCGGCGAGAAACATGAGCTGAACCAGTCCAACCTCCGCAAGGATTTTCAAAAC
>Ga0335070_10004203_pt1 | contig 16800 bp, 18 predicted proteins | sample Lox_Sample_13_FD_206722 | JGI IMG/M metagenome (GOLD analysis project Ga0335070, IMG submission 206722) | Soil microbial communities from Loxahatchee National Wildlife Refuge, Florida, United States - Lox_Sample_1.3 | ecosystem: Environmental > Terrestrial > Soil > Wetlands | place: USA... | reverse complement strand
GGCCAGACGCCAGGCGGATCTTGTGATCGCCAGCGCCCACGTGGGTCCCAACTGGGGCGCGCCGTCACGGGCGATGCAAGCGCTGGCTCACGATCTCATCGACATGGGCGCAGACCTGTATTGGGGCCATTCCAACCACACTCCGCAGGGGATTGAACTTTACAAGAACAAAACCATCCTCTACTCGGCTGGCGATTTTGTGGATGACTATATGGTGGACAAGGACGAGCGCAACGACCTCTCGTTCTTGTTTGTCTTGGAAGGGGAGAAGGGCCGCATCGGACGAATCAGACTGTATCCAGTCCGGATCGAGGATCTCGGCGTTCGTCTGGCCAATGAGCAGGAATGGCAGTTCCTCACACGAACCATGCAGGCTAAGTGCAAGGCGTTCGGGACCAGGATGAAAGTGGATGGGCAGGTAGGGACCATCACAGTGGGCTAGTCGGTAGCGCCCTCACGTGTGCCGCTTGTGGATCGTGATGTAGTTGCCGTCCTGGTCCTCAATAACCGCCATCCGGCAGACAGGCGTGTCGAGGGCTTCTGTCGCAAAGGAGACGGCCCGCTCCTTGATCTTGTGCACAAACGCATCGAGATCAGACACCTCAAACGCCACGACCGCTCCTTTTGCCCCGGGAGTATGCCCCATGTCCGTCGTCGTGATGGCGAAGGTCGAACCGCCAACCTCATATTCCACCCACACATCTTGGTAGTGGTGGCTCGCATGCAACGCAAGCACATGTTCATAGAAAGCTCGGGCCCATCCCATGTTCGAATCCGGATAGACGGTGAAGGCGATTGAAGTGATCATGGCAAGATTCCTTGTTCCGCGAGCAGCAAAGGCCCTTTGCTGCGACTCCGTCAGAACTCAGAGTAGCGTCCGACAGGCCTTTCAGACCGGCGGGATCTGACTGAGAATCTCCCGCTCCGCATCGAGCCAATCATCGAGTGCATACCCGTGCCGGTATCCTCGCTCGGTGTAGAGTTCGTGGGCCCGCTTCGTGATCAGGATGTGCAGGTCGTCGCAGGGGGACACTAGTTGATGCGTGCGAGGGGTAGTAGGAACCGTTGCCTGAGCTGGTGTGCTTGTGGGCGCTCGCGGTTTTTCTTCTTTTGTCCGGTGTGAAAGTCGTACCTTCATAGCGATGTGATCCTCCTTTTATGCGTTTGGGTATATGCGGGCTTCTTACCAAAGACAGGAATCAGCGTGAAAGGACGATCGAAACAGTCCAATGGAAAGGCGGGAGCTCGTTCCATGTTTGAGACGGGATAGACGATAAAGGCTATCGAAGTGATCATTGGATGGACCCTTCCTTACTCTCTCATCAGGTAGGACATGAGCAATGACCGTGCCTTCTTGTCGATTATCGAACAGGCAGGGGAGAGTCTTGAGATGTTGGGAGTTTGACCATCGAGTGATGACGACATTGGGGTGTCGTTGTGGCTTTGTTCCTCAGTTCATCGAGGGATGATGGGGAAATCCGCTTCGTCTTGAAGCAGCAGAGCAACAGCATTGTGTTTCCATGGATGAGAGGGCTGTTGCTCAGGCCAAATACGCTGCGACGATCCCCGAGAGCACGATCCCATCGAATGTGCCGGCGCCGCCGATGCTGGCGATGCCCGTACCGATTTTCGAGATGTCGCGAAGATGAAGCAGATCCGCCCCGATGAGCGGACCCAGCACGCCGGCGACGAAAGCGACGGGCGGGGCCTGGTCCGGCACAAACAGCAATGCGGTCATGGCGGCAACCAGGGGAGGAAACAGACCTGGCATCGCAATACCGATCCCCTCGATGGGTTTAGCCATCCAATAGCACACCATCGTGTTGATGAAGATCGCAAGAAGCAATCCGGAGAGCCGCTGCCAGCCTGCCGCCATCAGATGAGCCGTTTCGTAGACTGCGAGGGCTACCGGAATGATGCAGCCGCCGACATTAACCGCGATCACTGTATGTTGGCGTACGCGTTGGAACTTCGGCCAGGAGCCCGATAATCCGAAGACCGCCAGCGGGTTTGATATCACCCGTTCCGTGCGGGGAATGCGTTTCAGCGGGATATTGATCGGACTTCCTATGAAGATGCCGATCACGATGAAAAGAGCGGTCGACGGATCCAGTTTGAGTTTGCTCAGGGCCACGGTGAACAGCTGGCCGAAGATGAACGGGAGCATCGCCAACAGCACGAAGAAGAGCAGCAGTGGCAGCATTCCAGGAATTCTCATCGTCGCCTTGCCGTCACTCACGTGCCGTCCGCGATGCTGCCTTCTCTGATGGCCGTGACCCGAGCAAGGAGATCATGCCAGTGGGTCCCGGGCCAAAAGACGCGGCGGCAGTGAGAGCATTGGAGAAACTCTCGATACTGTTGCGCGACAAAGGGAGGCACCAAGTGGCGCGCATTGTCGGGTGAGACGGAGATGAGCGCAACATTGCAGTCCGCGCAGCGATACCCTCGGTGGCGGGTCATGTCAAGATCGATCTTGAGATCCTGATGGAGTTGACCCAAGTGATCTTCGAGGTCATCGCTTTCGATGAGAGTGTGACGACCACGGAGGACCTTGCGTTGTGCCAGGTATCTGTCGCGCGTGAGCAGCCACCGGTCTTCGCGTAGCGCGCGCTCGATTAACACCTCGTCCGTGATCATCTGTTCGTAGGCCGTGTCGTAGCCGAGAATGCGCAGCCAGCGGGCGAGGCGACCGAGCATGGCATCGGCCATAAAGCGTATGACCGGCTGTTCGGGCTGTCCAAGCATATCCATAGGAGCAACGCTCCTCCTAACTCGGCGTGCGATGACCATTCGGCCAGAATCCCACCCCGTGAATCGTCAGCCGCAGTCCGTCGATGCGGACGTGAGCGTCAAGAAAGAGCTCTGCCAGCCAAGCGCTGGTCAAGACGTGGTCGGTGACGGTCGGTATGATGAACCGGCTTTCGCCCGCTGCTAAGGCCGCAAAGGGAATGATCTGATCTGCAGCAAACCGGTCCAACGTCGCACCGGAGGTGAGATCGTCGAGCAACTGGTTGGCGACGTGCTTCCCGATCGACTCCGCACGTCTTCTCAAGGCCCCAGCCTGGTCCGCGCCGAGGCGCACCGCTTTCTCTTCATCGGCAAAGAGCGCAAGCGCAGCCCCAGCCTGCAGAGACTCTGTGTCGTTGAGAACCTGGATCTCGACCTGATGTCCGGCTTTGGCGAGTACACCGCGAGCGGCATCCGCCATCCGCTGACTTACCCGCCGTTCTACCAGGTGAGAGGAGAGAGCGATGCCCCAGATTCGCGTGATTGGGCCCACTTCTTCCTTTGTGATAGCTCGGAATGGTTCGGTGAGGGGTATTACCGAGAGGCGGAGTATGCCATCACCTCTGGGGACGTAGCCAGGACGTCCGATCTCAACTTCCGTATGAAGTCCCATGTCTTGGAGCATCGGGAGCAATACCTGTTGGAGATGGAAAACAGACGGGGCGAAATCCTGGAAGAGGCCCCCTCGCAATTCGACGCCGACCCGCGATGCTGCGAAGGCGAGGACGGGCATCAGGCCAAGACTCAGCATGGTCGTCGAACCGGCAGAACCGATGTCCCAATGATAATGCCGTCCTGTCTTGAGACGGCCGGGGCGGAACGTGAATTCCTGCGAGCCTTGTACCAGTCCCTCGGCGTGGCCGTTGACGAGCTCGGTAATGGCTTCTACGACGCGAATGTGCTGCGGACGCAACCCGGGCTTGTCTCGCTTCGCTCGAGCATTGACCACGTGGATGGCCTGGCCGGTCAGGGCGGAGAAGGCGACCGCCTGCCGCACGATGGTACCACTGCCGGAATAGCGGGAACCGTCAATCGTCAGCATAAGGCAATCGTTCGATGAAGGGCGCACTCACTCTTGAATGGAATTGATTGGTATAATGCTCGCACACCACCGTGATCTCAAGGGAGCCTGACATGACAACTTCAGAACCGTCGACAATCCTGCCGACGAAATATTGGCATCAACTGAACGACGGACGCATCCAGTGCGATCTCTGCCCCCGCTACTGCACACTTAAAGAAGGGCAACAAGGGCTCTGCTTTGTCCGGGCGCGGCAGCAGGATCAGATTGTCCTGGCGACTTATGGGCGATCAAGCGGGTTTTGCGTGGATCCAATTGAAAAGAAGCCGCTGAATCATTTTCTTCCCGGTACCTCCGTGCTCTCTTTCGGGACAGCCGGCTGTAATCTTTCGTGCAAGTTTTGCCAGAACTGGGACATGAGCAAGTCGCGCGAGATGGATACCTTGGCGGACGAAGCCTCGCCGGAGACCATCGCTCGCGCCGCAGCACAACTCGGTTGCCGGTCCGTGGCCTACACTTACAACGATCCGGTCATCTTCCACGAGTATGCGATCGATGTGGCGCAAGCTTGTCGCGCGCGAGGCATCAAATCCGTCGCCGTGACGGCGGGATACGTCTGCGATGAGCCGCGAGAAGAGTTCTTTCGCTACATGGATGCAGCGAACATAGATCTGAAAGGATTTACTGAGCGATTCTACAACCAGATCTGTGGCGGGAGCCTGCAGCCGGTTCTGGATACGCTGATCTACATCAAGCATCACACGAATGTCTGGCTGGAGATCACTACACTAGTCATTCCAGGGGAAAACGATTCCGAGGTTGAACTTGAGCGGCTGACCCACTGGGTGGTGGAGTACCTGGGCACCGACGTGCCGATCCATTTCAGTGCCTTCCATCCGGACTATAAAATGCTGGACAAGCCGGCCACGTCACCGGCCGCCTTGACCATGGCTCGGAAGATCGCTATGAAGAACGGGATCCGCTACGCCTATACCGGCAACGTGCGGAACGTGGAGGGCGACAGTACTTATTGCCACCACTGTCATGAGAAACTCATTGGTCGGGACTGGTACGAACTGAGTGATTGGAATGTGACGGCCGATGGCGCCTGTCGTTTCTGTCACACGCCTTGCGCTGGTGTGTTCGAATCGCAGCCAGGGCACTGGGGAGCCAGACGGGTGCCGATCATTCTGAACGCATTCCGGTAAGCGCTATGCCGGATTCTGCATTCCTTCGCTGAATCCATCCGTATCGCAACACATTGCGTGATTTCTCCTCGTCAGCTAACATCAGATTCTTGCTTCCTCCGTGGCGTTTTGCGGCAAGTGTGCAGTGAGGTGTGGGGAGATTGTCCTCACATTCGTGAGCCTCAAACGCAACTGTAGTCGGTCGGTCATCGCGTCTCAGCTGAAACATCAACAGCTTCGCCTGAAGGCTATGTGTGGCATTGGCGTTGCTGGAAGAGTGAAGAGCATGGTGGATCTGTATTGGGCGAATCCATGAAAACAGCAACCGAATTAGAGCGAGACCGGGTTCTGAAAGAGGTTCGCGCTGCATTGGAGCGGGAGTCTCGCATCAATCTGCATAAGTGTCCCATGAAGATGGAGTTCAATGACGGTGTCCTCACGTTGGAGGGTGAAACCGAGCATGTCGCCGCGAAGAAACTCAGCATGGAACTTGCGGTAGCCGTGCGCGGCGTGTCGGGCATTGTCGACCGGCTGCATGTAACGCCTGCCACCCGTATGGGAGACGGTGCCATCCTGGATGCGGTGCGCGATGCGCTGCTCCAGGAGCCAGCTCTGATGAATTGTTCGATTTATACGATCCGCAAGGGGCAGCTTGAAACTGTCCGGGAGATTACTCACAAGCCGCACGGAATCATCCGTGTCTCGGTGACCGATGGTGTGGTGTTGCTTGACGACCATGTGACCGGGCTCACGCAGAAACGTTTGGCGGGAGTCCTGGCCTGGTGGGTGCCGGGGAGCCGCGATGTCATCAACGGACTGGAGGACGTCACGGACCAGCCGGACTCGGATGAGGAACTGGCTAAGGCAGTGCGTGTCGTGTTGAAGAAAGATCCTCTCGTCAGCGGCGAGCGAATTCGTGTGACTGCGAAACACTCCGTCGTAACCCTAGACGGCGATGTGCCTTCGGCGCCGCAAAAGGAAATGGCTGAGTTCGACGCTTGGTATGTGTTTGGCGTGGACAAAGTTCTCAATCAGCTGGAAGTCCGCCCGTAAAGGGAGGTAGGAACGAATTCCTCTACCGCACAGGGCAATCGGCCATCGGACCGAACAGCTGGAGACGGAGGAGCAGTCCGGTGAGGGAGGAGAATAATTGCTCCCAGGAAAGGAGGAGTGGCCTATGAAAAACAGATTCACAGTGGGACTGCTGGTCATTCTGGCGGGAACGCTGGGCCTGACCATCTGTGGTCCACCGAAACCCGTTGTCGCCAAGGTCGAGGTGCCTTCATACGCGACAGTCACAGCTGATGACGCCACTGTGAAGGAAATCCTCGCCGCCTTCGATCGCGCGGAGCAGGCCATCCAAGCCCGCGACCTTGATGGGCTGATGGCCCTGTACTCAAAGCGATACAACTATCACAAGCTCCATAAGTCCGATGCCCGTCGCATCTGGGAGGAGATCTTTGAATATCACCACAAGCTTCATTCCACCCATCTCTTTACGGATATCAGGACGGTACAGGTTGATGGGGAAACAAGGGCGGAGGTGAAGTGCACCGGTGCCCTCTGGGGCCTGGCCAGCGAAACAGGGCAGAAGGTCACGGTGGATAGCTGGTTTGAGGAAGTACACTACCTCGTAAAGGAAGACGGAGCGTGGCGCATCATTGGCAACGCCGGAGGCACGCCAGAGACTCCGCGCTTCGGCCATGCGCCGCACCCGCTGTTCTGACTTCGAACATGGAAAATCGAATTGTCATCATCGTCCAAGGGCACCTCGAGGCACAGACGAGATACTTCGGCCATCGGTCGGCAAACGACTAGACGAAGGGTGTAAAGACGGTCGGCGTCAACCCCACACTCGTCGTTGTTCGTGTCTAACCGGAGATATGTCAGTGACCTCGTCCAGACTTAGAATGACGAATTACTAACAACGGCTCCGATCTCTTTGCGCGCATGTATGTCCGCTGATGTCTTCGAACTGATTCTCACGGGTGTCGTGGCTGTGATGCTGCTGTGGATCTTCTGGTGGAAGGGGAAATCCGACTAGGCGGGAGGCAGCGTTCAAGAGAAATTACATGGGCTTGGCACGGCGTAACGCGGTTCTAGTCAAATAAAGCTGCCGCTTGTTCAACTTGATTGCCCTGTCAAGCCACCAATAATCCCTTGCAGGCCCGAGACGACACGGGCCATGCGCGCGAAGTCGACTTTGTCGGGTGTGTCCGTAGCGGTGTGGTAATGAGGGTACCGATTCGGCGCGGTGTCGGTCACCATCACAGCCGGGTAGCCTTCTTTCCAAAACGACCAGTGGTCGGACCAGGCCACGCCGGGAATCCATTCCCACAGAGCTCCTCCTTCGGAAGGCAACTGCGCGTGGCGGCGAAAGGCTGTCAAGAGCTGCCGGACCCATGAGGCGTTCTTCATGTTGCTCACGAACGCAATGAAGTTCGCCGTGGAGGGATAAAAAAAGCTGAACGGAAAGGGATATCCCTGGCTTCCCGGTTCATCTGAGTAATAGCCGATCGTTTCCAGACTGAGCATCAGCACGATCTTCTCACCACGCTCGTGGCTCCGCTGGGCATAGACGCGGCTTCCCATGTAGCGACTCTGGAAGAACGGAGGCTCTTCGTTGGTAAACGCGACGAAGCGCAGTGTACGTGAGGACACGGTTTTTGCGAAAGCCTTCGCGAGGGCCAGCATCGCCGCGACACCAGTGGCGTTGTCGTTGGCTCCAGGACTACCTTGCACCGAGTCATAGTGGGCGCCAATCAGAATGATTTCATGCGGATGCTCCTTGCCTCTCACTTCCACTTCAAGGTTCTCGCACGGTTGTCCCGCCACCTCATACGTATGCTGGCGAACCTCATAACCAGTCCTCGCGAGGGTCGTTCGAATATAGTCTGCCGCCTCGCTGAGTTGTTTGTGCCGAAAGAGGTTGCGCTCTCCGATCGTACCGGCGAGCTGTTGCACGGACGCCCGTAGTTCCTCCTCGAGTCGACGCTGTTCTTCGGTCAAAGGGGGGAGAGGTCCTCGAAAGCTGTCACTTGGCATGCGGATCATACAACCCCATTCTGGCACAATTTGCTTCCTCGGCGAAGGGCGCGGTTGCCCCTTCACGCCGCAGCAGCCACCGTGAACTGTGGAAATCTCCCTCAGTTTCTCTATGCCCACCAAGTTCCCGCAGGACATTTGCCCGAACTTCTCCTGGAGACACAGGGGGTTCCGTTCGCACGCTTCGTTGTGCATTCGGCACCCATCTTGCTGAAGTACCAGGGGAACCCTCTTGTCGAGCGGAAGCATCCGATGAGAGACCTTGCTGCGGTCACGATGAGCATGTTGCTGGTGGGGTGCGCTGGAATTCCGGTTGTTCCTCCGGAACTCAAAGATAAAGTGGATTGGAATGTGTCGTTTCTGCAAGTCAAAGCCTCGCCGCTCTCCTATCAAGGAAAACTGATCGTCGCGGGCGGGATGGTGTTATCCGCCAAGCCCGTGAAGCAGGGCGGGACGCGGATCGAAATCCTTGAATTGCCACTGGACAGTGACTACGAACCAATGGGTCGGTTGACGGATTCGAGGGGCCGTTTCCTTGCCTTCCACAAGGAGTTCCTCGATCCGGCGACGATCCCAATCGGCACGGCCGTCACGGTGGTTGGCGAAATCACGGGGTCGGTCACGTTGCCGGTCGACGAGGTTGAGTATGTCTATCCCACGCTGGACATCAAGTCCGTGACGGTCTGGCCTCCACGAGTTCCAATGGTTTGGGGCCGGCCGTATCCGTACTTCGGGGCGTACTGGGGACCGTATTGGGGCCCCTATTGGGGGCCGCCGCAATGGATTCCGTGACCGGAGGGGACGTGATGATTCCTGTCGAGGAGTTTGCTCTGTTTCGGGATCGTCATGATGCCGGCAGACGATTGGCCCAGCGGCTCCTCCATTATAAGGAGGCCAAGGACACGATCGTAATCGCATTGCCGCGCGGCGGGGTGGTGGTGGGGTACGACATCAGTATGGCGTTACGGCTTCCATTGGACGTGCTAATCACGCGCAAGTTGGGAACTCCCTCGAATTCAGAATTGGCCATGGGGGCCTTAACTGAAACCGGTTATCGGCACATGAACGAAGAAGTCGTTCGGGAATACCGTGTGAGCAAGGAAGAATTAGATGAGGAGATTCACTGCCAGAGCAGCGAGATCGACCGGCGAATTCAACGGTATCGCGGCGGACGGACGCTTCCCTCCTTAAAAGGGCAGACGGTCATCCTGGTTGACGACGGCATTGCAACAGGGGCGACTTTCTTTGCTTCGCTGGGCGCCCTCCTCAAGGCGGAGACAGCAAGGACTATAGCCGCGGTGCCGGTCGCTCCTCCGCGCGTTCTCGCCGAGCTGAAGATGCTTGTTGATGAAGTGGTGATCCTGCACACGTCCGAGTGGTTCTTCGGGATCGGCCAGTTCTATGAACAGTTTCCCCAGGTAGGGGACGACGAAGTCATTGCGTGCCTAGAGACGGTTCACACGACAATTCCTCGCAAGGAAAGGTTTCCAGCATGAGAATTCTTTGCGCCATCGATGGATCGTGCATTCCCAATGGGTGATGGACTGGGCGCGTCGCCTAGGCTCTCCACAACACGATTCATTATTGCTGGTCCATACGCAGTCGACATGACCCAGTTCAAGTTTCTTCACGCTGGGTGAGGAGGAGCATTCAGTGCCAGGTGCCGAAACCAAGAGGGATTACTACGAAGTGCTAGGGGTGGCTCGGGCTGCGACCCGCGACCAGATCAAGCATGCCTATCGGCAGTTGGCGCTCAAATACCATCCGGACAAGAACAAGGATCCCGGGGCGGCGGCGAAGTTCCGCGAACTCGCGGAAGCGTATGTTGTTCTATCCGACGATACAAAGCGAAAAGAGTACGATACGACGGGCCACGCCGGCGTGAGCGAACGATGGTCGCCGGACGAACTCATGCGGGATTTCCAGTTCGGGGATTTCTTCGGTGGCCGCTTCGGCGATCTGTCGGGAATGTTCGGCGATCTGTTTGGCCGGCGGACGAGGCCGGGAGCGGGCGCGGCGAGAGGGGTGGATCTTCGATACGATTTGGAGCTGACCCTGGAGGAGGCGGCTCGCGGAGGAGAGCGGGAGATCCACGTCACGCGATCGGAGAAATGTGGGCCTTGTGGAGGGAGTGGGGCGAAGGCTGGGACTAAACCACAGTCCTGTCCCGAATGTGCAGGAACCGGGCAGAAGCAAGATGTGAAGACGAAGAAAGACATGAGGCTTGTGACCCTGACCACCTGTGTGCGTTGTCAGGGCCGCGGGCAGATTGTCGAATTCCCATGTGGCCTCTGTCAGGGAAGCGGCTTTCAATTTCTCCCGCACACGTTGAAGGTCCGGATTCCGCTGGGAGTCGATGATGGCATGACGATTCGTTTGTCAGGCCAGGGAGAGGCGAATGCGAATGGTGGGCCACCGGGGGATCTCTTAATCCGTCCGCATCTCCGGCGCCATGCTACTTTCGAGCGCCATGGCGATGACCTCTATATGGTTCAATCGGTGACATTCCCTGATGCGGCATTAGGTAGAAAATTGCGCGTTCGAGGGTTGGGCGGGGAGACACTCCAAGTCATGATCCCGGCTGGAACCCAAAGTGGGACCGCGCTTCGGTTGAATGGGAAAGGGATGCCAAAGGTAAGAGGAAGAGGGAAAGGAGATCTCTATGTGGTGGTTGAGGTGCGGACACCGACCGATGTGACGGAACGCGAGCGAGCACTATTACAGGAACTTGCGAAGTTGCAGCGCTCACAGTCGCGCGAAGACGTTTCCTAACACAAGAAACGTGGCCTACATGTGGTTTGAGATAGTTGCCTGCACGGCGCGTTTCTTTGTTGCTCAAACAGTTTCCCCGGTTACAGAGCCTCCCGCGATCCTTACCGCAGAATTCCACTCACGATCATCTCGACGGCTTGTTCAGGGGCCAGCCCTCGTGCCATCAAGGTTTCCAATTCCTTCTTATCCACGCTTCCGATCGCGGCTTCGTGGGTGACCTTCGCCTCCGGGTGAAAGACTCGCACGATAGGGATCGCGCTGGCTTGGGCCTGGCCCTGTACGATCTCCATGCAATCGACATGGCCCCGCGCCCCCTTCGCATGGGCTTCGGTGATGCCGGTAATCTCGGCTCGCGCCTGGCCTTCGAGGACGACGCGGGTCTTGATGAGACCGCGTGACCGTTCCCCTCGAAGGATGACCGCTTCCTTCAGCATGATCTGATCGGTCTTGTGGGCGAAGATTTTCGCGGCAAGTTCGGCAAGGCCTTCGTCTTCCACTTCGACCAGATAGTCAATGTCGAGTTGTCCCACTGATCCGGATAAAAGCGAGAAGTCTGAAAAATAGCGGGCGCCTTTTCCGATTCTGATCGTCGCGTGGGGGAGAACCTGCATGCCGCCGTGGGGGCCATGATAATGCCCCTCTGTGTAAGTCAGCGACGCACCGGGGGCGAGTTCCATGACGGCCTGCATTCGGTGCTCCGCAGCCTTGGCAAGAGGGAAGAGGCAATGGGCCAGCACGCGCGCACTGGCCCCGTCTTCCACCTTCACGTTGATCTTGATCTGCTGTACCCCCGTCGGGTGAGCCAGACCGAAGCACATGTGGATCGGTTGATCGATCTTCCATCCAGCTTCAATGACCATCTTTCCGATGATGGCATCCGGGGTTTCTTCCAGATCCAGGCGAAGTCCGGGCACCGTACGCCGACTCAGGATCCGATGACCATGTCCGACGACATGGGCGATCCGTGTGTCATCGAGGACGGCCGGTTCTGCCCCCACCATCGGCAAGGTCCGTCGTAGCGCGTCAAGCTCAGTACCCACAGATTGCTCCGTCGCAGCGGACACAGGTCCGTCCGCGGAAATGATCGACCGTCTCTCGAGGCGATCCGGCGAAGATGATACGCCCCCCGCAGAGCTGCGACGCTCGATCGGCTATCAAGGCGACCTCCTCCTGGTGGGTGATTAATACGATAGAACCTCCCGCCTCTTTCAACGTGCGAATAATTTGAATGATGTGATTGATCGAGAGCATGTCGATACCCGCGGCTGGTTCATCCAGAATGGCGAGTTTCGGTTTCATCGTGAGGACCGAGGCCATTTCGATTCGATGACGTTCCCCGCCGCTCAAGGACTTGTCTACATGCCGGTGGAGATAGCGGTCCGGCGTCAGACCAACCTGGGCGAGAGCCGATTCAGGGTCGCGGTCTTGCCTGCCAAGGGTGAGATACTCGCGCACGGTGATGCCTTCAAACCGCGCTGGCTCCTGCCAGGCGAGCGTGACTCCTCGCTGTGCCCGTTCATGCATCTTGAGGAGAAAAAGATCGGTGCCCTCGAAGAGGATTGTGCCCGCCGTTGGCACATAGCCGTCGCACCCCATGAGCAGATAGGCAAGAGTTGTCTTGCCGGAGCCATTCGCTCCGAGAAGCGCATGAATCTCATGCGGATCGATCGTGAGGTCGAGCCGGTCAAGAATGGTCTGACGACCCACCTCGAAGGTCAAGTTGCGGATTTCTAACAGGGGAGCGGGCATCGGTGCGCACCAGGGCACCCGGTTTCGTTACGCTAATACGGCGCGAGCTTTGATGGCTCGTGATGAAACGCCGCGACCTTGGGACGGACCAGCCCGGAAAAATCTTTGTACCGGAGCTTCATCGCTCCGACATAGGTCCCGGCCTCAAAGACGATCGATTCGTCCTCCGTCAGGAGTTGATCGACGTAGACGTCCACCCCGTAGAGATTGCCGAATGGCGGCATTGTCCCGACATCACAATCTGGAAACAAATCGGCACACTCCCGTTCCGTTGCAAGTCGGACCTCGCGAGCCTCTAGCACGTCTCTCAGTCGTTTGAGATCAACCCGCCATGTCGAGGGGAGCACTGCCATCACGAAGCGCTCATCGGCTTTCGCCACCACGACCTTGGCAAATACATTGCCCGAGACGTGGAGCGTCTCGGCGACGTCGTGCGCGGTATAGGCGGTGGGGTGGCTCACCACTTCGTAGGGAATTTTGTGGTTGTCCAGGTAACTCTGCAACCGTTTAAGAATAGGCATGAGAACCTCCTGAAAGATGGGACGCCGATTTATGAATCGGGCGTTCAAAGATGATGTGAGCAAAGGGAGTGCCATCACGTGACGGTTGATGGGTAGCAAATAAACGTGAGAAAGGAAGCGTAGTTAGCGCAGGCAAAGGAAGAAGTGCCGGGAAGATGCTGGATCAGTCTCGTGGCAGAATGGGGCAATGCTGATGAATCGAACTGTCCTGAAACGCATCTGCCCGCCATTTCAATCACAGGCTCGCGGGTTCTGGATGCTCGTGAATCGTGCAATACGTCAGCGCAGGGGCATTACTCCACAGGCCTTCTCCAACTGCTGTCGCAGATTGGAACAAGCCAAAAAGAGCGAGCGAGCGTGAAAGATCGAGTGGCGTATGAGCGCTCGATGAAGCGTTTTGCTAACGTGCTGACCCTGTTACTCAATATTGAGAGGACTGTGAAAAGGGACGTTGTCGATGAGATCTGTTTTGACCGAAACCGGCGGGCATCGGTGTTGCACTTTTGCAGAGGTAACAAGTGATCAAGGTTAGGCAAACAACCGGCGGCCGGGCCATGAGGAATGCTCCTTGATGAGAACACAGATCGTTCACTTCAACCACAGGAGGGTGTTATGAGAAGCTCGGCCGACAATTTTCGCGCATTAATGTTTCCGATAGCCGTAGGAGCAATCGCTCTCGCGGGAGTCGGTGTTGGCATCCCATCGACCGTCCAGGCCCAGGATCAGATGACGATCGAGATCACGATCACGGACAAAGGATACGATGTGAAGGGTCACACGATGCCTGGCACGTTGACCAAAATCGTCGTCCGTAACCAGGGTACGATGACCCATGGGATCACATCACCGCTGTTCAAGGAAACAATCATCAATAGAGAAGGTGATGGGGTGGAGATCAGGGGCCCCAAGGGTAAAGGGATCAGGGCCTATCATGTTGAACCAGGGAAGACCATGACCTTGACCTTCAAGAAGGAGTCGCGCCCAGATCCGGCGACCGGAATCAGCGAAACGAGCCAGGTTCCGTTCTGGTGTGACATCCATACCCACATGAAGGGAGAATTCCTGGTGGTAGAGACGAAGGGCGAAGTGGGTGGCGGCTGATTGTTCATCAGGATGAGAGTTCAGTCGGAGTGAGTCGTGGGGACAAAACGGGTCGTGCGATCTGGGAAAGTCGCACGGCCCGTTCTTGTTTCTGACTTCCAGAGTGCTGACTGAATCAGAGTGAACAATGGCGAGACGTATCGGGATCATCCAGGGTCATCCAGATGCCCAGGTGCGCCATTTCGGCCATGCGTTGGCCGATGAGTATGCGAAGGGTGCTGAGGATGGCGGCCATGAGGTGAAACGGATTGAAGTCGCGACGCTTGACTTTCCCCTTCTACGGACGAAGGAAGAGTTTGAACATGGGATACCGCCGGATTCGATCAAGCAAGCTCAGGATACCATCAAGTGGGCGGACCATCTCGTGATTATCTATCCTCTCTGGCTCGGATCGGTGCCCGCACTCCTGGGAGCGTTTTTCGAACAGGTCTTTCGCCCTGGTTTTGCCTTCGAGTACCAGAAATCCGGTGGGATGCCGAAGAAGCTCCTCGCAGGAAAGTCCGCCCGCATCGTTGTCACGATGGGAATGCCGGCCTTCATCTACCGCTGGGTCTTCTTCGCGCACAGCCTCAAGAGCCTGGAGCGAAACATCCTCGGCTTCTGCGGCATCAGTCCGATCAGATCGAGTCTCATCGGTTCCATCGAGGGCATGAACGAGAAGCAACGGATGGAATGGCTGGATGAGATGAGAGGGCTGGGGCAATTGGGAAGATAGGGCAGCTGACGAACGGTGCGCGACTCGGTCGCGCCATAGTGCGTTGCCCAGTGACGCCGAACTGTCTCTCTATTGTTGGCCATATGCGACTCTAAAGCTGTGATGAAACGTCGCAATGCCGGCACATTTCGGCATGGTTTCAGCTACCTACTTGGCAGCGCCCACTAGAGCGTGAGGCGTACCGCGCATCCGTTCCATCCCCTGTGTTGGAGGGAAGAGACGAGGCGAGCAAGCTTGGAGGGAACATGTCCGGAGGAACCAGTGATGTTCATTGTCGACTCACTAAAAGGAGGGGGCTATGTCTCGACTCAGAGAATTGAAGGCGTCGATCAATAAGAAACTGGATGCTTTAGAGCATCAGGCGCTGGCGTTGGAGGCACAGTTGACGCAGACGAAGGACCAGGCGCTGCAGCGGCTGGAACAGCGCAAGCATCAGCTGCAGGAGATACTGAAACAGGTCCAGGCGGAAATGCAGAAATCGAAAGGAGTGGCAGGGCAGGCGAAGACGGAGGTGCAAGCCAAGCTCGAACATCTTCAAGTACAATTGGCGCTGGGGAAAGCGGAGGCGCGCGACTCTTTTGAGGAGCAGCGGACGAAAATCCTGAAGGCCCTGACTGAGTTCGAATCGATCGCAGATCAGAAACTGAAAGGGGCTGCGTTCGAATCGGGCAGGCTGTGGGAGGATCTCGTGGGCCGGGCAAGCGGTCTTGAGGCCGAGTTCGAGGCCCTGAAAAGCCGTTTTGAGAGCGAGAAGGTGAAGCAGCAGGCCGTGCTGGAGACGAGGAAAGAAGAACTGTTGGCGAAATTGCATCGGTACAAGGATGAGCTGAAGGAAAAACGAGGGCTCGTGCAGGCGAAAGCCGATACCTTTGAACATGACCTCCGTGAAGGACTAGACCAGATCAAGAAGGCGTTTGGGAAATTGTTCGATTGAGGGAACGTGGCTTGGTTCTCCTCCAGTTCGAGGAGCCCCCACATTGGACCAGGAGCATGCGCCGGAGTGGGTGTAAGGGGAGGATGCAACTGGCGAAGGGCAGGCAGTGTTGATCGTGACATCATGCGATCAGACTGTACAGCGAGGCGAGTTGTACTCTCATGATGCTTGAACGCCGACCTGCGGCTGAAATGTGGCATGTCCTGGAATCTGAGAAGGTTGCCCAACGACTTGGCTCTGACCTCACAGCCGGACTGAGCGGGACTGAAGCGGCCGGCCGGTTGATCACTCACGGGAGGAATGAATTACCGGAAACGCCACCTCCCTCCCCATTCCGCATCTTCTTCTCCCAATTTTCGAGTCTCATCATCTGGGTACTAATCGGCGCTGCGGTGGTGTCTGGTGTGCTGCAAGAGTGGCTGGATGCCGGAGCCATCATCGCGATCGTGGTGCTGAATGCGCTGCTGGGATTCATCCAGGAGTACAAGGCTGAACGGTCACTGGCTGCGTTGAAGCGCCTGTCGATCGTGATGTCTCGCGTGTTGCGTGACGGTGGGGTCCACATGATATCCGCCTATGAACTCGTTCCCGGCGATCTGATTCTTGTGGAGGCCGGCGATCACGTCCCGGCGGACGCGCGGATCGTCTCCGTCGCGCGACTGCGAACGCAGGAAGCGACGCTGACAGGAGAGTCCACTGCGGTTGAGAAGTCCTCCGCACTGCTGTCCGATCCCGACCTTCCGATTGCCGATCGGTCCAACATGCTGTTCCTCGGGACAGATGTGGTGGCTGGAAAGGCGAGTGCTCTGGTGGTGGCGACTGGTCCCAGGACCGAGTTGGGACATATCGCGTCCATGCTTCAGCAGGCCGACCGTGAGCCGACTCCTTTGCAACGACGCCTCGCGCAGCTCGGACATGTGTTGATCTATCTCTCGCTGGCGATCGTCGCGCTGGTCTTCGGACTGGGT
>Ga0335070_10004202_pt1 | contig 16806 bp, 15 predicted proteins | sample Lox_Sample_13_FD_206722 | JGI IMG/M metagenome (GOLD analysis project Ga0335070, IMG submission 206722) | Soil microbial communities from Loxahatchee National Wildlife Refuge, Florida, United States - Lox_Sample_1.3 | ecosystem: Environmental > Terrestrial > Soil > Wetlands | place: USA... | reverse complement strand
TCTACTACTTTGTTTTTCCCAGCCCCCGCTATCGAGTGCCGGTCGAGCCCATCATGACGATCCTGTGCGTCTTCGTCGTCACCGAAGCGCGCTGGACCTCTAGGGCTTCTCTTCCAGTTCAATCTTGAGAACGTGGATCATGCCGAGTTTTTGGTCCAGCGTTCCGGTGACCCTCACTTTCTGGCCTTCGAATCCATGAACCAGGTCGGAGCGGTCCAAGCGAAATACATCTTTCCCAGACGACAGGACCAGGTATCCGCCCATGTGCTCGATGCAGTACACGGCACAAGTATTCGCGGTACCACCCATGGATTTCGACTTGAGCATCTCCTGGTGGGAGCGCGTCAGCGAATGAACGTTTAGCGCGCACTGGCTGTCGGAAACATCCCCATGAAAAACCTGTGCGCCCTGCGCCCACGAGGGCAACAAGAGGGGAGCCCTTTATGAAGCGGTTCATCATTGGGTGTGCGGCGGGTTTATTGGCGCTATCCGGAGCAGGCTGTCGGAAGTATTGGAATATTTCGGACCGGCGCAAGCGCCTCTCACCAAAAGCGACTTGCTCCGTCTAACGCTTTGAAAGGAAGGCCATCATGAACCATCATCGCCAAAATGCCACCTGGCTGGGAGCCGTTCTCGGAACGATCAGCGCTCTGCTTGTCCTCGCGCTGGCAGCGCACGCTTCCGACCGCCGCGGCGACTACACCGAGGAGTTCCACCAAACCTACGCGATCTCAGCCGATGGCCGGGTCGAACTCGACAACATCAATGGCGACGTTCACATTTCCAGTTGGGACCAGAACCAGATCAAGGTCGACGCGGTAAAGTACGCCGACTCGAAAGAAAAACTCGACGAGGCCAAGATCGAAGTCGAATCCGGCAAGGATTACTTCTCCATCCGCACCAAATATCGCGACCACGATCACTGGGGCTCGCACCACAACAATCCGGCAAGCATCGAGTACACGCTGACAGTTCCGCGCAACATTCGGCTCGACGAAATCAAACTGATTAACGGCGCACTCGACATCAACGGCGTGAGTGGCGAAGTACGGGCTTCCTGCATCAATGGCCGCTTGGAAGCGAAGAATCTGGCTGGACGCACCAAGCTCTCCACCATCAACGGCCAACTCAACGCCCAGTTCGACCGGCTTTCTGAATCTTCAGTCGAACTGGATTCCGTCAATGGGGAAGTCGAAGCAACCATCCCGTCAGACTCGAAGGCAGAGATTGAGGCCAGTACGGTGTCCGGCAGTATTCACAACGATTTTGGCTTGCACGTGAACAATCACAAATTCGTCGGCCATGACTTGCGCGGAGAGTTGGGCAGCGGAGGCGCGCACATTAAGATGTCGAACGTGAACGGCAGGATCGAACTCCGTCACGCGCAGGACGGACGCGCGATCAGCCCAGTAAAAGACCTGAGCCATCACGATCGCAATAGCGACGATGACGACAGCGAAATCTGAGTGCAGGGATCAGTGGCCAGGGACTAGCCGAAGAGTCAGGAGAGGCATCATAATCCTGCCCTCTGATCTCTGCCCGTGACCCCTCCTAGTAAATCGTGTAGCCCGGAGCGGGCGTCCGCAGATCCGGCTTCGAAGCCATCAGCAGCAGAGCCCCTTCCCGCTTAAATGCTTTCAAATCATCCAGACTCTTAAACGATTTTGTCTTGTAGTCCTCGGGCGTCGGCGTGTCGTCCGGAATGCGGGTTGCTTCCACATTCTCGAAGGCATGCTTCTTCAGCAGTTCGATGTATTCCGCGGTCGAGCGCACGTGTACAGGTACCTTCAGCTTATCTACCCACTGCAGCGAGTATTCGTTGTCTCTGTACAAATTGATCAGGATGAACAGCCGCCCGCGCGGAGCCATCACCCGAAACAGTTCCATCAGCGCGCGATCCTGATCGGCATAGTAATAAAACGATTCGACCGACAGCACTTTATCGAAATAGTTCTCTTCCCACGGAATCTGCTGGGCCGACCCCCAAACGTACAGGATGTTTTCAAACTCCCTCGACGATTCCCGCGCCAGACGCACCATCTCGTCGGAAACATCCAGCCCAACGACTTGCCCAAATCCTTCCGGCCCTTCGCCCACCAATCGCGCCAATAAACGCGTGGCCCACCCCGATCCGCAGCCCAGATCGAGCACCCGTTCCCCGGGACGCAGGTTCATCAGGCGCAACGTCTTCTCGGTGATGTCGAGATGGTGGTTCTCCATCTTCGGGCCTTCACCGGCCGCGGCCCAGCGGTTGAATTCCTCTTGCAACTTCTGGTCGGGAGTTTGTGGTTTGTCAGGCATGTATTAAATTGTAGCGCCCTGAGCCCGCCTTTCAGATCAATCAAGATGTCGCATGGGCGAAGGCACTGTGCTACAGTTCCTAGCTCATGGCGGCAAATTCCCAGAGTCCTGAACCGCGGCTCGATCCAAACTCGTTTTACTGTCCGACGTGTGCCGAAGAGGTCACAGACCCGCTGACCTGTGGTGACTGCTCGTCGATCATCTGCCGCAAATGCGGCACGCCTCTTGAGTCGCCCGACGAACTCGGAATCGGATAATGGAACCCACCTCGGTCCTTCCCGCCCCGCCGCCGGCAGCCCAATCGCAAGGAGAGAAACCAAGCCTCGTTCGCGGTCTCGGATTGCTGGACTCCGTGCTGCTCCTGGTCAGCGGCATCATCGGCTCATCAATCTTCCTCACGGCGAAAGACATCGCCACTCCGTTGCCGCAGCCCGTTCTGTTCCTGCTGGTCTGGGTACTGGGCGCACTCATCTCCCTTTGCGCCTGCTTCGCCTTCGCCGAACTGGGCTCCATGTTTCCAGACTCCGGGGGCCAGTACATCTACCTCCGCGAAGCCTATGGCGACCTGGTCGCATTTCTCTACGGCTGGATGTTGTTTGCCGTGGCCAACGGTGGCAGCATCGCCGCTCTCTCCGTCGCCGCAGCCGCTTATTCAGGCCAGGTGTTTCCTGTCGTCTCTCAGGATCACGTGGTCTTCGCCCTCGGTTCGGTCGTACTTACCCGCGCACATCTGTTTGCCTTGCTTCTCATCGCAATTCTCACCTACGTGAATGTGGTCGGATTGCGCTGGGGCGCTCTACTCCAGAATGTTTCCACCTGGACAAAATTTACGGCCATGGCGGCGTTCGTGCTTCTGGGATTCGCCATCGGTCACGGCCATTGGGACAACTTCCGCGCGCACAACGTCCCCATCAGCATCGGACTCACTCCCGGCCAACTCATCTCGGCGCTCGGAGTGGGCCTGATCGCCGTGTTCTGGGCCTACGACGGATGGGTCTATATCACCTGGGTTGCGGGCGAAGTGAAAGATCCACGCCGCAATGTCCCGCTCGCGATGGTCTTAGGCGTTCTCGCAGTAGGAGCGATTTACATTGCGATGAACGTTACATATGTTTATGCGCTTCCGCTGAGTGAAATCGCGAAACACGAGACGATCGCCCACGCTGCGGCGGCAGCACTATTCTCGCCACGCGCGGCAGTCTGGCTTTCTCTGATGATCGCCGTGTCTTGTTTCAGCGCGGCCGCCACTTGCACGCTCTCCGGGGCACGCGTCTATTTGGCTATGGCGCAGGATGGGGTCTTCTTCAAGCGCATGGCCGTCATTCATCCGAAATGGCGCACGCCTGCCTTCAGTTTGATCGGACAAGGCATTTGGGCCGCCGCTCTCACACTCAGCGGACGCTACGACCAGCTTTATACCTACGTCATCTATGGGATGGTGTTGTCGTACACTCTGACAGTAGTTGCATTGTTCTGGCTGCGCTGGAAACGTCCCGATGTTCCTCGTCCCTATCGTTGCACCGGATATCCATGGCTCCCAGCAATTTACGTTTTGATCGGATCCGCCTGGACGTTAAACACAATCATTACTCGTCCCAGAGAAGCCTTCTGGGGAACAGCCATCGTACTCGTCGGGGTCCCGGGATATCTCTACTGGAAGCACAGCAACCGCAAGGCCACCGCAGTGGAGTAACGCATGTTCGAGCGCTACACGGAAAAAGCCCGCCGCGCCGTCTTCTTCGCCAGATATGAAGCCAGCCAGTTTGGCTCGCCGACGATTGAGAGTGAACACCTGCTGCTCGGACTGCTTCGCGAAAACAAACATCTGTATCAGTGGATCCCGAACACAAACGCGGAGACCATCCGTCAGTGGATAGAGGCCGACGCGCCGGTTCGGGAAAAGACTGCGGCCAGCATCGATTTGCCCCTCAGCCGTGATTGCAAGAAGATTCTGACGATCGCATCCGACGAGGCGGACGCTCTGAAACATCGTCACATCGGCACCGAGCACTTGTTTCTTGCGCTTCTCAGTGTTCCAGACTCAATGGCTGCGAAGGTGCTCACGAAGGCCGGAGCCGATCTGTCTAAGATGCGTAGCAAGCTAGCGCAACAGCCAGAAAATGAGGGAGGCTCACTGCAGAATCGCGTCATGGAGCGGTTGCGACAGCGCTTTAGCACGGATGAACCCATAGAAATCCACGGCGTGAAACGAAAATCGGACCTTGTCCGCGATCTTGTCAACGTCATCCGCTCGCGCAACTGGCACTGGCAAAAAGCCCAATGGAAAGCGCAGGATCTTGTATTCCATCGCAAGAGCGGGAAGTTCTCTCTCAATCTCTCCCTCGCCGAAGATGCCGAGAATTTCATCCTCGGCCAAAAAGGCTGGACGACGGATCATTGCTTCATCTGTGGATGGGAACTCTTCGAATCCGACAACGAACACGGCGTCGGCTACACCAACGGCCGCGATTGGCTGTGCCTGGAATGCTGCGAACGGTTCGTATTGCACGATTTTTTCTCGTCATCGCAGTCGGAGATAACCTGACTTTACTTTGTCCTTGCCGCATGCCCGCGCCGATGGTATTCCTCTTCCGGTGTCCTGCTCTCCAGCATTCATTGAGAAATGGGCATTGCACCACCTGACCCTGGGACATGCCTGACCCCATTTCGAATCGGCCCGCTGCAAACATCAGTCTTCTGTCGACCGGTGTCTCCATTGCCGACGTAGAAGACCCCAATCGCCCGCGGCAAGTCATGGGATTCCGTGACCTGCTGCTGTTTTATGTCATCACTGGCATTAGCCTGCGCTGGATCGCCACCGCTGCGGCCGCTGGCCCCAGTTCCATCGTCATCTGGATCGGTGCCTGGCTCTGCTTCTATACGCCGCTCGCTCTGTCCGTGCTCGAACTTTCCTCGCGTTATCCCAACGAAGGCGGACTCTATGTCTGGAGCAAACGCGCCTTCGGTGACTTCTCCGGATTCATGTCTGCCTGGACCTACTGGACCAGCAATCTGCCCTACTTCCCCGCTGTGCTCTACTTCGCCGCCAGCAACATCCTGTTCATGCGGCAATCGAACTGGCAGCATCTCTCGCACAACGCGACGTTCTACATCATCTTCTCGCTGCTCACGCTCAGCGCCGCAACGCTGCTGAACGTCGTCGGCCTCGACGTGGGCAAATGGCTGCACAACATCGGTGCGATTGCTATGTGGGTTCCAGTCGGCATCGTCATCGTCATGGGATTCATCGCCTGGCACCGCTACGGCTCAGCCACCCACTTCACCGCGCACTCCATGATTCCCAGTACGCACTTCAACGACATCATTTTCTGGTCGGTATTGACCTTCGCCTTCGGAGGTTCCGAGACCGCCTCGTTCATGGGAGAGGAAATCAAAAACGCTCGCCGCACGATTCCACTCGCATTGTTGACAGCAGGAATCACCGTCACCGTCTGCTACATACTCGGCACTGTCTGCGTGTTACTCGCCCTGCCTTCGACGGAAGTAAACAGCTTGGAGGGGCTGGTGCAGGCCGTTTCGGCAACATCCGACCGCATCGGATTTCCCGGCGTTCTTCCCTTGGTAGCATTCCTGATCGCCCTCAGCAATATCGGAGCCGTCGGCGCGTACCTGGCTGCCGTCGCTCGCCTGCCCTTTGTTGCAGGGATCGATCGCTTCCTGCCGCCCGCCTTCGGCTCGCTGCACCCAAGATGGAAAACACCATGGGTAGCGTTGCTCACCCAGTTCGTGCTCGGGGTGGTGTTTATTTTTCTGGGACAAGCCGGCACCAGCGTGAAAGGCGCGTACGACGTGCTGGTCAGCATGGGAGTGATCACCTACTTCATTCCCTACCTTTATCTCTTCGCGGCGATGATCAAACTGCAAGGCGAATCGGCGGGGCCCGAGGTGATCCGAGTCCCCGGGGGCAAGCCGATGGCAATCGCAGTGGCCGTCGTCGGATTCGCGACCACTGCGCTAACAATCGCTGTATCGCTAATCCCTCAGCCGGACGAACCGAATAAACCGCTGGCGTTGTTCAAGATTGTGGGAGGCTGCGGGGCATTGCTGTTGATTGGAGCATGGCTTTACGTCGCCGGAAAACGCAGGGCAAGTCAGGCCATGATGGACAAAGCGATTCCTAACGTTTAACCTCCCGCAGAATCATTTCTGCTGAGAGGATGGAGTAATGGGACCTATCGATCCAGACGCGGCATCGAAACTGCAGTCTGAGTTGCTGTCCGGAGAGAACCTGCTGTGGGCCGGCAGGCCAAACCCAGGTGTCATCTTTCATAGCGATGACTGGGCCCTGATCCCGTTCAGCTTATTCTGGGTGGCTTTTACGACATTTTGGGAATCAGCGGCATTAGGTTATTGGGGTAACGGCGGCAAGGGCGGCTCGGTTTTTATGAGCCTTTGGGGAATCCCTTTCATCTTGATGGGCCAATACCTCCTTTGGGGCCGCTACGTGTACGACGGGTGGCTAAAACGCAGAACGTACTATGGCGTAACTTCCAGACGAATTCTGATCGTTCAGGAGGGATGGAACAGAAAAACAAGTTTCAACTACATCGACGTTCTTCCGACCATCGACAAAGAGGGTTCGCCGAACGGTACGATCTGGTTTGGCCCCAAACTCCCAATAATGGCAGGACGCTGGCAATCCACCCGAAGCATGAGCCGTTTCAGCCTGGGTGGTACACCTGCCTTCGTCGACATCGATGATGTGGCTTCAGTCGCCAGTCTTGTCCTGGATTTACGAGAACAATGGAGTCGACGGGACACAGCCTTCTCGCGCTGAGCTTCGAGCCCGGCTAAACCGGGGTGGCCGTCTTCCGCGCAGGACTAAAGAACGGCAGTGTCGTTACCTTCACGTCAGTCTTCAGCCGGATCGCCTCGATCGTCACTTCCATTTGCAACCGCGTTCCTGGCTTCGAGTGTTCCGTCTCGATGCTGGCCAGCGCAATCATCTTTTTCAGCGTCGGAGACCAACTCGTGGTCGTCGCTTTCCCGACCTGCTTGTCGCCCGAGTAAACCGGCACGGCCACACGCGAAGCCTGCGCCGGAGCCGCCGGAGTCAATCCGTAGCGCTCGTAAAGCTGCTCGACATCGGTCCAATCCACCTCAAGGCCAACCAGTTGCCGAGGCACGCCGTTCTTTGCGTCCCGCTCCAGCGCCCGCTTGCCGATGAAGTTTTCCTTTTCCAGATGCACCATCTTGGCGAAGCCCAGCTCATACGGCGAATATTTCTGCGACGGAATCAGCGCCTTCTTCGAACTGGTGTAATCCACTTCGATCAGTAGCAACCCGGCTTCCACGCGCGCGACATCTAGCGCTAGCATCCCGGCCGCGTGCAGGTCGAACTCCTTCCCTTTCTCCGCCAGCGCATCCCAGACTTTCACCGCATCATTCCACGGCATCCAAATCTCGTATCCCAGATCGCCCGTGTAACCCGTGCGCGAAATGTCGACCGGGACACCGGCAATCTTTCCCCGTGTCACGCGGAAATATTTCAGGTTGGCGATGTCGGCCTCACTTACCGCCTTCAGCAACTTTGCCGACGTCGGTCCCTGCAGCGCCAGAGCTGCCGTCCTCTCCGAGATATCTTCGATCTGCACATCCATGTTCAGGCCGTTCTGCTTGAACCAGCGCAGGCTCGGATCGGCCGCCGTCCACCGATACACATTTTCTTCCAGCCGCGAAATCGTGCCGTCGTCGATGACCTTGCCCTCTTCATCGCACCAGCAGCAGTAAATCACCTGCCCGACTTTCACCTTGTTGATGTCGCGGGTGATCACGCGGTTCACCAGCCGCGTCGCATCTTTTCCCGTGATGAGGTACTTGTACAGCGGCGAAATATCGATCAGGGCGCACGCATTGCGAATGGCGTTGTACTCGTGCTCGTGATGCACCTCGTACACGCTGACCGTGTAATATCCCGACCACTCGCGGTAGTTCAGGCTTTGGCAAAGAGGAAAGGTACGCTCGTGAAATGCGGTTCCGATGGGCAAGATGGTTTCCTTATTCGCGGCGATGAGGGCCGAAGTCGGATTATATGCAGGAGCGCACACGAGCGGCAACAACAAAGCCGCCTGACTCCCAGTCAGCACTACATTCAAACTTGCAGACAAATCGCGCTCTTCCCGCTAGAATAGCGATTCGACTTTCGGTCATCATGCGCGCGATTCTTCCAACTCTGTGCAATATTCTTCGCAGCTGGACCGTCCTCCCCAGCGGGCTCTGATCCCGCTTTCGATTCATTCTGACCCCGCGTATTATTGCGTTCTTACCACTAAAGTTTTTCAAACTCACAGCTCAAGGCTCATAGCTCATGGCTAACCAATACGACGTGATCGTCATCGGCGGAGGCCACAACGGCCTCGTGAACGCCGCATACCTGCAGCGCGCCGGGAAGAAAGTTCTGGTTCTCGAACGCCGCCACGTGCTCGGCGGCGCGGCCTGCACCGAGGAAATCGTCCCCGGATTCAAGTTCTCCGTCTGCTCCTACGTCGTCTCGCTGCTGCGCCCCGAGATCATCCGCGACCTCGACCTTCCCCGTCACGGACTGGAAATTCTCCCGCTCGACGGCACGTTCACGCCCATGCCCAGCGGCGATTATTTGTGGCGCGTGAACGATCATGGCAAGACGCATCGCGAGATCGCCCGCCACTCGCGCGTCGACGCCGAGGCGTACGACGAGTTCGGTAAAGCCATGCAGGCCATGTGCCGCTTCGTGAAGCCGATCCTCAGCATGGTCCCGCCCGATCCCACCACACTGAATCCGCGCGAACTGATGAAACTGCTCTTTATCGGACGCCGCTTCCAGGGCATGTCGAGCTACGACAAATACAACCAGGTCCAGCTCATGACTATGAGCGCGATCGACTTCCTCGATCAATGGTTCGAGACCGACGTCCTCAAGGCCACGATGTCGGCCTCAGGCATCATCGGCACATTCCTCGGCGTACGCTCGCCGGGAACCGCGTATGTCCTGCTGCACCACTACATGGGAGAAATCGACGGCGCCTTTCGCGCCTGGGGATTCGCCCGCGGCGGCACCGGAGCCATCTCCAACGCGATCGCCGATGCAGCGCGCGAGGCCGGCGTCGAAATCCGCACCCAGGCCGCCATCTCGCAGATCATCATCAAAGACGGCAAGGCGAAAGGCGTCGTCCTCAGCAACGGCGACGAACTCTACGCCGACGTGATTTCCTCCAGCGTTGATCCGCGCCTGACCTTCACGAAGTTCATCGAAGCCCAGCACCTGCCTGGCGACTTCCTAGAAGAAGTGAATCGCTACAAATTCCGCGGATCATCGGGCAAAGTAAACCTTGCTCTCGATGCGCTGCCGAATTTCAAATGCATGCCCGGACCCGGCGCTCATCTGCGAGGTGCAATTTCGGTCTCGCCCTCGGTCGAATACATGGAACGCGCCTACGACGATGCCAAGTATGGCAACTTCTCCCGCCGCCCCTATATCGACATGGTGATCCCGTCACTGACCGATCCTTCGGTTGCGCCTCCCGGCAAGCATGTCATGTCGTGCTTCGTGCAGTACGCGCCCTACAAGCTAAAACCGGGGCTGCACTGGGACACGGAAAAAGAAGCCTTCGGCAACACCGTCATCGACACCATTGCCGAGTATGCACCCAATATCAAGGACATCATTATCGAAAAGATGGTCGTCACCCCGCTCGACCTCGAACGCGAGTGGGGACTGAGCGAAGGCAACATTTTCCAGGGCGAGCTTTCACTGGAACAACTGTTCTTCCTGCGTCCGGTCCCGGGATGGGCTCAGTACCGCACGCCCATCAAGAATCTCTATATGTGTGGATCGGCCACGCACCCGGGTGGCGGCATCATGGGCGCAAATGGCCGTCTAGCAGCACTGGAAATCCTGAAAGACAACGCTGCCTGACTTTCTCAGCGTACTCAGCGGCTGTTCTTAGCGAACTCAGTAAAAGGTTTGAGCAGCAAGGTCACAATCTATGGCTGACAAAAAAGATATCGTCATCATCGGCGGCGGCCACAACGGTCTAGTCACCGCTTTCTATCTGGCCAAAGCGGGATACAAGCCGCTCGTCCTCGAACGCAACGCCCAGGTCGGCGGCGCTGCCGTCACCGATGAATTTCATCCGGGCTTCCGCTGCTCCACTCTGGCGCATACCGCAGGCCCGATTCGTCCAGACATCGTGCGCGACATGCAACTGGAGAAGCATGGCCTAAGGCTCATCACACCCGATGTTGCCGTGACCGCGCTCTCGCCCGACGGACGGGCGCTTACGCTCTATCAGGAAGCCGCCAAATCGGCGCAGGAAATCTCCGCCTTTTCGCAGAAAGATGCCGCGAAATATCCCGAGTTCGAAAAGTCGCTCGGCAAGATCAGCAAGGTCATCGCCGACGCACTCGCCACGACTCCCCCCGACATCGACAACCCAAGCCGCGGCGATCTCTGGAGCATGCTGCAAACCGGACGCGCCATCCGCAAACTGGGCAAGAAAGATATGTTCCGCCTGCTGCGCTGGGGACCCATGGCGGTCGCCGATCTGGCTTCAGAATATTTCGAGACCGAACTCCTGCGTGCCGTCATCGCAGCGCGTGGCGTCTTCGGAACATTCCTTGGTCCATGGTCCGCAGGCAGCGCGCTGGTGTTACTGATCCGCGCGGCGGCCGACTCGCACCCCGCAGGATCAGCAACATTCGCTGCGGGAGGCGCAGGCTCCATCACGCAGGCGATGGCATCAGCCGCCAAGGCTGCCGGCGCTGAGATCCGCACTGGCGCAGAAGTCATCGAAATTCACGTGCAGAACGGGGTTGCCACTGCTGTGATCCTGTCGACCGGCGAGGAAATTCAAGCGAAAGCGGTTATCTCCAACGCCGATCCAAAACGCACGCTCCTCAAGCTCACCGATCCCACGCACCTTTCGCCCGACTTCGTGCAGAAGCTGCAGAACTATCGCGGCAACGGCACGGTGGCGAAAGTAAACCTGGCACTCTCAGGGTTGCCAAAGTTCACAGCGCTGAACGGTGACGCCTCCGCGCTGAAGGGCCGCATTCACATCGGCAACGAGATCGACTATCTCGAGCGCGCTTTCGACGAATCGAAGTACGGGCAGTTCTCCAAGCAGCCCTATCTCGAAGCCACCATCCCGTCGCTCACCGATCCCACGCTCGCCCCCGATGGCAAGCACGTGATGTCGGTGTACATGCAGTACGCGCCCTACAAACTCAAAGGCGACTGGGAACAGCAACGCAAAGCGCTTGGTCAAACAGTAGTGAAGACGCTCGCGCAATATGCGCCGAACCTGCCCGAGTTGATTCTGACGCACCAGATCATCACACCGCACGATCTGGAAGAGAAGTATGGATTGACTGGCGGCCAAATCTTCCACGGTGACTTATCGCTGGATCAATTCTTCACCATGCGCCCCCTGCTCGACTGGGCACGATATCGCACGCCGATCGATAAACTGTATCTGTGCGGCAGCGGCACGCACCCGGGAGCGGGCTTGACTGGAGGATCGGGAGCCAATGCGGCGAGGGAAATACTAAGAGAAATGAAAAGGTAGATTTCTATACTGACTCCTCTTAAAGAATCCGTGCCCTTCCAGCCTGACTTTCATGATGGTTTCGTCGACGGCGTACTCGCTTCGGACGGGACGGCTAGAATAGTCCTCCGAATCGTAACCGGCGAAAGATTTACCTTGCTTCTAAGAGGTGTGGACGCACTCCGAGTTAATGATTTTAGAAAGGGCAACATCGTTCTTGAATTGAATGCGATCAATCTTGACCACATCGATCCGGAGTTTGTGTTTGAAATTTATGATTACAGCGAGGAGTCGAAGAAGGCCTTTGTACTGACAGACTGGGTGGAGGCTGCAAAGAAGAAGGGCCTGAAGGCAATCGAGATTATTCCATCGTGCGGGTGCGCGATCGCTGCCCTCGCTGAAGACTACGAACTTGTACAAGGAATCTCTCTCGCATGAAATCCTCCGCCATCCTCCTCATCTCCTGCCCTGACCGCAAGGGCGAGGTCGCCACCATTGCCGACTTCGTCTACCGTCACAACGGCAACATACTCCACGCCGACGAGCATGCTGACGAAGAATCCGGCCTCTTCCTGATGCGGGTCGAGTTCGACCCCAAAGAGTTCGACATCGATCTCTCGCAGCCTGACCTCGCCGACTTCACTCGAAACTTCACGCCCATCGCCGAAGCCTTCGCCATGAAGTGGCGCCTCGCCCAGTCGAGTCATCGTCCGCGCATGATTATCTTCGTCTCGAAGTATGATCACTGCCTGGTCGACCTGCTTTATCGTCATCAAAGCGGAGAACTGAATTGCGACATCCCGCTCATCATTTCCAACCATCCCGACAACAAAGCCATTGCCGACTTCTACAAGATTCCTTACGAAGTCGTGAACGTCACCAAAGAGAATAAGGTTCAAGCCGAAGCCCGCATCCAGTCCCTGATTGACCAGCACAAGCCGGATTTCATGGTCCTGGCGCGCTACATGCAGATTCTCTCCAACGACTTCGTCAACCGGTATCCGCAGCGCATCATCAACATTCACCACTCGTTCCTGCCCGCCTTCGTTGGAGCGCGCCCCTACCATCAGGCCTTCGAGCGCGGCGTCAAGCTGATTGGCGCAACCAGCCATTATGTCACCGAGGTTCTCGACGACGGCCCCATCATCGAACAAGATGTCGTCCGCGTCTCTCACCGCGACACCGTGGAAGACCTCATCCGCAAAGGCCGCGACCTCGAAAAAGTCGTGCTTTCGCGTGCCGTGCGCTGGCACGTAGAAAATCGTGTTCTCGTCTACGGCAACAAAACGGTCGTCTTCTAGTCAACAACCGTTGTCCCACAAGTCCATGTACCTCCGTTTTCTATCCGATTCCCGCGAATCCCGGTCCCACACCGGTAGTAACTTGCACCACTGGTAACCATTCCGTTTTACTTGAACGTGAGTAAAGTCTCAGGCAGTAATTCGCGTTCGGGAGCGCTTCTTTGGCCGAAGATCTTCGGTTTGAATTAGCCATTTTGGCGACAGTTCAGGGCTTTTATCAGAAGCTCATGATCGACGCTTTGGGCGGCGAAGTGCCGGTCCCGAGCGGCCTCGACGAGGATGCTCTGCGCCATTCCGAGCGCGAGCTGCCCAACACGCTCTCTCGGATGTATCGCTGGCTGCACCTGCTCGACATGGCCATTACGCCGGCCATGCTACGGCAGGCGCTCACGGCCGATACCGATTCCGAAGTTGCCGAAGCGCTGTTGCGCTATTTCGTGCGCCGCCGCGAATCCAGCGACGTGAACCGCGACAAGACCGATCTGATTTCCACGTTTCTCTACCGCCACCCGCGCGTTCCGGGACAATGGGAACAGAGTGGCTATGGGCTCGACGGCGCGCTTCCCTTGTCGCCCTTCGAAATTGCTTTGATTGAGATCCTCGCCGATAGCGACGTCCCTTCGCTTCCCGAAGAGCACGTGCAGTTGTTGCGCCGTTTCGATCCCCTGCGCGAAGAAGTCAACCGTTTCCGCGACTTCAATGCATTGATCGACTCAGGCATCATCGGCCGCGTGCGCGAACTCAAACAGTGGCTCGATTCGTCCTTCTACCATCCCGGCGTGCTGGCCACGGTCTCGGCCTACAACGCGATGTTCGGGAAGAAATTCGATGAACTCTTCGGCAAGGCGCTGACCGAAATCAAGACGTTCGGACAGGCCCTGGAAGAGATGGGCGGCACAATTTTGACTACGGTCGATGGCGTGGAAGTCACAGTCGAACACGTCGCCGCGATCGAAACTTCCCAGATGTTGCGCGCCGACTACGGCAGCACCCTCGAAAAATTCCGCCGCGTGTCGAAGCTGAAGAAGGAACTCGACCGCCGTCCACCGATCCGGCGTTCGCTGCTGACTCCGGTGGCGCAAGCCTCGCGATCCGCAGGAGGCGCAGGTGCCGCACCCAAAGCGGCCAAGGCCGCCGCAGCGAAGGCAGCGCCAGTAGCGCCAGTCTTTCAGCCGCCGACGGTTACCGCACAACAGATTTCCGCGGAAGAAACTAAGCTTCGCCGCGTTGAAGAATCGATTCGCGTCTTCGTGCGCGTGGCCGACACAAAATATCGTCAGGTCGTCCCCATGCGCTTTTTCAACCTGACACTGACCGCACCCGAAGCCGATGCCTATAGCGCGGCCTATCTGGAAGAGAAAAGCCAGCGGGCCGATGTCGCCCGCACTCTGATCCGCCTCGTCTCCATCTCGGCCCGCATCAGCACCGAACTGGAAGAACTCAAGCGCAGCCAGAAGATGTCTTCCATCTGGAAGCTGCATGCCGACTCAGTCGTGGTTTTGCTTGACATGGCCAGCACCGCGACGGAAGAAGCGGGCAGTGTGGCCAAGACCGCAGAGCAGAGCGGAGCAATCAAGGCGGGAAAAGCGATTCACGAATCGGTGACGAAACTCCGCAACCAAGCTGACATCGCCGCAAAAACGTTCGCCAACCTCAGTTAGAAACCTTACGGCGTGCGGACTTTACCTCTGATATTTGTTCCCAGCCGCTGGAAATCTCGCAAGTTCCATGTGTAGAGTACGTCCGCTCGTGACTTGGCGGCGCATGCGCCCAGCAGCGCGTCGTACACCGTCCCTCCCTCGATGCCCATGGCTGCGGCTTCACGAATTGCCGACACATATTCCGCAACTTCCAGAGCAATCACGTTCAGTCGTTCGCCAATCACGTCCAAGCACATAAGCGCTTGTTCTGGAGCCGCGCGGTACTTCCCCGGTAATCGCGTCAGGCTGGCATACACCTCAGCCAAGGAGTGCGCTGCACAGTATGCGGCCTTATGATCAGCTGCAGAAAATGCAGCGAGACTTCGCTCATGGTGTTCATGTCCGGGGAGAAACACCGGCACCAACACCGATGTGTCAAAAAACAATCTCACCGCAACTTCCTCCGCCGGGTAGAAGGTGTCTTGATCTTAGGCAGGCCGAGCGCAGATCGTTCGCGCCCGCGGCGGATGTCCTGGAGTACCCAGTCTGTGTCGGCGGCAGAGATGGGTTCATCCAAATCAAGAACCCAGATGCCTTGCTTCTTCTTCATTCCAACCCGGTTTCGCACGGGCCGAAGAATGATTTGACTCTCAATCGTCTCGATTTCCAGCGTATCTCCTGCCGACAATTGCAGCTCATCCCTGACGGGCTTCGGCAACACCACCCGCCCTGCTTTGTCCACCGTCAACGTGGTATTCATACTGTCATTTTACCATTCATAATGACATTTTGAATGGCATTTTATGTGACAAAAAAAGGACGGGCAACTGGCCCGTCCTTTTCCGACTCGTAGCTCGCGGCTCAAAGCTCGCGGCTAGTTAATGTCGAACTGTTCCTGGTGCACCGCCGGATCGCTCTTCACGATGATGGTCCGCTTCGTCATCTCTTCCATCTCGTTAAGCAGCTTGGCGTTGTTTCCCTTCAGTTCCTTCGCGACATCCGGATGCACGCGCAGCATTACATCCTCGTGCTCCAAGTGCTTCGCGATCTTCCGCATCTCGACGTAGATTTCGTTGCAGACGGTGGAGACCGACTTCACGTATCCGGTCGACTGGCAATACGGACAAGGCGCGCCAATCGTGCGTTCCAGCGACTGCTTTACGCGTTTGCGAGTAATCGCGACCAGTCCGAAATCGTTGAATTGCAGCGTCTTTGAAGGCGCCCGGTCGTGCCGAAGTTCCTCTTCCAGAGCCTGCATCACGCGCTGCCGGTTGCGGCGCTCATCCATATCGATGAAATCGATAATGATGATGCCGCCCAGATCGCGCAGCCGAATCTGCCGCACGATCTCTTTAATCGCGTCGATGTTCGTCTTGACGATCGTGTCTTCCAGCCGCGCCGTTTTGCCTACGTACTTGCCGGTATTGATGTCGATCGCCACCAGCGCCTCGGTCTGGTTGATCACGATGTATCCACCGCTCTTCAGCCATACCTTCGACTTGAGCGCCTTGTTCATTTCTTCTTGCAGGCCGAATTGCTCGAACAACGGCGTCTCTTTGGTGTAAAGCTTCACCCGCTTCACCATCCCGGGCTGGAAGCGGTTGAAGAAGCGCAGGATCCGCTCGTACTCCTGCTCGGTGTCAACCCAGATCACATTGAAGTCTGACGTGACCTGGTCGCGCAGCACGCGCTCAACAACGTTCAGGTCGTGATAGATCAGTGCCGGCGGCTTCGAACTCTCCGCACGGTTCTTGATGTCCTGCCACAAGCCCTTCAGGAAGCGAATATCCGCGCGTAACTCATCTTCGCTAGCGCTCTGTGCAGCCGTGCGGACAATAAATCCTCCATGCCCATTCTCGCGTTCGCTCAGGATGATCCGCTTCAGCCGTTGCCGCTCTTCCTCGGACGAAATCTTCCGCGACACGCCCGTATGATTCACGGTCGGCATGTAAACCAGAAAACGTCCCGGCAGAGCAATGTGGCTGGTGATGCGGGCGCCCTTCTTGCCGATGGGCTCCT
>Ga0335070_10004201_pt1 | contig 16807 bp, 14 predicted proteins | sample Lox_Sample_13_FD_206722 | JGI IMG/M metagenome (GOLD analysis project Ga0335070, IMG submission 206722) | Soil microbial communities from Loxahatchee National Wildlife Refuge, Florida, United States - Lox_Sample_1.3 | ecosystem: Environmental > Terrestrial > Soil > Wetlands | place: USA... | reverse complement strand
TCCTGCCGATACCCGTCCTGGCGGATGCTTCTAGTATATTGATCGTGCCGAGCACGTTGACCCGCATTGCATCGTAGAGATTTCCCTTTGCCTCGTACGACGAGGCCGCATGAATAATGCTCTTGACGCTATGATCTTTGATTGTTTTCTCGACTGCGTCCAGGTCTGTGATATCGAGGGGGGCCACGAACAGCTTCTTGTCCCGGTATTGTTCAAGAAAAGGGGCGAGTTCTTTCTGCTTGTGGATAGTGAGGAGTACCCGCTCACCCTGCTCACACAAAAGCTTCGCCAACGAACCGCCCAGAAAACCCATACCACCTGTAATCATGATCATAGTGTCACCTCTTGGAACTCATGCCCAACGCGGGCCGCTGCCGGAACACCGTTTCCTTCGCTGCTCCGCCCCGCGCGACCCGCGGAACATCAATGTGGCAGCTCGCGGGTGCCCCGCTACTACGGTTCAATCTGCCGTCTACCCAAAGGGTGTCCCAATCCGTCCTTCACGTCGCCGCACCCGCAAGCGGGTACCCGAGGAAAAGTTCTTCCGGCAGCGAAGTTGAGTCGACAATATCCAGTCGGCAAAAGACCAACTTATCACTGCCCGAATGCTCGCAATTGCGACTTAAATCGTTATGAGATCGTCGCCCGTTGTGTGGAGCCGCTCGTATCCTTCTCTTGTGGCGAGATAGGTCTCGCCCCAGAATATCACATTTTTGCCGTCCGCTGTCTGCACCAGGGGATGCACAATCGCTGCATAGCCTGGGATGAAGAGACTCTCGTTGTCCACGCTGACCCTTTCTTCTACCAGGTCGATACCGCAGACATGACCGAAAGGCGCCCTGGGCACGAACTCCGTTTTGGCGATGTATGCCTGCATGGCGAGAGCCACATCTTTCACTCTTCTCCCGGGTTGTATCTCTTCGATGCCGCGCCGAATGGCGTCCCTGGCCACGGTTTGCATCTTTCGCAATTCTTCGTTGGGCTTCCCAACGTTGACCATGCGAACGAGCTGCGTCCAGTAGCCCTTGTAACGCGGAGTGATCTCAAGAACAATACTTTCGCCGGCCTGAATTTTTCTTTCAGAAGGGCTGACAGGAAGCGGCAGTGACCGCTCCATGTTGAATGAAAACTGCCCGGAGCCGATCAGCGTGAAATGTTCGTCAGTACCCTGCCGGCGCGAAACGTACTCTATCTCAGCCACAATTTCGTACTCAGTCACTCCCGGCCGTATCATGTTAAGGGCGGCTTGGAAACCTTGATCCGCCAGGGCCGCTCCTTTACGGTAAATCTCAATTTCTTCGTCACTGTGCTGGAAGCGGATCGCCATGATATCCTCGTGCACATCCAGCAACTGGGCATCCGGGAGCTCGGTGCGAAGGTAGCGATACCACGTCGTGGGCAGCATCTCAAAGTTGACTCCGATTTTCCCTTTTGCTGCGCCTTGTGCTTTTATAAGAGTCACCGTGTCGGCGATGAAATTGGTGCTCACGCGCACATCCTTCACCATCGACCGTTCCATTGAAGCTCGCTTCGAAAAATCTGAGTAGTTGAAAAGTATCGGGTCAATCCCAGGAAAGAGCACTGCCACCTGCCGCTGGAAGAATATGTGATTATCGGTATACCACCTGAAGTCGCCGTGATAGCTGTGGCCGACCGTCATGTTGCCGATGAGCACCAGTGCCTGCAGCTCTTTCTGAGCGAGAAGTTTCTGAAGGGCCTCTTGTCTGCGCTTTTTTTCAGTCTCTGTGAATGGCATGGGTATTCTCCTTCATCTTTGACGGATAGATCGTCGAGATTACGCGTTATTTCTTTTCCTGCAAACGCGGTATCTTGTTCTCAGCGAAAAGCTTCAGAAGCCTTGCGTTGTTTTCTTCCAGGTATTTTTTTAGATCTGCAGCGTTTCTGTAGGCGACTTCAATTTCCAGTTTTCCAAGCAGATCAATGAATTTCGGCTCATCCATGGCCTTGTGTAACGCGGCATCCAGTTTTGTCACTACCACGTCAGGCGTTCCTTTCGGAGCAATAAACATGAAGTAGGCACCAGTGGTGAAATCGTAGCCCAGCTCGCGCAAGGTCGGCACATCGGGAAACGCCTTCATCCGTTTGTCTCCCTGGGCGGCGAGCAGGCGCAGCTTTCCATCCTTTACGTGGGGCATCCATTCGGTGCTGCCTGACTCAGCGGTAATGTGGCCTCCGAGGAGCGCTATCATTGCAGGGTTTGCGCCCTGGTAGGGCACATGCGTCCACTGAATGCCTTCCTGGCGACCTATAAACTCCATTGCCAGATGCATGGGAGAACCTGTTCCACCTGTGCCGTAGGTCACTTTCTTCGGGTTTTGGCGTGCGTACTCGACCAGCTCTTTCAGAGTGCGCCAGGGAGAGTCTGACCTGACGACGATCGCATTCGGAGAGAACCCGTAATGCATGATCGGGACGAAGTCATCAAGCTTGTAGGTCACGGTCTGTACGTGGGGAACGAAAATCAGCCCCGCGTGGCTGCACACTCCCAGGTGGTAACCATCGGCTTTTTGTCTTGCGATGAGGCCGAGTCCCACTGCACCGCCTGCGCCGCCCACGTTTGAAACCGCAAGCTGCTGACCGAGGAGTTTCTCCGCAGGTCCCGCGAGAGCGCGGGCAGTGGTGTCCATGGTGCCACCCGCCGCATAAACCACGGTCACGTTTACAGGCCTCGCAGGATATTCCTGCGCAGCCGAAAAACCGCACATCACGGCCATAAAAACAGCAGTCAGAAGTATTCTATTTCTCAGCAAGTCCATGATGCTCCTTTCCCGAATGTAAGAGGGGCGTCTTTCTCCAGCCGATCGGATCGCTGTTTCATTCCATATTTGGAACGATGTTTCAGAATATGATACCCCTACTTTTTATTGTACGGAGGTACCTTTGTCAAGAAAAAATTGAAGAAAATATGGCCGAGAGAAGGATGGTGAAGAGAGCTGCGTTGTTTCCGTACGTGTAGGAAAAAACCTTCGTATCACCATGTCCATTCGTTTGGAAACTCCTTCGCTTCGAGACGGCTTGGCGGCCGTGAGGTGCCCAATGAGCAGCATCTGAAAGGATTTAAAGCAGCGAGGCATAGGGCATAGATTCTGCAACGAGGGTCTCAGGTTGCGCTTTTTTCGGGAGGAAAGGTTTATGAGTTGGTATTGGGATGTGCTTGTCGGCATCGGGATTTTCAACGTGCTCTTCGTGCTTGTCGTATGGTCAGCGTCCGTCGTGCGCGGCCAGGCGGGGTCAGAGGCTTCACCATTGATGCAGGAAGCCCATATCTCGCACGAATGTATTCTCCATTTTCTGAAGACGATGTGTATGGCAGGGCATCAGAAGGTCTAGCGGGGAGACAAGAGGAGAGGGTCGGGAGCTTTTGAAGCGGCCGATTGGCGGGGGCAACGTGGGGGAGTATTGGCAGATGAAGTCCGGGTCGAGAGTGATTGTTGTTGATGATGATGAGACGCTCCGACTGCTGCTACAAGAGACCCTGAATGAAGAGGGCTTCGAGGTTCTCCTGGCCGCAGACGGGGAGGAGGCTTTAAAACTCTACCGGGAAAGCGAAGGTAACGTTTCCGTTGTTGTCTCCGATATTGTAATGCCGAGGATGGATGGCCTGACCGCCGCCCTGGAAATGCGAAAGATAGATGAGAACGTGACGTTCTTGTTCATGAGCGGCTGTGACTCTGAGCGAATAAAGGCCATAGGCATCAACATAGAAGATATTCCTAACTCCTGCTTTTTCCCGAAGCCTTTCGGATTTGAGGATATGGTAAGCAGGATAAGGATGCTGGGGTGACAGTAGGCTGGCCGGTGATTATGACAGGCTACTGGGGGTTTCGGTCGAGGCAATCCGTCTGAGCTTTCACGGAGCTGATATTGAGCGGATTGGCAATCCTCGGAGGAAGTTTACATCCGGACGCCTGGCCGGACAACCGGCATTGTTCATTCCATAATTCCTCAGCCTCCTTGCCTGCTTCCAGAAGGCAGTGCACCAACACTTCCCTCTTTTGCATTTTTTCGAGCCGTCGTTTCAGATTCTCCACTTTTTCCTGGTATTCGGCGTACTGCCTTTGGTCTTCCCGTTCCAGATCTTCGAGCGACATGTCTCTCTTTTGCGCCTGGCCTGCAATCCTTGCCTCGAGCTTAGCAATTTCCTCGGCCCGCTCGGCTGCGCTCAACCTTTGACCGTAGGCAATCAGAGGTTTTACCTCGTTGATAGCAATAGCGAAATTGAGGCCCTCAGCCAACCGCTTGTCGATCGTCATAGTGTTAATGCCTATGACCTCCCCTCCGGCATTGATTAAGGGACCCCCGCTATTCCCCTGGCTTATCGCTGCGTCCGTCTGGATCAGCCTAAAACCGAACTGAGGAAGCTTTCGATCTTTTGCACTCACAATTCCTTTGGTGACAGTAGACTCCAGTCCCCGGGGAGAGCCGATCGCAAACACGGTGTCACCCTCACGGCAGGCAGCGCTGTCGCCCAATTTGAGAAAAGGAGAATTGCTATAGCCTGCAGTTCTTAAAAGAGCAAAGTCTTTCTCGGGATCAAACTTTACAAGGTCGACGCCCGTCGTCTCTCCGGAGGAGAACTGGGCAGTACCTCTGGCTGCCAGAACCACGTGGCCATTTGTGACGATGTAGCCATCCGGCGTCACAAGAAATCCTGAGCCGAGACCGCCTGGGTACCTGAGCGTCACCACAGCCCTCTTGGCTTCCTGGAGGAACTGCGCCGTGTCACCGCCGGCTATGAGTCCTCCTGCCGCTGACGACACATCCGTCGCTCCCGTCGAAGCGACCATATGGTTATCCTTACCGGGCGAGGCACTCGATTTTGCGGGTGACCGTGAACTCGGGCCGGAACCGTAAAAGAAAATCAGCCCGAGGAGAAAAAGGAGGACCACTGCGAGAGCCAGAAAGGAGCGCATAGATGTTCTTTCCGCTCTTGTTGCTTCACCCGTGTTTGGCGGCGGTGTATCACTCGTCGTTGCTGATTTGTCAATCAATGGGGCTCGCGTCGCCCCCTCCAGTGGCAAAGCCACATGGAGCCTCCCCCTCTCGCTCGCCGTGCTCGCTAGATAGATTCCTGCGGGCGGCGTCGAGCAGCAGAGGACAACGCTTTCAAGCGTGGGTGAATGCATGACCTGTCTGCGCGATCGCGTGCTCTGAGTACCACGGGCTTGCCCGTGGGCATCTATTTCTGCCGGTGAGAGCTCTCCTGTGGAAGTATCCGGTTCGTTGACGGACAGGTAGTCGAGAAGCGTGTCTCGAGCCCAGGTGATTTTCTTTAGTCGTTCCCAGGACCCCTGACTGTCCGGTTCGCCCCGCGTGGTCCCGCTTGCTTCATGTCGCCTGCTGAGGGTATCGGATGCGTTGATAATGTCTTGTCTGGACGCATTCTTCGATAGTCCGAGAATGTCGTAACATGTCTGCAGCAGTTCGTCCACACTTTTGCCTGCTCGCATCCGAAGAACTTCCCGTGCCGCCCGGAAGAGTCATACACCAGCCCGAGCGGACTGAAACCGGCGCTGGATTACCTACTCAATTTTCGGTCGATAGCGCGAAGAACATTAATTGGATTTGGTTGCGCAGGCACCTGTTGTAACCTCCACGGATGAAAAGAAGCCCGTGGAGGTTACGGTGCCAGAGAAACACTTGCTTTAAACCGGCAGGCGGTAGAACTTTCTCGCGTTCTCTTCGTATATTTTGGTTTTGTCCTCGTCGGTTATGTTCATCTCTTCGATGGCATTTATTGTCTGCCTGTAATTTCTGTTTCCGAATTCCATATCGCCGAGGGGCATGTCAATGCCGAAAAGGAGATGATCTGCGCCAAAGAATGCATGGCCGCACATGAGGGCGGGCGTGTTCCCGTACAGGGCCGTGTCAGCATAAAACATTTTGTAGTAATCGAGAGGCGCTTTTGTGAGTCCCTGAAAGTATTTCTGCCCCCATCGCATCTCCCCGAGATCCTGGAACTGGCGTATTCTTTCCGCGAGATAGGGCACCATGCCGCCGCAATGGTGGGTGAGGAATTTTATGTTGGGAAATTTTTCCAGTATCCCGCTGAAAATCAAGCGCGTCATGGCCGCGGTGGTTTCGTACACCCAGCCGAACGTATTAAAGATTCTGTACTTAGATTCTGTTTCCGTCCTGTAATCAGGATAGTCAGGATTCCTCATGGGATGAATCACCAGAGGAAGGTTGTACTGAGACATCTTTTCGTAAAGGGGAATGAACTCGGGTGAATCGAGAGGCTTATCGTTTACAGGGGTGTAAATAAGGACGCCCCTCATCCGGAGCTCGGTAATGGCCCGATCAGCTTCTTTCAGGGCAGCGTCCATGTCGTTCATCGGCAAACAGGCGACGGCAGCAGGGAATCGGTCGGGGTACTTGGTGACCAGTTCGGCCATCTCATCATTTAACGCCTTGGAGAGTTCCACCGATTGCTTCGGGGCTGCCAGTTCAACCGACGGCCAGGAGGGGGTGATTACCTGAACAAGACCTTCGTATTTGTCCATTATCCGGAACCGCGCCTCCATGTCGTAGAGCGGCGGGAAGGTGTCGACCATGTAGGCGCACTCCTTGGGAGCTGCTTTGCGCAGAAGCTCGCGGTACTTCGGGGGTGCCACGTGGGAATAGCCGTCGATCAGCAAGGGGTATCTCTTCTTCATTCTTCTTCCTCCTTCTCTTGTTTTTGTATCTTGGTTCGTCGGAGGTCCCAGAACTAGGGTTTGCGCCTTTCGTCGTTGCTGCGATCATCGTGACTCCTCCATGTACACCAGTACTATGTCGGAGTCCCGATGACCTGGCGCCTAGAAATCCATCAAACCCATCCTGGAACCTCCGAGTGAAGCTCGCTTCGCTCGCGGTAGAAAAGCGACTGTCATTAACCTATGGGTTGAAAATTGTGGTTTGTTTTTACACTGCTTGCTAACAGACGTCTTTCTCCATGTAACTCGTGACAACAGCGGGTTCATGTTTCTCTTCCATCTTGCTAGTCGCACAAGGTACGACGGTCTTCCTAGCGCAGCGGGTCGTGGAACTATCTATACACGCCGTACTCTTTTGTGTAGTCTACCATGGCGTGAATGGTATCTGCCTTTCCTTCATCCATCGATGTCCCCAAGGACATGATATAGCCGCCGCCTTTTCCCACCACGTCAATGAGACCCTTGCAATATGCCTTTACCTTCTCCGGGGTCCCTGTAAGGATCATTCCAGAGGATACGTTCCCCCCAACGCAGATCTTACTGCCGAGAAGTTCTTTCACCCGCGCCATATCGGTTCTGTCGAAAATCCACAAGCACGAGCCTTTGGGCAACTCCGCAAGATATTCAAGCCGCGTGTTGTAGGAACCCTCGCAAAAACAGAAGGGCACGCACCCCTCCTCTACAAGCCCTAGAAGTACTGCCTTGAGCGTCGGCCAATAAAAAGTGCGGAACTGTTCGTCGGACATGAACCCATCAGCACCCTTGTGCAAAGGGATGAACACGACGGGACAGCCATTCATGGTTGCACCCGCCACTCCCTGTTTTATTGCGAGAGGGGTAAAGCGTTCGACTGCTTTCAGGATCATATCGGGCCGCCTGTACATGTCGAGCGTCATGGCCCGCGTGCCTCTCAACGTGTCGCCGATTATATCGAACGGCGCTTTTGTCGCTCCTCCTACACAGCTGGGGAAACCCATGGCTTTGGCTTCTGTCTCAAAGGCCCCGATTTTCTGGATGAAAGCCATGGCTTCATTTCCCGCATCGATCAGCGCTTTCAGAGCATTCTGGACCTGAGGAACGCCGAAGGGGATCATGTGCAGCGAGACGAGTACTATTTCCCAACAGTCCGTGAATGGGGCTAAATTCTTCAGAGGCTCCAGTGCCCCGAAAGCGCGGGGCATCCAGCGTCGTATCCAGAAATCTGATGGATCATCGATCAGTGCCTCATAGTCCTCGGGAAGCATATACTCGCCTTCAACGGCCTGGTAGGCTGACTCCTTTGATATGCCGTGGCCCGGCCATTTGTATTGCTTATACTGCAGGATCTCAAAAATCTTTCCTGCACCGATGAGGGCAGGGGTTACGTAGTAATCGGGCCTGAACTCCTGCAGAAATTTCTTATGGGCCGCGACCAGCTTGTCTGTATCGTACATTGCCTCATGCGCGGTTACGCCGTAAAGGTACGAAGGCATGAAGGTGCTGAGAAGCAATATTGGCACCCTGTCCGGCGTCTTCTCCATACCTACAGCATCTTTGAATCTCAGCACAGCCGCTTTGTAGGTAGCCTCAGCCTCGGGATTCTGGAACTGAACGCCTTGCGGGGAAAGCCATGTCTCAAATCGCGCTGCCCGTCTCTCTATGGGTGACATCGCTGCCCATTGCTTCTCCATGCCCGTCCTCCTTGTTCCCGTGCTTCTGGTCTTATTGTATACGCCAAGAAGAAAATAAATCCAGCCCTAATACGACGTCTGATGGTCAGGTTGTAATTGGCTGGATTGATATGTTATTGTTGACCATAGAAAACGCATTGGGGAGAACAGGATGAATAGAATCGTGTTAATAGCGCTGGCAGTCGCGGCCCTTGCGATTACCGGGTGTACGGAAAAGCCCAAGGCACAGCCTGCGAGTGCTGCGCAGGGGGCTGGTGAAAGTGGTACTATGCAGCCCAGTCCCGCGCATGGAGGAGCGTCTCAGTCAGGGCAGGCGGTAAATCCTCATGCGGCCGTGAAGCCGATGGAGATGAATGCCGGAGCGGATCATAGAGGAAAGGTAGTATCTACGATGAATGCGTCCGGCTACACTTACATGGAAATAGAAGAGAACGGGAAGAAGTTCTGGGTTGCAGCCACGCAGGTCGAGGTCAAACCCGGAGACGAGGTTGTATTTCCGGACTCGCCGCCAGTAGAGAATTTTCGCAGCAAGACGCTCAATCGCACGTTTGACAAGATTATTCTTGCCCCCGCCGTACAGGTTAACGGAAGGCCCGGGCAGATGGGCGCTCATCCGCAGACGGGTGATGCGGGAACTAAGTGACGACAGAATTGAAACGGGTGTGCGATTAGGCGCCCGGTTGCGTAAGTTGGGTTGCTCCAACCGTTGGGGAGAGAACGTTGTCGCTGCCGCTTTTGCTTTGCTTCCTTCTGGTTTTAACGGTTGTACCCGCGCAGGCGTATACTGATCCCGGCTCCGGTCTGCTTTTGTGGCAACTGATTGTATCGGGTTTCGTCGGGTGCATCGTTTTTCGCTTCCGGAAGATCTTGCATTTGGTTAAAAGAGATCGCAAAGGGAAAGAGCGCTGATCAGCAAGAATTGTTCGTTTCGCGATCCGGCAGGCCGGTTAGCTGTGCTTGACGGACGTGTTTTGCGCGTCGTCTCAAAGCCTGCCGTTGAGAGCTTGAGTGCCTTTCTTCATTCTCCGATCGCTCGACACTTCGTAGATCGCGGAGACCTCATAGACAGCAAGATAGCCAAAGAAATAGATGCAACGAGTCTTTTCCGTCAACTCGGAGAGAATGGCTCCGGCTGTGATGATTCTGAAGCTGCGCTTGTCCTGGAGCATCCGCTCACAGAGTTCCCTTCCTATCCTCACGAATGGCCCGCTGAGATGCTCCATGCGGCAGCGCAGTTAACGCTTGAAATTGGAGAAGCCTTTCTCGGTGAAGGGATCGGCCTCAAGGATGCCGACCCTCGCAATATTCTCTTTCGTGGACCCCATCCAGTATTTGTCGATGTGCTCTCCTTTGAAAAGAGGGACCCTGGAGACCCGGTGTGGCTACCCTATGCCCAGTTTGTTCGCAGGTTTCTTTTGCCTCTGGCTGTAAACAGGCGTTTTGGTGTTCTGCACAGTCTTCCGGCTCTCACCGGAGATGATGGCCTTCGGCCGCAGACGTGTATCCGCTGCTGAGCTGTGCCACAAAGTTTCTCCCTCCCTTTTTTACACTTGTTACTGTTCCGGTCTGGCTTTCGAGAATGGTGGCCCGAAAAAATACGTCTATCTATCGGAGGAATCGGCGGGACGGCATCGAGAGAAGCCAATTCGTTTTGCGATCGCTCTTTGGACGCTTATGCAAGCTGACCAGAAAGCTTACGCCTGTGCAGGCTGAATCGGTCTGGTCGTCTTATACGGGTTCGAACAGTTACTCCCCTGAAGATTTTTCAGCGAAAACGTCATTCGTAGAAAGAGCCCTTGTCGAAGCACGCCCGAAAAGGGTTCTCGACATCGGGTGCAACACGGGGTATTTCAGTGCGATTGCGGCGAGGCAAGGTGCCCGTGTGGTAGGTATCGACAGCGATCCCGTGGTAGTTGGACAGACCTGGCACCATGCCAGGAAAGAAGACCTGGATATCCTGCCTCTGGTAGTCAATATAGCCAACCCGACGCCCCCTCTCGGTTGGTGCAACCGGGAATCCGCCTCGTTTCTTGACCGCTCCCTTGGTGTCTTTGATGTGGTCATGATGCTTGCGGTCGTGCATCATGTGATGGTGACCGGGCAGATACCTCTCCGTGAAATAGCGGCACTCGCAGCAGAACTCACGAAGGACCTGCTGCTCATCGAATACGTCGGACCCGAGGACCGGCTTTTTCGGAGCCTTACGCTGGGACGTGATCACCTCTACGCGGGTCTCACGCGGGAGGCATTTGAATCCTTTTTTCTAGCCCGCTTCGACATCATGCACAACCTGCGTCTGGGGAGCAGCACCCGTTCCCTTTACGTGATGAAAAAGAAAAGATAGCTATGCTAAAAGATGCCGCTGTATCGCTGTCGCTGGCGAACCTTTGCATGATAAACATGTGGCACCACTTTCTTTATCGCGCACCGGGCTCTTCCGACAATGATTATTTTCTTAAAGTATCCCCCTACAACATCACCGTGTATGCTGCTTTGATCGATGTTCTGCTGTTGGGTGTTGTAATCTTTCCCTTCATAACGCTCGTCAACCAAAAAAGAAGAGCCCCCAGGATGCTGGCGCGCTTTGTGGTCCTCGGGATGCTCTTCTTCGCGACGTATCACGTTCTTCTGCTGTGCAGTACTTCTTTTGCGGGCACCTATCTTGCTGCGGACGATAAGGCGCTCAGTTTTGCCGTTGCCCTTCTTGTCATGCTCCTTCTTTATTTCCTCTGGGACCGCAAGCCTGCGGTGGGCGAGTTCATTAAGAATTCACTGCTTTTCCTCCTGCCCTTCGTACTCATAACATTCCTGCATGCCGGCTGGCACCTGGCGCGGGGAGATGCGGCTTTCTGTGATAAGCCATTAGCGCCGCCTATCCGGAGCGCCTCTTCATCGGCGCGGATACTCTGGTTCATTTTTGACGAAATGGATCAACGTCAAACTTTTGAGGAACGGCTGCCCGGTCTCAGGCTACCGCAACTGGATCGTTTCCGCCGGGAGTCTCTGTACGCTACCAATGCGTTTCCACCAGCAAGCTGGACCATCCGCTCGCTGCCCGCGCTGTTGACAGGAAAGCGGATCAGCAAGGCCGAACCACTCAGTTCCGACGAACTTGCGGTTACCTACTGCGCGGACCGCAGGACGGCAAAATGGAGTCACGAACCGAACGTCTTCTCACGGGCCAGAAGGATGGGGTTCGAAACAGCAGTGATTGGTGGCTATCACCCGTATTGTCGTGTCATCTCGAGGCACGTAAGCAGATGTTTCTGGGAGCCATGGGATCCTTTTGACATCTCCCCTGAGCGCACGCTGCAGGCGACTATGATAGAGCATTTCATGACGAGTTTCGACCTCTTCATGGGATATTCTCGCCTGCACGCGAAAAGGGTTGGGGAGATCCGCGCCGAGGCCCTACGGGGCGTGCTCCATGAAGTTCAGTATCACGCGGGTGTGTACATGAATGTTGTGAGGGAAGCCAGAAAAGTCATCACAGACCCCACGATAGGTCTGGTCCTGATTCACTGGCCTGTACCTCACCCGCCCTCCATCTACGATCGGGATACGCAGCGACTCCGCGATTCAGCCATTAATGTCACTGATTCCAGCTACGCAGATAATCTCGAGCTTGTGGACCGCACTCTGGCTATAGTGCGCCAGGACTTGGAGGCGTCGGGGAGATGGGAGGGCGCCACGATTATCCTCTCTTCCGACCACTGGTTGCGAAAATCACTGTGGCGGTTCGAAGGAGAAGTGGACCGCAGGATACCATTTATGGTGAAACTGGCAGGACAGAAAAGCGGGGCTGTTTACGAAAGACCGTTCAATACAGTCCTCACGCAGGATTTGATCCTTGCAATCCTACGAGGAGAGATCACGTCGATGGAGGGAATGGCTGCCTGGCTCGACGGCAACGGGTCAACAGCGGAAGGCTCGTGTGGCTATCAGGACGACGTGGAATAGAAAGAGACTTCTTTGTAGATGGACCTGATGGAGGCGGCATCCAGCCGCTCGAAATCCCCGGCAAAGGGCGTCACAAAGACGCCTCCCATCTCAACTGCCGCCGGGCTGACTGCAATACGCTCGTTGCCCTTTTTAAAAAACGCGTCCGGGCGATGCTTGCGCCTCGGGAATATGAGAAGCCGCCAGGAGGGTCTGACAGCCACTGTGCACAAGACAGCACGTTGACTGTCGCAGTTTTTCTCGGCCCGCGGCCGTTGCCCCATGGTCTCCGTATATAGCCCGATCATGTTCATCATCGGTTCGTCGACTCCTCCCGTCGCCTCATTCAAGACATCGTGAAAGGACATGAATGATTCCCCGACTGCTGCCGGAGAGCTTCCCTCAATGACAACGGTTTCTCTTCCCATGGCATTGGCGCGAAACCGGACTGCCTCGCCATGCTGATCGACGAGCGTGAGCCTTCCCTCATGGAGAACCTCCTGTTCAACCGGTAACTGCCCCGACTGGATTGCCTGGAAATGAAAATGGTCCGGTGCTGAGGCGCCACATTTCGGTCCATTGTAGAGGATTGTCCAGCCGCAGCCAAAATCGGCCATCAACTGAATCAGTATGGCAATATGTCCGGAGATGGACTGCGGGCGGTGGTCTATAGCAGCGATCGTGAAATGAGCGGGAAACACCGGCATAGGGTTACAGAGGATCAGATAGTCATTCCTGTAGAGCACCGCTCTTTGTTCCCGCGGAAGTTGAGGGAGGCAGAGGAAACAAGGACGCTTGTTTATATCTTTTTCTCCCACAGCTGCCAGAGTGCTCTTGATTCTCCCGGGGTTGTGCTGAACCAGCGCAGAAAATCCGTCACAAGCGAGACGGCGCTGAGCCGCATGGTCGATTGAGGCGTAACCTCTGGAGAGCATCGGCCATGTCTGTTTTTGTTCGGCCAAGAGCGTGAGGCAGAGGTCCGCTAAAGGAGAGGAACCCATCTCGCCGTCGAATTTTTTGTAAATCTTTCCATCCAGCAATGATCGCAAATCTTCTTCGGTGAGACGCTTCTGCATCGGGCTGATCGCCGAACCTATGTCTTTCTCAATGCGCGAGCCTTGGGCCGCAAGGCTTCCCTATTGATCTTCTGCCTCTCCGCTATTTCTCTGCTCCGGATCTCATCCTTGAACGCATTGTTCTTATTCGCCTGCTCAATTGTTAGTGCGGCATCAGTATTTCCAGACCAGCGCCTGCAGAGGTAGAGATTATCGTAAATCCTGCCGATGCGGTACTCCCTGCAGACACGCAACGCTGCAGCGTAATCCTCCCCGTAACTGACATTGAGAAAGCCGACACTCCGCATGAAGGCTGTGCTGAAAGCCCGTGGAGCGCCGAGCCCGTTGATGCGCAGCGCATTGTTGCGACCGTTCTCGTCACTCCATTCGCGGTGGTCTACGAGGCCAGGCGGTATCTCTTCAAGGTTCTCATCTACCAGTGTATAAGACCCTATCACCATCGCATAGTTTCCCTCGCGGAACACATCAACTATTCTCTGCAGTGTGTGGGCGCTGCTGTAAAGATCATCCGAATCGAGCTGGACGGCGTATCGCCCGCACGCGCTGCTGCGAAGAGCTTCATTCCAGCAGCCGCCTATTGCGAGGTCGCGCCGGGAAGGGATGATGTGCTGCAGCCTGCGATATTCCCTCGATAACTCTTCAAGAACGGTTGTGGTCCCGTCTGTTGAATGGTTGTCTGCGACGATGACGTTAAAGTCGAAATCCGTCTCCTGAGAGAGGGCGCTTTTCACAGCCTCGGCAACCGTCCTTCTCCGGTTACGAACCGGGATCACAACACTGGCCTCCACAGCGAAGGGTGTAGTCGATGGTTCGAGTTCTCTGAATTGATCCGGAGCGAGGTACGCACCAATCTTTTGCAAGTAATCCGTAAAGGCTCTCTCCATCTCCTTCTGGACCGCTTCATTTCTGGGGTCAACGTAAGCGAACAATCCCTCGCCTTCAGAAGAAGGGGAGGCGAGTTGCCTAACAGAGTAGAGAGGCTCGCGCAGATGACACAGGGCATAGTCGATGGAGAGTTTCAGGCGCATATCGTAGAGGCCGGCACATGCAACATCCGCTATCCTGCCGTGTGTGGCGGCCGCATGGCGGATGGAGGCCATTGACAGCAGCAGGAGGGCCCCGAAATCGAAATCATCCCTTACGCTCCCCGGCTGATAGTCAGTGAGCGGGTGAATTATTCTCCCTGTTCCGCTCTCATTGTAGAAATCGGTGTAGACCAGGCCGGCTTTTGTTGACCGGGCTGTCGCGAGCATCTTGCTCAGCGCTTCAGGTTCGATCGCAATCAGTTGCGGACTCACGGCAAGAAGAAGATACTCGGTTGAGACCTCGTCAAGTATCACGTCGATGGTGGCGCTAGAGGTAAACGGGCCTGTCACGAGAAGGCGGCAGCCTGGTGCGCTGAGTTCTACCGGACTATCGCTATGCACCAACACTCTTTCGACGAGGTCTGAATGCATGAGAGTGGCCAGCATGCTCCCGAAGCGGGGTCCCGGACTATAGCGTACGATTGCCGTGAAAGGTTTCATAAGGGGTCCACTCCTACGTCGGCTTCACGGGAACTATATCATAATCTCATGCCCGAACGACAGGGGCTAAAGGGCTTAAGCAGCAGGCCCAGCTGACAGGAATCGCGCGGTGACGGTTGACAACACATTTCAAAACATACTAACTTTGGGATCATCTTCGAGGGAACCTTTTTTGTACGTGGTGTGTGACCCATGACCCATGAACCCGTAGCCACTCAACCCTATGTCGCTGTTGGGGTGATCGACGGCAGCAAAACGATACGCTTGCGTCTGAACGGCCGCTTCACAGTGGATGGACTGGGACCTCTCTCGGGTGCGTCTACGGCGCATGCGGAAGAAGGAATGGTAGTGCTGACTGACGAACGTCAGCAGGAATTGGTACGCGCCCCGGCAATCAAACTGGTCGCTGAGAAAGATACGACCTTCACGCTTTTCGGCGTTACCATAGGAAAACGTTTCCACTGGGAGAGAGAGGAGGATCAAACCTTTCAGGGAAACCTCATTTTGAAGCTGCGCGAGCAGCAAACGATTGTGGCTGTCAATGAGATTCCCCTGGAGGATTACCTCAAGAGCGTGATCTCGTCGGAGATGAGTGCTACAGCGCCCCTGGAGTTTCTGAAGAGTCATGCAATCATGTCCAGGAGCTGGCTTCTGGCTGCATTGGAAAAAAGGAAAAGCAGCAGTGAGCCTTATATGTCTACAGAGTGTTTTGATGAAGTGAAAGGGGAGGTGGCCCGCTGGTATGACCGGGAAGGGCACGAGTTCTTTGACGTCTGCGCAGACGATCACTGTCAGCGATATCAGGGCATAACAAAAATTACATCCGCTGAGGCTGAGAGCGCGGTGCGACAGACTTATGGTTTGGTGATGACCTACAAGGGTATGGTCTGCGACGCACGTTACAGCAAAGCGTGCGGCGGCCTTACGGAAAATTTTGCAACCGCGTGGGACGATAGATCTGTGGCATACCTGGTAAGCGTTCCGGATGCTCCTGTTGCGCATGATCCGATCAGCACAGAGGAGGAGGCCACGCGGTGGATTCTTTCGTCACCCGAAGCTTATTGCCATGCGGAAGACCAGGACCTTCTGAAGAAAATCCTGCCGGATTTTGACAGGGAGACCACACATTTCTTCCGCTGGAGAATCGAATATCCACGTGAGGAACTGGAAGACATCATCAGGAAGAAGTCGGGATTTGATGTGGGTATTCTGCGGGAGATCCTGCCGCTTCACCGTGGTCCTTCAGGGCGAATCTCGCGATTGAAAATAACAGGTTCAAAAAGAAGTATCATAGTGGGAAAGGAGCTTGAAATCCGACGCTGGCTCTCCCCGACACATCTCTACAGCAGCGCGTTTATAGTGAAGACCCGGCGCGACAGCCAGGGCGAGATAGCGGCGTTTACCTTCGTGGGTGCGGGTTGGGGACATGGCGTCGGTCTCTGCCAGATAGGAGCCGCAGTCATGGCCAGCCGGAGTTTCAGCGCCGAAGAGATCCTGAAGCACTATTTCCCCGGAGTGGAATTGCGGAAGATATACTAGGCACGTAGGCTTTTGTGCAGTTGAGTCGAGGCCATTGGGTATCCGAGATGATAGATCCTAATATCCAATATCTAAATCCTAAACAATATCTAATGACCAAAATCCAACATCGTGGAACCATTTTTTAGTTTTGGACATTTGAAATTTGGATTTATTTAGGATTTAGATCACCCGCAAGCGGGTGCCCGGATATTCGAATTTGATAATCACCACCCGAGATACTGCGGCGTAGCCGGGCTAAGAAGATCAATACGAGTGAAACCGAATCGGCATAGGAGGTTTAAAACAGCGTTCATTCTTGGTGCAGGCCTGGGAACCCGTCTCCGGCCGCTGACCGAGAA